>Ga0247727_10016697_pt1 | contig 11808 bp, 9 predicted proteins | sample WisWelCaveWW1625_FD_202498 | JGI IMG/M metagenome (GOLD analysis project Ga0247727, IMG submission 202498) | Biofilm microbial communities from Wishing Well Cave, Virginia, United States - WW16-25 | ecosystem: Environmental > Aquatic > Deep subsurface > Groundwater > Cave microbial mat | place...
AGCACACACGGCACGATGCCGACGTAACAACCAAACTCGTGCCAGCCGAGACCGTAGTGGCCGAACCAGGCGGGAAAGTGAAAGTCCGGCTCTTGCCCTGGCCAAATGAGCGTCGCGGCGAACACGTCCGGCGTGATGTGCTGACGGATCTGAGAAAAGCTGCGGCGCGGGAAGTCCAGCACCAATTCGGCGGCGAGCACAGTTCGGGAGCCGGCGAGCACCAGAAAAATCGCCGCGGCCGACATGCCGCCGCGAGTAAGTCGCCCGCGACCCGCCCAGTCGCTCCGCCACAACTGCCAAACAAACTGGCCGGCCAGCCACAGTACGAGATAAACGAGAAAATATTGGAACGACGTGAGCGCCGCCGCGGCCAACACCACGCCGAGGACGAACCCCCACCGCGCGTCGCGCTCGATGCGAAATGCCGCCTCGATCGCCCACGGCACCGCGGCGATCAGTTCGATCCCCACGTGACCCATCGCGATGTACAGCGTCACGGAGCTGTTCGCCACGAAGATGAACCCTGCGACCGCGCGGGCCAGCGGGTCGCTCACCCAACGACTGGCAAGCCATCGCGCGCCCTCCGCCGCCAACAACAGATGCGCAATCAGCGCCAGCTTCAATCCAACGTACGTGCCGAAGACAAGCACGAGCGGAAAGTTGATCGACGCGAGGCCGAGCTGCGGGTTGGCCGCCAGCGGTATCCCGCCCATCGACCACGGGTTCCACCACGGGAACTGGCCGTAATCGAGCACCGTGCGCCGCATCGCCTCGTAGTGATGAGCGAAGTAATCCCAGTCGTGGCGGCCCCAGTAATCGGGCTGCCACAACATCGCGACGCCCAGCAGCAGCACGAGCGCGTGCAGCGCGTACGCCGGCCAACGCGAGGCGACTGCCGCGCCCGCAGCAGCGGTTTCAATCTTGGTGTGCGCGACTTCCGACATAGTTCACACTCATCTTGTACCAGCGGCTGCTCACGCGGCAATCCGCTCGAACCAGTTTCTGCTTGCGTCGCGTGCGACGGACGACTTACGATTCTCGCCACGCCCGATCGGCTCACACCAATAAAGGCACCCAAATTGAAAGGCCGGACCATGAAAATCTTCCAATGCTCTCTCCGTGCCCTCTGCGTCTCCGCGGTGTTTCTTTCCGTTCAATCTGCATCGCACGCCAGCGAACGCCTCGCCCTCGAAGTGCGCGAGACCGCCGGCATTCGGCGATTCGGTTACCCGGTCGCGGCAGAACTCAAGCATCCGGCAGCCGTGCCGGCGACGACAAACTATCGCCTGCTGCAGAACGACAAACCAATCGCCGCGCAGTTTCGACCAATCGAGCGCGAGGGCGACCGAGTCAAAACCGTTGCGCTCGACTTCGACGCGTCGTTCTTGCCGAACGAATCGCGCGAGTACATCGTCGAATTCGGCCCCGACGTGCCAGCCGGCTCGGAGCCGGACCGCGGCATGAAGGTGGACGAAACCGACGAATCGTTTGTCGTCTCGCACGGGCCAAACCTGACTTGGACGATTCCAAAAGACCTGCGTGGACTGCTTCGATCCGTGAAAACGCCCAAGACGGACTACATGCGGCCTGATTCGGCCGGACTCTTCATCCGCACGGCCGACGACACGCTGGTTCGCGTGGGCGATGCCGCCCGAAACGACCCGCCGCTATCGGCCCGCATCGTCAAACAAGGACCGATCGATTGCATGCTCCGCTTTGACGGCAACGTGGCGCTGCGTGACAATCGCGTCGTCCCCTCCGTCGTCGAGTTGGAATTCCCTCGCTCGAAAAGTTGGGTCCGTGCAACGTGGACCGTGGACGATTCGGACAGCGATGTGGCCAAGTTGGGCGCGGACTTGAACCTGAACCTGACCGGTGAGCCAACGATGGTGGATTTCGGCGCGGGAAGCCTTGTGTACGCAACGCTCGCGCGCGGACAAGCGGTGCGTCTGCGGGCGGGACTCGGGCCCGTGATAACTATTAGCGGTCGCGAGCTCCCTCAGAAACCGTTCTGGCATGTGCATCGCGGCCCGACGGGGATGCTCGAACCCTATGCGTTCAGCCCAAATCCAAACTCGCACTACGCAGAAGGATGGGCACACGTGATGGATCGAGAACGTTGCACCGCCGTGGCGTTGGCAGAATTCGCCCGACATTCGTATGATCAGTTCGAAGTCGCAGCAGACGGCCGATTCCAGCTCTGGCGCGACTTTGTCGTGAAGGACAAGAAACCGCGCGCCGGCCCGAAATCGCTCACTTTCTGGATTCATTTTGTGCCATTCCCGCCGCACGTCGGCGCCGTCACGAGCCCACAATCGATGCAGTCGCCGCTTCAAGTGATGTGGCAGACGGGCAGCGACAAGCCGGATCAAGAGACAACCGGCGCTTGCGGCGACGGAGCCGACGAGAAACATGTTCAGCCGCGCCGCCATCGAGGCCGCGACGCAAGAAAGACTCGTGCTGCTGCCGCGCTAACGACTCATAAGTCCGCGGGGCTCGCGCTCGCCCGCGGCTTGCGGTTAGACGAGTTGCCTGGAGATTTGGCCCGACACTAACGGCTGTCCTGCGTGAAACATGGGCCGCAGTCGGTTAGAGTAGTGCGAAATCACCGCGGTTGAACTGAGGGGCGATGCATGGACGAATCCGTTTGGTTGACGATTCGCGGCGTGGACGCGACGGTCTGGGCGTATCGCGTGAAGGCGCGGCGGCAGACGATCGGCCGCGCGCCAGACTGCGAGATTCGGCTGCCCGACGACACGGTCTCGCGGCGGCACGCGCAGATATGGCGGCGCGGCCGGCTGCTGTTCGTGCGCGATCTCGACAGCCGCAACGGCACGTTCGTTGACGGCAAGCGCATCACGCGTTGCACGCTGGCGAGCGGGCGCGGCCTGCGGCTCGGCGACGTGATCTTGCAAGTCATCGTGCGTCGCAGCGCGGCCGACGCCAAGGATCTCGGCCGCATTGATTCCACCACGATTCACCAGAAGCACGCCGCGGCCGCCGTCGAGTTGAACACCGGCAGCCTCTCGGACGGCCAGCGCCACGTGCTGCGGCTGCTCACTCAGGGCATGGCCGAAAAACGCGTCGCCGCCAAACTCTGCCTCAGCTACCACACGGTCCACACGCACGTGAAACACATTTATCGTGAGCTGGGCGTGAAGTCGCGTGCGGAGTTACTCGCCCTGTGCCTCGCCGTGCAGGGGCCGACGGCGTGAAATTGTGTCTGCCATTTTGGCGGTATCCAAGTCAGCGCGCGGGGAATCGGCACTGCGGTAGTTGTGAATCGGCACTGTCGATTTCTAAAGTCGGCAGTGCCGAATAATAAAATCGGCACTGCTGATTATAAAATTCGGCACTGCCGATTATCGAATCGAGCACTGCCGATTCTCAATCGTGGCGGCGGGCTACACCTTGGCGATGCCGAGGATTTTGCCTTCCTTGACCGACGGGCCGGCGTAGTCGCTGCGCACGATGACGTCGATGGTCGCCGCCGTGACGCTTGTCGGCACGATGCAGGTGATTCGCTGATCGCCTTCGTGCTGGTAAATGGTCGCTCGCGTTTCGGTCGCACCGGCCTTGAAGAAGACGCCGTTGGCCAGGTCGGTCGTGTAGTCGTTGGGCAGGTCGAGGCCGCCGCCGGTGATATCGAGCGGCCCGCCCGGCGTGTACTTGCCCACTTGCTGCGAGAGCACGTCGAACACCTGATTGATCTGCGGCAATCGCACCGGCGCGACGACCTTCTGGAAATCGGCGGCGCTCTGAAAACCGAGCCGCACCAGTTGCTGAATGCGGTTCTTGATCTGGGCGTTCACCTTCACCTTCACGGCGGCCGGGTCGATCGTGTAATTCGGATCGGTGATCGGGTCATCGGGTTCCACCGACAGGGTGATGCCCATGAAGTCTTCGATGATGAAGAAGTCGCCCTGCCTGGCCCCCTCGATGATTTGATCGTCGATCGCGTCGAGCGTGGCGGCGACATCGACGGAACCGACGCTGGTCGAGCTGGTAATACGCTGGATCAGTTCCTCGCGACGAATCGTCGCCCGCGGATAGACGCGGATGTAGAACTTGCCCGGCCGCGGTCCCATCGGTTCCACGGAATACGTGAGTGCCATGAGTCTTCCTCCGTCGACGTGCTCGCGCCCCGAAGCCCCTCGGGTCCACCCCGAAGAACTCGGAGCACGCGCGGAGAGTATCCGTGCCGGTGAGGGAACGCAAGGGACGCGGGCCTCACGCGCGGCGAATTCGCTCGCGCCCTGCGACGACGTGGCGCGTCGCGTTGCGCGTGTCAACGACGAGCGGCGAGTGTTCGACGATCCACGACCAGTCGTAGGCCGAGTGGTCGGTGAGGATGAGCACGCCGTCTTGATCGGCGAGCAGTTCGAGCGTGAGCGGCGAGCTGTCCATGTGAATCGAGTGGCGTCGCATCTTGGGCAGGTGCGGGACGTGCGGGTCGTTGTAGCGGACGATCGCGCCGCGCGAGAGGAGTTGTTCCAGCACGACGAACGACGGGCTTTCGCGCGGGTCGCTCACGTCGCGTTTGTAGGCGATGCCGAGCACGAGAATTTTGCTCCCCTTGAGCGGCCGGCCGCGCTCGTTGAGGAAGTCGGCGACGCGGCCCACCACGTACGCGGGCATCTGCGTGTTGATCTCGCCGGCCAGCTCGATGAATCGCGTCGCGAAGTGGTGCTGCCGCGCGATCCACGTCAGGTAAAACGGATCGATCGGGATGCAGTGGCCGCCCAGGCCGGGGCCGGGATAGAACGCCTGGAAGCCGAACGGCTTGGTGCTCGCCGCGGCGATCACTTCCCAAATGTCGATGCCCATGCGGTCGAAGAGCATCTTCAATTCGTTGACCAGCGCGATGTTCACCGCGCGGTAGGTGTTCTCCAGAATCTTCGACGCCTCCGCGACGCGCGTGCTGGAGACGCGGACCACCTCGACGACGACTTGACCGTACAGTTCGGCGGCGAGTTCGAGGCTCGCGGCGTCGATGCCGCCGACGACTTTCGGGATGCTCCGCGCGGTGAATTTCGGGTTGCCGGGATCCTCGCGCTCGGGGCTGTAGGCGAGTTGAAAGTCCGGCCCGGCGCGGAGGCCGGTGCGCTCGAGGATCGGCCGCACGACGTCCTCCGTCGTGCCGGGGTAGGTTGTGCTTTCGAGCACGACGAGTTGTCCGCGCCGCAGATTCTCCGCGATCGACTCGGCCGTGCCGATCACGGCGCTCAAATCCGGCTCGCGCGATTCCGTGAGCGGCGTGGGCACGCAGATGATGATCGCATCCACGTCGCGGAGCTTCGCGAAATCGGTCGTCGGCCCGAACAGGCCGCGCGACAGCAACTCGGCGACCTGCGACGCGGGGATGTGGCCGATGTAGCTTTCGCCCGCCGCGAGCTTGCGGACCTTTTCCGGGTCAATGTCGAATCCAGTGACGCGAAATCCGGCGGCCGTGAACGCCTGGACGAGCGGCAGGCCGACGTACCCCAGGCCGATCACGCCGACGCGAACCGATTTGTTGCGAATGGATTCGAGCAGGATCATGAGTCTTCCGATTCCCACCCCTCCGTGGGAGAGCGTCAGGCGGCCGATCGCTTGATCCTCTGGCCGGCCGCTTCCGCGTACGCGGCGATCGACTGCACGACGTGCATCTGTTGGGCGGCAGTCATTTCCGGATAGACCGGCAGCGCGATCGTCTCGGCCGCGGCCCGTTCCGAATTCGGAAAGTCGCCGGGCCGATGGCCAAGGTCCGCGAAACACTGCTGCAAGTGCAGCGGCACCGGATAGTAAATCTCCGTGCCGACACCGTGCTCGGTCAGGTGCTTTCGCAACGGGTCGCGATGCGCGGCCGGCACGCGGATCACGTATTGATTGAATACGTGCCGCAGGCTGGCCGGTTCGTGCGGTGGCTGAATCCAGCCGTCGAGCCGGTGTGCGGCGAACAGCGTTTCGTAACAGCGCGCGTGGGCCTGCCGCGCCGCGGTCCAGCGGTCGAGGTACCTCAGTTTGACGCGGAGCACGGCCGCTTGCAGCGCGTCGAGCCGCCCATTGATGCCGACGAGCTTGTGGTAGTATTTCGGCTCCATGCCGTGCACGCGCAGCATGCGAATCTTGTCCGCGACGTCTTGGTAATTCGTCGCGATCATGCCGCCGTCGCCGAATCCGCCGAGGTTTTTCGTCGGAAAGAAACTGAACGCGGCGACGCGGCCGAGCGTGCCGGCCCGCCAACTGCGATACTCCGCGCCGATCGCCTGACACGCATCCTCGATCACCGGTACGCCGTGCCGCTCGGCGATCTTTGCGAGCAGCCCCATGTCCGCCGTGCGGCCGTAAAGGTGCACGGGCATGATCGCCTTCGTGCGCGGCGTGATTCGTTCGGCGACCGCCGCGACGTCGATGTTGAAACTCTCCGGGTCGATATCGACGAACACCGGCTTCGCGCCGAGTCGCTGAATGACGCCGGCCGTGGCGAAAAACGAGTACGGCGTCGTGATCACCTCGTCGCCCGGCCCGATGTCGAAGGCCATCAGCGCGAGCAGCAGCGCGTCCGTGCCCGACGAACAGCCGACCGCGTGATTCGCCCGGCAGTACGACGCGACCTCGCGTTCGAGCGACTCGACTTCCGGCCCCAGGATGAACTGCTGCGCCTCGACCACGCGCTGGATCGCGGCATTGATTTCCTCGCGAATCGTGGCGAACTGCGCGCGCAGGTCCAACAACGGGACGACGTGGTTCATGTTCGACTCCATTCGATGACTTGCGTTCCGGCTTCGTGCCGTCGAGGTGTCTCGTTCGCGTTCCGCCGCTCCGTTCCAAAACGGGCGGGCAACGTAGGCCGAGCAGAGAATTTTGTCAAGATTGACACGAGCCCTCGGCGAACTAGAATGACACGCGCACGAGTCCCCGTAGCTCAATTGGATAGAGCGTCGGCCTCCGAAGCCGAAGGTTACAGGTTCGACTCCTGTCGGGGATATTTTCCAGCACTTCGCGACGCCGCGCGGTCAATCGCAATCAGGGCGTCGCAATCGCCGTGACCTTGGGAAGCGCAAGCGATAAGCCGACTGCGGAGACACTGGCGGCCCTGATGGCAGCCCCGCTGTTGCTGATCGCGTACGACGCGGACGCTGCTGGTGACGAAGCAGCATACGAATGGCTCGCGAGAACAAGCCGCGCCCCCGTGTACACCTTCAGCACCTCGTCCCCGTAGTGATTGATGACCTTGACGGCGATCTTGCCTTTCTCCGGTCGCTTGAACGGGCGGCTTTGGGTCGAGTAGAGGGCGGACCATCCGGCTTCGATCTCGGCGCGAAGGGCGCGCTTGAGTTTGTCGCAAGGGCCTTCGCCGTCGATCGCCTTCCCGGTGAAGTAGGCGTGGCGGACGAAGAAACTCTCGCCGTTGTCTTCCCATTCTTCCCACGACTCGCCGATCGCTTTGTTGAACTTGGCTCGCAGGTCGTCGAGTTGCGGTTGCCACTTGGCGTGGATCGTGTCGATTTCTTCGTTGTTAGCGATCGATTTGAGCGTGACGTGCGGCACGCGTTTGTACAGGAAGCCCTTTCGGATGTCTCCGCTCAGTTTATTCACTTAACCGACTGTCCTAACTGATCTTGCGGATGATTCCATGCCGTGGGGGAATGATTCCCCCGCACGGGGGAGCGGCTCCCCCGTGCCGGCGAACGGTTCCCCGGCACCGGGGAGCGGTTCCCCGGCATCCGGGATGGAATCCCCGGTGCCGGGTAATGAATCGCCGGTGCCGGGGGATTCGTCACCGGGGCCGGTGGACGGCCTCCCCGAATCGGGGAGAGGTTGCGGGAGTCCGGCGGAGAGTTCCCCGGCCCGCCGTTGTCCCTCCGTCGAGTTGGCGAGCAGGTAGTAGGGGAAGCGGGCGGCCATCAGTCGGGTGCGGGCCAGGGCCAGGGCGACGCGGCTGGTGTCGCAGGTGATCCAGCGCCGCCCCCACTGCTCCGCCACATACGCCTCGTCCCGCTCCCGCACGTCGGGTCCAACACCAAGTCGCCTGGGTCCGTCGTCATCAGCAAGGCTCGCTCGATGACTTTGGTGCCTGTTTGCACCACATACACCTTCTCCATCCCGCTGCGTGATTGGGTGTCGTCCCAGATGTTGTTGAGCGGGTACGCCGGGAAGTCATCAATGTAACGGACATACGACAGCGTCGAAGCAGTGGAGACCACGCGCCCAGCGTCAATTACTGTGCCCAACGGACTGCGAGTCGCGAAGACGGAGTTCTTTAACTTGGTGTGGCCGCGAAAGCTCGCGACGAGCGCGAACTAACCACGCACTTGGAGATTTGCTCCACTGCACGGGCCGATTCTCCGATGCTGAGGAACGATTGCGAGCGGCTCTAGAGGTCCGGTTTACCTTGGCACCGGCGTTTCCCGCCGTACCTCGGTACCGAGACCAACGGGGGGAGACAATGATCGCACTTGGGGGCGCGCTGGCCGGGCAGAAGAAGTTCCAGGAGGCCGAACCGCTCCTCGTCGAAGGCTATTCCGGGATGAAGGAACGCGAAGCGAAGATGCCACCCGCCGCCAAGACCCGCCTGAGCGAAGCCATCCGCCGCCTGGTCGATCTATATACCGCCTGGTAGAAGACGGAGAGGCGGAGAAATGGCGGCAGGGACTGGATCTGCTGAACAATCCCCATAATCTCTGAGACTGTTTCGACCCGGATTACGCCTATCGGGATAAGAGCACCCGAAACAACCCGGAGTCTCGCCCATGCCGCTCGATCCCCGTCGCGTGAAGGAGCTATTCGTCGCCGCGTCGGAACTGGCCGACCCGCAGGCCCGTCAGGCCCTTCTCGACCGCGAGTGCGGTGCCGATGCCGAACTGCGGCAGCGGCTGGACGTGCTGCTCGCCGCCCACGATGCGCCGCACGCCGCCTTGAACCAACCGCTCGTGGCCGAGGCGCCCGGCGCCACCGCTGCCTACGAATCGCTCAAGGACGCGGCCCCGGCCGAGGCCGTCGGCTCGGTCATCGCTGGCAAATACAAACTGCTCCAGGAAATCGGCGAGGGGGGCATGGGCTCGGTGTTCATGGCCGACCAGACGCACCCGGTGAAACGCCGCGTCGCCGTCAAGGTCATCAAGGCCGGGATGGACTCGGCCCGCGTGCTCGCCCGCTTCGAGGCGGAACGGCAAGCGCTCGCCCTGATGGACCACCCGCACATCGCCAAGGTGCTCGACGCCGGCACGACCGAGACCGGCCGGCCATTCTTCGTGATGGAACTGGTGAAGGGCATCCCGCTCACCCAATTCTGCGACGAGCACAAGTTGCCGGTGCTCGACCGCCTCAACCTCTTCATGCAAGTCTGCTCGGCGGTGCAGCACGCGCACCAGAAGGGGATCATCCACCGCGACCTGAAGCCGACCAACATCCTGGTCGAGAGCCACGACGGCAAGCCGGTGCCCAAGGTGATCGACTTCGGGCTGGCCAAGGCGACGAGCGGCATGCAGTTGACCGAGCACTCGCTGTTCACCGCGCTCGGTCAGGTGTTGGGCACGCCGCTGTACATGGCCCCGGAGCAGGCGGCGTTCAACGCCATCGACGTCGACACGCGGGCCGACGTCTACGCCCTGGGCGTGATCTTGTACGAGTTGCTCACCGGCACGACGCCGATCGAGCGGGAGTCGTTCAAGCAGGCGGCCTTCGACGAAATGCTGCGGGTGATCCGCGAGCAGGAGCCGCCGACGCCGAGCAGCCGGATCAGCAGTTCGGAGTTGAGGGCGAGCGTGGCGGCGGTGCGGCAGATCGAGCCGGTCAAGCTGGGCCGATTCGTCCGCGGCGAACTCGACTGGATCGTGATGAAGTCGCTGTCGAAGGAGCGGGACCGGCGCTACGACAGTGCCACGGCCTTCGCCAGGGACGTAGAGCGGTTCCTGAACCACGAGCCGGTTCAGGCCGGTCCGCCGAGCGCGGCATACAAGCTCCGCAAGTTCGTTCGGCGGAATCGTCCGCAAGTGATCGCGGCCGCCGTGGTGCTGCTCGCGCTGATCGCGGGCATGGCAGGCACGACCTTCGGCCTCATCCGCGCGCAACGAGCCCGCACAGCCGAAACCAAGCAGCGGACGATCGCCGAGCAGAAGCAACAGGAGGCCGAAGCGTCGGCGAAATCGGAGGCCGAGCAGCGAGCGATCGCCGAGCAACGGGAGCGCGAGGCGACAGAGGCCGAGCGGCTGGCCGTCCAGCGCGAGCAGGAGGCGAAGAAGGCCCGCGACGAGACCAAGCAAGTCCTCGATTACCTCGTCGCCTCCTTCCGCAAGTCCGACCCGTCCGCCGATGGCGAGAAACTCACTGTGGCGGCACTATTCGGCCAGGCCGTGGAGCAACTGGAAACGACATTCCCCAACCAGCCGCTCATCCAGGCCCGGTTACTCAACGCCATCGGTGCAACGTACGGCGGTCTGGGCCTGAACCAGAAGGCCGTCGCGGTGTTCGAGCGCGCCAGGGACCTCTGCCGCACGGAGCTGGGGGAAGACCATGAGGACACGCTCTTGTCGATGAACAATGTGGCCGAGAAGTACCATGCCGCGGGCAGGCTGCAGGAGGCGGTGCGGCTCCATGAGCGGACGCTGGAGTTGATGAAGGCCAAGCTCGGCCCGCAGCACCGGCTCACGCTCACGTCGATGTGCAATCTGGCCGTCACGTACCAATCCATGGGGCGGCGTGCGGAGGCGTTGCCGCTCTTTGAGCAGTCGCTTGAGCTGATGAAGGCCACGCTCGGCCCAGAGCACTCGGACACGCTCACGTTGATGAGCAATTTGGCCATAGCGTACCAGGACGCGAGGAGGCTGGAGGAGGCGGTGCGGCTCCATGAGCAGTCGCTGGAGCTGAAGAAGGCCAAGCTCGGCCCGGACCACCCGAGCACGCTCGCGTCGATGCACAATCTGGCCGCGGCGTACGAGGAAGCGGGGAGGCTGACGGAGGCGCTGCCGCTCTTTGAGCAGACGCTGGAGCTGAAGAAGACCAAGCTCGGCCCGGAGCACCCGAGCACGCTCACGACGATGGACAATCTGGCCGCGGCGTATCAGTCCGCAGGGCGGCTCGCGGAGGCGTTGCCGCTCCATGAGCAGGCGCTGGAGCTGAGGAAGGCCAAGCTCGGCCCGGAGCACCCGCACACGCACACCTCGATGAACAATCTGGCCTTGGCGTACATGGCCGCAGGGAGGCTCGCTGACGCGTTGCCGCTCCTCGAGCAGTCGCTGGAGTTGCTGAAGGCCAAGCTCGGCTCGGAGCACCCGAACACGCTTGAGTCGATGGGCAATCTGGCCGCGGCGTACCTCGATGGCGAGCAGCCGGAGAAAGCACTGCCTCTGCTTGAGCGATTCATCGTCGGCCATCGCGGACGAGCGACGCCCAATGATACCACCTTTGCCAGCAAACTCGCCTCAGTGTCGATGGCTCTTTTGCAGCATCGCCAGTACGCGGCCGCGGAAACTTACCTGCGCGAATGCCTGATGATCGCCGACAAGCAGTCGCCGGACCACTGGATGCTCTTTAACACGAAGAGCCTGTTGGGGGGCGCGCTGGCCGGGCAGAAGAAGTTCCAGGAAGCCGAACCGCTCCTCGTCGAAGGCTATTCCGGGATGAAGGCCCGCGAAGCGAACATCCCACCCGCCGCCAAGACCCGACTGCCCGAAGCCATCCGCCGCCTGGTCGATCTCTACACCGCGTGGGACCGGCCGGAGGAGGTGGCGAAGTGGCAGACGATCCTGGAGGAATCAGCAGAGAAGCCGTAGTACATTGTTTGGTACGCGGAATGGCCGAAGAGGAACCTGTGCGTCCAGAATG
>Ga0247727_10016698_pt1 | contig 11808 bp, 14 predicted proteins | sample WisWelCaveWW1625_FD_202498 | JGI IMG/M metagenome (GOLD analysis project Ga0247727, IMG submission 202498) | Biofilm microbial communities from Wishing Well Cave, Virginia, United States - WW16-25 | ecosystem: Environmental > Aquatic > Deep subsurface > Groundwater > Cave microbial mat | place...
GTAGTAAGTCGGATACCCTGTGGTCACAGACTGGCTGGCGATTTTGCTAAAATCGTGAGACTCATAGGTCAATTGTGTGTAGCCGCCGGTGGGATACCAAATTTTTTCCAGAATGCCGATTTTCAGAAAGGTATATCGTGTTCCCTCTTCCGTGGTGATCACCCACTGCGAAAAATTGGAATCATGAGTGATTCGAATTTTCTGATACGGGACGGTGCGAATGGTGTCGCCCGGCCCGAGGACGAATTGCCCGGACCCGCCGGCAAAATTGAAAAAGAACTGGTTGGGCTCGGAATCTTTTTTTTCGTCACTCACGTCCTTGAGATAGTAGGGATCGTTGCCCTTCCAAATCGTAGAGTTGTTGCGATCGCCCCCGGTATAATAATAGCCTTGACTATAGCCATTTAGGAATACCGATTAAATAACTTACCCATTTAGGTTTTGCAAGGTAAAGCTCTGTAATTCCAACTGGGTAAAAAATCATCGAAAACGATTTTCATATTTTCTTTGAAATTCTCGTTGACCCGTCGTCCAGTTTGATAAACTTTATTGATGATTTCAACCGTAACTTTCAAGCCGGTCGTCGTTTTTGTTTTCTGCATCAGTTCTTCGACCATCGCCACCGACTGACAAATAACGCCTTGACAGGCTCGCGTGACATGCGGAAACAGACGATGTTCGATCGGGTTGTATTTTGAAGTATACGGCGGATAATGCGCAATGCGAATTTCAAGACCAATTTTGGTGGCCAGTTCCTGCAAATCTTGCTTAAAGAGATAGTACCGACTATGATTGCTGCCGCCGCCGTCACACAGAATCAAAATAGAAGTGGCGTTGGGATAATCAAAGCGGCCCTGCCTCTGCCACCAATTCAGAATACTGTCGCAAGCAAATTCACTGGTGTCTTTGCTGGTGCCGAGATTGATATATCCCGTATTACGCGTCATATCGTAAATGCTATGAGGAATCACGATGCCCTTCGCGAGGCTATTGAAATCATGATCGAGGGTTGAGATGGTTTCTTGGATATAAAGATAGTCGGCGCGATAAAAATCGCCAATAAACTCTTTCTTTTTCGTATCAATGCTAATGATCGGCAATTTCTTTGGGCGTGAGATTCGTCCACTTGATCTTTTCGTTCATCGGATCGCCGGCGGTGTAGTTTTTCAAAACGTCTAAAAATTGTTCGTTGATATTCTGATGGGTGACATCATACGGCTTGCGACCACCACCGGGTTGACCGAGACGATGGCGCAATACTCCGCGCTGATGATGATGGAGAAGGAATACAGCAAAGAGAAGATGAATTGAAATTTACCAAAAACTGATCAGCCGTTGCTCCAAACCTCCGGCAATCAGATAGCCGGCGCCAACCAGCCCATAAAAAATCCCAAGGGAATTTTGCTGGTTCGCTGCAATCGGGCCCGGCTTATGCCGATAAGACCGTACAGTGCGCCGGCCAGGCAAGCGAACCCAATAACGAGTAGTGTGCCTTGCCAGCCGAGATAAAGTCCAAGCACGGCAGCGAGCCTAATATCGCCCGCGCCGATACTCTCCCGGCCGCTGAGGGCTTGACTTACGCGGCTGGGCACCCACAGAATGGCTACGCCAAGACTTGCCCCGATCAAAGGCGCCATGCCGTTGTCATGTGTGAAAATGAATTGGTCCATTAATGAAATCAGCAACCCCAGCAGCACGAGTGAATTCGGAATGATCAGCCAATCCCAGTCGATAAAAGCAATCATCAGGAGCAGGCTGCTCATCATCGTGGCTGCCACGAAATGCCAGGATAAATCGTAACGCTGCCACAACATGACGAAAATAAGCGGCGCTAAAATTTCAACGAGAAGATGATGCATTGGAATCCGCGTGTGACAATATCGGCAACGGCCCTGGCGCCAGATAAAACTCAAAATGGGGATCAGGTCATACCAGCGCAGTTGCCGCTGGCAGACACGGCAATGCGAAGCTGGCATCACGAGCGATTCGTTGCGCGGCAAGCGATCAATGCAAACATTCAAAAAGCTGCCAATGGCGGCGCCGAGAATAAAAATAACTGCAATGGTCATTGTTACGGTTAATTTTCTTTTCACTTGGAATAAAATACTTTTCCCTTTTCCCCGCTTCGCTTTTAATCCGGCGCCACTTGTTTCAGCTCACCATTTTGATCGACCGACCAGACATTGAACGCACCATCTTTGTCGAAATCAACGGCGGACGTAGCGGTTGCCAGAAACTCCACTTCTGTTGCTTTGGTTATGGCGATTTTGTAGCGCGCATTGCCGCCTGCGGATTTTAATTTTTCGGCTTCGAAGCCGATGGCTTCCAGGTCAGAGCTATACGCATCATTTTCCAAATAGTACGAGCGCTCGAGATTATAAACCTGTTTCAGCATCAGCTTGGCTTCGGTCATCTTCGCGCTGGTGGTCACATTCAAAAAACGCGGAATCGTCAGCGCCGCGAGAATGCCGATGATCACGATGACGACCAGCAATTCGGTCAGCGTGAAGCCACGTGCGTCTTTAAACCAATGTTTGGGTTTCATGATCATACCTCCGTGTCTTTATCTTTTTTGTCTTTGTCGTTTCATTGGATGACATTCATCAGATCGAAAATTTGTAGATAAATCGCAATGATGGTTCCGCCCAAAATCACGCCGAGCACCACAATGATGATCGGCTCGATGATCGACGTCAACGCTTCGATGGCCGCATCGACTTCGCTTTCGTAGAACGCTGCGGTCTTCAGCAACATGCTGTCCAGCTCAGCCGTTTCTTCGCCGACGGCGATCATCTGGATCACCAGCGGCGAAAACAGCTTGGAGCCGGTCAACGATTTTTCCATCGGGTCGCCGCGCGCGGCCATTCCTTTCATTTGCAGGATCTGCGCCTGAAAAACTAAATTGCCGGAAGTTCTGGCCGTGATTTCCAATGCTTCCAGCAATGAAACCCCGGCTTGAATGAGCGTTCCCAGGGTTCGCGCAAAACGCGCCAGCAGAATTCTTCTGATGACCGACCCGATCAAGGGAATTCTGATTTTGATTTGATCAAACAGCCAATGTCCGCGCGGCGTTTGCGTCCACGCTTTCAGCAGAAACATGCCGGCGACAATGATCAGCAACAGATAAATAAAATTGGTTTTGATGAACTCGCTGCTGGCCAGCAAAATTCTGGTCGGGGTGGGAATCTTCGCGCCAAAATCACGAAACATGTCGGTGAAGGTCGGCATCACGCCGAACAGCAAAAAAGATAGCGCGCCGCACGCGACGAGATGATCACCGTCGGGTAAGCCATGGCGGTGATGAGCTTGCGTTTGAGCTCGCTGAGTTTTTCCTGATAGATGGCGAGTTGTTGCAGAATGCCCGGCAAGTTGCCGCTGACTTCGCCGACTTGCACCATGTTGACGAAAAGCGGCGTAAACACCTGCGGATGCGGCGCGAGACTGTCACGCAATGATTTGCCGCGCACGAGACTCTGGCGCACGGCGTGAATGATTTCTCGGAGCCGCACATTCTTTTGCTGTTGCGCGAGAATCTCCAGGCTTCGCACCAACGGCAAACGCGCGCTCACCATCGTCGCAAGCTGGCGCGTAAAGTCCGTGATTTCGCGCGAACGCACCGGCCAAACGTAACCCCGACGGCCCGTCTGGAAACCTGAGACGAACTCGCCGCGTTTTATCGGCTCCACGCGCGGCAAGGCGCCAGCCCGGGCCTGGCGTTGTTTCAAAATCTTTTCAAGCTCAGCAGGAGTTGGCATATTCTCGTAACGGGTTACTGATTACTGATAACTGGATTCCAAAGGTAGCATATCAAAAAGACGCAGTCGCGTATTGCGCGGATGCAACGTTGATTTAAGCATCACGCGCTTTTTATCATTTGCAACCATCAGCGCAATTTCAATGAGCGCGATTTGCGATAGTTCATCAACGGTCTGAGGATAGAAATAGGCCGGCGCGCTCATCTTGATCATGCGATGATCGACAACTGAATCGGTTTTGGCATACCGAAACACGAGTTGCTGTATACGAACCTCGGTCGAGTGCAGCGGCTGTTGGTTGCGATAGAGCAGGCCGTTTTGAATGGCAAAAGCGACAACCTTTTCGCGTTGATTTTTTAAGACAAGTCCTGAATCATTGGCCGCAACAATTTGTTGCGCGTGCAAAATCTCCTGCGTGAGCGTGCGCATGCAGAGCTGCGCGGTGTTTTCCAACTCGACTTTGTGTCGCCGGGTCGCCGAAAGTTTGGCCGAGAAAAAATAGGCGGCATAAATGAAGCCGGCCAAAAGCAAAGTGATCTGCATGGCGATGAGCAATTCCACCGTCGTGAAACCCGCCACGGCTCTTCTCATGGCTGCACCCGCATGGTTTTGAATTCCACCAACGGATTCACGCTGTTTGGTTTAAAAACTTTAATGCGAATAACCAGTAAACCGGATTGATTTTCAATGGCGCGCGTCAAGCGCCAGCGCCGCTTACCGAAATCCATTAGTTTTTCTTCATCTTGATAGCTGGCGGCAATCAGCGTCTTTTCCATTTCCTCGCGCGCCAACTGCGTGGCGACGAGCAGATCATGGCTATATTGGCTCATCGTGATCTTCCCCAGGAAAAGCGCCGCCGGAATCAAAACCCCCAACAAAATCGCGCTGGCAACCAAGGTCTCAACCAGCGTGTAGCCATCGTTTTGTTTCAGAATGGGTTGATGGATTGTTGGAGTCATGGAGTTCTGCAAATCGTTCATTGGCGCACTCTCCCTAATTTTACTCTTTCACCTCGTCACCGTTTCTCCCCATCTCCCTTTCTCCGTTCAGCTTCACTTCCTCCCAGTGCAAAACGTCCAACTGCGGTTGCGCACTAAATCCGATCGGCAGCAGAAAACCTTCCGGGAGTTGCGCACGATCGGTGATGGCGTCTTGCAGCCAATTCAAATAAATCGTCGGCGATTCATACAGAAAGACCTGACCGGTGATGATGCTGCCGATGACCTGGCCGCGATGCTCGGTGTTGTGCATTGAATAAACTGCGCCGACGACTTTCGCGTTGGGGGTTATCTGCACGATGGTCTCATTATTTTCTTTAGAGCGTTTCCATTGGCCTGAATCTAAAATCAACGTGCCTCGAACAACGGTTTGGTCCTGTAAAAGGATTCGCCCGCGCCATGCATTGTCGGCAAAGGTGCTGCGGCAATAAACGACGGAAGGATAATGCAGCACGGACCGTTCTTTTAGAATAATATCGCCGGTGCTGAGCAGTTGTCCGTTAATTTGGCTTTCGCCTGACACTTCAATTCCAGTTCTGGCAAACAGCACGCAATTCCTTAGCACGGCGTGATCAGTGACAATAATCTTGCCGCCGGCGACCAATTCAACGTTATCCAGAATTTGCGTCGCGCCGTTAATCAAAACATTCTTCGAGCTGCTGATGCGTTTCGGCCCCCGCACTTTTTGCGTCGAATCATTTAAGTTAATATGCAGGTCGCCCTCGACATGGATTCTTTCGTCCTGAATTTGGCTCAGAACTACGTTGTTCGATTGCAGTAGATGTTTCGCAGAATCGGCCAAAACTAGCAAATATTTTTGCAAAACATTGTGAAATAAAGCCGAATTGAAATATGGCCTCTGTGGCTTGTTCTGTCGATCGATCTTGCCGTCAACCAAATTTTCGCCATCAAAATCGCGGCCCTTGATGCGCCCTTTCTTCACGCCTTCCGGGCCAACGGTGACGTTGCCAATGATGCGATTCCTGCCGGTCACCACCAAAGGATAATCCACCCCGCCGATAACGATCGCCTGCTGAAAGGCTGACGACGGCATTTCGCCGGCCAACGCGCGCAGAGATTTGGCCACGTGCCGTGCCTGCGCCGTCGAAGTAATCCGTAAATATCCGCCCCACTCTTTAACCGTGATGCTTGCCGTTTCATCATCAAACAATTCGACGAGCTCATTCTCCGGCCGCCACCCAATATCTTTGCCGCCGTTGCCTGAAAGATACCATAAGGTTTTATAAACCCCGGCCTCGGCAAGATACAAGGCTTGAATCCGATTCTGCTCTTCGCGAATAAAACGCCATTGCAACTGCACGGCCATCATGATGATGCCGATCATGCCGGTGACGATCGTCACCATGACCAAGGCCAGAACCAAAGCTGAACCCTGGGTGTTGTTGCACGCAGAGCGCAGAGCGCATAGGGCATGGGGTCGCGGCATGTTGGAGTCAAAACGGTTCATAAACAGTAAATTGATGACCCATAACTCTATGTCGCCAACGGATAAAAAGCTGCCCACTGATTTAAAATTTTTTTCATGTTTCATTTCAACTGTTTGCCCCAAATTGCAACTATTCGCATACATCTTGAAAAGCAAAACGAGTGCTGGCAAAACAATTCGATAATCATTTTGCCGACAATTATTTTGCTAAATTATTTTTATCCGTTGGTTGCTTTTCATCCGTTGGAGAAATCGTTTTTAAACCTATTTGGTTGCGGCTTGTCCGCTTTGGGTTTAGGGGTGCAAAACCAAGTGAATTTTTTTCTGATCAAACTCACAACTGACACTGCCGCTATCAATGCGGACGATCTTCACCCCGGCGAGGCTTTCCCGTTGTTTCAGAAAATGAATCTCGCCATCCGGGCCTTCGATGATCGCCAAAACGCCGGCGCCGTCACGCACGATCCCGCTCAAGCGCAGGCGCGGGGGTTGTGGTTTTTCGACTTGCACGGATTGCGGCCTGGCAACTCGTGGCGTCGCTTGCGGCTCCGGCTTCAGCCAATTCTCGAACGGATCGCGAAAGGTCGCGGCATAAACGAAAGCCTTTTGCTGCACTCGCGCCGGCGCGAGCGAATCTGACCGTTCCCACTGATTAGTCGTTGTGAGTGTTTCCAATTCTTGATCCGACTGCGTGACGCCGATAAAAATTTGATACGCGTTGTGCGACCAGATCACCAGCGCCAGCATCAGCAACAGAATAACGTAGATATTTCTCTTTTTCATGAATTCAGCCTTAAATAATACACCACGATCGTCATTTGCACCTGCAAAGCGCTCGCGGCCAAACCGGAGGAAGACATTTTCAATTTTTCAATTTTGATAATCGTCGGTGAAGTTTCCAGCGCATTGATAAAGCGCGCGAGGGCATGAAAGCGGGTGGTCAACTCGAGTTGAATCGGCAATTCGAGATGGCGCTCGAATGTTTTGACCGGCTGCGGCTTGATGACTTGCAAAGCGATCTCTTGCGCTTTCGCGGCCGTGTGCAAAGGCGTCAAAATTCCGGAGAGTTGCGTGTCCTGATTTTGACTGTAAACTAAACTTTCAATTTTCTGATTTAATCTTGCCTTTTCCCGCTGCAATTGCTGCGAGGCGATTTCCCAGTCCTGGGCTTGCGCGATTTGCTCACGGCTTGCACGCCGATCGTTGGCGAGCGATAGAACGTTAGCGGCCAAGGGAAGAACCTGGCTGATGAATATATAAAGGAATGCAAGCAACGTGAGGACCGATACGATCAGCCAACGCCGCGCTTTGAGTGTGTGCGCAGAGAAAACGGGGCGCGTTTCAACTTGAGATGTTTGTGACATTTGAGACCAGTTGACTTCGGACTTCGCACTTCGGACTATTTGAGTAGACTCACAATCATAAATTCCACCAACGGAATTTGCCGCAAATGCGATTGCCGCCAAACTTCTGCGGCGGACAAGCGTTTGGTGGAAATCAACTTTACTTCCGCGAGCCGCGAGGAGTTTTCCATTTGTGAGAGCAGCAGGGCCAGCTTACTCTCATCCACAGCCCATCCGCGCAGATGGAGTTGACTGAGCGCAATACTTTTTTTGCCGGCACGGTCAGCTTCGTTTGGTGCGCAGGAGATTTCCTGCAGCCACACGCCCTTTGGCATTAGTTGCCCGAGCGCCTCGAGAAGCCGGGCATACTGGCTGCGTTGCGTGACCAGCCGCTGCATGTCGGTGAAAGCCTGCTGCAACTGCAAGCGCTCTTTTTTCACCTGTTCAATCGCACCGATCTGCGTTTCGAGCTGCAGCACCTGTTCTTGCGCCGCTTCCAATTGCCGCGTCCATACCAATTGCAGCAAATTCAGCGCGAGCAGGATGAGCAAAAGACAACTTCCCGCCGCCAAAATAATTTTAAGCGCCCGCTGTTTCTCCTGCTGTTGTTGCCGCCAAACTTTTTTCTCGTCGGGTAAAAGATCGATGGTATTGAGCAGCGGAAAATATTTTTTAAGCGCCAGCCCCGCCGCCAAGCTATAGCGCGACGGCAGTTGCTGCCCGCTGCGCAGCAAGCCTTTGAGCGGCGCGCCAGCTTCGACGGGTATTTCGGATGGAAGCACTTCTTGCCGCATCCTAACTTCGGCTTCATCACCGATGCAGACGATGCGATCAATCGGCGCATTCTCATGGCGTTTCCAGCTCGATACGATTTTTTGAATTTCACTTTGCTGGAAAACCGGACTGCCATTTTCGACGCCGACCAAGATGAGCTTATTTTCGCGCACGTCCACAAAAAGCGCCGTCTGCTTAAAAAAACTTTCGCTGCTAAAGGCAAACGCATTGACCATATCCAGCTCGCCCGCCCCGACCATGACCGGCTGCAGACCCGCCGCTTCAATTAGGCGTATTGTTTCCAACACCGCTTGCGGCTGGCAATAGGCCGCCAGTAACCGCAAACCTTGCTCGGTTTGTTGCACAATGTGGTAAGCGCAAATCAACTGCGGGAGCTGGAGTCCCGGCGAAACCCGCTCCAGGCATTGGCGGCATATCCACTCGGTTAATTCGACGGTTGACAGCAACGGCGAATTGAGGATAATATGGCGCACGCCGACACCGCCAAGATGAATGATCACCTCTCGATTTTTAATCCGCAGTCGCTCAAAAAGCCGTCGCATCGCCGCCACGGTCGGCTCCGGCGATGATGCCGTTGGGATGAGTTTCTCTTCTCCAAACTTGATCAGACGAATGCGGTTGGAAAACCTGCCAAGGGCCACGACTTTGATTGAATCTAGGCCTATATCAAGACCAACCGAAGAATTTAAGCTCATCGCGCGCATTTAGAAAAAATTCTAAAAACTTTTTTGCCCCAACGGATAGATGAACCCAACTGTAAAGGCTTTTCCGCTGGGTTCATCTATCCGTTGGGAAAATTCCATTGCTGTGTTACGCCTTACGTTTTACGCCTTACGCTTTACGTTTTACTTAATAATTCCCTTCACACTTCCCTCATCCCCATAATAAATCTGAGTTTTCTCTTTAGAGTTTTCCCCCATCTTCCTTTAGAAGATTTCCCTTGGGCTCTCGTTCATAATTGATATCACAGTTTTGAGTAATACTAAACTTATGGAAAACTATCTCATCCTCTCCCGTACCATATTCGCTGTATTTTGTTACCGTATAAAATGACATTTCAAAAGTCTTGCCTTTTTGGATGACTCTTTGAGAAGAAACGCCTTTTGTCTTATGCATCGGAACATTGGTCCAATCAATAATCTGACGCTCAGCACTCGCAGGGTGCACAGTGTCTAAGTACAACTTGGCAATTGATGCAGCTTCCTCTTTTGTAGTAATTGATCGAATCTTGTGTTTCAAGAGAGCTTGAAAGTCGCTCTTGTCAAAACCATGCAGGAAATATGAACTACCATCATATCCTAGAGCAATAACGTAATAAGAAAGATGAGATACATATTTACGCCAACAAATAAACACCTCAAAATTTTTCCACTGCAGAGAGGTATCAATTCGAGCGCATTGAATATCATTCTCATCCTTTTCAATTGAAGTGTATGTTCGTAACAAATCATTTTTGTCAGAAAATTCGAGTGAATCCCTTGATATGAATGCCCGAAGATTAACCATTTCTTCACAGGAGATTTGAACCTTGACCATCTTTTTTGTTAAGGTTTTCATCTCGGTCAAAGTAAGTAATGCCTGTTTTCTTTCTTGAGCAAGAGTTTCTTCTCTGAGCCCATTTAGAACCAGACAAGAAATCATCAATACTATCCGTAGGCAAAGTTCTCTTGAAATGATGGCAAAAGACAACCAAGCTTTTTTTAACATGATCATTTCTCCTTTTTTTCATCCTTCCGTTCATCTTTTTTGGACTCTTTTTCCTTTAATTGTTGCTTCACAATTCTTGCAAACCACGTTGCATCTTCTTCAGCTTGTCTATCTCCGTGAGGCTTTCCTTTTTCCTCTTTGGATTTCTTTGCCCAATATGTTGGATCATCCGCTTGTTGCTGTGTATGCCTTAATTCATGGGAAGTAACCCCAATTGGTTCAAACTCTTTTTTACCCTTGTCTAATGTAATCGTGGCACCTTTAAAACTGGCTTTTTCGACATCCCCTTTTTCGTCCAATTGTACTGTAATTTTTGACACGGTCAAGCCTAAGACGCCACGCCCTTCTTCCTTTGCTGTAATTTTACCAAACTTGATCACAATATCTTGCTTTACTTCCTTGTCTAAGTAATTAACCACAAATTTTCCTGCCTCTGTCATGCCAATTCTTGCAACATATGATTTTAACAGAGAAATTTCGGTCTTTGAACCAATGTATTTAAGAACACGACCATCAGGATCATAAATTATTATCGGATTGTTCGCAGCATAACTATACGGACTTAACGACGGATACTTCTGGGCAAGCGGATCTACCACCATCCATCGCCCTGTTAACGGATCATAATACCTCGCCCCGAAGTAATTCCAATTTACCCCGAACTCATCATCCCACTCCTTGCCGGTAAATTTGTTCTTGATAATTCCCGCTTGGCTGCTCCAGCCACTCGAGATCGAACTCCGGCCCGCAAGGATATATCCCCACGGATCGTAATCGTCATATCCCACAACCGGTGCAGTCGAAGTGTCCTGCACGGAAGCCCGAATCGAACCCAAATGATCTTTCAGAAAATATACCGTGCGCGGCAGTTGCGACCAGATGATCTCCAACTTCGGCTGCATGGTCGGGTCGGTAGTGTATTCCGACGAGCGGAAGAACAAGTTCATCCCATCCGTGTCTTCATTCGTCGCCCAGAGGATCACGCCGTAGTTGCTCGTGGTCAAATTCACCCATTGCTGCGTCAAGCTCGTGAGATCCCAACTTTTCCAATTTGGGTACTCATCGATCTTGAATTGCAACGTGCTCTGCGGTCATCAGTTCTCCTTAATTGCTTACTTTAAAATACCTGATAAGAAAGTTAATACCGACAAGAATACCGGTAATGAGTAAGATTTGAAAAATAATGGGAAAAAAGAAACTAAGCAATGTTGTAATGACTGGTGACAACGCTTTCCCTCCATAATCAGCGAGATAAACACTCAAAAAGGAACTGGGGGTATGTAGGAAAAGAAAAGCCATCATTCCTGAATGTCCCCCGCCAGATAAGATCGCAATGACAGAAATAATTACTAGTACGACTTCAATCCCTATGGCCCAGCTCATTGCCTTTTTAAAGGTAAAAATATTCATAGGATCACCTGTTTAAAGTTTTATCATTGGTGTTGATTGGAGGTCGCTTTGGTTCTGGAAAAACAAAGTTTCTCAAAGAAGTTAATATTGCATCAGCTTTATTGTCATTTCTCACATTATTTAACCAAAAATCTAGCGGAAAATCTCGAATTGCTTTTCCGAAATTTTTTTCTCATATTGCTTGGGTTGGCATTGGTGTTTGTCGAAAGTTTTTTTCCAAGCGAGGATCAGCATGCTTTTTGTTGCCGTTGACAACTGCGATCGGTTTGTCCGTCTTTCTAAACAGGAACTTCGGGAATTGATCATTCTGCCGTGCTGCCAAGCGGCGTTTATTTTTTTGGGGCTCGTATTAT
>Ga0247727_10016699_pt1 | contig 11807 bp, 12 predicted proteins | sample WisWelCaveWW1625_FD_202498 | JGI IMG/M metagenome (GOLD analysis project Ga0247727, IMG submission 202498) | Biofilm microbial communities from Wishing Well Cave, Virginia, United States - WW16-25 | ecosystem: Environmental > Aquatic > Deep subsurface > Groundwater > Cave microbial mat | place...
GGCAAAAGGCAACTTGAGAAGAGCGGACTAGATTCGCCTTTCTTTTTGCAGTTTGCCTTTTGCTTTTTGCCGTTCAAGAGGTGGGATTGAGACTTTAGAAGAGCAAAAGGCAAGAAGCAAAAGGCAACTTGAGAAGAGCGGACTAGATTCGCCTTTCTTTTTGCAGTTTGCCTTTTGCTTTTTGCCGTTCAAGAGGTGGGATTGAGACTTTAGAAGAGCAAAAGGCAAGAAGCAAAAGGCAAAAGGCAACTTGAGAAGTGCGGACTAGATTCGCCTTTCTTTTTGCAGTTTGCCTTTTGCTTTTTGCCTTTCCAAGCGGTGGGATTGAGACTTTAGAAGAGCAAAAGGCAAGAAGCAAAAGGCAAAAGGCAACTTGAGAAGAGCGGACTAGATTCGCCTTTCTTTTTGCAGTTTGCCTTTTGCTTTTTGCCTTTCCAAGCGGTGGGATTGAGACTTTAGAAGAGCAAAAGGCAAGAAGCAAAAGGCAAAAGGCAACTTGAGAAGAGCGGACTAGATTCGACTTTCTTTTTGCAGTTTGCCTTTTGCTTTTTGCCGTTCAAGAGGTGGGATTGAGACTTTAGAAGAGCAAAAGGCAAGAAGCAAAAGGCAAAAGGCAACTTGAGAAGAGCGGACTAGATTCGCCTTTCTTTTTGCAGTTTGCCTTTTGCTTTTTGCCGTTCAAGAGGTGGGATTGAGACTTTAGAAGAGCGGAAGGCAAAGAGCAACTCGAGAGAATGCTCGGATAGTACTTTCTTTTTGCTGTTTGCCCTTTGCTTTTTGCTTTTCAAAAAGGGGATGAAGAACACGATCACTGCGTCCTTCAAGGTATTTTTTGAAATCCTGCCTGGATGAAATGCTTATCAAATGCCAGTGCTTTTGTGATTCCAGGCCTACTCATCAGCACGAAGGAAATGCAATCCGTGAGTGAATATCTTTTGTCGTTGTGCCGCTGAAAATAATTCCAAAGCGATGAGATACCCCGAATCAACAAAAACTTGGGTCATGCGCGTGCTCCGTAAAGATAGTGATCGAGATTGACGGACGCATCATGAATGCCCGTCCGGACCGGATGCTTCCCAAAATCAAAGATCGGATCGTGTTTCACCTTTGGAATCACGACGATCTTTCCGTTTTCCCGCACCAAATCGGCTTCCTCAAATTCCTCAAAGCCGTCGAGAAGCTCTTTTGGAATCACGAGGCCCTGTGTAGTTACTTTCACCGTCATAGCATCACCATTGCAATTCAGTTCAACTCGCTTTTCAGACGCCGCGAATATATCATCCCCTTATGCGAAAAGCAAAACCTAAAACTCGCACCACCGCGTCCCCTTCGCTTCGCAACCGCCCAGCTTACCTGTGTCTGTACAGCAGATCGTCGATCCTTAATGGCGATCAAGCTCATATCGCTCTCGTCTTTTGCCCAACAAATACGGTTGAATTTTCTCCAAATGTTTACCCTCGGCTTGCTGCGCGTAATACAAATCCCAGCGCAGTTGCAGATTCATCCAGAAATCTGCGGAAACTCCGAAGAATTTTGCCAGGCGCAACGCTAGAATAGGAGTCATTCCTCTTCGGCCGTTCACAAGCTCATTGAGTTTCTGGTAAGTCACATGAATGGCTTTCGCCAGCTCTTTTTGGGTCAGACTCATGGGAACGAGAAATTCCTCTAAAAGCATTTCGCCGGGATGCGTTGGTACGCGATGAGTTGGTACGCGGATCATAACAATGCCTCGTTTCTCTCAATGATAATCTACAATTTCAACCACAGAGATTGCGGGCAAGTCTTGCGAGCGGCCTTCGTATCTTTGCCGTTGAAGACGTCTTCTGTTCCCGTATTTTTGAATGACCGGATCACGGCGCTATGATAATATTTTCAAATTCAAGGAGCAATGATATAAATTCATGCACAAACGCACGCATTCTTTCACACCAACCTCTTCTCCATCGCCTTCGCAATCGCCTCGGCTTGCGGGTGCATGTGCAGCAACTCGTAGATTTTTTTGATGTGGCACTTCGCCGCACAAACCCCTTGCTTCTATCGGAAGCCGGAAATATCTTTGCCACAAGCGTAGCACATTACGAAAAGCTTTTTGCTTCAACATGCTTTCGTCTCAGCAATTTTGCCAATGAAGAGGTGAGTATCATGAGCCAGATTGAAACGCTAAAAGCCCGGTTGACATCCGCATTGCCCGAACACGAAGCCGAAGCCATCATTCCACACATTATCAAAATCGGGCAATTGTCCAAGCTTCATGACGATTGGGATTCCTATGGCGGCAAGGCCGTCTCTCTCGACGTTTGCAAGAAGGCAGCGAAATTTTTGTATATCTTTTTCAAAGAGCTTTCTGTGGAAGGGGATGTGGTTTACATGCCGTTTATTGCGCCTGGAAATGATGGCTCAATCGTCTTTGAATGGCGCGCAAAGAAAGCCGAGCTTATCGTGGTTTTTCGCAACAACGCCGAGCTTGAGGTCGAATACTTGACGATTCACAAAACAGATGTCGGTGAATCTGAGAAAGAAGGCAAATTCGAAACGGCAACCGCTTTCGTGCAAGCGGTGAAATGGTTTTCAATGAATATGGATCAGGCGTGACAAGCAAGTGGGAAACTATGGAGAAAGTTTTTGTTGCTGACGAAGATGCCGTGCTGCGTCGCTTTCCGAACAGGCCAAGCCACATCAAAAGTGATGGTACGCTATCAAGCGCCAATTTTATTGGGCCGGATACTTCTGTCAACCTCGAGCGCCTAACGACCATCGCAGAAACAATGTACGGTTACGAAAGTTTCGGGTTGGTCAGGCTTTTAACGCGTCATGTTCGTGACCTTGGTGAAGACGTTGTTCATGACCCCACCGAAGAAAATTTCGCTCACGCCGTTATCCCAGGAAAAAGAACAATCAGCATTGCAAGAAAGTTAGCCTTACAATCAGAAATTCTTCTTCTGCCCAATCTCACATCATAAACTCCAGCCACACAGGAACAGCGCCAAGTATGGCCCTCACACCAACCCCCTCTCCATCGCCTTGGCAATCGCCTCGGCTTGCGTGTGGACGTGCAGCAACTCGTAGATTTTTTTGATGTGGCACTTCACCGTGTTTTCGCTGATGAACAACTCCTCGCCGATGAGGCGATAGCTTTTGCCTTCGCGCAGCCGTTGCAAAATTTCTTTTTGCCGCTCGGTGAGTTGCGGAGCTTCCACATGATTGCTCTTGAATGAACTGACGACGAGGCGCGCGATGCGCGGACTCATGGGCGAGCCGCCGGCCAACACTTCTTTGATACTCGCCAGCAATTCTGCCGGCGCGGTGTGTTTGAGTAAATATCCGCAAGCCCCCGCGCGCAGCGATTCGAAAATCAATTCGCTGTCGGCGTGAACGGTGAGCATGAGAATATCCATCTCCGGCCAACGCGCTTTAATTTTGCGCGCGCCCTCGATGCCCGACATACGGTTCGGGCGAAAGCGAATGTCCATCAACACCACTTCGGGCACGTCTTCATCGAGAGACTGCAAAGCCGTCTCGCAATCCGCATAACTGCCGGCGCACTTGAAGCCTGCCGCGCTGTTGATGATGATTTCCAAACTCTCGCGAATCTCGTCTTCGTCTTCGACTAGCGCAACTCGGATCATGGATTCTCTTTCATTGGTGGAGTCTTGGGGATGATAGAGTCTTGCAGCGTTGGAGCTATAGCCATGTTTAAAATGTCATTCTGGAAGAACCTTCCCTAGCGCTCGACACACAGCCTGTTCGGTGAAGTATGCCCAGTGCGAGGGAAGCTTCTTCCAGAATGACCATGCGAGCGGGCGCGCGCGATATTGCGCAACAGTATCGCAAGCCTTTGGCTTCATCGTTCCATCACTCCACAACTCCCACGCTCCGCCTTTCCTTTAATCCACACTCCAATTCACGCTTTCCGCTTGCGGCATTTTACCAATGAACTGAATCTCGGTTCCCAATCCGAACGTTGAGACAATGCGCAACTCGCCGCCGATGACGCGCGCGCGTTCTTGCATGTTGCGCAGGCCGCGTCCCAACGCGCAATGGTCGAGATCAAAGCCCTGGCCGTCGTCGCGCAATTTTACCGCATACGTTCCGTTGTTGCGGCTCAATGCAAAGACCACGCTGCGGCATGAAGCGCGGCTGTGTTTGAGAATGTTGTTCATGCCTTCTTTGAAAATGCACGTCAAATTCTGCCGCGTCTCCATGGACAAGTGCGCCTGCTCCAATTCCGGCGAAAGCCCTTCGAGGCGAAAACGAATATCGGTATGATCGAAAAGTTTGTCGCCGAAATCTTTGAGCTTGAGCGCGGTGTCGTGCAATGTGTCTTCGTTCGGATCGAGCGACCAAATGAAATCGCTCATGTCTTTGTGCAGGCTTGAAGCCATTTTCAGGATACGTTCGAGATATTCTTCGACCTCAGCAACACGGCCCTTGAGCTTGCTTTGCAGCACGCCGCAGAACAGCGCGATCTTCGTGAGCTTGTGGCCGGACTCGTCGTGAAAGTCCGCGGCGATCTTTTTGCGCACCCGTTCGCGCTCTTCTTGCCGTGCTTGCTCAACCGCATGAAAGCGTTTGAAGCGTTCTTCATTCTTGACCTTTTCAATCTCCGCAATGCGTTCGCATTCGTGTTTGATCTTGATGCGATGCCACGAAACGAACGCTGCGACGACAAGGCCGAGCATCAAACCAGAGAACCACCAAGTTTTCCAAAACGGCGGCGTGATGTTGATTGCCAGACTCGCACCTTCCTCATTCCACACGCCGTCGTGATTCGAAGCCTTCACGCGAAAAGTATAATGCCCGGGCTGCAAATTCGTATAGCTCGCGGAGTTGTTCGTGCCTGCCGCGATCCAATCTTCCTCCAAACCCTCGAGACGATACGCATACGCATTCTTTTCCGGGCGCGAATAACTCAGCGCGGCAAACTCGAAGCGCAGGAAATTTTCAGAATGACGCAAGCGCAGCGCTTGTTGTTGGGATAAAGCCTTCGCGAACGCGCGCGGCTTGTCGAAGATCGTCAAAGCTGTGAGCGCAACCGGCGGAACGAATTCATTGCGCCGCAAATCCTCGGGACGGAAATAATCGCAGCCACTCATGCCGCCGAAGAACATTTCGCCCTCGGCGTTTTTGAAGCACGCGCCGATATTGAACATGTTGCTTTGCAAGCCATCGTTCGCATCATAGTTTTTGAACGTCTCGTTTTTAGGATCAAAACACGAAAGGCCTTTGAGCGTGCTCAACCATAATCGGCCGGCTTCATCTTCCAATATGCCACAGATCACGCCGTTGGGCAGGCCGTTCTTTTCAAAATAAGATTTGCTCTTGCCGGTCGCGCGCTCGAAAAGATTCAAGCCGTCACTCGTGCCCACCCAGAAGTTGCCGGCTCGGTCTTCATGGAGCGAATACACGTAATCATTGCTCAAGCTCTGCGCGTTGTTCAGCTCGTGGCGATAGCTTTGAAACGTTTGCGTTTGCCGATCAAAACGATTCAAGCCGCGATAGGTGCCGAGCCACAGCGTGCCCTCGCGATCCTCGTAAATCATATGCACGAAATCGTTGCTCAAGCTGCCGGCGCGCTTGGGATCGTGTTGATAACGTGTGAAGTTTTTGCGCTCATGATCAAGCCGGTTCAAACCGGCGCCTTCAGCGCCGATCCACAATGCGCCGAATTGATCTTCATAAACAAAAGTGATGGCATCACTGCTGAGGCTATTCGACTGTTGAAGATTGGCGCGATAATGCTCGAAACGTTTACGTTTGGGATCGAAGGCATTCAACCCGCCGTTGCGCGTGCCGATCCACAATCGGCCGTCGCGATCTTCGCAAAGCGAGGTGACGAGATTCGAACTCAGCGAGTTTTTATTTTTCGGATCATGGCGATAGTGCGTGAACTTTTGCTCCGAGCCGGAGAGATTTGAGATCATCGTGAGGCCATTTCCGAAAGCGCCGAGCCAAAGCGTGCCCGCACTTTTGCCGTGACGAGCTAGATGAATCGCGCGGATTGCGGGGCTTTTTAAACCGTTCTCGCGTCCGGCTTCGAAACGAAGCTGCGCAAATTGAGAGCCTTGCGCATCGAACTTGTGGAGACCGCCATAGTATGTGCTGATCCAAAGAATACCGGAGCGATCGCGACACAACGCCACGATACTGTTGCTACTGAGCGCGGAAGGATCGTTCGGCCGCGCCCAAATGCGTTCAAAGTTTTGCCGCCCGGCGTCGAGCCGATTCAGCCCTTGCCCGGTTCCCACCCAAAGATTGCCTTTGTGATCTTCAACGATTTGTTCAACTTGATTGTGACTCAAACTTGCGGCGTCGGAGCGCCGGTTTTGCCAACGCCGAAACACACGCACGTTGCCGTCGGGTTGAGGTGTGAGGAGTTGGTGCAAACCGGCATTCGTGCCGAACCACAAATTGTTTTTGCCGTCTTCATAAATGGTGTTCACGTGGTTGCCGGCCAGGCTCGTGGAATCGTTCGGAATATTTTGCGTGACAACGAAGCGAATGGGCTTTTGATCGCGCCATACTTCCATTAGACCGGCGCCGATCGCGCCGATCCACAAGCGCTCTTTACTATCTTCGAATATGGCGCGCACGGATGCGAGACGCGTGCTGTCGCCTTGCGCGTGAAAACGAAAATGCTCGAACGTTGCTTTGGAAGTTTGAAGCGCGCCCACATTCAATCTCTCCAAACCGGTATTGTGGCCCACCCAAATTGCGCCCGAGTGATCTTCATATATCGCCCACACGGTGTTGTCGCCGAGGCTTGCGCCGTCTTCGGAATCATGCACGAAGCGCGTGAATTTTTCCGTGCGCGGATCGAATTTATTCAGACCGCCGCCCCACGTGCCGATCCACAAATTGCCGGCGCGATCTTCGTGAATCGCAATCACATCGTTGTATGAAATAGAAGTCGAGTCACTCGGATCGTGTTTGAACGTTGTATATCGCCGGCCCTCGTATTTCACCAAACCATACATGGTGCCGAACCACATGAAGCCTTGTCGATCTTGATGAATGGCGAACACGAGATTGTGCGAAACGCCTTGTTCGAGGGAGAGGCGTTCGAAGCGGAGATGAGTGGGTTGCGAGAAAATATCAAGAGGCGCGAAAAGCATTGCAAAAAACGTGAGCGTATATCGAAGAAACCCCGCGTGTATAATATTCCCCCCTCGAGGGGGGTAGGGGGGTGTTATGGCGTGAAGAATCTTCGACACGCTTCGAAGTGGAGACGAATTGAAGAACACCCCCCTAACCCCCCTCGAGGGGGGAATACAGCGGGAGGTGCGAATACGAGTCCGCGTTGCTCTCTTCGTTATGCGCATGATGAAGCCCGTTTTGATTTATCCAACTAATCGTCAGCATTGAATCGATAATTTGAATCTCATCCATCGTCACGACATTGACGTTGACGAAGAGAGGTCCGCGCTCACCGGCCCGCTGTCCGCCGGATTTTGCTCGATGGGCGCTTTCTTTTTGCAATGAAACAAGAGCAACACAAAGAGCGCAAGCGCGCCGGTGATAACCAGCCGATCAAGTTTCATAAGCCGCCGCCAAATGTAAGAGTACGGGAAAGTTTGCGTTTCGAAATAAAGACGAGCGCAAACCCGAAACGCTCAATCACGACGAATGCAATTGCATTGTGACGGCGCGACTGATAGGCATTGAGACCAAAATTGCCGCGCGTGTAAATGAAGCTCATGATTCCGGCGAGGCGAGGGATTGATTTACGAAGAGGATTATTACTCGGAGCGAAATATAGGTTACACTTCTCCCTCCTTGCCCTGTCCTTCAGAATGAAACTTTTTACGTGCTGGAGATGCTGCCCAGTGCTTAAAAAGATTCCTCCTGAATGACAGGAATAGAGGTGCGGAGTGTAACCTATTTTGTGCTCGGAGTAGTAATAGCGCAGGCCGACTTATCAAGCCGGAGGTTGCGGGCCGCGTAAAATTTCGAGCTTGCCCTCGATGCCGTTGAGCCGAATATCAAACTGATTGAGGAGGTCGCGTCCGAGGATGATGTAGCCATGTGCTCCAACTAGTATCGGGACATGCAAGAACGTCCATTCATGAAATTCAATATTGACCGCATACAAACGCTGCGTGCTGCCTTCACCCAAAAAATTTTCGACGTAAATCGCCCCGACCCGACCGGGTTGCAGCGTCTCAAAAATTTCAGGTGTGATCACGGAGCGATCGGCCCCGAAATCGAGCAAGGCCGGGGATTTAACAAAAAGCATTGCATCTTCTTCGCTGCGCACCGTGACACTAATAAACGGCCCGGGCGGCTCTACTTGTCGATTGTAGTTGTAAACGACGGGCAAGATTATCTCCTCCCGTTTCGCGGTGACAGCATCTTGGCCACAGGGAGCTTGTCATCCACGAGCTGAATGTAGAGTTCGCCTTTGGGCAGGCGCTCACGAACTTTATTCAACACACTCTGCATAGAATCGCCTATCTCGATAACTTGCTCTCCATAAACCGCGACCCATTTGCCTCTGAGAGTTTTCAACATCTCGGGCAGCATGCGGAAAAATGCACGCTGCTCACACAGCCATTTGTCTCCTGTGGTTGTGGACGTCGCAATGGAAAGAACGGGCGCTTCGAAAATTTGTTCTTGCATCTCAGTCATTTCGACCTCCGAGTTTGTTTCGATAGAAAATTTTGATCACGCTACGGATTCAACGTACTGAACCTCGAAATATGTTTCAAGGCCTTTTTCACGTTAAAGCAATTTTAATATCGCCTTCGCCGCGCGGCTCACCGGCAATTCCGTCATCTTTTTATCGCGCATGCGCACGCGATAGTTGCCGCCCAGGCCGCGCACGATTTCATGCACGTATTTCATGTTCACGAGCGCGGCGCGATGGATGCGCGCGAACTGTTCGGGCGGCAATTCGGTTTCGAGCTGATTGAGCGATTGATCGAGCAGGAAGGTTTCGTTGTTCGTGTGGACTTCGACGTATTTGTCTATGGCGCGGAAGAAATAGATTTCGTAGTGATCGAGCAGGCGAATGCGGTCGCCCGTGCGCACTTGCAAACGTTGAATGGCAGGCTTTTTCAATTCGGCGAGCAGTTTTTGCAATTGCGCTTGAAGTTGTGTTTGTTCGTTGCTCGTTAATCGGCGTAGCTTTTCCAAGGCGCGCTGCAAACGTTCCGGCTCGACGGGCTTGAGCAGGTAATCGATTGCGTTGGTCTCAAATGCTTTGAGAGCGAATTCATCATAAGCCGTGCAGAAGATGACGAGCGGCGCATGCGTGAGGCGTTCGAGCGCTTCGAAGCCGTTCAGCTCCGGCAATTGAATGTCGAGAAAGATCAAATCCGGCTTTAGGGTGTTGATCATCTCGACGGCCTCTTCGCCGTTGGCCGCGCGCGCAATGATCTCGATGAAATCACTGAAGGGCTGCAGCAAACGCTCGAGGCGTTGTAGGGCGAGCGGCTCGTCTTCGATGAGGAGGGTTTGGTATTTCATAAGCAAAAAGCATTTTAAATTTATAATTGCAAATTTTCAATTTTAAATTTGCAATTGCGCTCCATGCGCTGGCGCAGGCTCGCCATGCTGCGCCAACGGCAGACGCATGAGTATGCGCACGCCGTGTTCGGTCGAGAGTTCGAATGAATGATCTTCGCCATAGTGCAACGCCAAACGTTCGCGCACGCTGCTCAAGCCGAAACCTTCCGAGGCTGTCAAACGATCAAAGCCTTTGCCGGTGTCGACGATTTCCACGTGGCACGCGTCGCCGTTGCGACGCGCCGTGAGCGTGATGTGCCCGCCGGCTTTGGAAGCAGCGATGCCGTGCTTCACGCTGTTTTCAACCAAAGGCTGGAGCAACAAGCCAGGGATTTGTAATTCTGCGAGGCTTGCTTCGCTGGCGATTTCATACGTCAAACGCGCGCCCAAGCGCGCTTTTTCAATCTCCAAATACTCGCGGCACAGGCGCAGCTCGTCTTCGAGCCTCACCAAGTCTCGCGTGCTCGCTTCGAGCGTGTAGCGAAACAAGTGCGCGAGGCGTTGCACCATTTCTTCGGCTTGGGCCGGGTCGACCGGAATGAGGCTCGCAATCGAGTTGAGGGTGTTGAATAAAAAATGCGGATTGACTTTCGCGCGCAGCGCTTCCAGCTCGGCTTTGGTTTTGAGACGGAGAAGTTGCTGCTCCTGCACTTCTTTTTCCGCGAGCGCGGCAACCGCGCCTTGCAAGCGCTCACGAACCGCGAAAAAACTATAACCCGCCGCGCCGAAAATAACGGCGAGAGTGGTGGTGATGAATAAAAGCTTGGCGAACGTTTGCCACATCAGCTCGCGGCCGAATAGAAGATTCATGCACACCAAACTGATGATCGTGCCGCAGCCTCCGCCTAAAATAAAAAGGCCGGTAAGCCCGAGCAGTTTGCCGGGATTGTTCTTTGCATGGGCGATGCCCGAGACCGAGACCAACAAAAAGATGGAAATGCCGATGGCGTGCGAGAAGATGAGATTCTCCAGCAGCGCGAGGGGCCAAGCTCCGGCTTTCGCGCCAACACCGACGACCGTCAAGAGCGCGGCGATGAGCGTATTGGCGAGGAGCAATGGCCAAAATTTTTTTTGATCGAGCCAATGTGCCATGCTGGAAAATAAACCTTTTGGGTTGAAATCAAAATGAGAAAACTTTATCCGTTCAATCCGCATACAGAAAAGCTTTGGGGTAAACGGAGGCAGCGGATAGAACGGATGAAAAGCCAAGGCAAAACGCTTTGGGGCAAAACTATTTTTACGGCCAAGCGTTTTGCCCAAAATAGTTTTGCCCGCCATAACGCAGACAAGCCGCAACCGCGAATGAGCGCGAGTCAACGCGAATGAAAATATCGGCGTTCATTCGCGTTGATTCGCGGTTTAAATCTGTTCGCCGGCCAATTCATACTCGGGAACCGGCGCAGATTTTTTCTCGCGATTGAATTTGATCTTATATCGCATGATCCAAAACGCGAGCAGCGGCGCGCCGATCGCCGTGGGCCAGAGCCAGCGCGCGAGCAACGGCAGGAAAGTGAAGTTCACGACGGAGAACGCTGATACCGCAGCGATATAAGAAGCGACCATGCCGGACATGTGATCGAAGTACCATGAGTTTTTATCGCGTGAAGGCCGCACGAATTTATAAAGGTCATTGCCCGATGCGGACACGCCCAACAGCCCGAAGATGATGAGCACAGGATTCAATTGCTGCGTCAAGGTGTCGAAATCGACGCTGCCTTTGGCGATCATGAACATGCTCACGGCGAGCGTAAAACCCGCGACAGCCCAATCCAATCCCGTTGCGGTTTGGCCTTGCTCCGGATGCTTGCGCCGCAACACGCGATAGCCCGTGAACGCGAGATAAAAACTGAAAATGCCGATCAACAACAGAAAAACATTCGGGCGATACGCGGCCACGATGAGCGAACTGAGCACGCTCACCGTCATCGCCCAGAAATAAACTTTGCCCCACTTGCGATGCGTGCCGCCGCCTTTGCGCGTGACGAGCGCGACCGGCGCAACGAAGAAACCGATGAAACCCGCGGCAATGTGCAGCCAAAGGACGGCGCGAACGATTTGATCTAACATGAGAAGCTCCTTTGTAGAAGTTTTTATGAGGCGACAAACTTTACCATGACACGCCCGTTGTGGTTCGCAGATGCGTGTCAGACGTGAGTTGGTTCAGCATGAAGTCCGCTACATCAGCGCGTGAAATGCGCGCGGTTTTGAGGAAGCTTCCAATCTCAGAACCATGATGATACGCCCCGCGCCTTTCTCCATTCGTCAGCACGCCGGGCCGAACGATGACCCACTCGACGTTACTC
>Ga0247727_10016700_pt1 | contig 11806 bp, 7 predicted proteins | sample WisWelCaveWW1625_FD_202498 | JGI IMG/M metagenome (GOLD analysis project Ga0247727, IMG submission 202498) | Biofilm microbial communities from Wishing Well Cave, Virginia, United States - WW16-25 | ecosystem: Environmental > Aquatic > Deep subsurface > Groundwater > Cave microbial mat | place...
TCGGTGGGACAAAAAACCCGAAAACTATATCGCCTTTCTTCATTTCGCGTGTGGCTTGATTGCCTTTCGCGCTTCAGGGTTATTCGGATAGGCACTAAGGTAACCTGACACTCCCCGCGCGCGAGGGATTTGTAATCCCGATTCATCCCGTCGGGATTATTCGGATAGAGTTCATCCGCAATCCCTCGCGCGCAAGAGGCTGGATTGTGGCAAACAAAAAGGGACGCCTTTCGGCGTCCCTCTTTTTTTATCCTACGACTGACACGCAAACACAGGCGGCTTGCGTAACCACGGATCGAACAAGATGTTCAACCAGACTGGCACGCCTTTGCCAGAGCCCACGCCCGACGGTCCACTGCGCGCGCCCCACCAATTGTTGACCGCGTCCACGAGAAACTCGGGATCGTCTTCGGGTGAATTATAGACGCCGTACCGCGATTTGGTGAGCGCATTGTTGCGCGCCACCGTTGCGGTGTCACTTTGGAAAAACATCAAGTACTCGTGCCCGTTCAACAGGTTGCCTGTGATTTCCACGCCGCGCGAATAAATCAGCGAGAGGGCAACACTGTTCGGACCTTGCGCCTTGCTCACGGAATTGTTCTTGACTGCCGTTTCGTAAAACTCATTTTCGATGTTGCCCAGTTTCAGTCCTGTGTTGAAACTGCGAATCTTGTTGCACTCGACGGTCATTGCCACGAGTCCCGCGAGTTCAATCGCCGTCGAAGAACCGAACAAATTGCGCCGTTCGTTATAAAACGTCGAGCGCGTGACAAACCCCTGCGATCCGTTTTCGCCCAACTCGCCAGACATGACCACACCGCGATTCACATTCGTAAATTCGCTGTTATTCACCGCGAGGACATGGCTTGCGTCAAAGATCCCCGTTTCAAACTCGGTGATGCGAACGTTCTCTACGCGCAGGACGTGATCGCCTGCGCCATAAATTCCCGTACCGCAGCCCACACCGCCGATTGTAAAATTGAGAATGTCCGCGTTCGTGCCGTCATCAATGTTGATCGTGATGGCGGGCGCGCTGCAATCGGGCGGGCGAATTTCCGCAAACGCGCCGCTCAAGAGACTGCCGCGCAAAAAGATATCGCGCTCAATTGTCAAAAATTCGGGATAGACCCCGCCCATTACAATGATGGTTTCGCCGGGCTGCGCTTCGTTGATGCCCTCCTGAATGGTTTGATAATGAACGCCCGTTTCCAAATTGCAGACGGGTCCCAAAGTTAAATCGCACGTCTCTGCGCGCGCCCGTCCGCTCGCCGCGACAAAGAATAACATCATCGCCGCTGCCAATATCATCAAGGCGCGCGCCGCATTGTATTTACGCGCGCCTGGAAAACGATGTGATGCAAACATGACTGAGCCTCCTTACACATTATTTGTAATAACGAATTCATTCGTTGTGCCAAGTCGAACGAATAAATTCGTCACTACGGGTTGTTATGCGCCGCGTGTTGGCGCATGGGTTTTTCTGTCAACGCGTTGGTCTTACAGATGTTCCCGCATGTAAAGAGATGGGCGCGAGCTTGGAAAATACAGGGAACGGATGAACTTGAAAATCATTTTGCAGAAATGCCGCGCCCGCAAATAAAGTTTCCCCATGCTTCGCCAACAATGCCACATACTGCGCGAACCGATTCTCGTTCACCCCTTGCGCTCCCAACGCGCCTTGACGCGTGAACCGATCCAACGCGCGATCTACCCAAAACGTGACCAGCAGCAGCGGCGCGAAACGTGGATCGAGTTCCATTTTTTCCAGATACGCCGACATCCTCTGCCGCGCCGCGCGCACCCTTTCGTCTTGAGGCGCGCGTTCAATAAACAGCTCATACACGCCCCGCAGCTCGGTATGTTCGCCATACAAACGTCGCGTGATGAAACTCCAATGCGTCACAAAATAGAATAAATCCCCCACGCCCAACCCGCACGCCGCGCTTTCCCAATCCATCACTATTAGACGATCCCCCGCGCGCGCGAAATTCCACGGACCAAAATCATTGTGCTGTACCACTTGCAGCATCGTCGCGCCAAGCAATTCCTCCGCGCGTTCACGCGCCCGCGCAAACAAATCGCGCGCGCGTTCTGTTTCGCCAAACAAAAAGCAATAGTTTTTTAGCGGCTGCTCAACCCACCGCCCAATCGCCGCGCGATTCCATTCGACGCGCGTGCCAACTTGCTGCTGAAACGCGCACAGCCAATTCGTCGCCAACGTCAAATCGTCCACCGCGCGCTGGGATGTGCGCTGCCAATCGCCACTGGATGCCCACAGCGAACGCCCACGCGCATAACTCTCGACGCCCGCCGCGTGACCATTCACACACACCGCGCCCAACGGTTGCGGCAGCGTGTCGCGCAGGCGTTCATCAAGGCGCGCGCGCAAATCCGCAAGCGTTTGTTGTTCGCGCATCGTCAGCGCGTCAAAATCCGCGCGCGTTGAAATTTTGATCACCGCGCGCGGCTCGGCATCGTTCGCCGCAAAGGGAAACAGCACAACGCGGCTGCTCTCATCCTGTCCGCTCGTCAGCAGCAGCGTGTTGGTGTGCCGCGCCCCCTGTAGAGACGTTTCGGTGAAACGTCTCGCGCTTTCGCAGCGCGCGCCCTGTAGAGACGTTTCGTCAAATGAACTCCACTCGCAGAAACGTCTCGCGCTTTCCCCGCGCGTAGCAACCAACGCAACACACGGCGCAAGCCATTCCAACAGGCGCGGCTGCGCGCGTGTGACGCGCGGCAACACGCTCAACAGCGCGCGCTGCGGCAATGTCCCTGCCATGTACAAAGTTTGCCAATACCATTCGAGAACATTGGGCGCGTCGAGCGGGAGATATTTTTTGCATTGCACAAAGTTGGGAAGCGCGAGATACGCGTGCGTCTCAAAGCCCACCGCGCGCAGCATCTGTTCCAGCCGTTGCCGCGCGCCGCGTCCGCGCGTTTCATAGTACAAAACGCCGTCAGGTTTTAGACAGTGGACTGCCGCGTGAATACTGCTGCGCGCGCCATCCAAAACTGCGATGGCGTCCGCCGTGTTTTCCCCTTGCAGCTGATCGCCAACCTCTGCGGCAAATTCTGTCGCGCGCATCCGCTCCACCAACTCGGCAGGCGCGCCGAGCATGACCAGCTCTTCAAACTGTTGACTCTGCGGTGCGGGGAGCAAAAAGCGCCAATCCGCGCGGCGGAGGGAAATAGGATATGTTTTCATTGTCGTAGATTCCAGATCAAAGGCTCCCATCGAATTGAATTCGACGTCTCAACATGGCGTTCTAAAAAACATCGCAAAGAGTGAACATTGTTTGGCGCGCGTTGTTTTTTTTCAATCTTTGTTCAGCCGTCGAATTCAATTCGATGAGCGGCGCGGCAAATTGTGATGTACTGTGTGGTTTTGGCACAGAAAAAAGTTGGCGCGGCTGCCATGCTCAAGAACCAAGCCGCATACACCACGCGTTGTGCAAGCGGCAAATCAAAGCGTCCCCAAGCTGCGCGCGCGCCCGCGCGCGCCAATGCCGCGACGCGATCCGTTTTCAAGGGATGCTGCATCGGCTCCAGTTTTAACGAGACGAGGCGATGCGCGAGAAAGGTGACGGAAGGAATCGCGGTGGGGTCAGCGGGAAACGGTAAATTATTTTCGCGCGCCACGCGTTGAATCTGCCGATGCGTTTCGATACTCCGCGTAATGATCTGGCGCGTGCGTTCTAGATTCAGCGCGGGGGAATAATCGTGATTCGCGCCGTGAACGCGATAGCGCGCGCCGATCCCATCCAGCCACACCACTTGCCCATACAGCGGCGGCAGATTCGACAAATAATAATCCGCGCACACGCGATACGCCCCTTCGGGCATCGGCAAAATTTTTTCAAGCAGCGCGCGCCGAAACGCATGTCCGCTGGTGGGCGGATACGGCACATCGTCGGGAAAGGTCAACACGCGTCGCCGCAAATCACCGTTGGGCAAGCGGCAGTACGCGGGCGGAATTGTTTTGTTGATCGGCGCGCCCTCCGCCGACATTAACTCGACGCGCCACTGCACCTTGACCGCGTTGGGGTTCTGCGCGAACGCGCGCGTCACGCGTTCTAGCGTGTCGGGCAGCAGCACATCATCCGCGTCAAGAAAGATCACAATCTCGCCGACACTTGCCGCGAATCCCGCGTTGAACGCGGACGCTTGCCCGCCATTCGATTTGTAGAGCGCGCGAATTTGATCCGCGTATTCTTGAATTACGCGCGGCGAATCATCCGTTGAACCATCATCCACGACAATGATTTCGAGCGGGGCGCGCGTCTGCGCGCGCGCGCTATCAAGCGCGTCGCCCAAAAAACGCGCATAGTTATAGTTCGTGACAATGATGCTGACCGTGAGCGTACACATGATGTTTCTCCGCGAGCATTTCTTGATACAACCGCGCGAGCGAATCCGCGCACTCATCCCACGTCGGCAAAGCGACAGACGGAGGAATCAGCGGCGCGGTGAGCTGCGCGTCAATCGCGTCCGCGAGCTGTTCACGCGTGCTGTGCAGCGGCACTCCGCGCGCAAGTCCGCGCGCGACGAGTTCGTGCAAACCTGTTGCATCGGCGACGAGAACGGGACGCCGCAAGGTCAATGCTTCCATGACTGCAATCGCGTGCGCTTCGTATTCACTGAACAAAATGACAAGCGCGGCGCGCGACAACAATTCCGCCATGCCTGCGCGATCAGCGGCGGGGAGTCCGCGTATTTCAACGTGCTGACCGATGCCTAATGTGTGTGCCAGCGCGCGCAGATTCGATTCGTACGGTCCGCTGCCGACGAGACGCAGGCGCGCGTTGGGGTGGCGTTCCAGCACGCGCGGTAACGCTTCGAGGATGCGATGATGTCCTTTATATTTTTCGAGTCGCCCAACCGAGAGAATCAGGGTTTCGTCACACGCGGGTTTGTGATTTGGTTTGGGCAAATAGCCGCCGTTTGGGATGACGGCAAACCGACTGCGCTCAAGCCCCAACGCGTTCGCAAAAAAATCCGCCTCAAAGTTCGACACGCCGACGAGCCGCATGGCGCGCGCGAGGAACGGACGCAACAGCGCGTAGTGTGCCGCGCGCAGTTTTGAACGCGCACGCGAGGAATGTCCGCCGCTGTGAAAGGTGACGACATACGGAATGTTTGCCCGTTGCGCCGCCCACATCGCCAAGGGCGCAACGAGCGTGTGATACCCTTGCACATGCACCACATCCCACGCGGTTTGCGTAATGACGCGTGTCAGCGCGGGCGCGAAATAATAATCGCGCGCGCGCGGATAGGCGCGCACGCGGCGAATCTCCACGCCCTCACACACTTGAACAGGCGCGAGATTGCTATCCAGCTGCGTGGTCAACACGGTGACGCGATGCCCCATCTCGACAAGTCGTTTAGAGACTTGCCACGTATGCGTTTCGGTGCCGCCGACGAACGGCGCGTAGCGGACGGTGACTTGGAGAAGGTTCATGGGAAGGGATGAAGAGAGAAACGAGAGACGAGAAACGAGAAACGTCAAACGTGAAACGTCAAACGTGAAACGTCAAATGCTAAGCGTCAAACGTCAAACGTTATGCGCGCGCATGACGTTTGACGTTTGACGCTTGGCGATTACTGTTCGCCGCGCGCAAATAACCATAACGCCAGAGCCACGGTAACGTGAGAGCGGTGACGAGTGATTTGTGCGATGCTGCCATTTGGGCGCGCCACTCGTCATCGGGTTTCAATTTCACGATGCCTTGCTGAAAACGATTTGGATTGCCTGACATGGTGTGGTCTATGCCGAAAGAGATGGGCGCGTCAAGCCATTGCAGATCGGCGGTGAGATCTAGGGCGTTGAGAATTTGAGTCAAGACGTGGCGCGGTTCGCGCACGAGGTCTTCATAACGAACGACGGTGTACTTGTCGCGCAGCGCCGCCAGCGATTGCGAAAGCGTGTTGGCGAGCGCCCATTCGCGCGCGGATTTGAGCGGACTGTATTGCTCCATGTATGCTTGTTTCCAATGCACATCGGGCTTGATTTTTTTTCGCAGCCACGAATACGCGACGGCGCGGCTGTCGCGCACCAAATGCGCGACGCGCAAATCAATGTTGGGAATTTCTTGCAAGGCGAGCGCATAGCGCGCGGCTTTGGACGAATCTACGATCACGCGCGCGTGGGAAATTTTTTGAATGGCAGCATAGAGGGCGGCGACGTGAGAGGTGTACGCGTGCAGTTGATTCTGAAATTCGCGCGCGCGCAATGGTTTGAACAGCAGCGCGGGAATCGCTGCCGCGTTTTGTGTCGCGCGCCATAACGTTTGCATCTCTGCCGCGTTCACGCGATCCATTCCGCCGAACGCTTCGGTGGCAACGGCATTCCAAAATTCGCATTGGCGAAACGGTTTGCCGCAGCCGCAGAGTTCGTTGCTGCCAAAACTCACATTCCACACATGCCATAATTCTCCGACAGCAACGAATCCTTCGATGCGACTCAAGAGGCGCATGAGTAACGTTGTGCCGCTGCGGTTGTAGCCGCTGATGTAGAGGATGGGGATGGTGTTCATGGGTTATCTTGTCATTCTGAGCGGAGCGAAGAATCTCTGCATTGGCAGATCGAGATTCTTCGCTCCGCTCAGAATGACACCACGACTCGACTACGGCGCGCCCACTGTGATTGTGTACTGTTCGTCTTTTAGTTTGTGCGTCTTGTCGCCGTACTTTATCTTTTTCAGCGTCAAGGACACGCTGGCTTTTTCATTGGGCAGATTTTCGGTGGTGACGATGCAGATGCCCTCATCAAAAGAGACACATTCAAATTCGCTGCCGTCGTCCCACACGCCGATCACCGTCGCACCAGTAATGCGGCGATCTTTTTTCGTGACGACATCAAATTTCACTTGCGCCACCCACGTTTCGGGACTGCTTGAGCTGCTTTCGGTTTCGATGCGCGCGAGAGCAAGTTTGCCTTTTGATTTTTTCGCGTTGGCAAGCTCGGGCGCGCTGCCACCTGTAATCGTCGGAGTGTCCATCGTGATGCGCGCGTACGCGCCGTTGTTGTGCGCGGTTGTCGCAACGCCGTACAAATAGTTCGCGGTCAAATTGATCGTCGTCGGCGCGCCGAGTTGATTCCACGTTGAACCATTGGGAGACCAATACGCGCGCACAACGTTGCCCGTTTTTTGCAAACGCACCCATACGGGCAAGGCGAAGGATGCGGGTCCCGTGCTGCTCAAGGTTGTGCCGCCGTTCGATGCGCGCCATTGAAAGCGAATCCCGTTCGCGCCCGTTACCATCACCATCGCTTGCGCGGCATTTGCAGCTGTCGAATTGCGGAGCATCAAGCCGCCTTTTGACCACGGGTTGCTCGAACCGTTCCACTGTGTCACTTTTGCCGAGAGTGTGAAATCGCCGCTGCGATTTTGGTAGGCGTAACGGAAACTGTCATTCGCGCCCCAAATATCCGCGCCCGAACCGCGCACGCTGATGGAAGAACCTGTAATGTCCGTTGTGCCAGCAAACGCGGTGTTGATGTCAACACTCGTCCACGGACTCGCGCCGCCGACATTCACGCACGGCGAAAATTCAGACGTATCGCCATTCGCGTTTGCGTTCGTCGCGGTAATGGGTGTGCCTTGTTCGGTGGGAATGGGAAAGTTGACGTTGAAACTCGCGTTGCCCGCGCCGTCGGTGGTTACGTCTGTCGCGCCGAGAAACCACGCGCCTTCGCCGTAACTCGAACCGTCGCACGCAGGAGACGCGAAAAATTCGAGCGTGAACGCGCTGCTCGCCGTGCAGTTCAGCGTGCCTTGAATCGTCGTCGTCGCGCCATCCGAAGTCGCGCTGGCAAGCAGCGGATAATTCAAAAGATTGTTTGGACCTGTCGCGCTGCATTGTGGTTGATTCGGATTCGGACCCGCTGCGCCGAGATTGATGCCCAAGCCGTTGTTGTCAAAAATCGCGTTCTGTGTGACGCGGTTGCCTTGTGCGGCATCATCCGTCACATCCACGCCCGCAAAGGTGTTGTACGCAATCTGGTTGTACGCGATCCAATTCCAACTGCCGTTGGCTTTGACGCCAAATTGTCCATTCGGAATCGGCGCGTCAGAGGCGGACACGCCGATGCGATTGGAATAAATTTGATTGCCGTAGGTGTACCATTCGGTAATCTGCACCCCCCCCGCCGCGTTGTTGCCGATCACATTTTCGGCGATCACATTGTTCGACGCGCCATCTTCGAGCGTGACGCCCGTGTATGCGTTCGCGGTGTACGCAGCTGCAGTCGTGCCTGTGAGATCGGTGCCTATAAAATTCGCAATGACTTGATTGTTTGCCGTCGCTTCGAGATGCGAGATTTCGATGCCCGTATCGCTGTTGCCCGATAAAACATTGCGCTCGCCCGCGCCGCTGCCGCCAAACACATTGCTGTACGAGCCATAGTTGACATCCAAGCCGTGCTTGCGATTGGGCAAACCGCCCGCGCCGCCCGGATTCAAACCGACGATATTGTTTTGAATAAAATTTTCGCGCGTCGTTTCATGCCACACTGCCACGCCGCTGCGCGCGTTGCCCGAAATAATGTTGCGATCCGCGAGGGCAGCTGCGCCGATGCGATTGCTGCGCGCGCCGCTTTGAATCGAAACGCCGAACGCGTCCGCGAGAACCGTGTCGGCATAGCCGAACGTTCCCGCTGCGTCGGTCCCGATAAAATTGCCAACGATGGTGTTGTTTTGCGCGCCCGCGCCTGTAATCCAAAACGAACGTTTGAGATTAAAAAACGCGATGCCTTTGACGACATTGTTTGCGGACGTGATCGTGATGCCGTCCCAATCGGAATTGTTTGGACCGCGCCCGCGCACTTGAATTTTTAATTGCGCGTTGCTGGCGAGCGCATCGGTGTTGGGCGACGCGGTGGGCTGCGTGTACCCATCAATCGTCGTCGCGCCCGTCGCGTCATTAAGCGTTTGCAAGTTGCCGTACAGTTGAATCGTCTTGACACCGCCGCCAGGGATATTGAAATGGATCGTGTCGGGACCCGAACGCGCATTGGATTCGCGAATCGCCGCGCGGAGGGAACAATTGTTTTGCGCGGTGCGGCAGATGCCGTCGCCAGGGTTAATGTCGGGATCGTCGCTCGTGGTGTTGACGACAAAGATCGCTTGTACGGTTTCCGCATTTTCTTTTTTGCGCGACGTTTCCGCGCGCGCGGCGACGCTTTGCAGATCGGCAATATCAATGCAGCCGTCGTGATTTACATCGCGCGTCGCGTCGGGCAAATTCGCGCACGGGCTTGACGCTTCGCGCGTGCGCTGCCATTCGAGCGCCACTTCTGCCGCGTCGCTGTAGTTCACAACGCCATCGCCCGTGAGATCAAAAGGACCCGCCGCGTTTGCGCTTTCTTTGTTGGAAAGGGTCCAACCGTTTTGCGGCGCGGTAAGCGCGTTGTCTTTGCCGCCAACCTTGACGGTGAGGGAAGGATTGACGATTTTGACCGCAATCGTTTTGCCGTCCGCGTCCACAAATTTCGACGCGTCGAATTTCAATTCCAGCACCCCCGCTTTTTGCGGAATGATCGTGATCGTTGCGAGATGCAATTTGCCTTGACCGCCGCGTTTTTGTTTCGCGCCCGCTGGATTCACACAATCGCCAAACGGACAGCTCGCCGCGCCGAACGCCGCGCCGTCGGGCAGCTGCGCGACGACGAGAGGCATTGGCTCGCGTCCCAATTTTTGCAAATCATTGTTGCGCTGCGTGACGCCGCCCAATTCCGCCGCGCGCGTGTCAAAGAGCAAATGGGTTTCATAACCCGCGAGGTCTTGCGCGTCCTTGACGATGAATTGAATTTTGATTGGCTCTTTGACGCGCACTTTTTTCGGCGCGTCGAGGGCGAGTTCCATTGTTGTTTGTGCAGGCGGCGCGCCGAGTTGAATTTGCGCGGGCGTCGCCAATTCTGGCGCGCGTCCCGTCGCGCTAATGTACGCGCCGAGCGCGAGCGCAACAAAGAGCGCGGTGAGAATCGCGAACGCGGCGAACTGCAAAATGGGTTTGAGGATGCGCGAGAGGAGAAGGGAAATTGTTGTCATGAATTTAGCTCCAAATTCGAGTCAGGGGATGGGAAACGCGAATCTACGCGAATAAAAACGCGAATCTACGCAAGGATACAAAAGAAAATTCGCAAGGATTCGTCTGGATTCGCGTAGATTCGCGTTTTCAGGTTCAACATCCCCATGCGTTTCTGTCCATTCAGGTCTGTACGTTTCCACTTGTCGAACAAGAGACAACGCGGCGCGGCGGAAATACACGCGGGGAAAAAAAGAGCCACCCAATTTGGGTGGCTCTTTAGTCCTACGCGTGTGGAATGTTTTATACACCCGCCATCTCGCGCGCGGGATGCAAACGGCGCGGCGATTCGATCCATTGCGGCGCGGCGGGCAGGATGCTAAACACGGCATCCAATCCAAATGGTTCGAGATTGATTTCTTGGACACATTCGCCGCGCGCGAGATCGTAGCAGGCGAGATGCGTGGGGAGCGCGCGTTGAAATCCTTGACGCACCCAGCTCACTGCCGCGCGAAATTTGGTGGGACGGATGCGCGAAAAGCCAACCCAAAGCAAATCATTCTCCATGCACAGTCCGCGACACCAACCGAGCAGCGTGTTTTCCTCCGCGAACGAATTTAGATCAATCACGCGTTCCACACAAAGCGAGCGCCCATCGGCGATCACAATTTTGCCGTCAACGGTGGTGAAATAAATTGCGCCATCGTGAACATGCCCATCATGCACGCGTTCTAATCCAATCGCGATGCGCCGCGCAGGATCCATGAGCGAAATCGCGTCGCGCTGTTCAAAGCGCGTGACCCAGTATTCGTCGTCGAGGAAAAAAAGGTGATTCGGATGCGCGCGATGCGGCTTGGTGCTGACGCCTTGCCGATAGTCCACCGCGCGCGAAAAGCGCGCCCAGGGCGGTTCGCCCAACACATTCCATTCGCGGATCACATCCCCGCTGGGCGTCAATTCCAGTACCATATCCAAACCCGAATTGGCGACGAGCAGCGTCCCATGCGGCGTCAGGCGAACGTGATGCACGTCGTTAAAGCAGGGCAGTGAAATGTAGCCGACGCGCTCGAAATGGGCCAGGGCATAAATCAGAATTTCGGTAGTGGTGCAGGCGCACAAAAGATTGTCGCTCACACTCGCGTACTTGAACAGGACAGGATCGTTTGCGCCGCGCGCGTCGAGGGGGGACACATATTCGATCGGCGTTTCCGCTGCGTATGTGGCGGTATCGAGATGCACGATCAAACCTTTTTGATAATCGTACCAATCCTGTCCTTGTTGATGCAAGGCGCGCGGTCCGCGCTGCTGCCCACCGACAATATAAAAATGACTCATAAAATTTTCCCACCGCGAATCCCTCAATCCCCTCAATTCTTCGGGGCAAGCCTTCGGGACAGGTTCTGTGCAAATCTGCGCGAAATTTTTTTGGATCCGATTCGCGTAGATTCGCGTAGATTCGCGGTTGCCTGTTTGGTTTCGGTTTGTTCGGGTTAAGGATAATCCTCACGCTTCAGCAATGGAATGATTTGTGTAAAAAGCAAAAACGCGGCGATCAAGCTTTCGCTGATGACAAGTCCGATGCCAACACCCACAATGCCGAACGCGCGGAGAAAAAGAAAACTCAAGGCGAGACCGAGCGCGCACTGCGCCGCTTGGGTGAGCGCCATCACGCGCACGCGCCGCTGGACGCGTGCGATGCTGATAAATAGGGCATTGACGAGATGAGGCAGCGCGGCGAACGCGAGCAGTCGCAGAAGCGTTACCCCTTCGTCTGCATACG
>Ga0247727_10016701_pt1 | contig 11805 bp, 11 predicted proteins | sample WisWelCaveWW1625_FD_202498 | JGI IMG/M metagenome (GOLD analysis project Ga0247727, IMG submission 202498) | Biofilm microbial communities from Wishing Well Cave, Virginia, United States - WW16-25 | ecosystem: Environmental > Aquatic > Deep subsurface > Groundwater > Cave microbial mat | place...
TGGCCACGATCCACCGCGAAGGCAACCTCGACCTCCTCTCCGGCAAGGTGGCAGTGCTCGGCTACGGCAGCCAGGGTCACGCGCACGCTCTCAACCTTCGCGACTCCGGCGTCGAGGTCGAGGTCGGCCTCCGTGACGGAAGCCCTTCGCGTGCCGCGGCGGAGGAGGCAGGGCTCGGCGTCGGCACCGCGGCCGAGGTGGTCCGCGGCGCACAGTTCGTCGCGATGCTGGTGCCGGACCAGGTGCAGCCGCGCGTGTACGAGCAGGACGTCGCACCCAACCTCGCCGACAATGCCGCGCTCCTCTTCGCGCACGGGTTCAACGTCCACTACGGACGTATCGAGCCTCCTGCCGGGCACGACGTGATCATGGTCGCGCCGAAGGGCCCCGGCCATATCGTGCGCCGTCTCTTCGAGGAGGGGTTCGGTACGCCCGCGATCGTGGCCGTCGCTCAGGACGCCAGCGGGCAAGCGTTCGAGCTTGCGCTCGCGTATGGCGCGGCGATCGGGGCCGGCCGCGCGGGCATGATCTCCACGACGTTCGCCGAGGAGACCGAGACCGACCTCTTCGGCGAGCAGGCTGTTCTCTGCGGCGGCGTCACCGAGCTGGTCCGAGCGGCCTTCGAGACGCTCGTCGAGGCCGGGTACCAGCCGGAGATCGCCTACTACGAGTGCCTGCACGAGCTGAAGCTGATCGTGGACCTGATATGGGAGAGCGGGCTCTCCGGCATGCGCTCCTCGATCTCCGACACAGCAGAGTACGGGGACCTCACCCGGGGCCCGCGCGTGATCGACGGCCACGTCCGCGAGACGATGCGCGCGCTCCTCGCAGAGATCCGGGCGGGAACGTTCGCTCAGGAGTGGATCCGGGAGATCGAGGCCGGCGAGCCGCGTCTGGCCGCGCTCCGGGAGCAAAGCGCGGGCCAGATGCTCGAGCAGGTCGGCCGTGAGCTCCGCGCGCTTATGACGCGGAAGGCGGAGGTCCAGGCTGGCTAGCGCTGGAGGCAGCACGGCCGTCGGAGTCGGCCTCCTCGGCTATGGAACGGTCGGCGCCGCGGTCAACCGCCTCCTCGTCGAGGGTGCCGACGACATCGAGCGCGCAACAGGGCATCGCCTGCGGGTCGTGCGCGCGCTCGTCCGCGACTTGGAGAAAGAGCGCGACTTCCGCCCGGAGCCAGGTGTCCTCACGACCGACGCCGCGGCGCTCGTCAACGACCCGGCGATCGCCGTCGTAGCGGAGGTGATGGGCGGGATCGAGCCTGCCGGGCGCTACATGCTCGAGCTCCTCGCCGCGGGCAAGCCCGTCGTCACGGCGAACAAGCAGCTCGTCGCGCAGCGCGGCGCGGAGCTTTTCGCGGCGGCGTCGGCGGCGGGCGTCCAGCTCCGCTTCGAGGCGAGCGTGTGCGCCGCGATCCCGGTGATCAAGGTCCTCCGGGAGGCGCTGGTCGTGACGACCGTCCACCGGATCCTCGGGATCGTGAGTGGCACGACGAACTTCATCCTCACCGAGATGGAGCGCGGCGCCACCTTCGACGAGGCGCTAGCGGACGCGCAGCGGCGAGGTTTCGCCGAAGCCGACCCGACGGACGACGTCTCGGGCGCCGACGCGGCCGCGAAGATGGCGATCCTCGCCACGGTCGCCTTCGGCTCGCGCGTGACGCTCGCCGACGTCGACTTCGTGGGGATCCAGGGCGTCACTCCCCTGCACCTCGCCGCCGCCCGCGAGCTGGAGATGGTCGTGCGACTCGTCGGCGCCGCCACGCTCGTCGACGGCAAGCTCGACGTCCGCGTCCGCCCCGCGCTGGTCGACCGCCACCATCCGCTCGCCGGCGTCGAAGGCGCCTTCAACGCCGTCATGCTGCAGGGGGACGCGATCCGGGAGATCACGCTCGAGGGACCGGGTGCGGGAGGCATCGAGACGGCGTCCGCTGTCGTCGCCGACATGGTCAGCGTCATCGGGACGACGGCCACCGGCTTCCTGCAGAACGACCCTTGCTGGCGCACGCTCGACCGGCTCCCGCCGGGAGAGCTGCGCTCGCCGTTCTACCTCCACCTGGAGGTCGACGACCGGCCGGGCGTCCTGGCTGACGTTGCACGCCGACTCGCCGCGTACGGCGTCTCGGTGGCGCGACTCATCCAGGCGCCGATCGAAGGGGGCGCGGCGCTCCACATCGTCCTCCACGAGTCGCCGCAACACGCGGTCTCTGGCGCGCTGGCCGAGATCGTGCGGCTTCGCGAGGTCCGCGCCGAGCCTTCAGTCCTGCCGGTCGTCTCGGATCGCGGCGTCGCCGAGCTCGGCTGGGCATGATGACCCTCGTGGCCGTCCCTCTTGCGGAGCGCTATCGCGACCGCCTTCCGATCGGCGAGTCAACCCCCGTGGTCTCGCTCGGCGAGGGCTCGACTCCGCTGCTTCGCGCCGCGCGCCTTTCCAGGCGCCTCGGCGTCGAGGTATACCTCAAGTGCGAGGGCGCGAACCCGACGGGGAGCTTCAAGGACCGGGGCATGGCGGTCGCGATCGCGAAAGCGCTCGAGGAGGAAGCCGAGGCGGTGATCTGCGCCTCGACCGGGAACACGGCCTCCTCAGCCTCGGCCTATGCCGCGCGCGCCGGAATCCCGGCTGTCGTCCTCCAGCCGGAGGGCGCCGTCGCCGCGGGCAAGCTGGCGCAGACGCGGATGTACGGCGGTCGGGTCATCGAGGTGCGGGGGAGCTTCGACGAGGCGCTCGCAGCCGCCCGCGAGCTCGCGGAACGCGGGACGCACGTGCTCGTCAACTCGCTCAACCCGTACCGGCGCGAGGGCCAGAAGACTGCCGTTTTCGAGATCGTCGAAGAGCTCGGCAGGATGCCCGACGCCATCTACCTGCCGTACGGCGGCGGCGGCAACACCGCGGCGTACGGCCAGGCGCTCGCTGAGCTCGAAGGTACGCCGCCGCGCATCGTCGCGGCGGAGGCCGCCGACCGGGCACGTACGGTCGCGTCGGCCATCCGCATCAGCGACCCGGTGCACGCGGACGCGGTGCGGACGACCGTCGAGTGGACGGGAGGTGCCGTCGTCACGCTCGACGATGACGAGATCCTCACGGCCTGGCGGGAGCTCGTCCGATCGGAGGGCGTGTTCTGCGAGCCGTGCTCCGCGGCAGCGGTGGCCGCTCTCGAGCGGGAGCCTCCCGAGCCGGGGGCGACCGTGGTCTGCGTCCTCACGGGCCACGGCCTCAAGGATCCGGACACCGCAGCCCGGCTCAGCCCGCCGACAGTCACCGTCGATCCGGATCCGGATGCGATCGCCGCCGCGGCCGCTGCTCGATGAGCCTCCTCGCCCATGTGCGCGCCCCCGCCTCGACGGCGAACGTCGGGCCCGGGTTCGACTGTGTCGGAGTTGCGCTCGACCTCTGGAACGAGCTCGAGGTGCACGAGGGTGCCAGCGAAGTGGACGAGAGCCATCTCGGCGTTCGGGCGTTCTCGCGACTCGAGGCCGTCGACGGGAAGCAGTTTAGGTTCGTCGACCGGATCTCGCCCGAGCGCGGACTCGGGTCGAGCGCGGCCGTGATCGCGCTCGGACTCGTCGCCGCGGTGGTCGTCGGCGGGCGCGACCCAGGCCCCGAGGAGCTGCTCGCCGCCGGGCTCGAGCTCGAGGGGCACGCCGACAACCTCGGAGCCGCACTCGCCGGCGGCGTGTGCATCACCCGGGGAACGCGCATCCTGCGAATTGCGGACAGCGCGCCGGCCGTCCCCATCGCGCTTGTCCCCGACTCCACAGTCTCGACTGCCGCGGCGCGGGACGCGCTTCCGGACATGGTCTCGCACCCCGACGCCGCATTCACCGCCGCTCAGGCAGTCGTCCTGGGGGCCGCTCTTGCGAGCGGCTCAGCCGAGCTCTTCGCCGAGTCGCTTGAGGATCGGCTGCACGAGCCCTACCGGGCGCCGTGGGCACCGCTGCTCGAGACCGTGCGGCGCGACCTACCGGCCGGCGCCCTCGGCGCCACGCTCTCCGGCTCCGGGCCGACAGTCGTCGTCTGGGCCCGCGAGGCCCAGGCGACTGACTGCGCCGACGAGCTCGGCCACCGCTATCCGGACGTCTGCGTCCTCACACTCGGTGTCTCTCCAAAAGGAGCTCATGCCCTATGACGGTCGACCCTTACGAGCAACCTTCCGATCCGGCCAAGCGGCGTAGCGGCGCCCTCACGATCGGCCCCGAACGCGCCGGGGCGCGGGCGATGCTGAAAGGCACCGGCTTCACTGACGAGGACCTGTCACGCCCGCTCGTCGGCGTCGCCACGACGTGGATCGAAACGATGCCTTGCAACCTCAACCACCGCGCGCTCGCCCAGCACGTCAAGCGCGGGATACGCGCGGCCGGTGGCACGCCTCTCGAGTTCAACACCATCTCCGTCTCCGACGGCGTCTCGATGGGAACTGAGGGCATGCGAGCCTCGCTCGTCTCGCGCGAGGTGATCGCCGACTCGATCGAGCTCGTCGCCCGGGGTCACCTCTTCGACGGACTCGTCTGCCTGGTCGGTTGCGACAAGACGATTCCGGCCGCCGTCATGGCGCTCTGCCGGCTCGACATCCCCGGTCTCGTGCTCTACTCGGGCTCGATCGCGCCGGGGCGCTTCCGTGGGCGCGACGTGACGATCCAGGACGTCTTCGAGGCGGTCGGCGCGCACGCCGCGGGGACCATGAGCGCCGCCGACCTGCACGAGCTCGAGGGCGTCGCCTGTCCGGGCGCAGGCGCGTGCGGCGGCCAATTCACGGCCAACACGATGTCGACCGCGCTCGAGTTCCTCGGCATCAGTCCGGCCGGCCTGAACGGCGTCCCTGCGCTCGACCCCGGCAAGGACGAGGCGGCCCACAAGGCCGGTCGGCTGGCGATGGAGCTCCTCCGCAACGACGTCCGCCCGTCGCAGATCGTCACCAGGGACGCGCTCGAGAACGCCGCGGCCTCGATCGCGGCCACCGGTGGCTCGACCAACGGCGTCCTCCACCTGCTCGCCATCGCGAGCGAGCTCGGCATTCCCTTCGAGCTCGAGGACTTCGACCGGATCGCCGGGCGGACTCCCGTCCTCGCAAGCCTGAAGCCGGCCGGGCGCTTCGTCGCCACCGATATGCACGAAGCCGGCGGCGTTGCGCTCGTCGCGCGAGAGCTGCTCAAGCGCGGACTCGTCCACGGCGACGCGCCGAACGTCGACGGGCGAACGCTGGGCGAGGTCGCGGCGGCAGTGGTCGAGCGCCCGGGCCAGGAGGTCGTCGTCCCCATCGAGACGCCCCTCAAGCCGACCGGAGGGCTCGCCATCCTCCGCGGCAACCTCGCCCCCGAGGGCTGCGTCGTGAAGCTCGCCGGGCACGAGCGGCTCCTCCACCGCGGGCCTGCGCGCGTCTTCGATTCCGAGGAGGCGTGCTTCGCAGCGGTGAAAGAGGCGCGCCTGTCGCCCGGCGACGTCGTCGTCATCCGCTACGAGGGTCCCGCCGGTGGCCCGGGAATGCGCGAGATGCTGCACGTGACCGCGGCGATCGTCGGCGAGGGCCTGGGGGATGCCGTCGCGCTCGTCACCGACGGGCGGTTCTCGGGAGCAACGCACGGGCTGATGGTCGGGCACGTCTCGCCCGAGGCCGCTCGCGGGGGCCCGCTTGCCGCGCTCAGGGAGGGCGACACGATCGTCATCGACGTCGAGGCGCGGGAGGTGCGCGTCGAGCTCTCCGAAGACGAGATCGCCTCCCGCCTCCGCGACTGGAGCCCGCCGCCACCCCGCTATCGCAGGGGCGTCCTGGCGAAATACGCCTCGCTCGTCTCGTCGGCCTCCGAGGGAGCCGTCACCAGGCCGGCTCAGTGACGACGAGCCGGTCGGTGAAGCGGATCGTCTGCCTGCCCGGGGACGGCATCGGCCCGGAGGTGATGGCCGTCGCCCAGCGAGCACTGCATGTGCTCGCGCCCGAGCTCGAGCTCGAGGACCATCCGTTCGGAGCAGCCGCCATCCGGGCAACGGGCGACCCCCTCCCGGCCGAGACCCTCGAGGCGTGCCGCGCAGCCGACGCCGTGCTCAAGGCGCCGATCGGGGACCCCGAGTTCGACGCGGCCGACATCCGCCCGGAACAGGGAATGCTCCGCCTGCGGGCGGAGCTCGACGTCTACGCGAACCTGCGTCCCGCGAGCCGCGGCCCGGTCGATCTCCTGATCGTGCGCGAGCTCGTCGGAGGGATTTACTTCGGCGCCCGCGGCGTCCGCGACGACGGCACCGTGTTCGACACGTGCGAGTACCACCCGAGCCAGGTCGAGCGCATCGCCCGCCGGGCGTTCGAGCTCGCTCGCTCACGCCGCGGGCGGCTCACCTCGGTCGACAAGGCGAACGTGCTCGACACGTCGCGCCTCTGGCGTCGCGTGGTCCACGAGGTGGCCGGCGACTATCCCGATGTCGAGGTGACGGACATGCTGGTCGACAACACCGCGATGCAACTCGCGAGCGCTCCCGAGCAGTTCGACGTGATCGTCACCGAGAACATGTTCGGGGACATCCTTTCCGACCTCGCAGCCGCGATGACCGGCGGTCTCGGCCTGGCCCCCTCGGCGAGCCTGGGCGACGGAGGGCCCGGGATCTTCGAGCCGGTGCACGGGTCGGCGCCCGACATCGCAGGGCGCGGGATCGCCAACCCTGCTGCGATGCTGCGCTCGGTCGCCCTCATGCTCGACCATGCCCTGAACCGGCCGGAAGAGGCCGCCGCCCTGGAGAGCGCGGTCGAGACTGCGCTGCGCGACGCGCCGACGCCAGACCTCGGCGGCAGTGCAACGACGGTGCAGTTCGCGGATGTGATCATCGGCGCCCTGCCGCGATCCCGGCCTTGAGTTCACTGATACTCCGCGCGCCCGCGGCGCGCGGCGCGGTTGGTGCTAACGGGTGGAACATGAAGATCTGACCCCAGTCGCCCTCGCGGAGTGCACTCTCCGGATAGCGGCGCTCGCTCCCAACGCGGACGGACCGAAGCAGTCCTCGCACCGCGAGCCGCCGAATCGTCTCGGGGTTCACCGACCACGCTTCCGCCACTTCGCGGGTCGAATACATCCGCTCGATCACACCGTCACCATCAGCCGCGTGGGGAGCATCGCGATTTCGCGCTTGCTCGTCGCCGGATCGAGTTGCTTCACGATCTGCCGGGCGAGCCCGGCTGCGTTCACCAGCGCCGCCTACTTGCCAGGCGACAGCCAGTAACGCTGCACGACAATACCGAGGACGAAGAGGATGAGACCCGTGAAGAGGTTGATCGCAGCCGCAACCCAGCGCTCCTTCGGCCTTCCACGGCCTACCGTCGCTTCGACCTCTTCCAAGAGTGCCTTCGCTTTGCCCTCTTCAACCGCAGTCAGCTGCGAGTAGTGCTTGTACTCCTCCTTGAGCCGAGTCAAGTCTTGCATCCTGTGCTTCAAGTCCTGCTCAAGGTCGGCCACCAAAACGGACGCCTCAGAAAGGGCATCAAGCGCGCGCTGAATGTCCTTCTCTTGCGGCCGGTCGCGACTGAGCAGCTCGACAGTGACGCCTAACGCAGAGATCCGCAGCGCGCGGATGAGCGTGGTGCCGAAGCTCGCGCTGGCCCTCAGACCGGGGACGCCGACGCTCACCCTTTCCACGCGACGTGGTTGACCGGGCCCTTGCGATGTACCCTGATCGCCCTTCTCTGCCAAGCCGACTGGATAATCCATACGAACAGCCCGCCGCGCAAGCCGAGCGCGCCGCGAGGGCCGGCCGGTGGAACTCGGCCAGCGCGTCAAGGGGCAAGACGCCTCGATGCCCGAGAGTTCAGGAATGTTCCCTGAGCTCCTCGACCGGCTTGCCCTTCTGCCACCAGGTTTCGAAGGGCGGACGCTGTTGAGCGCGCGTGAACTCGCTGTACTTGCCCTTGCCAAGGATGGTCGCGAGCGGAGGAACATTCCACGCTGTATCGCGGTCGATGATGTAGCGGTCGTGGATCTGGCTGTCGGTTTCGGGGACAATGCGGTACTCGACTTCGATACCCACGTTCGTCATCTCCGTCTTGAAGCGCTTGTAGTCACCGATCTCAGCTGGGCTCGGGCGCTTCGTGGCCAAGATGCGGATCTGCTTGAGCTTGGAGGCGTCTGCCTCTTCAAGGAGCTGCTCGAAGCCGCGCTTCTCGAAGTGAGGGTCCACCCACCAGATGAAGCCCTTGCACTCCCGAAGGAGCTGGCGCAGATGGCGGAGGTTTGAGAACGGGCGATCGGGCTCGACCACCCTGACGCGCACGAGCGTTGCCTCTTCGTCAGTCTCAGGCAGAGGCGCAGTTACGCGGACTGTCTGGTGTTTGTTCGAGTAGGACACGACTCCCAAGGTGCGGAGCTTCGCGAGCATGTTGCGAAAGCCAGGTAGGTCGTTGGGGTCGGCATAGCCGTGTCGCGCGAGCATGTAATGCGCACCGGTGACGGGAATCGATCCACGTCCGTGTAAGCCCTGGATCAGCGCTTGCGTAGCAGGAAAACGTAAATAGGCCTGCCGAAGCACACGTTCGGCCTCCCTACGGTTGTGTTCAACGTTGGCGGCTTCGTCGAATGCAGCTCCGTCTTCGGTCAGCTCCGTTCTGTACCCGGTACCCGGACCGAAGAGTGTCGCGACCGCTGTGAAACGGGCGAACCCGAGCCTCGCAAGCAGCTCGCGATCGGGTTGAGAGGGATTGCTGTCGCGGGCGAGCCGCACCCGCCTCATAGCGGCAATGGCGGCCTCGAGGGTCGGAAGCGGCCCTAGGTTGTCGTCGGCTTCTGCAGTTCCCGTATCAGCTCCGCGATCTGCTTTGGCGCCAGCGCCGTGGCGTCGATCTTCACCACGACCTGCACGCTCGGGTTGAAAGGGGGCGGCTCCTCAAGCGTCGTCGACTCCACGACGGTGGGCTTCTCGGGTGGTTTTGAAGGCGCAGCAGGGGTCTCGGGTGCTGCACTCGCACCGGGCTTAGTGGTCGTCCTGCTGTTCGACGACGACGGCGGCGTTTGCGGGCGAAGACTCGCGAACTCCTCGATCGCCGCCACATCGAACTGATCACTCTGGTTGATCAACTCGGCCTGCGTGGCCGTCTCCACGAGAGTCTTTGCGACCCCGGTCGCGGAGTTCGCCGGCACGTCGAAGTCGGACTGCAAACGCGCAGAGAAAATGTTCTCATCCACGGCGCGACCGCGAAATTCGTAGAGGAGCGAGCCGAAGGTCGTACTCATCACGGCCTCGCGCTTCGCGCTAAGCACGCGATTTGCGTCCTCACTGGCGATGCTTTCGCCGCGTTCGGTCAACGTGCGAAGCTCACCTTCCTTAGCAATTAAGCCGTAATAGCCGGCTGCAGCGAGCTTCGTCTTGAAGCTACTGCTCGCGGGGGTGGTGCCTGTCAGCTGGGCGATGCGATGCGGTGTTGCACCGGTACCAAAATCAGCGAGCCTCTTAACGACAGGTACTACGGCGTCGATCGTCGTCTGTGGAAGTTTGGCGCTAAATGGAGTTCTCTTTTGTGGTTGTTCTTCGGGGGTGCTCACGTCTAGCCTCCAAAACTCTCGAAAAGGAACGCCTCAGGATAGCACGCCGGGCGGATCGTGCATCGCCAGGCTTTCTGTTCACTTGTCGCCAAGAAGACCGGGGTCAGGTCTTGATCTGTGCACGGCGGCGGGTCAGTCGCCGGCCGATGGTGGAGGGTGGAGGCCGATGTGCTGGGCAATGGCAGCGTGCTGTAGCCGTGAGCCCGGGTCAGGTCGGGGTGGTGCGGCCCGTGCTCGTCGCGACGCCGCCAGTAAGCGGCCGCGAAACGGAAGCCTTTGCAGGTACGAAACGGTAGCGTAGCGAAGCGAGAAACGAGGAACGGGGTCAGATCTTCCACGTTCCACCCAGGCGTTCCAACCACGACAAACAGGACCTGACCTGTAGCACGGCCTGACGGACGGACGGCACCAATCCGGTTGACTTGGTCGTCGCCCGCGCCTACCCTGTCGGCTCCATGACGCGCGCCGCCGAGATCAGAATCCGCTTCTTCGGCTTTCTTGCGGCGCGCATCTTCGCGCGCTAGTCGGCGTCCCTTCCCGCCTCCGCCGGCTAGCTCACTCCGAGGCGGGAGTCACCCTCGATCCGGATGCGAAAGGTGCAATCTCGTGCAGAACCCCATTCTCGGAAGACCGCGATGGCCGTGAGCGTCGGCTACCCCGGCCGGGACGGGGCCCACAGCGCCGCGGCCTGCGACAGGCTCTTCCCCGGCGGAGCCGAGCTCGTCGCGCTGCCGAGCTTCTCCGCGGTCGCCGTGGCAGCCTCCGAGGGCACCGTCGAGTTCGGCGTCCTCCCGATCGAGAGCTCGCTCTCGGGGCCCGTGGCGGAGACGCACGACCTCCTCTACGACTCCCCGCTTGCGATCACGGGCGAGACCGTGCTGCCGATTCGCCACTGCCTCGTCGGCCCTGTATCCATCCCGCTGGAGGAGATCCGCGTCGTTCGCTCGCACCCTGCCGCCCTCGACCAGTGCCGGCGGCTGCTTGCGGCGATGCCGTGGGCGACCGCGATCGCGGCGGCGACAACGGCCGACGCCGCTGCAGAGGTCGCCGGCCATGCCGACCCGTCCGAGGCGGCGATCGCGAGCGAGCGTGCCGCGACGTTGCACGGGCTCACCGTTATCGCCGGTGACGTCGGCGACCATCCCGAGGCCTATACCCGTTTTGTCTCGATCGCGACGTACATGCGGCTCGACCGGGAAGGCGAGCGCTGGCGCACGGCGTTCTCGTTCGTCACCGACCACCAGCCCGGCGCGCTCCACCAGGCGATCGAGCCCTTCGGCCGCCACCGGATCGACCTCGTCCAGCTCGTGTCCCGCCCGATCCCACATTCGCCCTGGCGCTATCGCTTCGACGCGGTGCTCGACGGCCACCCGCTCGACTCCCTCGTGCGCGATGCGCTCGTCGACGTCCGCGCGCGGACGCGGCGGCTGCGCGTCTTCGGCTCCTATCCTGCAGACGAGCAGCGATGAGCGATCCCATCGTCCACGGGCTCCGAGACGAGATCTCCGAGGTCGACCGGGCGATCGTCGACGCCGTCAACGCCCGGCTCGAGCTCGTCGCTCGCCTGAAGCTCTACAAGGCCTCCCAGGGCTTACCGTTCCTCGACCCCGACCGCGAACGGCAGCTGCTCGACGAGCTGGTGGACGCGAACGGCGGTCCGCTCTCCGCCGAAGGCCTGCGCGAGCTTTACCGCGAGCTCCTCGACCTCATGAAGCGCGAGATGACGCGCGACGGCGGCTCGGCCGAGTCCTAACGCCCTTCTCAGAGCGCGGTCGTCGCGACCGGCGACGGGACGCGCGCCTCGAAGGCCGCGATGTCTGCCTCGCGTTGCAGCGTGCGCTCGATCGGGTCGAGCCCGTGCAAGAGACAGTGCCTGACGAACGGGTCCATCTTGAAGCGCCACGTCCGCCCGCCGTCGGCAGCGATGGTCTCGGCCTCGAGGTCGACGGTCAGCTCGCCGCCGCCTGCAACTGACTCGATCAGCCGCTTCAACTCGGGCGCAGGAAGCGCGATCGGGACTAGCCCTATCTGGACGGCGTTCGTGAAGAAGATGTCGCCGAATGACGGCGCCACGATGACCTCGAAGCCGTAGTCCTCGAGCGCCCAGGCGGCGTGCTCTCTCGACGATCCACAGCCGAAGTTGGGCCCGGCGAGAAGAATCCTCGCACCCGTGTATTCGGGCCTGTTCAGCTCGAACGCGGGGTCCTGCTTCCAATCGTGGAAGAGGAACTCCCCGTAGCCGGTGCGCTCGATCCGCTTGAGGAACTGCTTCGGAACCATCTGGTCGGTGTCGATGTCG
>Ga0247727_10016702_pt1 | contig 11805 bp, 11 predicted proteins | sample WisWelCaveWW1625_FD_202498 | JGI IMG/M metagenome (GOLD analysis project Ga0247727, IMG submission 202498) | Biofilm microbial communities from Wishing Well Cave, Virginia, United States - WW16-25 | ecosystem: Environmental > Aquatic > Deep subsurface > Groundwater > Cave microbial mat | place...
CTCCAGTCGCTGACGCGCGAGCTCGGCGCCTCGATCGCGCTCGACGAGACCACGCGCGAGCGCGCCGCCTACGTGTGTACGGACTTCGCGCGCCACGAGAACGTCGCCATCCGCGGTCGCACCGGACGATTCGACGTGTTCGCGCTGCCGCTTGCCGGCGGCCAGCCGGGTGCCGCAGCGGCTCGGCCGTTCCGGCCACTCGAATCCTAGAGGGCAGTCCTCTAATTTTCCCGGGTGCCCGACCGAGCCCGCATCGCCCGCTCGCGGCTGCGCGTGCTGCTGCGGCAGTTTCCTGCCGTGGCGATCCTCGGCGCACGCCAGGTGGGCAAGTCGACGCTCGCCCGGACGGCGCTCGCCGGCTTCACCCTGCTCGACCTCGAAGATCCGGGGGACTTCCGGCGCCTCGAGGCCGATCCGCTCTTCGTCCTCGGCCAGCAGCGGCGCGTGGTCATCGACGAGGCGCAGCGCCTGCCCACGCTCTTCCCGGTGCTGCGGAGCTTCCTCGACCGCCACCCGCGCCATCAGGTCGTCCTACTGGGCTCGGCCTCCCCGGGGCTCGTCCGGCAGATCTCGGAGTCGCTGGCCGGACGCATCGGGATCCTGGAGCTGGGCGGGATCTCGCTCTTCGAGGAGGACGCCGAGCGTCTCTGGATCGCCGGCGGCTACCCACGCGTGCACTGGAGCCGCCCGCGCGCGAGGCCGCTCGAGTGGTACCCCTCCTACCTCCGCACCTGTCTCGAGCGCGACGTACCGCAGCTCGGCTACCGCGTCTCGGCGACGCGGATGCGCAACCTCCTCACCCTCGTCGCGAACGGCCAGGGATCGGTCTGCAACCTGAGCGAGCTCGGCGCGGCCCTCGGCCTCAACTACCACTCGGTCGCCCACCTGCTCGACATCTTCGAGGGCATCTTCCTCGTGCGCCGGCTGCCCCCTTTCTTCGCCAACGTGCGCAAGCGGCTCGTGAAGGCTCCAAAGCTCTATCTGCGCGACACCGGCCTACTCCACACGCTGCTGGGCATCCCCTTCGCGCGGCGCTCGCTCCTCGTGCACCCCAAGGCGGGCGCGAGCTTCGAGACCTTCGCGATCGAGCAGATCCTGCAGCACGCGCGCCTCGCGGATCCGGCCGCCGAGGGTTTCTTCTACCGCACGCACGGCGGCGTCGAGGTGGATCTGGTGCTGCGGCTGCGCGGGCGCCTGCTTCCGATCGAGATCAAGCTCGGCACGACGCCGCCTTCGACCCGGAATCTCGAACGCTGCATGCAGGATCTGGCCGCTCCCCGGGGCTGGGTCGTGAACCTCGCGCACGAACCCCTCCTGATCGGGCGCTCGATCCGGATGGCGGGCCTCCGCGAGTTCCTGGAGCGGAATCGACTCCGGCCGCGCGCGTAGCTCCTGCGTGGCCGCCGCACGCGATCCGCGAGGCGCGTGCTCGCTTGATTTCGGGCCCTCCGCCGGGCCATGATGCCGGCGCCGGTTCGCCTGGGTGCGGGGGAGAGTTGCTGCGACGTTCGAGACGGATCGACTGGCTGCTGCTCGCAACGCTGCTGCCCGTCTACGGGGTGATGCAGGCCGGGGCGATCCAGGCGCAGCTCGCGGCTGGGGAGAGGACTCTTCCGCTTCGGCTGACGGTCGCCCAAGGGGCGCAGGGCTACCCGCTCGTCCTCTCGCTGCGCGCCTCGAACCCGGAGATCCAGCCCGGCGATCGGGTGCTGCGCCTGGGCCATCTCGATCTTCGCGGGCTCTCGCGTGCGGAGATCGAGTATCAGACCCGCCCACTGCTCCGAGAGGGTCGTCCCTTCGAGGTCGAGCTCGAGCGCGACGGCGAGCGCGTGACGGCGCGCGCCGAGCCGGTGCCGTACCCGTCCTGGTGGTGGTCGATCCCGATCTGGCTCGCCTTCGTGCTAACCGGCGCCTTCCTCCTGCTGCGCGCTCCGCACTGGCACCTGGCGCGCCACTGGTTCGTCTGCTGCGTCGCGTGGGCCTGCTTGTTCGCCAGCTACTACCTGCCCGTCCACCCACTCCAGGTCTTCGGACTCGTCGCGAGCTTTGGACTCGCCAGCGGGTTGACCACCTGGTTCGTGCTCGCCTGGGACGAGTCGGCTCGCCCGGGTCGGGGGGCGCTCGGGCTCTCCTGGGCGATCGGCCTCGCCACCTTGGCAAGCATGGCGGCGAGCTACCTGCTGACGCTGCCCCTGGGCATCGCGCCCTACTCGGTGGCGGCCGGTGTCGGGGTCGCGGGTATCGCCCTCTATCTCGCGGCAATGGGCCGGGCCTACCGCCGCTCCGAGGCGCTCGAGCGGCGGAAGCTCCGTTGGATCCTCCTCGGACACTTCCTCGGCTTGATTCCGCTCGGGGTGCTCAACGTCGGCCGCGAGATGCTGCCGCTGCTTCGCCCGGAGCTGTTCTCGCTCGCCTTCCTCCCGCTCGCTGCGATCCCCCTCGGCTACGCGGTTGCGATCGTCGGCTACGGCTGGCTCGACATCGACCGTGTGATCAGCGCGAGCGCGGCGGCGACGGGGGTCGGCGTCGCGGGGGTCGGCGGCCTGCTCGCGATCGTGCCGCCGGTCGCGAGCGCGGCGAGCGGGACGCTCGGCATCGACCCCGAGACGGGCCGCCTCGCGCTCTCGATGGCGCTCGCCGCGGTGCTCGTGCCGGCCTACCGGCGGCTGCGCCCGTGGCTCGACCGGCGCCTGTTCGCCGAGCAGCACGCGCTGGCCGAGCGCTTCGAGAAGCTCCGCGCCGAGCTGGGCGCCTCGCGCGGCGTCGAGGAGATGGCGACGCGCGCGGGCGAGGGCTTCGAGGCGCTCCTCCATCCCGAGTCGGTGGCGATCTACGGGCGGGCGGGCGAGGCCTTCATGCCGCTCTTCCTGCGCGGCAAGGCGCTCCCGCCCGCCTTCGAGGCCGGCAGCATGCTGGTGCAGGTGCTCGAGGCGAAGGGAGCGCCGCTCTTCGCGCGCGCCAAGGAGCTCGGCCCCTTCGAGCGGGCGGCGCTCGAGACGCTCGGCGCCGAGGTGGTGGTGCCGCTGCTGCGCGAGCAGCAGGTCGTGGCCTTCACCTGCCTCGGCGGCAAGCGCTCGGGCGATATCTACACGGCGAGCGACCTGGCGCTCCTCGCCGCCGTCGCCGAGCGCTGCACCGAGGTGATCGCGCGCATCGACGCCGAGACGCTCGCGAAGGAGGCCCAGGCGATGCAATCGGCGCTGCGCCGTTACGTGCCGGGCGCGGTCGCGGACCGCGTGCTCGCAGGCGATGCGCTCGAGCCCGCCGAGCGCGACGTGACGGTGCTGTTCGTCGACATCCGGGGCTACACCGGCGTGGCCGAGCGGCTCGCCGCCAAGGACGTCTTCGCGACGCTGAACGAGCACACCGAGCGCGTCTCGCGGATCGTGCAGGAGAACGGCGGCACGATCGTCGAGTTCAACGGCGACGGCATGATGGCGGTGTTCGGCGCGCCCGAGCCGCTGCCGAAGAAGGAGCAGCAGGCGGCCCTCGCCGCGCGCAGCATCGTCGACTCGATGCCGGAGCACCTCGCGGTCGGCGTCGGCGTCGCCACGGGGCCGGCCTTCGTGGGCAGCATCCGCTCGACCGACCGGCTGATCTGGAGCGCGGTCGGCAGCACCACGAACCTGGCCGCGCGGCTCCAGTCGATGACGCGCGAGCTCGGCGCCTCGATCGCGCTCGACGAGACCACGCGCGAGCGCGCCGCCTACGTGTGCACCGACTTCACCCGCCACGCGAACCTCGCGATCCGCGGCCGCACCGGGCGCTTCGACGTGTTCGCGCTGCCGCTTCCCGCGGCTTAGCCCACGACTAACGGATCACGGTCGCGTCGGGGAGTCCTTCGAAGTCGGCGTCCCCGGTGACGATCCGGGCGCGGTGCCGGCGCGCAGTGGCGAGGATCAGTGCGTCCGCCATGGCGAGCCCATACTGGAGCGAGAGGTCCGCCGCCTCGAGGGCGAGCGCGTCGTCGACACGTAGACCTGGATGGCGCTCGCCAGCAGCGGCTCGCGGCCCTCCAGGTAGAGGCCGAACGCGTCGGCGCGCGGGCGATCGGCCGGGTACTCGATCCACCCGCTCGGGTCCGCCGGTATCAAACGCGGTCCTTCTTCTCGCGCAGGCTTCGCGGTCGCGCCCCTCGCGCCACCCCGCGGCGTGATCGCAGCGGGCGGGCAGGCACCAGGAAGACGACCCCTCCCTTCTCGATCACCGTGAGCTCCGACCCGGAGCGCAAGCCCAGGCGCTCCCGCACCTCGCGCGGGACGACGACTTGGTACCTGGCCGAAAGGATCACGTTCTTCATCTTGCTCCGAAAAGGCTAGGTCAACGACGTCGCCATGCCAGGCTGGCGAAGAAGCCCACCACCGCCACCAGCGCGATGCTGGCGCCCACCGCGAGGTCGAGCTGCCAGGCGAGGGCGAGCCCGAGCGCACCGCTCGCGGCGCCGAGCCCGATCGAGAGTGCGAGCTGGCCGCGGTAGTGCGTGGCCCAGAGCGCTGCTGTTGCAGCCGGCACCACGAGGAGCGCTTCGACGAGGAGGGCGCCCACCAGGCGCACGCCGATCACCACCGTGAGCGCGAGCAGCACGAGCAGGAGCGCATCGAGCGCTCCGACCCGGTGGCCGTAGGCGCGCGCGAGCTCCTCGTCGAAGGCGAGGAAGAGCTGCGCGCGAAAGGTGGTGGCGAGGCCGCCGATCACGAGGGTGGCGAGCCCCGCGAGGGCCAGCAGCTCTCGCGGGCCGATCGCGAGCACGTTGCCGAACAGGTACGCGAACAGGTCTTGCTGGCCGCCGCGCCCGGCGCTCGCGAGGGCGAGCCCGAGCGCAAGCGCGCCCGAGAAGAACACGCCGATCACGGTGTCCTGCCCGAGCCGGCTCTTGCGAGAGACCGTCGCGATGCCGAGCGCCACCGCCACGCCGAAGGCGCCGCCCACGGCGAGCGGCGGCAGGCCGAGCAGCAGCCCGAGCGCCACGCCGCCTACGGCCGCGTGCGAGATGCCGACGCCCACGAAGGCGAGCCGCCGCAGCACCACGAAGAAGCCGAGCGCGCCGCACACCACGCCGATCCCGAGCGCCGCCACCAGCGCGCGCTGCATGAAGGCGTGCTCGAGCATCAGGCTCCCCCTTCGCTCGGCTCCGCCTCGCTGCGCGGGACGAGCGCGGAGGCATCGTCGGCCCGGGTGGCCCTTGCTTCCCCTTCGCTCGCCTGCGGCTCGCTGCGCGGGACGAGCGCGGAGGAATCGTCGGCCCGGGTGGCCCTTGCTGGGTGCTCGCGAGCGTGGCCTTCGTGGTGCGCGATCTCCCCGGCCAGGAAGTCGAACTCGCAGGAGTAGGCTTCGCGCAGCGCGTGGCTGTGGATCACGTCGTCGGGCTGGCCGTGCACGTGCATGCGCCGGTTGATGCAGACCAGGTGGTCCGCCTCACCCGCGAGCGCGACGAGGTCGTGCGAGACCGCGATCACGGCGAGGCCGAGCTCGCCCTGGAGGCGGCGCACGAGCGCGTAGAACTCCTGCTCGGCCGGGAGGTCGAGGCCCACGGTCGGCTCGTCGAGGATCAAGAGCTTCGAGCTGGCGCAGAGCGCCTGCGCGAGCGTGACGCGCCGCTGCTCGCCGCCCGAGAGCCGCCCGACGGGCCGGCTCGCGAGCTCCGCGATCCCGACGCGCGCGAGCGCCTCCTCTGCGGCGTGGCGTTCGCGGACGCGCCCCTCGCGCTGGTGCAGCCGCCCGAGCCGCACCACGTCGAGCGCGTGCGCCGGGAAGTCCGGCGGGAAGGCGTGGCGCTGCGGCACGTAGCCGATGCCGTTGCCGCTGCGCGCCCGCTCGGCCGCGGGCCGGCCGAGCACGTCGATGCGCCCGGCCGCGAGCGGCACCAGCCCGAGGATGGCCTGGAGCAGCGTGGTCTTGCCCGCGCCGTTCGGCCCGCAGATCCCGAGGAAGGCGCCGGGCGCGACCTCGAAGCCGATGCCTTCGAGCACGAGGCGTCCGTCGCGGTGCACGGTGGCGCCTGCGATGTGCACGACCGGCGCGCTCATTGGACTTCGCTCGCCTGCGGCTCGCTGCGCGCTTCGCTTGCGTTCGGGCGATCGAGCATGGCGCGCCGGAACGCCTCGGCGTCGAACGCGAGCAGCGCCTCGTAGCTCGAGCGCTCGGGCACGCGCGGGTCCCCGTACGGATCTGCCACCACGCTGCGTACACCGAGCGACTCCGCGAGGGCGGCGGCCGCCGCCGGCGGAAGCTGCGGCTCGACCAGCACCGCCACCGCGCCGCCTACGCGCGCCTTATCGGCCAGCCGCGCGAGCGTGCGCGGCGTGGGCTCCTCGGCCGCGCGCTGCTCCACGGGCGGAAGCAGCGGGATGCCGTAACGGGTCGCGAAGGCGCCCCAGGCGTCGTGCAGCGGAACGATCGGACGCCGCGAGACGCCCGTGAGCGCGCTCCGGATCTCTTGGTCGAGTGCGCTGAGGATGTGGGTGAAGGCGCGGCGCCGCTCGGCGTAGTGCTCCCGACCGTCCGGCTCGGCCGCGACGAGCGCTGCTTCCAGCACCGGGAGCACCCCATCGCGAACCGCGATCGGGTCGAGCCAGAAGTGTGGATCCTGGCCGGGGCCGAGCGCATCGAGCAGCACGAGAGGAGCCGGGCCCTCCGCCACCGCCAGCGACGCCACCCAGTCGTCCACGCCGCGCCCGGCCGTGACGAAGAGACGCGCCTCGGCGACACGCGCGAGGTCGCTCGGGCGCGGCTCGAAGGCGTGCGGTGTCGCGCCCGGCGGCACCAGCACGTGCACGGTAACGCGCTCGCCGCCGAGTTCTTCGAGCAGGAAGCCGAGCGGCGTGATGCTGGCGACCGCGGCCAGCGGCGCCGCTGCGGCGTGCGCGCTCGCCTGTAGCAAGAGGAGACCGAGGAGCCAGCGCGCCATCAGCACACCGGCGCCGCTTCCTCGAAGCCGGCCGGCTCGATCTGGAGCGTGGCGTGGTGCACGCCGAAACGCTGCTGGAGCAGAGCCTGACAGCGCACCAGCACAGCGTGGCCGTCGGCGCCCTCCGCGCAGTGCAAGTGACAGGAGAGCGACACCATGCCGCTGGTGATGGTCCAGACGTGGAGGTCGTGCAGCGACGCCACCCCCGGCTCGGCGGCGAGCGCGGCGCGCAGCTCGTCCACGTCCAGGTGGGAGGGTGCGGTCTCGAGCAGCACGTCCACCGTCTCACGCAGCAGCGTCCAGGCGCTGCGCAGCACCAGCAGCGCGATCGCCATCGAAGCCAGTGGGTCAGCGGCGCTCCAGCCGAAGGCCCAGATCGAGAGGCCCGCAGCCATTGCGCCCACCGAGCCGAGCGCGTCACCCGCGAGGTGCAGCCAGGCGCCGCGCAGGTTGAGCGAGCGCTCCTTGCCTTGGCGGAGCAACACGAGGCCGAGCACGTTCACGAGCAGGCCGCCGCTGGCGATCGCGAACGTGCCGAGGCCGTTCACCGCGCGTGGGGCTCCGAAGCGATCGACCGCTTCGACCAGCACGAACACGGCGACCAGCGCGAGCGCGAGGCCATTGGCGAGTGCGGCCAGGATCTCGAAGCGTCGCCAGCCGAAGGTGCGCGCCGCGCCCGCCGGCCGCTCGGCCAGCCAGAACGCGAACAGCGAGAGCGCGAGCGCCCCGACGTCGGCCAGCATGTGCCCGGCATCGGCGAGCAGCGCCAGCGAGCCGGTCCAGAGGCCACCCGCGACCTCGGCCACCATGTACAGCGCCGAGAGCACGAGCGTGAGGGCGAGGCGTTGCTTGTCGTGCCGGCGCGCGTGGGCATGCCCGCGCAGATGATCGTGGCCATGCGCGTGGGCGTGCGCGCTCACGCTCCGCCTCCGCACTCGCGCAGGCAGCGCGCGATGCGCGCGAGCGTTGACGCGCGGCCGAGGATCACCAGCGTCTGGCCGAGCGGCGGGCTCGCGCCTGCGCCAGTGACGGCCGTGCGCAGGGCCTGCGCCACGACGCCGAGCTTCACGCCGCGCTCGGTCGCGAAGGCGGCGACCAGGGCCTCGATCGCGTCGGGCGCGAAGTCCGGCAGCGCCGCCAGGCGCTCGGCCACGGCCGAGAGCAGACTCAGGCCGCTCGGGTCTCCCTTCAGCAGCAGCTTCTCGACCGCCTTCGCGTCGTAGGCAAAGCCAGCGTCGGCGACCAGCGCGAAGCGGCCGGGGCCGCCCGGCGCGCTCGGCTCGGCCAGCGTGCGCGCGCGGGAGCGCAGCGCGGCGCCGAAGACCTGCGCGCGCGCCGGGTCTCCGAGGCGTGCGGGCGCCTCGGGCGCATAGCGCTCGCACCAGCCCTGCCACTGCGCCAGCCACTCGTCATCCGAAAGGCCGGCCAGCGCCTCGTGGCTGAAGGCGAGCAGCTTGGCGCGGTCGAACTTCGCGTTGCCACGGCCGACGCGCTCGAGTGCGAAGTGGCTGGCGAGGTAGCGCGTGTCGAAGCGCTCGAGATCGCGGCTGTCAGGCAATTTTTCGCCCGAGCTCCAGCCGAGCAGGGCGAGGAAGTTGAGGAGCACGGCGGGCGTGTAGCCGGCCCGCCGGAAGTCCTCGACCGTGATGGCCGGCAGCTCGGCGCCCGGTTCGGGCGAATCCGCGTCCCGCTTGCTCATCTTCGAGCCGTCGGGGTTCTGGATCAACGGCAGGTGCGCGTAGACGGGCACGCGGTAGCCGAGCGCGCGCTGGAGTGCGATGTGGCGCGGCGTGTTGCCGAGGTGCTCCTGACCCCGCAGCACGTGCGTCACGCCCATCCCCTCGTCGTCGACCACCACGCCGAGGTGATAGGTCGGGAAGCCGTCGCGCTTCAGGATCACGAAGTCGTCCACGAAGTCGGCGGGGAAGGCGACCTCGCCCAGGATCTCGTCGCGCACCGTGATCGCCTGCTGCGGCCAGCGGAAGCGGATCACGTGCGGCTCGCGCGCGGCGCGAGCGAGCGCGGCGCCGCGGTCCCAGCCGGCGGGGCGCCGGTAGCGGAAGGCGCCTGTCTCGGCCCTGGCGCTCCTCCTCAGCGCGTCGAGCTCTTCGGGCGCTTCGAAGGCGGGGTAGGCGAGGTCCTCTGCCACGAGCCGGTCGCTTGCCTCGCGGTAGAGCGTGAGGCGCTGCGACTGGAAGAAGGGGCCGACGCCGCGCGGGTCGCCGCCACGGCCTGCGTGCTCGGGGCCTTCGTCCCAGTCGATGCCGAGCCAGGCGAGGTCTTCGAGGATGCCGGCCACCGCGGCGTCGCTGCTGCGCAGCACGTCGGTGTCTTCGATACGCAGCAGGAAGCGCCCGCCGAGCCGGCGCGCCAGTGCCCAGTTGAAGAGCGCCGTGCGGGCGCCGCCGACGTGCAGGTGGCCGGTGGGCGAGGGCGCGAAGCGCGTGATGACGGGCCGCGAATTCGTCACTTCGAAGCGTCGGGCCGCAAGCCCGCAGGGCGCGCAGCGAGCGGCACGCGAGCGGAGTCCTCGAGAACGACGATTCGGACGACCGCCTTCACGTTCGAGCATGCGGAGGGCGCACCCGGGGTGCCTTCGGGGATGAGCAGCCGGAACGGTCCGCCCAGCTCGCGCGACAGCGCCGCGTCGCCCTGGCTGTGGACGAGCAGGCCCGCGCGAAGCGCGCTCAAAGGTACGGGCTCGCTCGCGAAGCCGTCCGCTGCGCACAGCACGGCGCTGCCGCTCGCGGGCACCTCGTAGGCGTCGAGCAGCGCCGCGACGCGCGCTGCCGCACCGGAGCGCTTGGGCACCAGCTTCGACACGTCGTCGATGCCGCCGGGCAGCGCAATCAGCTCCGCGCGGCGCACGATGCGCACGCGCCCATCGGGCAGCGCTAGCTCGATCTCCTCGCTGCGCGCGCCTCGCTCGCGCTCCGTGAGCGCCGCGCCTTCGAGCCAGACCGACAGGCGCTCTGCGGCAGCGCTCGCCTCCGCGCCCTCGAAGATCACGTCCGCGCGGCTGTCGCGGCGGTGGTGGCTGCGCTCTTCGTGCAGGGAGCCCCCGGCCACCTCGAGCAGGAGAAAGCCTTCCTGCGTGCGGAAGATGCCCTTGAGGCGCGCGAGCGGGGCGCCTGCGAGACCCTGGCTCGCGCGCAGCGCCGCACGCGCGAGCCGCTCGTGCGAGAACACGCGGTCGGGCGACCAGCGGAAGCTCTTCGTCGCGTAGCCGGCCGTCGAGTCCGGTGCGTGCGTGTGCGCCGCGGCGCCGCGCGGCAGACGCGCGCCCTCGCCGGGCGGCCACTCGAGCGCCTGCGCCGGGAGCTTCCCGTGCGTGGTGCGGTGCACGGCCAGCGGCCCCGGCCAGAGGCCCGCGGCCAGCGCGTCGAAGCGCGCGAGTGCGTCGTCGCTGCACAGGTCGGTGCGGTTCGCGACCAGCACGTCGGCGATGCCGATCTGCTGCGCGATCAGCTCGCGCTCGCTCTCGCTCGCTGCCGCACCCAGGCGAGAGGGATCCACGAGCACGACCACCGGGGCGAGCTCGACGGCGTCCTGGTGCGGGGAGCGGCGGATCGTGTCGACCAGGTCCTGCGGGCGCGCGAGGCCGGTGGGCTCGATCCAGAGCCGGTCCGGCTGCTCTGCGAGCACGGCGCCGAGTGCGGCGACGAAGCCCTCGGGCGCGGTGCAGCAGACGCAGCCGCCCGGGATGCTCGTGAGCTTGTAGGGTGCGGAGCCCTCGAGCGTGGTGGCGTCGAGGCCGGCCTCTCCGAAGTCGTTCACGATCACCGCCACGCGCTCGCCCGGCCGCGCCGCGAGCTGCGCGCGGATCGTGGTCGTCTTCCCGGTGCCGAGAAAGCCGCCGAGGATGTGAACCGGTACCGGCATGCGGTCCCTCGCCAGGGGCGCGATCTTAGCTGCCGTGAAGATCCTTGCTGCCGAGCTGCTGACGAGCGCCGCCGGGCCGGAGGGCTTTCCCGAGCACGGGCTGCCCGAGGTGGCCATCCTCGGGCGCTCGAACGTCGGCAAGTCGAGTCTGATCAATCGCATCACCGCGCGGCGCAGCCTCGCGCGCACGAGCGCGACGCCGGGCAAGACGCGCCTGCTCAACTTCTTTCGCGTGACAAGGCCCGAGGGTGCGCTCGTGCTCGTGGATCTGCCGGGCTACGGCTACGCGAAGGTGAGCAAGCACGAGCGGCGCGGCTGGCAGCAGCTGGTCGAGAGCTACCTCGAGCGCCGTGAGAACCTGCGCCTCGCGATCCTGCTCCAGGACGTGCGCCGAGATCCGGGCCCCGACGAGATCGACCTCTTGCCCTGGCTCGCGGCGCGTGGGGTGGCCGTGCTCGGCGCCGCCACCAAGGTCGACCGCTTGAGCGCGCGCGAACGCGCCGCGCGCCTCTCCGCGCTCGCGAGCGCGGGCCTGCCGATCGAGTGGATCGCCACCTCCGGCCGCACCGGCGAAGGGGTCGAAGCGCTCTGGGCCGCGATCGACTCGGCGCTCTGAGGCCACACTTGTTCCTTCGATCGCCTGCGGCTCACTGCGCGCGGCTTGCGGCGGCGCCTCCGGCGCGCGCGACCCCATTCTCGCGGCGTGCTGGCCGGCCCCGTATCGTCGCGGCGGCACGCGCGCATCTGCGACGGGCGCGCATCGCACGATCCCCGAGGGGTCGAAGGGCGAACTCGGAACTCGCCATGGGTCCTAGCTTCGATCCGACGGTGGTTGCGGGCTCCGCGCTGTAGACCGGCGCGAAAAATGCTTGCCTTTCGTCGGCGCTCGGTGGGATGATCGTACGCAGCTGCCGTTGGACGCTCGAGGAGTCCCGGCAGCGTTCTCCCAGCTACCGAGCAGGACTCGATCGCGCACCCGCCCCGGGCTGTGGCCAGACCCCCGAGCGGATGCGGGG
>Ga0247727_10016703_pt1 | contig 11805 bp, 11 predicted proteins | sample WisWelCaveWW1625_FD_202498 | JGI IMG/M metagenome (GOLD analysis project Ga0247727, IMG submission 202498) | Biofilm microbial communities from Wishing Well Cave, Virginia, United States - WW16-25 | ecosystem: Environmental > Aquatic > Deep subsurface > Groundwater > Cave microbial mat | place...
CTGGCCTATTGGGGCGTGATTCCTTTTTTAATTCTTTTGGAAAATAAAAATTCGGGCGACGCCTTTCGGTGGGGATATCTGACCGGATTGATTTTCAGCGTCGCGACGCTGTACTGGATTGGCTGGACGACGTTTCCCGGCATGATCGCCACCATTGCGATACATCCGTTATATTACGCGCTGTTTGCGGTTTTAATTTTGCCGGTGCGCCGCCTGTGGCCGAACGGTTATTTAATGGCCGTGCCGTTCGTATGGACGGCGGTTGAATATGTGAAATCAATCGGCGATCTCGGTTTTCCGTGGCTGTTGTTGGCCCACACGCAAACTTATTATTTGAGTCTGATTCAATACGCCTCGTACACGAGCGTTTACGGCGTGTCGTTCTGGGTGGTGAGCCTCAACGTTTTGCTGCTCGCGCTGTGGCGCTTTCGCGAAAATAAACGTTGGGTGATCGGCCTGTCGATTGTTTTAATTCTGTTCTTCCTCACGCCGTATCTTTACAGCCTGGCGATCATGCCGCAAACCAAAGAGCCGCAGGAGCAAATTCGCGTCGGCATGGTGCAGGGCAATGTCGATCCGTATCAAAAATGGGAAAAGAGTTTTATCGAGGCCAATTTTCAACTTTACGAGCGCCTGACGCGCGAAGTCGCCGGAGCCAAACCCGAAGTCGTTATTTGGCCTGAAACCGCGGCAACGACGTGGCTGTGCCGCGAAAGCCGCGAGGTGCAACGGATGCGCCAGCTCGCCGGCGAAATCAACGCGCCGATTTTGACCGGCATTCCGGATTGCGTTTTTCTCAGCGATAAAGATTATCGCACTTACAATGCCGCGGCGCTCATTTACGGCGACGGCCGGCCGATACCATCGTATGGAAAAATGCACCTCGTGCCCTTTGCCGAGCGCATTCCTTTTGAAGACGACATTCCGCTTTTCAAAGAATGGCTGACAAAATTAGAGATGGGAGAAGGGAACTGGTCGCCCGGTTCGGAAATTAAACTCTTTGAGCTCTCGGCGCCGGCGACGGATGGGCAAGGTCAGCCGCCGGCCCGTCATGTCGCGGCAATCATTTGTTTTGAATCGATCTTTCCGGAGGAAGTTGCGGCGTTTGTGCGCCAGGGCGCCGATCTGTTGGTGGTGATTACCAACGACGCCTGGTTTGGCCGCCCGTACGTGCCGTTCTGGTTGAGCGGCGGCATTTATCAACATGCGCAGATTGCGATTTTCCGCGCGATCGAAAATCGCATCAGCATCGCGCGTTGCGCCAACACCGGCTTAACGATGACCATTGATCCGTACGGGCGCATTCAAAAACGCGCGCCGCTGTTTGCCGAAGCCGTGCTTGCAGATGCCGTGCCGGTGCGGCGTGAAACCACATTTTTTACGCGCCATGGCCATGTGTTTGTGCATGCGGTTTCGCTCGTCGCGCTGGCGCTCGTAAGCGTGGCGATGCTCGCGCCGCGATTCCGCGCGAAGGCGAGCCGGAATCAACCGCCATTGACGGCAAAATCCAAACGGCGGGTGTAGCACGAAAGCCCAAAATGTTTGGCCGCAACCAAAACTGCGCCACAAAGGCCACAAAGAACACAAAGTTTTTTCTTTGTGAGCTTTGTGTTTTTTGTGGTTAAAAATTTTTGTGGGCATGGTAGTTTTTTCGAGATACTAATGTTTTTATCCGTTGGTCGTTTTTTAATCCGTTGGAAATTTTTTCAGCTTTTGATCTTGCGGTTTTCACGACGTGTTCTGTTGATCATCGCGCTGATACCCGTTGCGGCAGCGGCGCAAACGCCGGCGAATAATTTGCAAACGATTTTGCGGCTTTTCGACCGCGTCGCGATTCGGGTGGGCGAGGAAATATTGCGGCAGGATCAGCCGGCGGTGTGGATTCAATCGGCGCCGGACGCCAAACCCGAGGAGCGTTTTTTCTCCAGCCGGCTGGTGACGGTTCTCAAGGATTCTTTGCGATTGGCGATTTTTGCCGAGCCGGTCGATTCGCTCAGGACGACGGCGCTCACTTATCAACTCGCGCGTTGCGAAATCGTTTATCGGAAGCTGCCACGCCGGCGTTTCTGGCAGGGGGCGCGCTGGCAACGCACGGCCAATATCGTCGTTGAAGCCGGTGCGCAAAACGCCGCCACGCGACAGATTGATTTTCAGAAAATTTTTGCGGAGAGCGTCGCCGATACATTGCCGGGAAAGTTTCTGTCGCCTCTGGAAGAGGCGCGTTTGCCTTTCACCATCGGCCGGAGAGAAGAACCGCCGGAAGGATTCCGCTGGCTGGAGCCGGTTTTGATTGCCTCCGCCACCGGCGCGGTGATTTACCTGTTTTATGCTCTGCGCAGTCGTTAACGTACTCGTAATCGTTGCAAAATAATTCGCCACTGTCATTGCGAGTGTTTTTCAGCGAAGCAATCTTTTTGAGTGCAAGAGATCGCTTCGTCCCGCCCAAAACGCGGGACTCGCGATGACAGGAGTTTTCGGAAAAATGGAGAGTCGTATTCACATGGAAGTTCGTAGCTTTCTACACCGCCTGATGCTATTTGGCTTTGTGCTCGTCATTTCCGCCTGCGGCGGCAATAAAGCGCGGCCGAATATGAGCACGGAAGAGCGCTTTGCGTATGCGATGAAACTGTTCAACGGCAAAGACTATTTTGACGCGCGCACGCAATTCCGGATCATTATTTTAAATGCGCCCGGCAACACGATTGTCGATCAGGCCCAGTTCTATCTGGCGGAATGCCATTTCGAGATGGACGAGTTTATTCTGGCCAAATCGGAATATGAGCGGCTGCTGAAGCTGTATCCGCGCAGCGCATTTTTGGACGATGCGCAATACAAACTGGCGCTCTGTTATGATCGCCTCTCGCCGAAGTCCGATCTCGACCAAAAATACACGCGCAATGCCATCGAGGAATTTCAGCGCTTTCTGGAGGATTATCCGGCCAGCGAATATGCCGAGGAGGTCGAGAAAAAACTTTTTGCGGCGCGGGCGAAGCTGGCGAAAAAAGAATTTGACACCGGCAATCTTTACCGGAAAATGGCGCTTTACGAAGCCGCGCTGTTTTCTTTTGACGACGTGTTGAATCATTATTACGACAGCCAGTACGCCGAGCCGGCGCTTTTTTATAAAGGCGAATGTCTGTTTAAAATCGACCGTTTGGACGACGCCAAAACCGCGCTTGAAACGTTAGTCGAAAAATTTCCGAAAAGCTCTTTTATCGCGCCGGCTAAAAATATGCTTGAGGAAATCGCCCGCAGCGCCAGCACGAATGGCAAAGACAAGCATTGAGGCCGCAGTATGCGTATCGGCCTTTTCGGCGGCACGTTCGATCCCGTGCATCTCGGACATTTGATGGTGGCGGAACAGGCGCGCACCGAGCTGGAGCTGGAGCGCGTTTTTTTCGTGCTCGCTCCGAAGCCGCCGCATAAAGCCGCGGCCGCGCTCTCACCGGCCACGCATCGGTTGAACATGCTGCAACTGGCGTTGTCCGATCAGCCACAGTTTGAAATTTCCACCGTCGAGTTGGAGCGCCCCGGCGTGTCATACACGGTCGAGACCTTGCGACACTTTCGTTCGCAACCGGAATTTGCGGCGGCTGAACTTTTTCTGATCATCGGCGCCGACAGCTTGCTGGAATTGAAAAACTGGCGAGAGCCGCAGGCCATCATCAGCATGGCAAAGCTCGCGGTTTATTCTCGCCCCGGCCTGGATTTGCATCAAGCCGCGCCGCAGTTTTTGCGCGCCGCGCATTTTTTAAACGGACCGCAAGTCGATATCTCGGCCACGGACATCCGCCAACGTTGCAGCCGCGGCCTGTCGATTCGCGATCTCGTTTTGGAAACTGTGAGAAATTACATTTTAGAAAATAATCTCTATCAAAATACACAAATTGTGGCAAGATAATTTAAAAGCTTTTTAATAATTTTGTCACAATCTTTTGCAAAAATATTTTTGCGGCTTTGCGTGTGGCTTTTTGGGGTTCCGGCTTGTCGGGTTGGGCCTCTTGTAATCAAAAAAATTTCATAAAAATCTTTCCAAAAAACCCTTGCTTTTTGATTTATAATCCCTTATTTTTCCCCGTCGATTTATTGAGGTGAGAATCGTTCACCGATGATCACGGCAACGCAGAAAAAAAATTTATGTTTTAGACGCTTTTTAGGGTGTGTAACTTTTCAAACAACTTATAACACCCATTTTACTCTATCACACTATTATTTAGGAGGACTTATTATGAAGCGTCTCAATTTGATTATTTCAATTGTGCTGGTCTGCCTGTGTTCGGCGGCCAGCGCTCAACAAGAACGTGGAGATGTCGAGCTTTCCATCTCGGGTTTGTATTTAAAGAGCGTTGGCTCCGATTTTGGCTTTAGCTCGGGAACCGTCAACGGTAAAATCGGTTTCTTTGTGACGGATAATTTTGAAATCGGCGTGTTCCCCAGCTTGACGATCTCAAGCACGACGACGACAAGACCTCGGTTTGACAGTCGTGGTCGCATTATTGGCGAAGAAAAGGAGACCACGACCGAGACCACTTTCGGCTCAGGCTCTTTCATGACGGTTTCATTGTTGGCTAACGCCAAGACCGTTCCGTATTTTGGGGGACAATTTTATATCCCTGATTTTGACAACACGGATGTTTCGTACGCAGGCGTCTATGCCGGGTCAAAGTTCTTTCTTACGGAAAAAGCCTTTTTTGAGCTGAGTGGAAACTATTTGTTTGCTATAAGCGAAGCTACTGAGGGCGGACTGTTGTTATTCTCAGCGGGTTTCGGTTTCCTTTTCTAAGAGGCGATTTTCAGTAACACCGTGAAATGACTCCCAAGAACAGGGCGCATTCACTACGCCCTAGTTCTCGATTTCCGCAGGAGGCCGTGTGATGTGGATGTTTTTTAAAAAAAGGCAGTACGTTTTATTTGGCTTTGTGCTTTTTCAGGCGTTGCGGGCTTTTGCTCAAGATATTGCCGTAACACCTTACTCGGGCTTTTCAATGCCGGCGCCGGAGCAGGTTACGGCTCTGGCTTTCTCCGGCGATGGCAAATACCTGTTGGGCGGAAGCAAGAACGGTTCGTTCCAGTGTTGGGATTTGGAACGAAAAACGCCGATAGCGGTCTGGGCATTAAAAGGAACGCCGATATTTGTCAATTTTCTGAGCGAAAATAAAACGTTTGTGGCGGTGGATAAATCGGGAAATGTTTCCGTCATCGGTTTATTGAGCGGCAGCGCCCTCGTCACTTTCAAAAGCAAGGGCAGTCCGCGCCGGATTGCCCTCGATGCCGGCAAACGCTATTTAGCGATCGCGAGCGAAGAGGAATGGATCGAAGTTTTTGATGTGAATGCTAAAATGCCTGCCGGCGCCATTGATGCCAGAGGCAAAATTAAAGACATTCTCTTCCTGGGATTTGACCGTTTGGGCGAACAACTCGTGGCGATTACTGCCGGCGCCAAAGCCGTTTCGTGGAATCCTTCCACCCAACGCTTGATCCGTGAAGTTTCACTGCGGAGCAACGAATTACATGGCTCGCAGTCCGTCATCCACGCCGCGGCGACGAATCGGGCCTCCAACATCTTCGTGGTAGGTTTGCAAGAAGTGGCCTTGCCAAAAGGAAGCGTACAAGGAATTCGCAAACCTACCGACTTGATCAGGCGCAATCAGATCATCGCCTTTGATTGGAACAGCGGGATTGAAGTCAAAAGAGTGAAAACGAATTGGCGAGTTGACCTTGCCGCCTTAGGCCCGGGGAACGATCATGTGGTGGTAATCAACAACAGCGATAACTACATCACCTTAATTGATTTGCGCAAAGGAGAGGTTGGCAGCAGCGTGGCAATGGCTGAAAAGCCGCAAGTGCTGACGGTGGCGGAGACTGATCGCTGGCTGGCTGCCGGCGCGGAAAAAGGAAAAATCGCGGTTTGGACGCTCGAATTTCGGCAAGGGCCAACCGCCGAAAATATATCGTCTAAATTGCCTTCACTGTCAGGACGAATCCGCACCGCCCAAGCAAATACCGGCCCCGCTTTGTCGCCGGACGTTCCGACCACGATTGCGATCCTTCCATTTCAAGCGAAAGGTATTTCTCAAGACGTCGCCGATCTTTGCGTCGATCTGATGATTTCATCTTTGGCGAATTTTAGTTATATCACTTTAGTTGAGCGTAATCGAATTCAGGAGGTCATGAAGGAATTCGAATTGCAAATGACCGGCTTAACCGAGCAAAACGGCGCAGAGATTGGCAAGCTTCTCAACGCCGACAATGTGATTTTGGGAAGTATTGGCGCTTTGGGCTCCAGTTATCTCTTTAATGCGCGGATTTTAGACGTCGAGACCGGGCGTGTGATTAAGGGGCGCCAAGTGATTTGTGAAGAATGTCGGAGTCAAGATATTTATGACGCGGTCAATTTGTTAATTTCGACGATTGCGCGTTAGGCAACCGATTCTCGCGGAAAAGCAGTAAGCTTGGAAAATGACCGATCGGCGTTTCTATTTAAATGAAAAAAATTATGCAAATCTGTGCGTCACCCTCGTGGGGCGGCATGGAAATGCATGTTGGATTTCTGTCAACTCATTTGGCCCGGCAAGGCCATCAAATTATCCCGGTTTGCTATCCCGGCTCACCACTCGACCGAGATTTGCAAGAACGGGGATTTACGCCGTTACGGCTGCGCCTTGGCGGTTATTTTCATCCGCGCGCCATTTCGCAGCTTGCGCAATGGTTGGCGGAAATGAAAGTTGATCTGGTTCATTCTCATTATTCGCGCGATCTGTGGACCCTCGCGCCGGCGCTGCAAAGGCGGCGCGTGCCGCTGGTGCTCACCAAACATATCGGCACACAAAAACCGAAACGCGACCTGCTGCATCGCTGGATTTATCGGCGCGTCGATCACGTCGTAGCCATTTCGGAAATCATCCGGCAGAACATTCTGGCGACGCATCCGATCGCGGCGGATCGCGTCAGCGTCGTGCATCACGGCGTCGATCTCAGCCGGTTTGAGCCGAATGAAAACGAACGCGCCTCGGCCCGGCAGGAATTCGGCTTCACGCCGGCGCATCTCGTGCTCGGCATCATCGGCCGTTTGCAGGTGAGCAAAGGTTATCTCGAATTTCTAGAGATGGTGCGCCGGCTCCGGCCCGACTTGCCGCACGCGCGGTACCTGCTCATCGGCGAAGCCAGCCGCGGCGAAGCCGGTGAAGCGCAAATGATTCTCGGCAAAATCCGCGAATGGCAAGTAGATGATATTGTTTATCCACTCGGCTTTCGGCGCGACATTCCGCGGTTGCTGAATGCAATGGATATTTTCGTGTTCCCCTCGCACGCCGAAGCGTTTGGCCTCGTGCTGATCGAGGCGATGGCGATGGCAAAACCGGTGGTGTCAAGCAACTGCGACGGTGTGCTGGATATCGTGCGTGATCGTGAAACCGGTTGGTTAACGCCGCGGCGCGACGTTGAGGCGTTGTGCGCCGCGGTGCGAACGTTGGCGCGCCACCCGGCGCAACGCCTGGCCATGTCGGAGCGGGCGCGCGAGCATGTTTTGAAATTTTTTGCGCTTGAGCGGATGTTGGAAAATCTCGAGTCCATTTATAAAAAAGTTTTATCAAAAATTTGAATTACCTTAAGGAGAATGTTATGCAACTGAAATTTTCGACAACTGAGACGCACTCGGATCGTCGTTACACAGGAAATGTGCTCGATCTGATGAGCGTCGCTGCGGATCAATCTTTTTTTCGGCTGGAAAATACCGACCGCGCGCTGATCCCGACGCTGGGGCCGCCGCCCGGACGTCGTTCGGGTGAGCCTGAAGAGGAGGAAGAATGGAATGAGGAAGAAGATGAAGAAGGCGGTAGCGAAGAAGGTGAAGTGAATGATCCCGATGATATCGAAGAATGGGAAGAGGATGATGACGACTGGGATGAAGAAGATGAAGACGACGAAGATTGGGAAGATGAAGAAGACGAAGAGTGGGAGGAGGACGAAGAAGAAGATGATGATGATGAAGAGTGGGAGGAAGAAGAAGGCGGCGAAGAAGAAGAAAACTGGGAAGAAGAGGAAGAAGGCAGCGACTGGGACGACCGCGACTGGAATTGAGCCGGGATTATTCATTCGGTAGCACAGGCAGCCTTGCCTGTCAACGCGCCGAATTTTACCCGGCGCGTCAATCATGCAGATTAGCGAAGAAACGCCACGATGCGCTATCTCGTTCGGATCGGCGAACAGAAATTTACGATCAGTGAAATCGACGGCCAGCAGCGGCAGGCGCGCCTTGACGGGCAACTGGTTGATTTTGATTTTCAGCACGTGCGGGGCTCGCTCTATTCCCTGATCATCGCGGGCCGCAGTTTTGCGGCACATTTGGAAAATGATGAACAGGGAGTCGAGGTCGGTCGCGGCCCGAATTGGTTGCGGCTGGAAGTGGAAGATGAACGCGCTGCCAGGCTGAAACAACTTGCACGCGGCGAGGCCGGTACGGCGGGAACGTTCGATATCAAAGCGCCGATGCCCGGCCTCGTGGTTCGTTTGCCCGTGCAAAAAGGCGAGCCGGTTAAAAAGGGGCAGAGCCTCGTCGTCATTGAAGCCATGAAAATGGAAAACGACGTCAAATCCCCGGCCGATGGAATCGTCGCCGCCCTCCACATTACCGAACGCACCGCGGTTGAAAAAAACGCCCGATTGATTACTCTCACCACGACGTAGGACAGACAGCCCTGTCCGTCTCTTCTATGATTTTAAATTTTCAATTGCAAATTTAAAATTGAAAATTATGGATTCACTCGACCTCGGACTTCGGACCCACCGACTTCGGACCATCGGCATACTCGGCGGCATGGGCCCGGAAGCGACCGCGCGCTTATTCGAGCGCATCGTCGCGCTGACGCCGGCGCAGCAAGATCAAGAGCATTTGCCGGTGCAAATTTGCAACCTGCCGCAAATTCCCGATCGTACCGCCGCGATTCAAGGCCGCGGCGAATCGCCCGTGCCATTGGTCAGTAAGGGATTGCAATTACTTGCCAACAGCGGCGCTGATTTCATCGCCATTCCCTGCAACAGCATTCATCATTTTTTTTCGGAATTGCAGGCCTCCGTGCGCGTCCCCATTTTGCATTTGATTGAGGAAGTGCGCCGCGCTGCGACGCAGCGTTGGCCCAAGGCGCGACGTCTCGGTTTGTTGGCGACGGATGGCATGATTCAAAGCGGGGTTTATCAAAAGCTCTTCGCGCCGAATTGTGAAATTCTCGTTCCTATCGCCGAACGCCAAAAAGAAGTCATGTTGGCCATCTATGCGATCAAAGCCGGCAAAAAGAGTTTCCGCGCCGTCCTTGCCGCCGGCCGCGATCTCATCGAACAGCACGCGGAAGGCATCATCCTCGGCTGCACGGAATTTAGCCTCGTGCAAAACTATCTCGCCGGCGATCTGCCAATGATTGACTCCGTTGAAGTTTTGGCGCAAGCGTGTGTGGATATCGCGCGAGGGGTGAGGGAGATGCCGAAGATAAGGCGTAATTCGTAAAACGTAAGAAACTGTATTTCCCGCTTGCAGCACGGGCTATGTCAATTGCCAAACGGCTCCAGCCGCCAATCCGTAATGGTTTTTTCTTTGGTATTAAAATTTATCCCCAGCAAATAAATCTTGCGGCCGCTTTGCACATATTTTTCGTGATAGCGTTTTTCATGAATTTGTCGTAGCGCCTGTTCCGCCGATTGATTGCACTTGAGTTCGATGATAAACACCTTGTCTTTGAACTCCACCGCCATATCCATCCGCCCGTGCGCATTCAACACTTCGGAATGCACCAATACGCCCGAGGCCGCGACCATCAGATAAAAAACCGTGTGATAATAGAGTTCGTTCGCTTCGGGCGCCGCCTGGTCGCGAATCTGCGTGTAGGGAATCGAAGCGAGAATCGCATTGGTCGTTTCAATGAACTGTCCGAGGTCATCCTGCGCCAGATATTGGTGCAGACGAATAAACTGTTCCTTCTGCGTGGTGTCGGCAATCTCGACGATGTTATCATAAAGATAGCCCAGAAACGACGTCTTCACTTCCTGATTGGGGTAATCGAGGCGATACAAAATGCCGTCAAAATCCTGAATGGTCAGATAACCGGTTTGAAACAGCAGGGCTTCCAGTTTCAAATTTTCCAGATCGTAGGTCGAAAACGTCGCCTCGCGGACCTGCAAATTTTCGAGGTTGGGAACGCTATAATTTTTCTCCTTGATCAAATACGCCAGAAAGCTCGGCGTGCCGGTTTCGAACCAAAAATTTTTGAGTCGTTTTTGCGACAGGGCGTGAATGATCGAGTACGGATTGTAAACATAGAGTTGTTCGGCGGTAAAGCGATATCCGTTGTACCAATCTTTGAGCTGCGACAGAATTTCGCTATCTGCGGCGTTTTGCGTGTGCGCGAGTTCTCTAATCCGATCCCCAAAATAAGTTTCCAGCTCTTCCTGCGTATAGCCCAGCAACCCCGCATACGCCTCGTGCATCGTCATATCCTGCAGATTGTTCAATTCCGAAAAGAGGCTCACCTTGCTGAACTTGGAAACGCCGGTGAGGAAAACGAAGCGCAGGACGGCGGAAACATTGGCGCCCTTCAAGACGCCAAAGAAATTTTTCAAGAGATCGCGGCTTTGCTTGGCGATCCGCAACTCGTCTTCGCCTTTGCCGAGGTGAGTGATGATCGGCTTGTCGTATTCATCGATTAGTATAACGACTTGTTCCTGATATTTTTTGTGCAACTCGGTAATCAGCTTGACAAAATTATAAGGTAGTATATCGTGTTTCAGAGAAACTGCATGCTGTTCCGCAATTTCATCTAATAACACCAGCAGGTGTTTTTCCAAAGCTTCGGCATTCGTCAAATCAATCTCACTGAAATCAATTCTAATCACCGGATGCGTTTTCCACGGCCAGTCGCTGTTTTCAATCCACAGTCCTTTGAACAGCTCTTGTTTGCCCTCGAACAAAGCGCCCAGCGTTGAAACCAGCAAAGATTTCCCGAAGCGCCGAGGCCGAGAGAGGAAATAATAAGCCTGCGGTACGCGGACCATTTCGTAAATGTAGCGGGTCTTGTCCACATACACGAAATTGCCCGTGATCATTTTGGGAAAATCGTGTACACTGACGGGGAGGAATTTTTCCATGGCATTTAGTTCCATATTTTCACCCAATCTCCCGCACCCAGCCAAACGGATCGTCAATCATTTGAAATTGAATGCCGACGAGCAATTCCCATAGTCGTCTGGTTTTGATATTTTTTTCCGGCGTGAAGCGGCGATAGCGGCCTTTGTAATAAAGCTCGGAGATGGGGGTGAGGATGGCAGCGTTGCCGGTGCAAAATGCTTCCGCGATGCGTTTCTCGTCCATGATTTCATCAACCGTAATCGGTCTTTTTTCGACGCGCCAGCCTTCACTCTCCGCAAGCTGCATCAGTGAGTCGATCGTATTGCCCGCCAGAATGGAATCCGATTTCGGTACCACGACAGCGCCGTCGGTGCTAATCGCGGCAAAGTTAGCGCCGGAAAATTCTTCGACATATTTGTTGTGAACCGCATCCAGATAGAGCACGTCGTGAAACGGCTCGTCGCTCACTTTCAGCGGTTTGCCTTCAACCCAATCATAGCCGTGTTTTGCCAATCCGCTCGGCAATAGGCCGGAGGCATAATTGCCGATGACTTTGACGTTGCCCGTACCGCCCGGCATGGAACGATGAAAATAATCCGTGATCAAAACGCGCACGCCGTGAATCGGCCAGTACGCCTGCACCGGCGAAGTGAAAACCATGAAGAGATGATCCTTCGCCGGTTTTACGCCCA
>Ga0247727_10016704_pt1 | contig 11803 bp, 8 predicted proteins | sample WisWelCaveWW1625_FD_202498 | JGI IMG/M metagenome (GOLD analysis project Ga0247727, IMG submission 202498) | Biofilm microbial communities from Wishing Well Cave, Virginia, United States - WW16-25 | ecosystem: Environmental > Aquatic > Deep subsurface > Groundwater > Cave microbial mat | place...
CCATCGTGGCCGGAAAAATTTTTGGGCTGGAAAAAATCGCGAGCCTGCGTTTGCAGGACATTCGTTTTCCCGCGTGGTGGCTCAAAACGTTTCGCGGCCCGGCTTATGGCAGCGCGCTGCTCGAAAAGATTTTTGAGTCGCCCGATCGGCCGTTGGTTTCTTCGGCAATCAGCCCGGAGGTCGGGCTTGATCTCAGCGCTTATCACATCAAAGCCGAAGCCTCGTTTATGGGCGGCTGCGATATCGTGCGCGACAGTCCGCAGCTGCGCAACATGAAGAGCAACTCGTTCGAAGAGCGCGTGAATGCCCTGCTCGCGCTCGCCGCGGATTGCCAGAACAAAAGCGGCATGCCCAAAATGTATTTCCCCAACGTCAGCGGCCCCGGCGACGTGGTGCTCAAACGCATCGAGCATGTTTTAAAGAAGGGCGGGAAGGGCGTGGTGGTGAGTTTTCAAGCGAGCGGTTTTGGCATTTTGCAAATGGTGCGCAATCAATTTCCCGAGATCATCATCTACGGCGATCGCACTTCGCACGCGGCCATGGCGCGCGACAAACGCCAGGGCATTGCCATGACGGTGTTGGGCAAGCTCGCGCGCGTGGCCGGCGCGGATATGGTTGAGATCGGCTCGATCACCGGCGACATGGTGGAAACCGAGGCCATGGTGGTGCAGCTCCACGCCAATCTGCTCGCCGATATTTTCCGCACGCGTTTCCCCGAGCGTTTCAATCAAGACTGGCACGGCCTGAAGAGCACCCTGCCCGTGGTTTCCGGCGGCATCAGCCGAGAGGACATTCGCGAATTGCGCCAACGCTTCGGCAATCATCTCGTGCTGCAATTCGTCCGCAGCATGACCGGACAAGAGAAAGTGACGAAGCAGCACGTCGAAAATTTTTTGGACGAGCTCGGCCCGCTCGTGCCGCTGGTTTGATTTGGTAGGATTGGTGACGTGTTGCTCGTAGTATTGCCTTCAGGCATAATCTCTCCGTTCGCATGAAAACAGCAGAGTCTTGAATAGCGCCCTCTTCTTTCATTATTTGAAATGGATCACGCAAGGGCAGAGCATCGTGCCCTAACTGCGCTTTGAGCGCCTGAAGGCACTACTACAAACTTAATGCTGCGAGCTGAAATAAATCGGCACCTGCACGGTCGCGGCGACAGGCTCGCCTTTCTTGCGGCCGGATTTCCACTGCACGCGCGAAACCGCCAGCATCGCCGCGGCATCGACATTTTTATACCCCGAACTCCTCGCGACCTTCGTTCCCACCACGCGGCCATTGATATCGATCTTCGCTTCCACCACCACTTTTGCGGATTTGTTTTGCTTCATCACTTCATCGGGTTGCTCAACGCTTGCTTGCAACGCAGCCATGCCGCCGACCGGCTCCGGCGCTTGATCCATTTTAGGAGAGATAACGGCGACTTTCGCATCGTCCCAGCCGCCATTGTCGCTGAACTCAGTTTGCGGCGACTTCGAACCGGCGCAACCCAGCAACAGCAAAACGAGAGCGGCAAACTTCCTTGTTGTGTGCATGTGCTCCTCTCTAAGCTCAAAGATGAATTGCGTTGCGGCGCGAAACAATCTAAAACAAAGCGCTGCTTGAACCAACAGGTTTTTGCGCGAAAGAAAACTCCTTGCGCTGCGAGGAGGGCGGTGATATATTGCCGCCCGAAATAAATCACGTTTGCGATAGAGGGTGTCTCAGCAAGCCCGTCGGAAATATCCCCGCATGAGCAAAACCTTTGACCAAAGTAAAGACCAAGTCGCGAAACTTTGCCGGTACTTCGCGATCAACAAGCAGGCTTTCTTTGCTCCCGGCGTAAAAGAAGCTCACATTCGCCAGTCGCTTATCGATCCCTTCTTTGAAGCGCTGGGCTGGGACGTTCGCAATACGGCAATGGCCGCGCCGCAGTATCGCGAAGTCATTCCCGAGGACAGTCTCGAGGTTGAAGGCCAACAGAAAGCTCCGGATTATACCTTCCGCATCGGCACACTTCCAAAGTTTTATGCTGAAGCAAAGAAATGCGGCATCAATATCAATTCGGATTCTGCCCCGGCTTACCAGCTTCGCCGCTACGGGTGGAGTGGTAAAGTCGCGATGTCCCTCCTTACCAATTTTGAACAACTGGGCGTTTATGATTGTACTTTCAGGCCGTACCCTATCGACAAAGCCAGCCGCGCCAGAATTCAATACTTTCTTTTTGAAGAATACCCCGATCGTTGGCGAGAGTTGTGGGACGTGTTCTCCCGCGAATCCGTTTGGTCAGGAGCCTTCGACCAGTATGCCGCATCAAAGCGAAAGCGCGGCACGTCTGAGGTAGATGTGGAGTTTCTAAAGGAAATCGAGGGCTGGCGAGAAGCGCTCGCCCGAAATATCGCGATTCGGAACAAGGACATTTCTTCCGATGACCTAAACGCCGCCGTGCAGCGCACCATCGACCGTATCGTGTTTCTGCGCATGGCCGAAGACCGAGGCTTCGAGCCTTACGAGCAATTGCTGAAACTATGCGAAGGGACGAACCTCTATGTCCGTTTCGTGCGCGAGCTTTGCCGTCGCGCCGACGAGAAGTATAACTCCGACCTATTTCATTTCCGCAAGGAGGCGGAGGTATCAGATGCGCCCGACCAAATCACGCCTAAGCTCTCCGTCGATGACAAAGTTTTCAAACAAATCATACAGAGTCTGTACTTCGCCCACGGCTCGCCTTATCACTTTGGCATCTTGCCCGTCGAAATCCTCGGAACCATCTACGAGCGATTCTTGGGGAAGGTCATTCGGTTAACCGCCGGTCATCAAGCCAAAATTGAAGAAAAACCCGAGGTGCGCAAAGCCGGGGGCGTCTACTACACGCCTGCCTATATCGTCGATTACATCGTCAAGCATGCCGTCGGCAAACCAATTGAATTCCAAAGCCCAGCACAACTTGCCGGTGAAAAGGGCAGGCCGCCTTTCCGCATTCTGGACGTTGCGTGCGGTTCCGGATCTTTTCTCTTGGGAGCGTATCAGTGCCTTCTCAACCACTACTTGAACTGGTACATTGATCACAAGCCCGAAACGAACAAAACGGCCGTTTTTAAGGACCCTCGCAACGGCCAATGGCGATTGACGATCGAGGAAAAAAAACGCATCATGACAACGCACATCTTCGGCGTGGATGTTGACCCACAGGCTGTGGAAGTGTCCAAGCTCTCGCTGCTGCTCAAAGCGTTGGAAGGCGAGAACAACGCCACGCTCTCAATGCAGTTCAATCTTTTTCAGGATCGCGCCCTGCCCAATCTTGCCGACAATATCAAGTGCGGCAATTCACTGATCGGCCCGAGCTACTTCGTCGGTGAGCTAATTCCCAACTTCGACGAGCTGAAGCGCGTCAATCCATTCGATTGGAAAACCGCTTTCCCCGAAGCGATGAAAGTTGGAGGTTTCGACTGCATCATCGGCAACCCGCCGTGGATTTCACTCTCCGGGAAATTCGGAAACGAAGTATACTCGCAGAGGGCCGTGCAATTCTTAATCAACCGTTATAGCGGCAACACCTACATGCCGAATATGTACGAATATTTCGTGGCGCAGGGACTCAACCTGACACGCCCTCAAGGATATTTCAGCTTTATTGTTCCGGACCGTTTCGGTTTTAACGGCCAATTCGTGCAACTTCGAAAAAGAATTTTGAGAGAGACGAGCATCGTCTCGTTACTTTACAAAACCCCATTTCCAGGGATAACGGCGGACACGCTCATCTTTCTGCTTCACAAGAGCAAGGCTGATCCCAAACATCGTGTGCGTATTGCGGAATATAGCAAGCCGGAGATCGAAAGGCCGCAAGCCGAATTGCACAAAAACACGGGCCACACGTTCGATTATTTCGAAGCTCCTCGTACCATGCACCTCGCCGCAAGAATTTCGTCATCAGCCGTGGCGGCGCCCTTGCAAAGCTTTTGCAAGTCAACCTCAGGCTTTGGCGGAAAATCTTATTTAATCGTAGAAACTCAGTCCAGCAAAAAACAAATCCCCACGTTCAAAGGCGACAGCATCGGGCGCTATGAGATGCGGAAGACCTATTGGTTCGACTTCAAAAAAGAAAATATCACCGGGCGGACAACCGACAGAACAAAACTCGGCGCTTCCCCCAAAATACTTCTTCGAAAAACCGGCGACCGCATTATTGCCACATACGATGAGTCGGGAATCTTCCCCGAGCAATCATTATATTTTCTCTACAACAAACAAACCGAGGTCGATTACAAATATCTGCTCGGGGTTCTCAATTCCCAGCTCTTGTCCTTCTACTATAGAGCAAAATCGTTGACGAATAAGAAGAGCATTGCGCAGGTTAAGAAAGTTGATTTAGACAAATTGCCCATTCGCAAAATAAATTTCTCTGACGCGACGGATAAGGCACGCCACGACCGCATGGTGCAATTGGTCACGTCCATGCTGACTTTGCACCAACAGCTATCTGCGACAAAGTCCGTCGTGCAGAAAGATATAATCGAACGTCAAATTGACGCGATCGATGCCGAGATTGACTTGCTCGTGTATGAACTGTACGGGCTGACGGCCGCGGAGATTGCAATCGTCGAAAGTGAATGATGACACGGGCGGCGCCCAATCTTGCATTGACAAACTGCAGTGCCCTAGTCTCGGATAAAAACCATGCCCGATAAACTCACCACCCTCGAACAACAAGTTCAGCAGCTCCGCGCGCAGCTCCATCACATTGAAAGCGTCGTGGTCAACGCGAGCATGAGATTGGATGCGCTGCAAGCGGAGCTAGCTGCGGAGCGCAAGAAGAGTGACGCGCCCATTCCAGCGCAACCGGCTCCGGCAATCGTTGAGCCGGTGCCGACTCATGTTTCACTTCCACCGCCAACAGCAGCGCCCTCGCCATCTCCGCATTTTCCGCCGCGCGTTGAAAGCAAACAAAAAAACCTGGAATGGGAAGCGATCATCGGCGGCAACTGGTTCAACAAGATCGGCATCGCGGCCATCATTCTCGGCATCGCGTTCTTTCTGCGCTACGCCATCGAGAATGATTGGATCAACAACACCGGCAAAGTGCTGCTCGGCATAACCACCGGATTGGCGTTCATCGCAGCAGGCGAGAGATTTCAAAACCAAATGCTCAAAGTTTTTGCGCGCGGTTTGACCGGCGGCGGCGCAGCGATTCTTTATCTCTCGCTCTATTTCGCGTTTCAAGTTTATCAGCTCATCTCGCAAACGCTCGCGTTCGGTTTCATGGCGCTCGTGACCGCAGGCATGGTTGCGCTTGCGTTGCGCCACGCTTCGCGCACGATTTTGCTCTTCGCCATGTTCGGCGGATTTCTCACGCCGTTTTGGGTGAGCACCGGCGCAGTGCGGCCTGTCGCGTTGTTCACATACATCGCTATTCTCGATCTCGGTCTTGTGGCCGTGGCGTTGCGCAACAACTGGCGCTTCGTCAACAGTCTCTGTTTCTTCGCCACCGTGACGCTCTATTTCGGCTGGTACAACACGTATTACACCGCGAGCCAATTTTGGATCGGAGAAATTTATCTCACCGTTTTCTATCTCATCTTCGCGGCGCTCGCGTTTCTCATCAACCTCGTGCAACGCAAGCCCGCGCAAGTTTGGGATGTCATGCCTATCTTAGGCAGTGCGTTCTTTTTCTTCCTCGGCAATCTCGCTTTGCTCGACTCCATCGAAGCTTCACGTTATCATAGTTTGCTCTGCGCGGCGATGGCCGTGCTTTATGGCGGCTTGAGCTATGTTGCGCTGCAACGTGTTCGCGAAGACAAGCTACTCGCGCTTTTGCTTTTGGGCACGGCCACGGTTTTTCTCACGCTCTTTTTCCCATTTGAGTTCGAAGAAGAATGGCTCGCGCTCTCATGGCTCATCGAAGCGCTCGTGCTGATGAACATTGGCCGGTATCTGCGCCTCGTGTCTTTGCAAGGCTTGGGCACTGCAGTTTGGATGCTGGCCCTGCTCGCGCTCGCGGGGCAAATCATCGATGCGCAGGAACAAACCACGCCGCGCCATGCTTACGTCACGTTCTTCGTCGCGAGTATTTGCACGCTGCTTGCGATTGCCGCACAAGGCCGGCAAAAATTCAAACCTGAGGGCGCACTCTCGCAACTCCAGCGCGTACTCGAAATTCTCACGCTGTTGTTGCTGCCGTTTTTGCTACTCGAATATCGCACCGATCTCGCATTGTTGAGCTTCGCGCTCGTGCTCTTTGTTTTTTTGCGAATGCCGCAAATCACCGGCTACGTGACGGCGACTGTGGCGCTCTACTTCGTCCCGCTCGCGGCTGTGCTCATCATCATGCACGAGCTTGATCCGCACTGGCTCCCGTTCACAAGTTATCGGCTCATCTTGAATCCGCGTTTCTTGTTTTATTGCGGCACGGCTCTCATGCTAGCGTATTATATCACGCAAAAAGAAAAACTCGCGCCGTTCGCGGCTTCGCCCGAGGGCTTACGTTTGTTGATGAAAGGAAGCGGCCTCGCCATCATCGTTGTGCTCTTCGCTGCCGTGACTTTGGAGACCATGACCTTTTACGATTTCCGCGAGGAGATGAGCGGCAAAGATTTTTATGCGCCCAAACAGTTCGCGCTCTCTTTAGTTTGGTCGATCTACTCGCTCACGTTGTTGGGCCTCGGCATTTGGAAACGCATGCTGCCAGCGCGTTTGGCCGCGCTGGGAACCTTCGCGCTCACGCTCATCAAAGTCGTGTTCGTGGATTTTTGGCTCATCGACAAACTCTATCGCATCATCTCCGCCATTGCTTTCGGTGCGATACTCGTGTACGTGTCGTATCTCTATCAACGCCATCGCGATAAGATTATTGCGGTGGTCACAGGGAAAGAGACGACGAGCAATAGCTGATGAAATCTTCCCTATTGTTAAAGCGACAGCACCCTCTCTTTGTCATTCTGGAAGAACCTTCCCTCGCACTTGGAACGAACCTTAAAACAAGCATTGTTCCGAGCACTAGGGAAGATTCTTACAGAATGACAGCCCGATGAGGTTCGCACCTTGCACGTCATTCCGAGTGAGGTATTCACTTGAGAGAGAAAATGCCAAAAATTTCTCACGGCTGTTTGCACGGCCTGCGCGTGCTCGATCTTTCGCGCGTATTGGCCGGGCCGTTTTGCACGCAATTGCTCGGCGACATGGGCGCGGAGGTCATCAAAGTCGAACAGCCGGGCAAAGGCGATGACACCAGACAATGGGGGCCGCCGTGGTTTCATGGCGAGTCCGCGTACTATCTCAGTTGCAATCGCAACAAGAAAAGTGTGACGATCAACTTCAAACATAAAACCGGCCAGGATTTGATTCGACGCTTGGTCGAGCATGCGGATGTGGTTGTCGAAAATTTTAAAACCGGCGCTTTAGAAAAGTATGGCTTGGATTATGAACGGCTGCGGCTGCGCAATCCGCGTCTCATCTATTGCTCCATCACCGGCTATGGCCAAACCGGGCCATACAAGGACCTCTCGGGTTATGACTTCATCGTGCAGGCGCAAGGCGGGATCATGAGCCTCACGGGCGAGGCGGAGGGTGAGCCGTGCAAAGTGGGCGTGGCGATTGGCGATATTATGGCGGGCATGTATGCGGCGAATGCGATTCTCGCGGCGCTCGTGCAGCGCCAACACAGCGGCGAGGGGCAGCATATCGACATCGCACTATTGGATTCGCAAGTTTCGTGGCTCGCGAATATCGCGATGAACTATCTCGTTTCCAACGAGCCGCCGAAACGTTATGGCAACGCCCATCCCAATCTCGTGCCGTATCAGCCTTTCACAACGCAGGATGGACAAATTGCAATTGGCGTCGGCAACGACGAGCAGTTCCGGCGTTTGTGCCTCAAACTCCAACGTGAAGACTTGGCGCAGCATCCTTCGTATCGCACGAACGCGTTGCGCGTCGAACATCGCGAGGAGTTGATCGCTGAATTGCAAAACGAGTTTCGCAAACGGCCCACGGATGCTTGGCTGAGTTTGATGGCGCAAGCTGAAATTCCCGCCGGGCGTATCAACACGGTGCCGGAGGCGTTGAACAATGCGCACGTGCGCGAGCGCGAGATGGTGCAGCGTGTTTTGCATCCTTCCGGCGAGCTGTTGCCTGTGCTAGGGCCGGTGGCGAAATTTTCCGCCACGCCCTCGGCGATTCGTTTGCCGCCGCCTGTGCTCGGGCAGCATACGAAAGAAGTGCTGCGCGATTTGTTGGGAATGAGCGCGGATGAAGTGGAAGAGCTGCGCAGAGAGCAAATCATTTAAAACGATTTTAAGTTTATAAAGAACCTCATTCGCCCCTCTCAATCTGTCATCCTGCAAGGACCTTCCCTAGAACTTGCGACACCCTCTTGTGCTTTGCTTTCTTCCAAGCGCTAGGGAAGGTTCTTCCAGAATGACAATGAGAGGAGCGGGGCACAATGTATCCAATCAAAAATCCCACTGTCTTATGTTCGACAACATGTCCTCCATGCACAAAATGCGGCGCTTGCTGAAAGGCATGCCCAAAACTTCTTTCCCCAAAACCAAGATTCGCGTGCTGCTGCTCGAAGCTTTGCACCAAGCGGCTTTGGATAAATTTCAAGCCGAGACTTATCAAGTCGAAGCGGTGCCCGGCAGCTTGAGTGAAGAAGAACTCTGCGCGAAGATCGAGACCGTGCACTTGCTCGGCATTCGCTCGCGCACGCAGATTACGGCGAAAGTGCTCGAGCATGCGCGGCGTTTGTGGGCGATCGGCTGTTATTGCATCGGCACCAATCAAGTGGATTTAACGCAAGCGCGTAGGCAAGGCGTTGCGGTGTTCAACGCGCCGTATAGCAACACACGCAGCGTCGCGGAGCTGGTGATCGGCGAGATCATCGTGCTCATTCGGCGCGTGTTCGAAAAAAGTAAAGCGGCGCACAACGGCATTTGGGATAAGAGCAGTTCCGGTAGCTTCGAAGTGCGCGGCAAAACACTCGGCATCGTCGGCTATGGCCACATCGGCTCGCAAGTTTCCATTCTCGCCGAAGCCCTGGGCATGAACGTGATATATTATGATGTCGTGGAAAAATTGCCGATGGGCAACGCGACTTCCGTGGCAAAGATGGAAGAGCTTTTGAGCCGCGCGGATATTGTGACGCTACACGTGCCCGAAGATCGCGCGACGATCAACATGATGGCCGCAACTCAATTCGCTTTGATGAAGAAGGGCAGTTACTTTTTGAATTTGAGCCGCGGTCGCAACGTGGTGTTGCGCGATCTGCGTGAGGCGATTCTGGCGGGGCATATTGCAGGCGCGGCCGCGGATGTTTTCCCGCAAGAGCCCAAGACGAACCAGGAAGTGTTCGCGAATGAATTGCAGGGCTTGCCCAATGTGATTCTCACGCCGCACATCGGCGGCAGCACGCTGGAATCGCAAAAAGATATCGCGATCAAAACCAGCGAGAAGCTGATCAGCTATATGAACACGGGCACGTCCATCGGCAGCGTGAATTTTCCCGAGGTGCAGCTTCCCATTTTAGGGGAGCGCCATCGCGTGCTGCACATTCATAAAAACGTGCCCGGCGTGATTTCGGAGTTCAGCAAGATCGTGGCGAGCCTCGGCCTCAACATCGAAAGCCAAATTTTGAAGACGGAAGAAGACCTCGGCTATTTGGTGACGGACGTGAATCGTTTGGTCGACCGGCAGGTGATTGAGGAGTTGAAGAAGCTGGAGGTGACGATCAAGGTGAGAGCGTTATATTAAAAAGCCCACGCTTGCGTGAAAGGCATTTTTTCGGTATCATTGCGCAACAAATTTGTGAACACGATCATCAAACTATCAGAGGTGTATCATGGTTCAAGAACAAGCCCTCCGCCTATACAAAGAAATCACCGTATTGAGCCTGGAGCAGCAGTTGTATATCCTCAATCGTCTTTTTGCAGACGCGTTGCGGAGGATGTCAGCCGAGCCTTCTCTTGATATCACCGGCCTGAGAGGCCTCGGAAAAGAGATTTGGCGCGGCATTGACGCACAGGAGTACGTCAATCAGGAGAGGGACTCATGGAACTAAGTGAAGTTTTAGATGTGCATACACGTTGGGTGATTGATACTGCTCCCGTCATTTATTATATTGAAGAAAATCCAAAGTATCTGCACTTGGTCGATCAGATCTTCCTGCGGCTCAACAGCGTCCATGCCTTTTCATCTATTCTCATACTCACCGAAGTGCTTCCCCATCCTTTGCGGCAAAACAACGAGCCGCTTGCCCAACGCTATCGCGATTTTTTTTGAGGTCGCGGAATTTCACCTTGAACCTGGTCGATGCGTTAATTGCCGAACGTGCTGCCAAAATTCGAGCGCACTACCAATATCGCACGCCGGATGCCATTCAACTCGCGACCGGCGTGGAGCACAATGCAACTTTGTTCATTACGAACGACAAACGCCTGAAAAGCTTTTCTGCGTTGACGATACTTGTCCTGGAGGATTTTTTAGAGCAAACACCCGACTAGTTTCAAATCTTATACGATTCAAAGCACTCTCCATAACCTGCAAGTTTATGCCGCCTTTTTTTGTTCCGCAATCGCAATGCTGGCCGAAGCGCCGAGGCGATTGGCGCCGGCTTCGATCATCTTGTGCGCGGTTTGCGCGTCGCGAATGCCGCCCGCGGCTTTAACGCCAAGGTGCTCGCCGACCACGCGACGCATGAGCGCCACGTCTTCGATCTTGGCGCCGCTCGGCCCAAAGCCGGTGGAAGTCTTCACAAAGTGCGCGCCCGCTTCGCGGCTGAGCAACGAAGCTTTGATTTTTTCTTCATCCGCGAGATAGCAATTTTCGATGATCACTTTCACGTGCGCCGGCTGCGAGGCTCTCACCACCCCGGCAATGTCGTGCGCGACAAAATCATACTCGCCCGATTTCAAGCGGCCAATGTTGACCACCATATCCACCTCGCACGCGCCCTGCTCCACCACTTGTCGCGCCTCGAAAACTTTTGTTTCGGTCGTATTCGCGCCCAAAGGAAAACCGACCACGGTGCAAACCAACACGCCGGTGCCGCGCAGCAAATGCGCGCAGAACGCCACCCACGCGGGATTCACGCACACGCTGGCGAAATGATGCTCCGCGGCTTCTTGGCAGAGCGTCTCGATTTGCGCGCGCGTGCCCTCGGGCTTGAGCAACGTGTGATCGATGTATTGCGCCAGGCCCTCGTGCAGTTTGCCAATGCCGGGCGCCGCGCCAACACGGCATGCACCCTGGCCGACAATCTGCGAGACAAACTCCGATTTGCACTCCGGGCAGGTCCAGCACCAATTGCAATGCGGCGTGTGTTTGTGCGGCCCGAGCTCTTCGGCGATGATGCGATCAATGCGAGCGTCGAGGTTCATAGCTTTATCGCACTCTTGGCGCTTCGCGAAGTGCGAGATTTGGTTTTTGAAATTCGAGAACCCGGCTTATTATTCCGTGCGCGTTGTTCCAGCCAGCGCTGAAATGAACGCGAGCTTTCGCCGGAAGGCCTGCCGAGCACGAGGCCTTCGATGCTCAAATCTTCATCGAGATCGGGCCAGTGAATTCCCTCTCCATTGCCGATGAAACGCCAGCGATTTCGTTCTTTAGGTGTGCCGTGCAAAAGACGAGGATACCAAACCAGTGGCACGGTGATGGTGCGACCGTCGATTAAATCAATGCTCAAAGCATCTTCCGAGACGCACACCTTCAAAGCTCGCAATACTTTCATTTTAATCGTGGGCATTGCTCGTAGCTCGGGATATTTCACTGTGCAACCACACGAAAGCCACGGCCAAGCCGTGGCTGAACAGCTATGGAACATCGATATCATCAATCA
>Ga0247727_10016705_pt1 | contig 11802 bp, 11 predicted proteins | sample WisWelCaveWW1625_FD_202498 | JGI IMG/M metagenome (GOLD analysis project Ga0247727, IMG submission 202498) | Biofilm microbial communities from Wishing Well Cave, Virginia, United States - WW16-25 | ecosystem: Environmental > Aquatic > Deep subsurface > Groundwater > Cave microbial mat | place...
GTTTAACAAACGAAAAAAGGAGATAGAGGAATGGCAAAGCAACTAAAATTCAGTGACGAGGCCAGGCGCTCGGTTTTAAGCGGTGTCGAGCAATTGGCGCGGGCAGTTAAAGTGACCCTGGGTCCAAAGGGCCGCAATGTCTGTATTGATAAAAAGTTCGGATCACCTACGATCACCAAGGACGGCGTGACCGTCGCAAAAGAGGTCGAGCTGAAAGATCCGTATGAGAATATGGGCGCGGAAATGGTGAAGGAAGTGGCGTCCAAGACCAGCGACAGCGCGGGCGATGGAACGACGACCGCGACGGTGCTGGCGGAGGCCATATTCCGTGAAGGTTTGAAAAACGTCACGGCGGGCGCTAATCCGATGGCCTTAAAGCGTGGCATTGAAAAGGCCGTGGAAGAAGTCGTGGCACAGCTTAAGAAGCTTTGCAAGCCTATTAAAGGTAAAAAGGAAATAGCGCAGGTCGCGACCATTGCGGCCAATAATGATGCCGCCATCGGCGATTTGATTGCCGAGGCGATGGAAAAGGTCGGCAAAGACGGCGTTATCACGGTCGAAGAGGCGAAAGCCACCGCGACGACTTTAGAGGTTGTGGAAGGGATGCAGTTCGACCAGGGGTACTTGTCGCCTTACTTTGTGACGGATCCTGAGCGGATGGAGTGCATTCTTGAAGACGCGTTTATTCTCATTTACGAGAAGAAGGTCTCAGCGATGAAGGACCTTTTGCCGATCCTGGAAAAAGTGGCCAAGGGCGGAAAGCCGCTTCTCATTATTTCCGAGGAAACGGACGGCGAGGCTTTGGCGACGCTGGTCGTGAACAAACTGCGCGGCACACTGCAGGTTTGCGCGGTAAAAGCGCCGGGTTATGGTGATCGCCGCAAAGAGATGCTGGGCGACATCGCGGTACTGACGGGCGGCAAGGCCGTGACCGAAGATCTCGGCATAAAGCTTGAGAATGTCCAGCTATCGGATCTTGGCCGGGCCAAGCGGATTACCGTCGATAAGGAGAATACGACCCTGATCGAAGGCGCCGGAAAGACCGCGGAGACCAATGGCCGCATCGCGACCATTAAAAGGCAGATCGAGGAGTCAGACTCTGACTATGACAAAGAGAAGCTGCAGGAGCGCCTGGCGAAGCTTGCCGGCGGTGTTGCGGTCATCAATGTCGGCGCGGCGACTGAAACCGAGATGAAAGAGAAAAAGGCGCGAGTTGAAGACGCGCTTCACGCGACGCGCGCGGCGGTGGAAGAGGGAATTGTCCCCGGCGGCGGCGTGGCGTTTTTACGCTGCAGCAAGGTCATCGAGGACATGAGCCTCAAAGGTGACGAGTGGGTTGGCGCCCAGATTGTGAAAAGATCGCTCGAAGAACCACTGCGGCATATTGCCTCCAACGCGGGTCAAGAAGGATCCGTGGTGGTCGAGAGAGTTAAGAACGAAAAAGGCAACGTAGGGTACAACGCCGAGAAAGACAAATACGAGGACATGGTGGATGCGGGCGTTATCGACCCGACCAAAGTGTCTCGTACGGCGCTTCAAAACGCAGCTTCGATCGCGGCACTGCTCCTTACAACGGAGGCGCTGGTGACGGATCTTCCTGAAGAGAAGTCTGCGATGCCCGCCATGCCGCCTGGAGGAATGGGTGGAATGGGCGGAGGGATGTATTAAGAAATAGTTGGAAGAAAAACCCGGGTCCCTGCGAAGGGGGCCCGGGTTTTTTGTTGTCACCGGATATGGGATTTGATAAGATTGTCACTCGCAGGCTGAAGTGCGCCACAAAAAACGTGGCGCACTGAAGCCTGCGCTACAATAACCCCCGAGGCATACATGAAAAAAATTTCATTATTAACTGCGATATTTTTATTTTCTATGACAGCCGCTTCCTTGGCCGGCGCGGAGCAAGCGATACGGGAATTTGAAGGTTCAGGTGAAGTGATAAGCTCGGACCCTCTTTATAGCCGGGTTACCATTAGGCATGACGCGATTAAAGGGTTTACGGGCGATCTTGAAGAGGAGTTTTTTGTGAGCTCTTCCGATCTTCTCAAGGACATTTCCAAGCGGGATATCGTGGATTTTACGATCGTCGAGGAAAAAGGCGATGCGCGGATCACGAAGATCACCAAGACCGGCGAGGCCCCGAAGCACGAAGAAAAGCTTGAAATAGGCAAAGCGGTGCAGGGCGCGCTGGTTACGACCGGCGAGGTAGCTAAGACGTTGACAAGTCCAATTACGCCCGCGCACGAAGTGGTGAGTGGCGCCACGGACGCGACGACGGGTGCCACGGGCGCCCTTTTAGAAGACGCGACCACCGAGGTTAAGAAGGAGTTCTGATGGGTGAATGGCTGGGGCGAAACCGCAAAGCAAGACGAGCGTACGGATTTGACGAAATAGCGCTGGTCCCGGGCTCTATTACGATCAACCCTGCGGAAGTAGACACCGCATGGGAAATCGGCGGCCGGAAATTTATCGCTCCCATTATCGCCTCCGCCATGGATGGCGTGGTCGACGTCAATTTCGCGGTCAAGATGTCCAAATTGGGCGGTTTGGCGGCCTTAAATCTTGAAGGCATCCAAACCCGTTATGAAAATGCCGAGGAAGTGCTTCGCAAAATTGCCGCCGCTAATTTTGAGGAGTCTACGAGCCTTATCCAGACGGTTTATAAACAGCCCATCAAAGAAAAGCTGATCGGCAAGCGGGTAAGGGAGATCAAGAAAAAAGGCGGTGTCGCCTGTGTATCCAGCATTCCCCAGCGGGCTGAGCGATTCGGTAAGATAGCACAGGACGCCGGTTGCGATATTTTCATTGTTCAATCGACCGTCACGACTGTCCGTCACATCGCAAGCCAGTACAAGACCCTTGATTTTCAAAAGTTCTGCAAAACGATGAAAATCCCAGTCATCATAGGAAACTGTGTCACTTACCAGACGACGCTTGAGCTCATGGAGATAGGCGCCGCCGCTCTTCTTATTGGCATTGGCCCCGGCTCCGCTTGCACCTCAAGGGGCGTTTTGGGTTTGGGGGTGCCTCAGGTGACGGCCATTTGCGACACGGCAGCCGCGAGAGACTTTTTCTTCAAAAAAAATCAGATCTATGTCCCGATCATTGCGGACGGTGGCATGTCCACGGGCGGCGATATCTGCAAGGCCTTTGCCTGCGGTTCGGACGCTGTTATGATCGGGTCGGCCTTTGCCCGGACCAAAGAGGCCCCGGGCGGCGGCTATCACTGGGGTATGGCCACTCCTCACGCCAATCTTCCGCGTGGTACCCGGATTCATGTGGGCACGACGGGCACTTTGGAAGAAATTCTCTATGGTCCGGCGAAACTGGACGACGGCTCTCAGAATCTCATGGGTGCGCTTCAAACCTGCATGGGCAACGTTGGCGCCCGGAGCGTCAAAGAACTTCAGCTCACCGAGCTTGTCATCGCCCCTTCCATCAAAACCGAGGGAAAAATTTTCCAACAGGCCCAGCGCGTCGGAATGGGCAAGTAGCCGCAGGATGGCGCCGCGGAGCCCCGGTTTTTCAAAAAACTCGCTTGAAAAATTCCTTGAAATTCTTGGGTCCGCTTCGCCCTCGCCGGGCGGAGGAGCCGCCGCCGCTTTGACGGGAGCGCAAGGGGCCGCGTTAATGGAAATGGTTTCACGCCTCAATGACTCCCGCTTTCGAAAAAAAGATCCGAAGGGCGACCACTCCGGCGCTAAAAAAAGAGTGACGGCTTTTAAAAAAGCGAAGGCACGTTACTTAAAGCTCATTTCAGATGACGCGGCCGCTTTCCAAAGAATATCGGCGGCCTATAAAAAGGGAAAAGATAACTCCCTTTATCAAAGTTCATTAGTGAAAGGCTATTCGGTGCCCTTGGAAATGGCCGAGCTCGCGATAGGGACAATGCGGCTGGGGCTTGAGGAAAGGAGCCGTACCTCCAAATGGCTTTACAGTGATCTCGTGGAAGCGGGGATTCTTTTGGACGCCGCGTATGGCGCGGCGCGGCTAAACGTTGAAATTAATTTAAAGGAACTGTCCGACCGGATGACCGCGGACCGGGTTACGGCGAAGCTTGACGAGCTCGAGAGTGAATCCAACCGCTTGAAAAATGAACTGAAATATTCGATATCCCAATGACCCCAAGCGCGACTATTCTAAACGGAAAAGAAATAGCGGCTGAGGCGCTCGATTCCTGCGCGCGCAAAATTCAAGATCTAAAAAAAAGCGGAGTGACCCTCACCCTTGCCACCGTACGAGCGGGAGACCCGCCGGATGCGATTCTATACTCGAACGCCATCGAAAAAATTTCGCTAAAAACGGGTGTTCATTATAAGCCGGTGCGCCTTCCGGCAGACACGCCGCGATCGGATTTCTATAGCGAGATTGAAAAGCTCAACAGCGATCCTGCTATAACAGGCATTATGATTCTTGAGCCTTTGCCGAAACATTTTAACGATCCCAATGTCCACCTTTGCATTGATAAAAGCAAAGATGTTGAATCACCACATCTTGGTTTTGTAGAGTGCGACGTTTCGACTCCCACGGCGACGGCTTGCATCTGGTTGATCAAAAAAACAGGCCTTGATCTCACGGGAAAAGACGCGGTTGTCATTGGCCGCAGCGAGATCGTGGGAAAACCCGTGGCAATGTATTTGCTGAAGCTGAACATGACCGTCACCTTTTGCCACTCGAAAACAATCGATCTTCCGGGGCATGTGCGGCGCGCGGATGTCGTAATCGCGTCAGTGGGTAAGCCGAATTTAGTCAAGGGCGATTGGATCAAGCCGGGGGCCATCGTGATCGATGTGGGAGAAAATATCATAGACGGGAGGCCCGTTGGCGATATAGATTTTGAATCAGTGAAAAAGGTGGCCGGCTTTATAAGTCCCGTGCCGGGCGGAGTTGGGCCAATCACCAACGTGGTTCTCATGCATAATCTTTTAATATTGCACAACGTGACACATGGAAATTCCTGATATCATTAAAAAGAAAAATTTTGTCGTGACGGCGGAGCTGGGTCCACCCAAAGGCACGAATCTCGAGCCCTTCTTCAAACAGGCGGGGTATCTCAAGGGCGTCGTGGACGCCGCCAATGTCACGGACCAGCAAAGCGCCCTGATGAAGCTGGGGTCTCTCGCCGCGTGCCATCTTTTGAAGGATTTTGGCATTGAGCCCGTTCTCCAGGTCACATGCCGCGACAAAAACCGCATAGCGCTTCAATCTGATTTGATCTCCGCCGACGTGCTGGGCATCCATAACGTGCTTGTTCTGACGGGGGATCCTATCACGATCGGAGATCATCCCGACGCGAAACCCGTTTTCGACGTGGACGCGGCGGGGCTCATGGCAACGATGAAAAAACTAGAGAGCGGTCTCGACATGACGGACCACAAGCTGGACGGGGCGCCCTCCTTTGCGATTGGCGCGGCCCTTAACCCCTGCGTGGAGGACATTGAGACGGAGATTTCAAAAACCCGCAAAAAAATTGAAAACGGAGCTGAGTTCTTCCAAACTCAAGGCGTTTTTGAACTATCCCGCTTCCTGCGTTTTGTGGAACGCTACCGCAAAGAGGGTTTTACGGTGCCCATTCTGGCAGGCATTATTCTTTTAAAATCCGTCAAGATGGCCAATTTTATGAACGAAAAGATACCCGGCATCTTTATACCGAAAGAAATGATCGCCCGCTTTGAGAACGCCTCCGACGCCAAAAAGGAATGCGTCCGGGTCGCCTGCGAGATTATAAAGCAGGTCCGTCCCCATGTGCAGGGGGTCCACCTCATGGCAATCGGGTGGGAAGAACTTATTCCTGAGATCGTATCGTTATCGTTTTCCGCCGGCTGAAACGTGCCGCAAAAAGCGTGCGGCACGTTGAAGCCGGCGCTACGAGCCCGCGCTACCGACCCTCGGCGCCTATTACAAAGACGCGCCTTTTTGATATAATGCTTGGTTACCTACTCTATGGCAAAGGCTTATGATTTTATAAAGGCCAAGGGAAGCAATAAGAGGCTTGTCGTATTAACGGCCTATGATGCCCCCACGGCTGAGGTTTTGGAAAAGGCCGGGGTAGATATGATCCTGGTGGGTGATTCGGTGGGGATGGTTCTCTTGGGCTACCCTTCGACCGTTTACGTCACGATGGATGAGATGATTCACCACGCAAAGGCAGTAAGGCGCGGCGCGCCCCATTCATTCATCGTCGGGGACATGCCATTTAAGGGAATAGAAAGGGGCCCGCGGCAGGCTCTTATTTCCGCGAAGCGTTTTATCCGCGAGGCGGGTTGTAACGCCGTAAAGATCGAATGGAGGGAGGACGCTCTCTCCATTACGGACCTTCTCATCGAGAATAAAATACCCGTGATGGGGCACGTGGGCCTGACACCGCAGAAGGTCAGGGTGAAAGAGGGTTTTAAAGTCCAGGGGCAGGACGCGGCGAAGGCCATCGAGATTTTTAGGGCCGCGAAAGCTTTTGAAGAGCGTGGGGCGTTTTCCATGATACTCGAATGTGTGCCGGCGCCCGTGGCTAGGGTGATCACCGCGAGTTTGAAAATTCCGACTATTGGGATAGGCGCGGGGGCTGATTGCGACGGGCAGGTTCTGGTTTTTCATGACCTCGTGGGGATTTTCAAGAAATTCACGCCGCGTTTTGTGAAGCGTTATGCCCATCTGGATGCGGCGATCACAAAAGCGGTGGCGCGATACACGGCGGATGTCAGAAGCGGTAAGTTTCCCGCCAAGAAACATAGCTTTGGAATGAAGCAGGCAGAGTGGATTCAATTTAAAACACGGAGCAGGCATGAAGGTTAAAGCGCTAGGCATGATATCCGGGGGCCTTGATTCCACGCTCGCCACAAAACTGATGCTCGACATGGGTGTGGAAGTGGAGGGTATCCATTTTTCCACGGGGTTTTGCGTCACCGAACATACGCGAAATTTTAAAGATCCGGATAAAAAAACGATTCGTCCCAATGAGGCACTGCGCCTGGCCGCGGATTTGAGCATCAAAGTCCATATCCTCGACATCTCCAAGAATTACCTTCCCGTCGTGATCAATCCCAAATACGGTTACGGCGCGAATCTCAACCCCTGCATCGATTGCCGGATTTTTATGTTTAAAGAAATGAAAGGGCTTTTGGAAAAATACGGCGCCCAATTCATGTTTACCGGGGAAGTGCTGGGCCAGCGGCCCATGTCCCAGTACCGTGAGGCCATGAAAATTATCGAGAGGGACAGCGGCCTTGCGGGGCTTGTCCTGCGCCCACTCTCCGCCGCACTCCTGGATCCCACGGTGCCGGAGGTAAAAGGATGGGTGGACCGCTCCAAGCTTTTGGCGCTGACCGGGCGCTCAAGAAAGCCGCAAGTCGAGCTTGCCAAAGAGAGCGGGCTTTCCGATTACCCCCAGCCGGCGGGCGGCTGCTGCTATCTGACGGACCCTCAATACGCGGCTAGGCTTCAGGATGTCTTTGATTCCAAGGGAAAGGAAAATTTGACACACGAGGATGTCCTCCTGCTCAAGGCGGGGCGGCATTTCAGGATTTCGCGGCATATCAAAGTGATTGTGGGGCGGAATGAAAGGGAAAATAATTTTCTGAAAACCTACGAGAAAGGGCGCCATGTTTTTCGCATTCACGATTTTCCCTCCGCGCTGGTGCTGGCAGAAAATGGGGGCCCATTAAGCGTTGAGGATATCCAAACGGTCGCCGCGATCGCGGTGCGGTATTCGGACGGGAAAGACTTGGAAAAGGTGGCGGTGGAGTACCAATACGGGGAATCAAAAGAAGTGCTGGAATCAGCCGCTATTGACGAAGGCCGTCTGGAGGCATGGAGGGTTTAAAAAACAATGCTGCCATGTCCTTTTGTGTTTCTAACGGTCGCCGCGGGCTATTTTTTGAGTCTCGTGATTTATTTTGTAAATTTTGAATCCAAAAAAGACAGCCTTGTGATGTGGGGAAAAAGAACGGTGGCCTCGAGCCTTCTCCTGCATTTTGCTTTTATTCTCATACTTTTTTTCCGTGCGGGAGGTCTTGTGATCACCAACCTTTCGGACGCTATTTACCTGGGCTCTTTCCTCATTCTCGCGGCCTCCTTTTTTATGGAATGGCGCTATAAAGCGCGGTACCTCATGCTTTTCTCGCTTCCCATTGTGCTGCTTTTCTGCCTTTTGGCGATATTGCTTTCAGAAAAAAGCGAGCCCGTCGCTTTGGCCCCCAATTCATGGTGGCTTCGGATCCACACCGGCCTCATCTTAAGCGGATTCGCGGGCCTCATCGTAGCGGTCTCCGGAGCCGTGATGTATCTGCTACAGTCGGCCCAGCTAAAATCAAAACATCTGGGGAAAATTTTTCTCAAGCTCCCGTCGCTCAGCACGCTCGACCGGCTCCATTTCAGCGCGCTGTCGTGGGGCGTTATTTTATTTTCGCTGGGGATCTTAAGCGGCATTCTCTGGGCGAAAGACATGAAAGAGCTGGGCGAGGTCTTGAGGGACCCGAAAGTAGTTTTGTCTTTTCTTACCTGCATTATGTACTGGGTGGTCTTAAGCTTCCGCCTGAGCGCTTTGAGACGCGGCCAGAAGATAGCCGTGGGCACGGTGCTCGTTTTTGCCCTGCTTTTTGTGACGTTCTTCGCGCCGTCGGGATTCCACAGGGGGTTTTAGCACATGGAAATATGGGTCCTGGGACTTAACCATAAAACGACGCCCATTGAATTCCGCGAGAAGCTCTCAATCCCGCCGCATGAGACCCCCGGCCTTTTGAAAGCGCTGGAAGAGCGCAAGATTTTCGATGAACGGCTCGTTCTTTCTACCTGCAACCGCACGGAGATCTACGGCGTCGACAAAAACCCCGGGCGCTCGGTAAGGCTGGCCAAAGAGTTTTTGTGCGAGTATTCGCGCCTGGAACCTTCTTTCCTCGAGGAAAAATTGTATGTTCTGCGCCAGCCGGATTCCGTGGATCATCTTTTTTCCGTCGCCGCCGGCCTCGACTCAATGGTGCTGGGGGAAACGGAAATTATCGGGCAGGTAAAAGAGGCATATCTTGTGGCACATCAAAACCAGCAGACGGGGAAAGTGCTGAATAATTTATTCCAGCGCTCGCTTCGAGTGGCCAAAAACGTGAGGACCCGTACCGAGATCGGGGCCGGGCGGGTGGGGATCGCTTCGATCGCGGTGGATCTGGCGGAGAAGATATTCGAGGATTTGAAGAATGTGCGCGTCATGGTGATGGGAACGGGCGAAATGGCGTCGCAGGTGACCAAGGCCCTCATCTCCCGGGGCGCCTTGTCGACGATTGTCTCAAGCCGCCATTTCGAAAGGGCCCGGGAGTTGGCCGCGGAATTGGGCGGGGAGGCGGCCCCTTACGAGCATTATGAGGAGAAGGTGAAAGATACTGATATCTTGGTGACGTCGACACTGGCGCCGCGTGTCTTGGTTCGCGCCGAGCAGGTGCGCCAGTGGATGAAGGCGCGGCATGAGCGGCCGCTCTTTTTGATTGATATCGCCGTGCCCCGGAACATTGAGGCGTCGGTGGAAAAACTGGATAACGTTTATCTTTATAACCTGGATGACCTCGAGGCGATCGCGAATAAAAACAGGATCGCACGCCAGGGTCAGATGGATGCGTGCTCGCGCCTCATAAAAGACCAGCGGCAGTACTTTATGGATTGGCTTCTGAAAGAGTTTTGCCTCCGTTGAAAAGAGTATTCCGTATCGGCACGCGCGGCAGTCTTTTGGCGCTTGCGCAAGCAAACGAGATAAGACGCCGGCTTCAGAAAAAGTGCCCTGGCTTTGAATTTCGCCTCGTAATCATAAAAACGACGGGCGACGAATTTCAAAGCGTCGAGCTTTTTAAGAAAACGAACGTCGGTGTCTTTACGAAGACGATCGAGCAAAAACTTCTAAAAAAAGATATTGATATCGCGGTTCACAGTTTAAAGGACCTTCCGACCGATCTGCCGAAAGGCTTGGTGCTTGCGGCTTTTCCAAAGAGACTGGATCCGGCCGATGTCGTGATATCACGACGGGGCCTCCGCTTGGCGGACCTGCCCAAAGGCGCCTTGGTAGGAACGGGCAGTCCACGGCGAAAACGCCAGCTTCTCCGGCTCCGGCCCGATCTCAAAGTCTGCGATATCCACGGCAATCTGGATACGAGGATATCAAAGGTTTTAAAAGAGAGGAAATACGACGCGGTCGTGGTAGCAAAGGCGGGACTTCTGCGGATCAAGAAATATTTAAAGTACGCCCACGTGATTCCGGCAAGCGAGCTCTTGCCAGCGGTAGGGCAGGCGGCGCTGGGTATCCAGACAAGAAAAAATGATAAGGAGGCAAGGCAGATCGTAAGATTCCTGAACCACCCGGATACAGAAAAAAAGGTCCGTGCCGAAAGGAGCTTTTTGAAGACGTTGGAGGGAGGCTGTCGAGTCCCAGTTGGGATTCATTCCAAATTATCAAAAGAAAGGCTTTTTCTAAAAGCGGCTGTCTTCTCAACGAAAAACCTGGACACTATAATGGGCCAAATAGATGGCCCCAAAGAAAACTTTGATAAATTAGGAAAGAGTCTCGCAAAGAAACTTCTTAGGAAAGGAGCTAGCAACATCCTGTGTGTGGCTCGGTAGGTGGAAAATGAAAGGAAAAGTGTATCTCGTAGGTGCCGGACCTGGTGACCCGGGGCTTTTGACAGTCAAAGCGGCGAGGCTTGTCCGCGACGCGGACTTGATTGTCTATGACTATCTCGCGAACCCTGATCACCTTCGATTTGCCAAGCCTGAGGCGGCTAAGATCTGCGTGGGCAAGGGGTTTCGCCATCACCGGATTTCCCAGGAAAGAATCAACCGCCTTATTATCGCTTCCGCGCGGAAAGGCCAAACGGTCCTGCGCTTGAAAGGCGGCGACCCGTATCTCTTCGGAAGAGGGGGTGAGGAAGCGCTTTATCTACGCAAGCACCGGATCCCCTTTGAAGTGGTGCCGGGCGTCACGAGCGCTACCGCCTGCGGCGCTTACGCGGGGATTCCCTTGACACACCGCGAACACAATTCTTCCGTTACCTTTTTAACGGGCCACCGGGCGCACGATGAAAAACTGGATACGGTCGATTGGGACCAGATCGTCGCTTTAAACGGGACAATCGTGATTTACATGGGTTTTTATAATTTGGGCAAAATTGTCGAACGCCTCCTCGCGGCCGGCCTGCCGCCGCAGACAAAAATCGCCGTGATCCAATGGGGCACACTGCCGAGGCAAAAATCGTGCGGGGGGACGCTGGAGGACATCGAAAAACATGTCGCCAAAAAAGGTTTGGGCGCGCCCTCGATCATTATTGTGGGCGATGTGGTGGCGCTGAAAAATGAACTCGCGTGGTATGAGCGACTGCCGCTTTTCGGAAAAAAGATCGTGATTACCCGCATGAAGGATAAAGCCGGCGCTTTGACTGAAAAGCTGACGGAGTTGGGGGCCGAAGTCCTGGAATTTCCCACGATTGAGATTGTCCCGCTTCGCGATTATTCTAAAATGGATAGCGCGATCAAGAGCATCCCCCATTTTGACTGGCTCATATTCACAAGCGCTTACGGCGTAGACGCGTTCTTTGACCGTTTAAAAGAGCGGCACAAAAAGGACGCCCGCGGGCTTCAAAATGTGAGGATCGCGAGCGTCGGCCCAGGGACAAGTTCCACTTTGGCCCAAAGGGGCATTCACGCTGACCTTGAGCCGCGCCATTACGAAACAAAAGCGATCGTTGAGGCTTTTAGGTCCCGTTATTCCAACCTTAAAGGGAAGAAGCTTTTGCTTTTACGGGCCGACATTGCGCCTACGGAGCTCGAAGAGGGTTTAAG
>Ga0247727_10016706_pt1 | contig 11802 bp, 10 predicted proteins | sample WisWelCaveWW1625_FD_202498 | JGI IMG/M metagenome (GOLD analysis project Ga0247727, IMG submission 202498) | Biofilm microbial communities from Wishing Well Cave, Virginia, United States - WW16-25 | ecosystem: Environmental > Aquatic > Deep subsurface > Groundwater > Cave microbial mat | place...
CCTTCTTTTATCCAAGCCCGCATGACTCAAGAAAAGGACTGGAGAACACTTTCCGCATCTGGGCGTTGAGGAGAGTGTTGCGACTTTGAATCCATTGGTTTACCGCCGCATCGCCGTACATTTTCCATACGCGGGCCGGGGTGAAGTTGTTCACCTGTCCCCAATGGAGCGTGTAGTCGATGCCGGCGTTATCCAGCTCGGCCCAGACGCGTTGGAAGAATTGATCGGAACGGTTCGAGAACACACCTGGGAGCTCAATGGTGCATGTATATGGAAACTTCGTGAATGCCAGAAGGGCGTCTGATTTCTTCACGAACCGAAATGCGAACACCCCACCAAAAGGCCCGGCCACTCGATGAACGTCAAGAAGACAATCGAGGACGCGTGACGCGTCCTCTTTCGCCACGCCGATCTCAGTGCTTGTGGCTTTACCATGAGTATCTGTAGCGCTGAAAATTTCACCATGAACACCCTCCTGCTTCTGATATACCTTGTTCACCCTGTTCACAAAAAAGTTGACAGCAGCCGGGACAAGATCGGGAACGGCATCATTAACGTTCCCAATAACCGCCAGAAGGTCGTCACCCGGCCCAAACCCTCCCTCGAGCTGAGGCGGGCGGATGTAGTCGTTCCGATATTTACGCTGGTACATCGTTGTGACGTACGCCCCCCCTTGAATATCATGCGGATTGATAACCACCTCGAAATGGAACGGCGGTTCATTGGGGTCAGGGAGCTGCAAGGCCGAGAAATCGAGAGTCTCCATAGCCTGGCGAAGGTGATTGTCGATAGCCATCCGCTGTCGCGAAGCCTCAAGAAGGTAAAGTGCCTCGACCTCAAACACGAGACCGTGAATGATACCGAAGCTCCCGAAACTGACAAGCGCTGCGTTGAACAGCATATCATCCCTAAGCACGGAGTCGGCAGCGACGCCCAACTTTGAGATAAGGTCTCCCGACGCCACCGGGTACGATTTCCTCTCAAGCCATACGTGCTTGTCAGGAGCAACAATAATGTGTAGTCCCACAACATAATCCTGCATCGACCCGATTTCGATTGCTGAGCCATGGGTGCCGGTCGAGACAGCTCCCGCAAATGTCTGTCCGTTGCTTGCACCAGAAGTCTTGAGGGATGATTTTCGTCCAGCAAGAAACTTGTTGAGTTCACTAATCGATATACCACACTGAGCAAATATCAGATTACCGGCTGCCCTTGGGTAGTCCGGCGAAACGTGCTGGGGCTTGAGCGGAAACCGCCAGTTCAGGTATCGTGTGTCGATGAGTCGTCCGTTGGTTACCGCCGCACGAGAAAGCGACCAGGTTCCTCCATATGCACGCAGGCGAGCATTATCCTGGGCAGCCTGGGCAATGAGCGATTGAAGCTTGGCAACGGTGAGCCTCATATCGCTCCATGCATCGGTCACAGGCCTCCGAGGGTTTGCGATATCATAGTACATCTCAATCTGCTGTGTAAAGTTCTGATGCTTGTTTGTCCAAGTGTTCTGGTGGTATGGCATGATACGAGCTTCACGCGGCATGGCTTCCTCAAGTTTGGGTGAGTTACTTGCTGCCAAACACGGATGTGTCCGGCGGCGCTCCCTTTGCACATTGCCACTCAACATCCAATGGCACCCAGATGCCAAGAGTGACAACGGAGATTAGTACATAACCAACATTTGTTGAGGCACGGACTTCGTGAATGACGTCATCAAGACAGTTGTCCGCATATTCGTTTTGCTGGACCAATCCCCAAAAAAGAGAATGCATGGTCTTTTTCTGAGGATTTGTCGCTGGCTCTCCACGGGCAGCAAGCCTGTAATGATAACAGCCATTACCGACGAAGATGGTTACGATGAGCACCAGGAGCACGAAATGCTTGAGCATGAGATCCTCCTTGCTATGATTGGAATTTGGTTGATGGCTGAATGAATCAGTGTCGACACTCCATCGAAGTTTCCGCCCACCCTTCTCTTCGCGAAGCAATCTCGATCAAGAATCACGAGCATCTCCCCCAGAGGCATATTACTCCGAGCAGATGCAATCCGCAGAGAATAACGCCGGCGCTTAGCACAAACCAGAGCGCATTGTTGGCTATTGCATTCTTCAGGAACCCCAGACCAAACCTCTCACCCCGAATAAACCCGATAATCGATCCCACAACCCCGCATGCTCCGCCGATAACCACCATGAAGGAAAGCAGCGGCGGACAGAGGTGCACCAGACCTAGAACAATCCCGGCAATAATGCCGAGCAGGAGAAACACAAACGCAAATCCGCTAATGTACCCCATTGCCTTATTCAGCTTTGCCATATGGACTCCGACATTTCTGACTTAGAACTCCCTACTTCTCAGGGACTTTCATTCTTCGACCGCATATGCAGCGGAAGCCTCACAAACTTCGCCACAGAGGGCACACCGTCTTCAGAGATGAGAAAAAGCATGTAATGGCCTGGTGGCGCAACATGCTCATCGGGGGGAGCAACAGCTTTGAGCATGCCTGTCCCCGCCTCCGAAAATTGGAGCTCGATGTATCGCTGATGCATATCAAATGAGTGCGTCATTGATCCCGGACTGATAAGCGCCATTCGCGTGATGCGACCCGTATGCGTGTAGTTGACTTCAAACGGCTTATCATACTCAAGCGTGTCGTTCACCGAGTCAATAACAGGCCTTGCTCCTTTGAAGAGGTAGTAGGGTGAATACACTTCAAGCTCCAGAACGAGCTCACCGAGCGGGGTTGTTCCGGCTGATAGCACTTTGCCATCCGGCAAAAGGATTGCGGTCGCGTGATATCCCCGTGCGACAGACATCGGGGCTACCTGAGTCCACTTGCCCGTATCAGGATTGTACACCTCACACTCGAGAACCGGATCGTCCCACCGCCCCGCGGTGTTTCCCGACAACGCAAGAACGTTTCCATCGGGCAGAACGACAGCAGCACCATTGACCCTTGCTCCTTTTGGAGACTCAATGGCTTTCCACCGGGGTACGGGCTCTCCAAAATCAATCAACTCTGCAGAGTTTGTCGCTTTTGCCGCGAGTCCACCCACCACGCTACCGCCAAATGTAAAAACTCTCGCCCTGTAATCAGGCGGCCGGAGCGGCAACAAAACAGCACATCCGTCGTGCCGGACACCGAAGCGGAGAGAATCAACATCCTCCCACTCCCAAGTGCGCAGATCGAGCATCTTTGTCGCGGGTGCGTAACCTGCGCAGAATGCCCTCCCAGCCGGATAGCGCTTCCTTCCCTCCGACGAAAGCGGAAGAACAAACATCCGGGGATAGTCAGACGGAAACGCTTGCCCAGAGGCAGGCGCGTGCTCACCAGTGAGCTCATGGCGATGGCCGTGTGCCTCATGTTCATTTTTTTCGTCAAAGACTGGAATCGTTCCAACAAGACGCAGTTTTCCATCAACGCCGAACACTTCCATCCGTCTGTTGATCACCGGTGGTTTCGTCTGCTTGATACCTCCACCCTCGTCATAGCCGGAGAGTATTAAAGTCGTTCCGTTTGGAAGCAGTGTGTTTGTGGGATACCATCTTCCTCCAATCATATCGCCGGCAAATTCCCATTGCTCCCTCCACGGATCAAAGATGTACAGAAAGGTTGGGCCTGTTGGAACAACTTCCACCTTGAAGAAGCGCCCGAGTGTCTTTCCGATGAACCACTGGAGAGGTCTCATGAGGCGCGCCAACCATGCAGGAATTGGAGGAACACCCCGATATTCCAGCGTTCCCCCACTTGATAGGAGACGGCCGTCATTCATCAGGCAATGACCCGCGCAGAAAAGATCTGCCGGGGTGTGGGGAGCTTTGATTTCACCTGTTCTTGGATCCCAAAGTCGGGTTTCCGTCCGCTCTGCTTCGGCGATCCTGAAGCCGGAGTAATAGATCACTTTCCCCGTCGGCAACAACGACATATGTACAGCTTCAATCTGAGAGTCGTACGGGAGGACTTCCCACCGTCCGATTTCTCCCATGTTTTGCGCCGGATTTCGGGATGACCGTGTCAGCCCTGAAAACGTCAGAAGATCTGCCATTGTGAAATGCCCTTTTGATGCTGACGGTAAAAACGGTTTCCAAGCGTTCCCCAGGTCGTCTGTCGAGCGCAGGATCGACGACGCGTCAGCCCTGAGCAAGCCGATAACGACCTCCGCAACGATGCGACCACCAACCAGCCCGAGGCGCTCGCCGTCATTCTGGACCTTCGATTCTTTGAGGATGTAGTACCATAACGGCGTCTCGGCAAGCCCTATGTCTTCAATCCCGAGTTCTTCCCGGGTCAACGGCTTATGACCCATGTGCCGTGCGACCGATTCTCCGGACGGTAACCCGGTTGCCGTTCCTCTTACAAAGTCCCTCACAGCAAGCGACTTGAATTCTTCATGCTCATCGGTTATGAAGGGGAGCTTGAACAGCGGTGATGCAAGCAACGTATCGATCTTTCGTCCGCGCTGAGGAGGAAGCGACGGATCGATCCAGAAAAAACGCTCCCACTCGATGATTCGGTCGTCCTTGAGCTTTTGACCACCGAGGAGATCCGGAAAGATATTGGCAATAACTTTATCGTTGAGTTGATAGTCTGCCCGTATCATGCTGTGGCCGAACCGAAACACAGCCACCGAGAATTCGACTGGAATGAAAGGAGCATCCTCTTGAGGTTTGTAGAACGCTGGACCATTTTGAACAATATCGTCAAGGATCTCCTTGTCGACGACATATGGGAGGAACTCATGAAGAACGATCCACTGAAAATGCTTTCGCACAACATCCTGGGCTCTCTGAAATACATTAACCCCGTTGCCATAGGAAAGCTTTGCAACATGTTCGACGACACGGTTATGGAACTTGAGAAAGGCAAGGTGTAGCTGGGAGAGGATCAAATTTTCGTCATTGCGCGGATCACCGATGAGCGCCACCCCATCGTTATTGCGTGGGAGATCGTTGGATTTCCCTTCTTCAGTGAGGCCAATAATGAACTTGTCGGGATCGTTCTTGTCGTAGAGGTAAGGGCAAATCTCAGGGCCAAGTCCGTACACACTATCGAGTTCGAGGAACGGCGAACGAAAATTCCATATCGAATCGGGATCGTTCACCTGTTCAAAGCTTGACGTTGGATCGAAGGTGATCTCGTGCGTAAGAAACTGTCCGAAAAAAGTTGTTCCGGCAGGACGTTGCCTTGCATCCCCGTCTTCGCCACCGCGCTCCTCCATCCGTCCCTCCCTACTCCCCAACGCAATAAGGGAATCATGATCGAGTTTCGCCTCGGGCAGATCATGGAACATCTTGCCATAGCGAAACAAAGAGACCGGCCGTTTTTCGTCCGTTCCTGCCTGGGGCAACCGACTGACAGGGCGCAACCCCTTGCTCCCGTGATGCCGCTTGAGCGGGTAACGAAGATCGAAGCTGTCAAGGAGATGATCGAGTTCAGAATGCGTTGGTGGACGCATCGACGACCTCAGAAGATCAAAAGAACATAGTGGTTCTTCGAATGAATCTTACTACGAGTACAATCTCGCGAGCATTTTCAGGGTAATGAGGAAAAAAGGAGGAACTGGAAAGCCTCTTTCCCTCTGCCCAAGACTCGGTCCCGGAGATCGGGCCCGACAGAGGAAAAGTCACCTAGATGAGGCTGTCTCGTGAGGAATTAAACTAACAGTATGCAAAAAGTAAATACCGCGATCACGGTATTTTTGGGAAATTCGCAAACGGGGAAAACGTGCCCGGCTCGGGGCAGTGAACCGTGAGAACCTGGGGAATTCTGCTCGAAAAGTGGCAAATGGTAACAAACTACGGAAAAGGCTACGCGGAGCATACCGCCCAGAACAGGTACCCTAAGGGATGTCAGCGCGTGAAATAGTCGCTCAGAGTGAGCGTCAGAAGGATCACCATCCAGAACAACCCTCCGATGGCAAACAACCAGGTAAGACGGGGACTGTAGCGCACATGCATGAAGTACATGACAACAACCGTTGCCTTGAACGTCGCAATGACCAGGGCAATATAGATATTGAGCCAACCGAAATTGTAGAAGGCAACATCGACAGTGATCAGAGTAAGGCAAATCAGCGTGGCAAAGACGAGCAGGTAGATTTTTTGTGGAACGACGTGCTGTGACATTGTGGTCAGGTCCTTGCGATCAAATACAGTAACGGAAAAAGATAAATCCAGACAATGTCGACGAAATGCCAATAGAGACCGGCTATCTCCACCGGAGAATTGTATTCAGCGGAATACCTCCCTTGCCATGCCCGTAACAGCAGCACGAGCATAATTCCGATGCCAATCACCATATGGACGGCATGAAGACCAGTCATGGCAAAATAAAACGTAAAGAAGATTTGCGCTTGCGGGGCATGCGGTCCTTCAAGGAGAAAGGAGGCTCCCGGAAACAGATGTTCATGAAACTTATGGGAGTACTCAACCGCTTTGATCCCCAGAAACGCCAAACCGAGGACGATCGTCAGGATGAGAAACAACAACAGCGGCTTCCTCTTGTTCATCTGGGCGCTTCGTACCGCCATTGCCATTGTCAGGCTGCTGCAGATCAGAACTGCCGTGTTTGTGGCGCCGAGAACAATGTTCAGCTTGTTGCTTGCTTCCGCGAACGCTTCCGGAAACATCGACCGGCAGATGGCATACGCACCGAACACGCCTCCGAAGAACATGATTTCCGTGACGAGGAACGCCCACATTCCGAGGGTGGCAGCTTCGCGCTGTTGGTCGACGTCCTCGAACTGATGGGCCAGAATCGTGTGGTTGCTATCCACCTGTCCGCTCCTCATTGTTGTAAAGGTACGGCTCCTGAGTAACGACCGGGATCTTGTCAAAATTATGTGTCGGTGGTGGGGACGGCGTTGTCCACTCCAGTCCCGTGGAGCCCCATGGGTTCGGACCGGCCTCCTTCGGCCGGCGCAGTGACCAGAGGAGGTAGATCATGGGAATAATGTAGCCAAGTCCGAGTATCGATGCTCCCGCTGTTGACATCACGTTGAGAACCTGAAACTCGTCAGGATACACATAGTAACGCCTTGGCATACCGAGATGGCCGAGAACGAATTGCGGAAAGAAAGTCAGATTAAACCCGACAAACAGGATGAGCGCCGAAAATTTTGCCCACGCCTCGTTATACATTCTGCCGGTAATCTTGGGCCACCAGTAATGGATTCCCGCAAGATAGCCCATCACTGCCCCACCGACCATGATGTAATGAAAATGTGCCACCACAAAATAGGTGTCGGTCAGGTGAATATCGGTGGCCAGGGATGCAAGAAAAAGACCTGTCAATCCACCAATCGTGAAAAGGCCGATGAACCCGAACGCATACAAAATCGGCGTCCTGAAATCGATATGCCCCTTGTACAGCGTTGCAGTCCAGTTGAATACCTTGACAGCCGACGGAATGGCGACGGAAAAACTGAGGGCAGAAAAGACCAGACTGGCGTACACCGATTGTCCACTGATGAACATGTGGTGTCCCCACACCAGGAACCCGAAAACGGCTATTGCCATGATGGCGAACGCCATGAAATTGTAGCCGAAGATTTTCTTGCGCGCAAAGCACGTGACTACCTCGCTGACAACTCCCATCGACGGCAACACCATAATATAGACGGCCGGATGCGAATAGAACCAGAACAGATGCTGGAACAGGATCGGATCGCCGTCAAGAGCCGGATCGAAAATCCCGACTCCAGCAATCCGCTCGAAGGCAAGCAAAGAGAGGGTAATGGCGAGAACAGGCGTTCCAAGCAACGTGATCACACTCGTGGCGTAACTTGCCCAGATAAACAACGGCAGACGGAACCAGGTAAGCCCGGGGGCGCGCATCTTATGGATTGTCACGACGAAGTTTACCGCGGTCAGAATCGACGAGAACCCCAGAATAAAGACCCCGACAACCACCGGAATCACGTTGGAAATGGAGTAACGGCTGCTGTACGGCGCATAAAATGTCCAGCCGGTGTCGAGCCCGCCGGAAACCAGCGCATAAATCGTGAACAACCCGCCGATGGAATACAGGTACCAGCTCATAAGATTCAGCCGTGGAAACGCGAGGTCCCTTGCTCCGATCATCATCGGAACAAGAAAATTGCCGAGTACGGCAGGAATGGAGGGAATGAGAAAGAAGAAGATCATTGCAGCGCCGTGCATCGTGAACAGCTTGTTATACGTCTCGGCTGTCACGATATCTCCCTGTGGGGTCATCAGCTCGAGCCGCAGCAGGACAGCAAAGAACCCGCCTACAAAGAAGAAGAGCGTAATGGAAATGAGGTAGAGAATGGCGATCCGCTTGTGATCCAATGTAAAGAACCAGGAACGGACGCCGTACTCCGCATTGATGTAATCATCAATCGTGTGGATTGTCTTCGACATCAGGGTTTCCCCATGCTGGTCTGCTCGCCGCCGCGGAGCGATCTAACGAATTCAACCAGTTCGTTCAGTTGGTCGGGATTCAGCTGATTCCGGTACGTCGGCATAAGCCACTGGTAGCCGGAAACGAGTTTTGCGTTTGGACTAAGGATTGATTCACGAATGTATTCGAGGTCGGCAACGACGGTCTCTCCGGTATGGAGCTTCACTGTTTTTCCGAACAGCCCTTCCAGTGCAGGTCCACGCTGCCCGGACACCTGCCTGTGGCATGTTTGACACCCGAACTGTTGAAACAGCTGCTGTCCCGAGGTGAGCATCGCTACGCCGCTCGCTTTTCCTGATAACCACTCTTCATACTCGTCCTGTTCCATGACAATAACCCTCCCCTTCATCCCCGAATGTGAAGTCCCGCAATACTCCGCGCAGAACAAATGATACTCGCCTGTTTTTGTTGCCTCGAACCACTGCGTCGTGTACCGGCCGGGGAGCACATCCTGCTTGATTCTGAATGCAGGCACGTAGAAACTATGGATCACATCCTGCGATGTCATAATCAGTTTGACAGGTTTGTCAATCGGCACGTGAAGCTCGTTGATTTCACGATTACCCTGCGGATGCTGGATCTTCCACATCCACTGTTTTCCGACGACGTACATCTCCATGGCATTCTTCGGCGGAACACGCATGTCGATGTACAGCTTCGCAGCCCATGTAAAGATGCCAATGGAAAGGATAAAAGGAATGATCGACCAGAGAAGCTCCACCGGGAGATAGTCGTCCTTTGCCCCCTGGCGCGTCGCTTTCGACCCTTTTCGGTATCTCACCGCCGAAACAACCAGCCCGACAATGATCACCATGCTGAAAAAGATGCTGAGAGCGACAAGGAAATAGAACAACGCATCGACCTCGCCCGACGCGGTCGAAGCCTGTTCCGGAATGAAGGGGAAATTCCACATGACATTAACCCTCTACCGGCATCCGGCGCCGTCGATCGCGCCGGAAGTTGAGAATCATGTATCCTCCAAGCACGAGCAGACAAATGACGGCGCCCCCCCTCAACAAAGTTGTGACGACAACTCCATATTTCCCTGTCGCAGGATCATAATGATAGCACAACAGGAGAAGCTTATCGACCGGTGAGCCGATCCTGTTTTGTGCCGCCTCCATCATGGAGAATGTCAGATCCTTTGCCACGTACTCGATGCCGTACAGGTAGCGCGCCAGTTTTCCTTCGGGCGTGGCTACCATGATGCCGCTCGCATGAGCGAATTGTTTGCTCCTTTCGTCGTAGACGAATCGGAATCCCACTGCCTGAGCCAGGGCCGTAATCGATGACTGATCACCGGTAAGAAAATGCCAGCCCTCCCGCGCCGGCTCCCGGCCGTATGCCTCGACATAATGGGCTTTTTTCTCTGCCGCAAGGATATCGGTCTCCGATGGATCGATGCTGACGGTGACCCCTTCGAACTCCTTCCCTGCCGTGAAATCAATGATCCTGAACGTCTCGACCATGCCGTTAAGAATCTGAGTGCAGAGCATGGGACAATTATAATACACAAGGGACAGTACCACAGGCCTCGTACCAAAGTATTTTCTTAACGAGACTTCATTTCCATTCTCATCCCGGAATATCAGATCGAGGGGGATCTGCCCGTTCAGTTTTTGATCGATACCTACTTCGTCAAACAACCGGACAGGAACGGGCTGCGGCTGGGACAGTCCGGCGCTGCAAACCATAAAGGACAAAGTGATGGTCACGAAGAACGCGTTGGTTGGGGTTTTCTTCAATTTCCTCACGCTCTCACTGCCCTCGGATATGTTCCGAACCTGTGCATCACCTGCTCTCCAGCATCTTTTTATCGATGACAAGATCCATCGCTCGTTCGACCGGAACCCGTACAAGGCCCGAATCCCTGCTTACCCATCCATACATGCCCAACAGCGAATCCTCCCTCTGCTGTAACAGAAGAAGGTTTGCATGCGGATCGGGGTCGACTCTTGGAAAGGGAGGCATGTCCTCTGAAGCGGGCGAGACAAAGACCTCTGCCGGCGCTCCGGGTTGTGCCGACATGCCGGAGAAGAACGATTCAACAACTTCGGAATACACGAGACCGAGGACCATCACCGCGAGCAAGCCGAAGCCCGTGATCATGATACGGCCAAAGTCAACGTCGGAAACTTCATGACGGCGGGAAATCGATTCTTGCTCGCTGTCTTTATGGCCCGTTGTGGTCATTCGACATCGTGAATATGAAATCCGTCTTCCGTGAATCTTGGATCATGCAACGGAATCAACGGCCGCCTCTCGAGCTGCCAGAGGAACATCGCGACCCAGAACCCGCCAATGCTTAGAGGAGCGACAAGATCCATCCAATGGAACCGGAGCTGATCCGGACTAAATGCAGGGAAGATCAACCAGTAATAATCAAGGAACCGCATGACAAAGACCAGTGCCGCAACCCGTGCAAGATTGTTGATGTACCGTTTTCGGCGACGGGAAAGCAGCAACAGGAACGGAACAAAGAAATGCCCGACAAGGAGTGTGACGGCAAGAATGTTCCATCCCGCTCCGAGGCGATGGACATACCAGAAGTTATCCTCGGGCAGGTTCCCCGACCAAATGATGAGAAACTGCGAGAACGACATGTACGCCCAGAGGATGGTAAAGGCAAAAACCATGTTCCCGATATGGTGGCAATGGCGCGTTGTCAACAGACCCGCAAACGGCTTGTGATCGGCCAGCAGCCACAGCAGAAGAATACAAAACGAAAGTGCCGTTAGCACCATGCCCACAAGAATCATCATTCCATAAATAGTCGAATACCATTCCGGTTCGAGTGACATTAACCAATCAACAGAGGCAAGCGTTATCGTAAGAACAAAAACGATCACACCGGGCCCGCTGAACAGTTTCATCTTTCTCGTTAGCGTCAGATCGGCGGTTTCGTCCTGTCGCTGGGAATTCCTGGAGAGCCAGTACGTACCTGTAATCCATAGACCAAAATAGATCGCACTCCGGCCGATAAAAAACGGAACGCTGAGATATGCCGCCTTATTGTGGAGCACATGGCTCGCACCGACAACCTCTGCCCGTGTCCATGGATACAGCCGGTCCATACCGAACAGAATGGGAATGAAAAGAAGACCCATCAGGGGGAGGGTTCTCGCCCCCGACTCCACCATTCTCTGAATGATATGTCCCCACGCACCGGACACGAGATGGTGCAGAAGAAGTATCGCCAGACACCCGAGCGCCAATCCGGCCCAGAAGATGTATCCGTAGAAATAGGATTGAAAGAATTGTTGCAGCGAAGTCGTTGCACCAAAGGCAAGGCAAGCCAGGCCTGCACCCCCAACGATGACCGCGCCCCGGCGGCCACCATCCAGCAGAGACTTCAGCGGGTCCTGCCCAATCATCGCAGTCGTGTC
>Ga0247727_10016707_pt1 | contig 11801 bp, 9 predicted proteins | sample WisWelCaveWW1625_FD_202498 | JGI IMG/M metagenome (GOLD analysis project Ga0247727, IMG submission 202498) | Biofilm microbial communities from Wishing Well Cave, Virginia, United States - WW16-25 | ecosystem: Environmental > Aquatic > Deep subsurface > Groundwater > Cave microbial mat | place...
CGACAAAGTGCAGTATGCGCTGGTCGCGTTTTTTATCATCGCGATGGCGTATGTCGCGACAGAAACCGTGCTGGAGCAAACTGGCCTGCGCGAAGCGTTGAACCATCTCCCCTATCCACCAAAAGCTCGCGCGCCCGCGTTATCGTTCTTCTCGGTCGGCGGCGCGCTCATCGCGTTGACGATGATCGCCTACCTGCCGGGGTGGATTGTGGAAACCGACGTCTGGCTGCGGCTGCAGGCGGCCAAAAACCATTCCGAGGCGCGCAAAGGCGTGCTCATCGCTGGCACCAATGCCGTTCTATTTACGGCGATCTTTCCGTTGATGATTGGACTGGCAGCCCTCCATCTTTATCCCCCGAATGGCACAGAAATTCCCGCCAAACTCAACGACGGCGCTGCGATTTTAGCGGTAATCTTACAGGATCACGCCCCGGCAATTTTAATTTTGATCCTAATTGTCGGATTGGCGGCCGCCGCCATGTCGACCATCGATACCTGCTGCAACGTGGTGGCGCTCTCGCTGTCGTACGACCTGCTGGAGCCGCATCTCCATGCCAAAAACAAACTCGCCAACCGGCGAACGATAGCTCGCGTAATGTCTGCGGGCGCTGTGGTGATGGCTTACGTTTATGCGCTTTTCACAGAATCGCTGTGGGATATTTTTTATCTCTCTTCCGGCATCCTGACCACTACCATTTTCATTCCGATGGTGGCGCTGTTTCGTCCCACTGCCACCCGACGGCAGGCGCAAACCGCCGCGGCCGTCGGATTTGTCAGCACGTTTATTCTTTATTTTCTGGAAACGAAAGGTTTGTTAAAAATTATTGAACCCAATTGGTTGGCGGAAACGGGGTTGGGATATATCCCGCTGGGATTAGGGACGAGTTTTCTTGCTTACTTCTTTTCGAAAAAGTGACTGATTCGTATCCGGGTTTCACTTACTGTGATTATCGCACCCTTTCGTAATTCCTTTTTGTGTCTTTGCAGAACTTGATTTATGAGTTTTTTTCGCTTCTCAACAGACACATTTGGTAAACGAATGATACCAGCATGTGATATTCCAATATAAAATATCCAGTATCCAAAATCTTTATCCATGGTAACCACAATCCGCTTCTCAAGGTGTCCCCAATTTAGAATGTCTTCGTCGCTCATTCGGGGATTTTTGTCCCTTACAAAGGCTACATCATGGCCCTTTGATTTTAGCCATACTCCAAGCTTATACCCGGCACAGACATCTACCAGAAATTTCACACCTAACTCTCAATTTCTAACGCTTCAATCACTTCATTAGCAACTAATTTTTTGGCATAAGCGAGGCAAGCGCGTATATCTTCAGGCTCGAGATCGGGATAATCCTCCAGTATCTCATCTTCCGATATTCCCTGACTCAAAAGATCGAGCAGCATCTCTACAGAAATACGCAGCCCTCGGATAACCGGTTTGCCGGCAAAAATTTTAGGGTTGACGGTGATTCGCATGAGTAACTGATTATCTTTTGTCATAAGTAAACTCCTCTTTTAGATAATTCATCAAAAAACTTTTATACTAACGAAAAATTCAAGCCAAACGCCCGCTCCAGAAACCACACCAACCCAAAAATCAAAATCACCGAAGATAGCCCATACACCACCCGTTTTTGCCATCGCGTTCGGGTAACGAGCAAAATGATTGGGAAGGCGACGGCAACCATGATCACCTGTCCGATTTCCACGCCGATGTTAAACGACAGCAGCGATGGCACCAACCCCTTCGCGGGCAGACCCAACTCGGTGAGTACGTTCGCGAAGCCAAAGCCGTGCATCAGCCCAAAAATGAAGGTGATGAGCCAGCGCTGATCGGTGTCCTTCACCAGAAAATTTTCCACCGCGATATAAACGATGCTGAGTGCGATCACCGATTCCACCAGCCGCGTCGGGATGACCACGATTTGCAGCGCGGCAAGAATCAACGTCAGGCTGTGGGCCGCGGTAAACGAGGTGACAATTTTAACCAGGTTGCGAAAACTGCCGCCCAGCACTATCAGCCCCATCAGAAACAAGATGTGATCGTAGCCAATGAAAATATGCTCCATTCCCAGCCAGACGAACTGGAAAATCTGGTGGAAGATGGACGCTCGGCCCACCAACGAAAAGCTCTGTTCGGGATCGGCAACGGTGAAAATCGCTTGCTGCAGCTCGTCGCCGGAAAAGAGCTTGGCGAGATGCTTGTGCCGCGGACCGAAGTCGCTAAACAGGTTGACCCGCAGGGTCATTTTCCAGAAGGACGACGGCACTTCGGTTTCATAACTGAGGTCGACAAAGGTGTTGCCGATCTCATCCCGATAAACGCTCCCGCCCGCTGTTTTCAGCGCCAGGCCCTCGCCTGCAACGATCAACCCAACTTTACTTTTAAAGTAGCCCTGCAGATCGTCCAGATTGACCAGGAGTTCATCGTGCGTCACCGTCTGATCGCCGTTTTCGTCCAGGTCGAATATTTTTTCCAGATCAGTCTCATCGACCCGCAGGCTAAACGTCAATTTGTCGTCTTTGATATCCGTGACCGAATAGCTGGTGTTGATTTCGTGGGCCGAGATCGTCGAATTACAGACCAGAAAAATCAGAATGGCCAAAATAAAATTCATTTATCAACCTAATAATTCTATAAAATTTTTGGAGTACATTTGGAGTGCAGCGATTATGTCACGGTCTTTCATTGACACAGTCAATGAACTCCAAAATAAGATTTAAAACGCATCGGCGAACCAGAAGGTAATTTGAAAATCCCGCAACTGTTTGATAAAGCTTTGCACCGCCGAGGTCTCGATACCCAGCGTGTCCGCCAGCTTCGCTTCGTTCAACACCGACCACATCAAGCGGGTATCCTGCTTTTGGCGCGCCGGAACATACGACGCGTTAAAAAACGGCTCCTCACGACGAAGGCTGATTTTCGCGGTATAAAAATCCTGTTCGTTAAAAACGATATACATGATTCGCCGAAACAGCGCCGCGTAACTTTTGACGCCGCAAAACTCCAAAATTTCCAACACGCGATTTTTGATCGCACCTCGCAAATAGCCGTTGACGGCGCCGTCCCGTTCGATGACATAAAAAACCTGCGAAGAATCGTTGCGGTAATTCAACTGGGCTTCCCAATCGGCCGGTACCCGGCAAAGCGGACCGTTGCGATCTTTGTTAAATTCGCTGTGCATCTCCATCACCCGCTCGAAATCTTTGGCGCGGTCAAACGGCCGCACACCCGAAACGTCGGAAACTTCGAATTTTTCGAACGAGAATTCAATCAGCGGCATCGGCACAAAGCCAAAACGCTCGTAGAAACTGTTGTCCCGGCTCAGCACCACACTCAACGGATAATCAAATTCGCTCAGCAAATTGAGCGTGTCCTTGATGAGCTCGGCGGAATTGAAATGGCTTTTATGTTCTGGATGCACGGCGAAATGTCCCAGTCCCGCAAACGGCACGGGCTTCCCTTTCAGCCACATTTTGCGGTCAAAAACTTGTAATACGGCCACGAACTGACCATTTTCTTCGGCAACGCGGGTCTGCCAGAATTCGTACCTGGATTCGTGTTGCATTCGCGCCGCAAATCTTTCTTTCGAAATATCGGGGTGGTTGGTTTCGAGCAACTCAAAAACTTTTTCCAATTCAGCCGGATTCTCCACCGAGCGAATCGTAACACTCATCGCAGCTCCTCTCCTTTCTTGTTAACATTGTAGGGGCGAAGCATTCTTTCCATGAATTCTCTGGTAAAGCAACTAATGCTGGAAAGGATGCTTCGCCCCTACTTGCCGCTATTGAACTTGAAGGCTTCAACTAACATGGCGCGCAGGGCGTCTTCGTCGAGATCATAGTACAAGCGGCTATCCTTGGCAATAGAAATTTTGCCGGTTTCCTCAGAGACAACAATGATCACCGCGTCGGACTCTTCGGCCAACCCCAGCGCCGCGCGGTGTCGCGTGCCGAGGTGGGCATCCAGGTTGTTTTCCTGGCTCAGCGGCAGGATGCATTTTGCGGCCTCGATAATGTCGTTTTTGATGATCACCGCGCCATCGTGCAGCGGCGAGCGCGCACTGAACAGCGAGACCAGCAGCGGCGACGACACCTCTGCCTGAATCGGAATACCGGTCTCGGCAATAGATTTAATCCCCATGTCGCGCGTCAAAACCATTAAGCCGCCGTTGCCGCGGCGGGACAACTCGAAGGCGGCTTTGATGATCTCATCAAACGTTTTGCCGCTGGATACTTTTACAAAATAGCGAACCAACCGGCTCTGCCCCATGAAAATCAGCATACGCCGCAGCTCCGGCTGGAAAATAATGACAAACGCGATCAGCCACACGGTCTTGAGATTATCGAAAATCCAGCTCATCCCGCTCATGTTAACCAATCGGGTAAGCAGGGACATGATCAAAATCAACACCAGCCCAACAAACATCTGTGCGGCGCGGGAGCCGCGCATGAAACAGTACAGCTTGTAAAGGATAAACGAAATCAGCAAAATATCCAGGATGTCAATCAAGGTCACCTTGACAAATCCGATAGGGAACAGTGTGGTGCGGAATAGATCCAAAATTGGGTCGATCATGTCTGAAATCTCCCCAGCAGGCAATCGGCGATAGCGGCGGCGCGCTTCATCGCTTTGACGTCATGCACGCGCAAAATATTTGCGCCGTTGAGGATTGCGGCCGTTGCCGCGGCAATCGTGCCTTCGATTGATTCTTCCGGAGTTAAATTTAACACTTTGCCAATAAACGATTTTCGCGATGGTCCGACCAGGATTGGACGACCTAAATCGGTAAACCGCTGGAGCTGGCGAATTATTTCATAATTATCCATCAGCCGTTTCCCGAACCCGATCCCCGGATCTAAAACCAGGTTCTCCCCCTTGATGCCCTGATGCAGGGCGTAGTGAATTCGTTCCTGGAAATAGGTGTGGATTTCCGCAACCACATTTTCATAAACCGGCTTTTGCTGCATGTCTTTGGGGCGGCCTTTGATGTGCATCAAAATGACCGGCACGCCAAATTCCGCGGCCACGCCGGCCATATCCGAATCAAAGCCGAGGGCGCTGACGTCGTTGAGAATATGCGCGCCGGCCGCCAGGGCCCGACGCGCCGTGGTCGCTTTCATGGTATCCACCGAAAGCGGTACCGAAACCGAATCCAACAACCCTTCGATCACCGGCAGGATGCGTTTGATTTCTTCCTCCACGGAAACCGCCTCCGCCCCCGGCCGGGTGGATTCGCCGCCAATATCCAAAATGTCCGCGCCTTCTTTGACCATTTGCACACCCAACGCGATGGCCGCCTTCGCATCCGGGGTGCGGCTGCCGGCATAAAACGAATCCGGCGTGCAGTTGATGATCCCCATGATGTGCGTGCGCGACCCCAGATCTAAAATTTTGCCGCGGCAATTTAACGTAAACGGATTCATCACAAATTAACGCGAGTTGGAAGTGTTGGACATGAGCGAATCGATTCGCCCATCTCGGTTAAGGTCTGGCAAAAAAAACAGAGTTGACATCACCGCGATCGCAGCGATGAAACCAACTCTGCTTTTTTTGACGGCATGGCGATAAACATACCCGGCGATAACTAAACCTGCTGCCCAAAGAACGAAAGCAACATAAACGCTCGTCGGTATGTACAACGCTTGGAAATTCATCCGGTATAGGGACGGTGATGAATTTAAATGAGATTGCTGGCTATCTCCTTCCTTTCAACTTTTTGGCTGGGTTTAGAATTGTTTTTGCCTTTGATGGGATCCAGCGTTTGCCCGTTGAGGACTTTATCAATTTCATCGCCGTCGAGAATCTCGCGCTCCAGCAGCGCGTTGGCGAGCGCGTGAAGTTTGTCCAGATTGCTGCGGACGATCTGTTCCGCATGGGCCGCCGCGTTTTCAACAATCCGTTTGACTTCTTCGTCAATCAACTGGGCCGTTTTCTCGCTGTAATCCCGGTGCTTGGCAATTTCGCGCCCGAGAAAGATTTCTTCTTCTTTTTTGCCGAAAGTAAGCGGCCCTAATTTTTCGCTCATCCCCCATTCGCACACCATTTTGCGGGCTAGCTCCGTAGCGCGCTCGATATCGCTGCCGGCGCCGGTAGTGAATTCGTTCATCACCAGTTTCTCGGCAGTCCGCCCGCCCATCAGGTGGCACAACAAGTACTCACAATAGGTTTTGGAATAATTATGCTTTTCGTCTATCGGCAGCGTGGTGGTGACGCCCAGCGCCCGGCCGCGCGGAATGATGGTAACTTTGTGAACCTTGTCGGATTGCGGGGTAAACTTGGCGACCAGCACGTGTCCGGCCTCGTGATAAGCGGTGACGCGCTTTTCGTCTTCGGTGATCAGCAGGCTTTTCCGCTCGATGCCCATCATCACCTTGTCTTTGGCGTCTTCCAGGTCGTGCATGTCGACCATTTTTTTGTTGGCGCGCGCCGCCAGCAGCGCCGCTTCGTTGACCAGATTGGCGAGGTCGGCGCCGGAAAATCCCGGCGTGCCGCGCGCAATGACCGCCAGATCGATATCATCGGAAAGCGGGATGTTTTTAGTGTGCACTTTCAAAATCCCCTCGCGGCCGCGCACATCGGGACGATCAACTATTATCTGCCGATCAAACCGACCGGGGCGCAGCAACGCCGAATCCAGCACATCCGGACGATTGGTGGCGGCAATCAGAATGACCCCTTCGTTGGAATCAAAGCCATCCATTTCCACCAGCAGTTGATTGAGGGTCTGCTCGCGCTCATCGTGGCCGCCGCCCAAACCCGCGCCGCGGTGGCGGCCAACCGCGTCCACCTCGTCGATAAAGATGATGCACGGGGCGTTTTTCTTCCCCTGCTCAAACAAATCTCGCACCCGCGATGCGCCCACGCCCACAAACATCTCCACGAAATCCGCGCCGGACATGCTGAAGAACGGAACACCCGCCTCGCCGGCGACCGCCTTGGCCAGCAGCGTCTTGCCGGTGCCGGGCGGGCCCAGCAGCAGCGCCCCCTTGGGAATCTTGCCGCCCAGCCGCTGAAACTTTTCCGGGTCTTTCAGAAACTCGATGATCTCACGCAGCTCCTGTTTGGCCTCATCCGCGCCGGCGACGTTATCAAACGTCACCTTGGTCTGATTTTCGGTAACCATCTTCGCGCGCGAGCGGCCGAACGAGAAAATTCCTTTGGCCCCGCCGCCCTGCATGCGCCGCAAAAAGAAAATCCAAAATACCCCAAAAAGAATCCAGGGCAGGAGGCTTAACAGGTGGCTCCACCAGTCGTTGGAAATTTCTTTGAATTCAACACGGGCCACGCCATAGTCCTTCATCCATTTCTGCGCCGTCTCCTGGTTGGGAGTCTCGGGCAGGGTCACTCGGAAGAGGCGGTAGCGTTTCTCTTTAATGGGTTCTGCGGCATCTTGATAAAGCTCGCCCTGAAATTCCTTATTTTCAACCGTTGCCTTTTTGATCTCTTTGTTTTCGAGATGCTCGACAAACTGTGAGTAGGTAATGTTAACTTTGCTGGGCTCATCCAGCTTCCAGCGCCGCGAAAACCATATCGCGACGATGATGATAATCAACCAAAACGACAACGTGCGCGTGGCCTTTCGCCATTGAAAATTCTCGTCCTTTTTCGACTGCTTTCGACTTGGCTGACGCTTACCGGCTTTTCCTTTTTCTTTGTTATTCAAGACCATACATCCTTTTATTAAAGTTAATGCATTAATCCATTACATAAATATCGGGTAAATTGCGAAACTTTTGCGCTAAATCTAACCCATATCCCACCACAAAGCGGTTGGGGATTTTGAACCCAATGTAGTGCACTTCATAGGGCACCTGCGCCGCGTCCTCTTTCACCATTAACGAAACGAACTTCAGCGACTTCGGATTCATTTTGCTAATCTTATTTTTCAAATATTGCACGGAATATCCGGAGTCCACAATGTCTTCGACTACGATAACGTCTCGCCCTTCCAGGTGCGCATTAATTTCTTTCAACAGCTTGACGTTACCGGATGTTTTCACGGCGTCTTCGTAACTTGAAATTTTGATGAAGTCCACTTCGCAGTCGATGTTCAACTCACGAAACAGGTCGGCGCAAAAAATAAAGCCGCCGTTCAACACCCCGATCAGGATGGGGCACTTGCCGCGATACTCGTCTGAAATCCGTTTTCCGAGCTCCTGGATTTTGGTTCTAATCTCGTCTCTGGAAATGAGTACTTTATTTTTGTTTTCTGCCAGTTTCTGAGTTTCTTCCGGGTGCATTGGGCGTCTCAATCATTTCCAATCTTAATAATCGTTTGGTTGCATCCGTCACTTTAAATCGATCGTCGATCGCCAGCCCACCAATCCAAACAATGCCGTCGGGCGCTTCCAGAATGGGCGTTTTGCGGCGGAGATGATGGGGAATTTTGCGATCGGAAAAAAAATCCGCGAGTTTCTTTCGCCCCCTGAAGTTAAGAGGAATAAAACGATCTCCCGGTTGGTGGGTCCGCAAACAAACTTGGCTGCCCGTGCGATCAAAATCCACAAACTCTACTTTTTTGTCTTCCGCAAATTTAATTCGTTCAACTTTCTCGAGGATCAACCAACTGATCTCATAGTCCCGGAAGCAAACCGAGTTTTGTGCAAGCAGGTTTACGTGTAATCGCTTATCCGGTTCGCTCTTTTTCCCGATAACAATCCCATTGTGATCGACAGCAATTTCGAATTCCTGATTGATGACCCTCCGTTTCCCAATTTTTCTGTTCTCGATGAGCTGCAGGATTCGCGTTAGTTTATCAAATGTGAAATCGTTTCGCTTAATTCCAAGATCGGCGCCCGCCCGGAATAAAATATATTTTTGAACAATTTTAAAATAATTCAAAAATCGTACAATATCAAGAACTATTTCATTTTTTTTTTGCAACGAAACCAATGACTTAAAGGCGTCATCGGCAACAGCCTGCAACAGCTCCTCGGTTTCCCGAAAAATCTGCCCGGTTCGAGTTAAGGTGTCCACCAAATTGGGATTGAAATGCTTTGTGAGATAAGGAATCAATTCTTGGCGAATGCGATTTCTGCGATAGCTCAAATCGCGATTGGTGGAATCCTTGCAAAATTTCAAACCCTCCTGCCGGACATATTCTTCCAATTCCTGACGGGTGAAATTCAGCAGCGGCCGAATGTGTGCTGCCGAACTCCTGGTTCGACGGAGTTTATCCTGACCCCGACCGGTCGGGGCGAAGGACTCACCATGAGGGAACTTAGCTTCATCCCGAGCCCTTCGACTTCGCTCCGGGTAAACTCCGTCGAAGGATGATTCGGCCAGACCTCGGGTTTTTAACATTCCCTGCAACCCCGAACTGCCGGCGCCGCGCAAAACGTGATCGAGAATGGTTTCGGCTTGATCGTCTGCGGTGTGCGCGGTGGCTAATTTGGAAAAGCGGCCTTCTTCTAAAAACTGTTCAAATGCCCGGTAGCGCAACAGGCGCGCGCTCTCTTCCAGCGACAATCTGGCATCAGCGGCGAATTTTTTGGTGTCGACTTTCTGAACATAAAATGGCAGCTCAAACTTATCTGCCAGCGAGCGCACGAATTCCAGATCGCGATCGGCTTCCTCCCCGCGCAGGCCGTGGTGAACATGGGCCACCCCGGACGGAACGTCAAAATCGGCGGCCGCCTTCAAAAACAGGTGCAGCAGCACCACCGAATCCAGTCCGCCGGAGACCGCCAGCAAAATGTTATCACCGGGTTGAATGAGTTGAAACAGCGCGGTCTTAAATTTTTTTACCAGATCATGTTCAGTCATGGCTCTCGGCCAGGTAGTTCACCACCAACTTGAACATCAGCGCGACGTGGGTAATTTAGTGAAGTCTTTCAAAATAAGCAACAGTCCGGAGAATCACCAGCAAACGCCGCCGCAGATTACTTGCGGTTTACGATCTGCTGTTGTATATTGACCGTCACTCTCATAACCAAAGAACCACAGTAGAAAACAACGGACGGAGGGAACCATGGAACTGACTTGGTTGGACATCACGCTGTTCCTGGCATTTTTTGCGGTGGTGATTGGCGTCAGCATGTACAAGAGCCGCAAAGAAGAAAGTGGGGAGGATTACTTCTTGGCCAGTCGCGGGCTGACCTGGCCGTTCATCGGACTCTCCCTCATCGCGGCCAACATTTCGTCGGAACATTTTGTCGGGATGGCCGGACAAGGCGCCGGCATCACCGGCATGGCAGTCGCCAGTTACGAGTGGATGGCGGCCATCACGTTGGTTTTCGTCGCCATTTTTTTTCTGCCTAAATTTCTCCGCAGCGGCATTTTCACCATCCCCGAATATCTCGAGTATCGCTACAACGCCACTGCACGCGGGCTGATGGCGTTTTACACCATGCTCATCTACGTCGGCGTGACCATTGCGGCGGTGGTTTACTCCGGCGCCTTGGCCCTCAGCACGATTTTTGAGGTCAAATTGATCAATGCAATATGGCTGGTGGGAGGCATTGCCGCCATCTATACGATCTGGGGCGGACTCAAAGCTGTCGCGTGGGCCGATCTGTTTCAGGGGTCAGCTTTGATTATTGGCGGCGCCATCACGATGGTAATTGGCTTCGTCGCCGTTGGCGGTGTCGGCAATTTCTTTGCGTTCAACGCAGACAAACTGCACATGATTCTTCCGAGCGATCATCCGGTGCTGCCGTGGACGGCGCTGGTCGTCGGTCTGTGGATTCCCAATTTTTATTATTGGGGATTGAATCAATACATCACGCAAAGGACGCTCGCGGCCAAGACGCTCAAGCAAGGCCAGCTCGGCGTGATTTTCGCCGCCTTTCTGAAGCTGACTATCCCATTCATCATCATCTTCCCGGGCATCATGGCCTTTCAGCTTTACCACGATCAGCTCACGGCCGCAGGTTCAACAACGGACGCCGCCTATCCCTTATTGATCCGAAACCTCGTCACCACCGGTTTGCGGGGATTCATCTTTGCCGCCATTGCTGGCGCGGTCATCAGCACCCTGGCTTCGATGCTAAATTCCGCCTCCACTATTTTTACCATGGATTTGTACAAGCGCCACTGGCGAAAGGACGCCAGCGAGCGCTCGCTGATCACCATGGGACGGATCACCACTGCCATTTTCGTACTCATCGGATCTTTCGTCGCCCCGCAGCTTGCCAATCCGAGATTCCAGGGCATCTTCAATTACATCCAGGAGTTTCAGGGGTTTCTCTCGCCAGGCGTGTTAGCGGCGTTTGTGTTCGGACTGTTTTTTAAACGCGCCCCCGCCAGCGCCGGCGTGGCCGCGCTGGTGTTGTGCCCGATCCTGTATGGATTGCTTTTGTTATTTTTTCCCGAAGTTGCCTTTTTGAATCGCATCGCCATTACCTTTCTTGTCATCGTTGTCGTGATGACAGCCATCACCATGACCAGACCTTTGTCCGCGCCGGTCACGCTGCCGGTGCGCCAGGAATTTGATATGCGCCCTGCGCCCTCTGTCGTGTGGTTGGGGACAACGGTCATTGTGGTGACGTTGGCAATGTACGTTATTTTCTGGTAGGAGTCCTGCCCTTTGTGGTGCAATGCCCATGCGATAAGATTGCGTACATAAACCCATTGCCATCCGAAAGGAGTTATCTAATGGAATTTGCCGGCTATCTTCTCTCGCGATTGAATCGCCTGCTGGTCGCACTTTTTTTATTCTATACCCATTGCAGCTCTGAAAAAGCGGATCTCCAGCGCGTTGCCATGCGCCAGGATCCCCATTCCTTTGCGCGTCCCCATGAAGTGGCAGTCACTCATCTCGATCTCGACGTGCGGGTGGATTTCGCCGTCAA
>Ga0247727_10016708_pt1 | contig 11800 bp, 11 predicted proteins | sample WisWelCaveWW1625_FD_202498 | JGI IMG/M metagenome (GOLD analysis project Ga0247727, IMG submission 202498) | Biofilm microbial communities from Wishing Well Cave, Virginia, United States - WW16-25 | ecosystem: Environmental > Aquatic > Deep subsurface > Groundwater > Cave microbial mat | place...
GTAAAATTTTTAAAAGTTTCGCTGTCTGTAAATTTCAGTTATTTCTAACAGCCCAAATATTTGTTTTAATAAGAATTAAATATAAAAAATATTTTCCTTCTTTCAGGCACGGTATATCTTTTTGCAAAAGACATGCCATCATCAATACAAGCCTGAGTAGCTTTACCTAAAGGCGAAAAAACGAACCAAATGCTGACAAGCTGTTCGGGAGTGAGTCAGTTAGGCGGGTTATTGATGGCGGAATTTGACCAGTTTGGCTATTTAGAGTTGGTTAATACTTCAAGTTATGTTAAAAAAACTATAATTGGTATACTTACTAAAACGGTAATACAATATTTAGTATTGTCGATTTTCAACCACTTTAAAAAGAGCTGTCTCTGGTTGTAAGCAAAGCCGCTAAGTTATTGTTTTTAAATTTAGCAACTTCATCCGGTCAGCCAATTTGTTATTGCTTCCAGGCAGCCAGTCCGGTATTCGCATGAATTGCGACCGTATCATCCGTATTCCGGGCATATCCGCCGCCGAGCGTAGCGGCAATAGGAATCTTTCGTTCTTTGGCCCAGAGAAAGATGAGCCGATCACGTTCCGCCAGCCCCGGTAAAGTGAGTTTCAAATCCCCCAGTTGATCGTGCTCATAAGGATCAGCCCCGGCCTGATACAGAATCAACTCGGGGCGAAACGCATCCAAAATTTTAGGAATATGCGTTTGCAGATGATGCAGATACTCCGCGTCCGTGACGCCATTTTGCAGATGAATATCGAGATCGCTTTCTTCTTTGGCTGGATAAAGCTCCCATTGATGGATGGAAAACGTGAACACGCTCGTCTCCAGTTGGAAGATTTTCGCGGTGCCGTTGCCCTGGTGCAAATCGCAGTCGATCACCATCGCCTTTTGAATTTTGTTTTGCCTCTGCATCGCGCGCACGGCCACGGCGAGATCGTTCAAATAACAAAAGCCCTCCGCCCTCTCCGCAAAAGCATGATGGAAGCCGCCGCCGAGGTGTACGGCCGCGCCGTCGCGCAGCGCCAACTCCGCGGCGAGAATCGTCCCGCCACACACCAGCACAAACATATCCACAATCTCACGCGTGAGCGGCAATTCGGAGCACAGCGTGCGCGGCGTCCAGCGGCAGTGATAAAGATCGTCGAGATAGCGCCGTGTATGAACCCGCAAAAGCTGCTCCTCCGTCGCCGCCGTTGGTGCGACAAACGCGCTCTCAGGAATTTGATGCTGCCGGCGCAGCGCCTGTGCCACCAGTTGGTATTTTTTAATCGGAAAAACGTGAACGCCGATATCGGCGTAGTAGAGCGGAGAATAGACGAAATGCATAAAAATTATTTGATTTGATTTTTTATACGAATGACTGGATCTGATACCAACGGGCTTAAAGCAAAAAGTCAAAATGATTAAAGTCAAAATCATTGACCCGCTTCTAATCATTTTGACTACAATCATTTTGACTTATATCTTTTGCCAATCACTCGCATTTTTTAATTGTTTTGCGCACAACCCGGAACCCAAAGGCATTCCACGCGGATTAAAAAACCACGCTGATAGATCCGTGTGGTTTTTTAATCCGTGTGGAATTTCCCTGGCCTGCGGCACCGCGTGGCGCGGGGGCGCCAGGGCGGGCTTGACAGTTTTTCAAAGATTTAAATTTTAGACCCCGATAATTTTACCTTCAAATAAGCTGCGTGGCAAAACGCAACGCGCCTTCATACTCCGTGTCGCGGTTGTCGCGCGCCATGGCCTGCGCCAGCAAATCAGCCATGGTCGCTTCGGGAAAATTCGCCGTGGATTCGGAAAGGACTTGCCCACCGTTGCTGACGCGAATGGTAATCTGCGCCGTCGGCAAATCTCGCTGCATCGAAACGACAACGGGCGCCTCGTTGGGCTGAAAAGAAATCTGCGCCGACATAATCACGCCGGCCGCAACTGGCGCCGCGGAATCAGTTTCGGGATTTCGCAGCGCAATTTTGCCGGCCACTGCTTTATCTTTATTTTGCCAGCCCGTCAGAAACACATTTTCACCGGCCGGCGTCAGCGGTTCATTCAATTTCCAGCTCAACAAATTGGCCAGCCAACCGAGCAGGAGAAAAGGTTTGGCAAAGTGTACGTCACCTTCCGGCGCCGCAATAACTTCAAGCGCCACTTCCGACACCTGATTTCGCAGCGACGCCGCCGGCTCCGACTCCATAAATCTGGCGAGAAGATCGCGCCACGGCGCCAGGCGCAGCCAGTTCAGATCGCCGCCGGTGCCATTTTTCCAGTATAAACTCAGCGCGCGCGCCTGCGACAGCGTGTTGCCCACATCACGCCCATCCGCCGAATCAAAAATCAAATGCCGGCAGGTCGCGAGCAATTTTTCAAACAGGACATGCTCCTCCGGCAGATCACCCTGCCACCACAATGCCACCGGCAGCTTTTCCAAAAGCAATGGCGTGGCCGTTTCGGCAAGTTGGTCGACTTGATTTCCTCGCGCGATGAGGGTGATTTGTTCGCACCCGACTTTCTTTCCATCGGCGTCGTGAACATGCGTCGAAATGTAAGCGGAAATTTCGTTCTCGCCCGCCTCCGGATCGGCAATCATCGCGATAATTCGGCAGGAATGGCGGCGAGTCAACACCGCGAGCGCGGGGACGGCGCGCTCGTAAGCGCCCTCATGCGGCGAATAAATCAACACCGTCGAGGCGCAAGCGCGCGCGTGATTTTTTTCCGCCGCGCTTTTCCAGAGCTGCGCCAACTCCGTTTCAATGGCCCCGATTTCGACGGCGAGGGATTCTCCGTTTATAAAAGCGGCAACACGTTCGTCCGTGGACATGGCATTTTCCTTAAGTGTTTACGCATTCATACTTCGACCTAACCTGAGTGATCTTATCGCATCACCATGACGAACAACCTCGCGTCATGATAGCAACTCCATTAAACGCCAGAGGCGTGACATATTTATAGACTTGTGCATACCTCAACCCCAAAACCCCGTCAGGGGTGGCATGTTCTCGCGCCCTGATTACATGTCACCTTACAGGGTTTGAAAGATGAGGTGTGGTTTTTCTATAAACATCTCACGCCTCCGGCGTTTGGGGAGTGCGCAATTTTTCAAAGACGTTCTCACGCAACGGTAATTGCGTCGTTCAGATAAACGCTTTGAATCGCATTCAACAACGCCACGCCTTCACTCATGGATTTCTGAAAAGCTTTTCGGCCGGAGATCAAGCCCATGCCGCCGGCGCGTTTATTAATCACGGCCGTCTTCACCGCTTCTTTCAAATCGGACTCGCCTTTGCCGGTCGAGGCGCCGCCGGAATTGATCAATCCGGCGCGGCCCATATAGCAATTGGCCACCTGATAGCGCGTGAGATCGATCGGATGATCCGAAGACAGTTTCTCGTAGACCGCTTTGTGCGTCTTCCCGAATTTCAAAGCATTGTAGCCGCCGTTGTTTTCCGGCAGCTTTTGTTTGATAATATCGGCCTCAATGGTAACGCCCAGATGGTTGGCCTGTCCCGTCAAATCCGCCGAAACGTGATAGTCCTTGTCGTCTTTCACGTTGAAAGCGGAATTTCTGAGATAACACCAGAGAATGGTGGCGAGACCAAGCTCATGTGCGTGCGCAAACGCCGCGGAGATTTCCTGAATCTGTCGCGCCGATTCATTCGAGCCGAAATAAATCGTTGCGCCGATCGCCCGCGCGCCCATATTGAACGCCTGCTCGACGTTGGCAAACAGGAGCTGGTCGTATTTATTGGGATACGACAGAAATTCGTTATGATTGATTTTTAAAATGAACGGAATTTTGTGCGCATACTTGCGGGAGACCGCCCCTAAAACGCCGAGCGTGCTCGCCACCGCGTTGCAGCCGCCTTCGAGGCCGAGCTTGACGATATTTTCCGGATCAAAATAAATCGGATTGGGCGCAAACGACGCGCCGGCCGAATGCTCGATGCCCTGATCGACCGGCAAAATGGAAACATAACCGGTGCCGCCTAACGTGCCGTGATTAAAAATTTGCTGCAGGTTTCCGAGCACGGCGTTGGAGCGATCCGAAACCGCAAAAACGCGGTCCACAAAATCAGGGCCGGGAAGGTGCAGCAGCTCTTTTGCAATCGTCGTACACTTGTGCTCCAACAAATAAGCGGCTTCATTCCCCAGAATTTCCATAGCCATTTTCGGGTTTATGCTCATCACTCAATCTCCTCGTGGTTTTGATTTAAAAGTTCATTCTTGTTTGACGGGCAGGAAAACTCGGATATTTATTTTACACGCGCCGGCGGTTTTTGCCTGAGCCATAAAATAAGAAAATGAAACAAAATGCGCAAGCGGAGAATTTGTTTATGAAACGGCAAATTCCGTATGCACGCGTTTGCGCGGCGAGTAAAAGGCGAGGACGATCATGTCTTTCGGAACGCCGGCAGCCATGAGATCATCGGCAATGCCCGATTCGGTGCCGTCGTGTTGAATCCAGATTTTGCCGTCCGGCTTAATATCGACGTGGATGACACTGCCGTGCACTCTGCGGACACCATTCCATCCCACATGCACCATTTCGTAATGATGCTTCTGGTTGTCAAAAACAGCTTCAACTTCAATCTCCCCATGCGACGGCGTAAATTGCGCATAGTGATTTAAAACTTTTTTAACAATTTCAGCGTGCTTTTCAATCAAGGAATCCATCTAACAATCACCTCCTCTTTGTCATCAAATATAATCATGTTCAGATTTAGCTTATTCATAATGAACTCGCCAAAAGGCTCTTTGAAAATACCTTCAAAGGTCTCGTGCGTAATTGCACGATACAATATCCGTTCCGGCTCTATTTCAGGAAGGATGCTTAAATAAAGGACATATTTTCCAAGCGCATTCTCGATATCTTCAATCTCGGATTTTCCGATAAAACTTTTTATTTCTACGGCGATTTTTTGCTCTCCTTTTGCAGCGGCGATGAGTCGTTCCGCGCCTAAATCAACATAGATGTTCTTGCGCCCAAAAGACAATTTCAAAGGATCATTCGTGATGGTCCAGCCGTCCTTCACCAGCGCGGTTTTGACGTGGTCATGATAAATATCTCTTGCCGGCATATTTTTTTAACTCATTCCAAAGTTCATAAAACTCTTTCAAGCTTCAATGGTTTCCAACGCTTGATCTTCAAAAACTTCCAGTCCGATCTCATATAGAACAGTCGGGCAAATATCGGTGCTGTTTTCCCAGACAATGGTGTCTAAATCCGCATCCACCCGCACTGTTTTAAAAAACTCAAAATCCTTTAATGGCGAGTAAATTTTTCGATTCAGAAACTCCGCCATGTCGATGATTTTCACTTCGTCATTATCAAAGGTTATTCTCAATTTATATGGCTCGAGAGGCTCAACCATTTTAACATATCGCATAGGACTTACCTCAATGGTTCGATTTTGAAAAAACGGCTGATTTCCAGCATATTAACCTCACACGACAGGCTGGCCAAGTGTCATTTTAAATTCTGTAGTAGCTCATGCAACGGCAAACTCCGTATGCACGCGCTTGCTCGGAGAATGAAACGCGAGCACAATCATGTTTTTCGGAACACCGGCCGCCATGAGATCGTCGGCAATGCCCGACTCCGTGCCGTCGTGTTGAATCCAGATTTTGCCGTCGGGCTTGACGTCAACGTGAATCACGCTGCCATGCACACGGCGATAATCATTCCAGCCGACATGCATCAGCTCATAATGATGCCGCTTTTCATCAAAAACGGTTTCGGGTTCAACCTCCCCGTACGCGGGCTTAAACTGAGCGTAATGGCTCAGAACGCTCATAACAATCTTGGCATGTTTTTCGATTATGGAATCCATTGAACAATGACCTCCTTTTTTTCATCAAAACTGATTATGTGCAAGTTTAGTTTTCGGATGAGCGTCTGGCCAACGGGTTCATTAAAAATACGCTCAAAGATTTCCCGTGTAACTGCAAGAAATAATTTGCGATCCGGCTCATTTTCTTCCAGAAGGCTCAGGTATAGAACATAATGGCCGAGAGCGTCTTCGAGATCATCGATTTCCGATTTTCCGATAAAGCTTTTTATTTCTACGGCGATTTTTTGATCTGCTTTGGAGGCGGCAATGAGTCGTTGTGCGCCAAGATCAACGTAGATATTTGTGCGGATACCAAATGGCACAGTCAAAGGATCATGCGTGATTGTCCATCCGTCTTTGATAAGCGCCGCCTTGACATTGTCGTGGTAAATATCTTTTGCCGGCATATTTCATTTTTCACACTTTGATGTATTTTCGTGTATGGCGCTATTAGCGCAACAATTAGGCGAAATCACTTACGGATTTGTGACGGCGTCGTGAATTTTTCTTCACGCTGTTGCGGCCGGAAGCGGCAGCAACGAGGTGATCAGAATCGTTTCCACTGGCGAGGGGGTATAAGCAGACAGAGAAAGGATGTCGCTCACAGGGGGATGCAAAGCGATGTCAAGCACCATCTGGCGAAGCTCAACGGACAGTTGCGCCAGACCGGTGAGCGGAAAACTGCGCGGGCCAACCTCGGTGCGTTGAGCCAGCACCGAGTACTCAAAAAAGGTTAGTCCTACAGGCTTACGCTCGGCTTTATTTATTCGCAACAGGATATGATCATTCAATTCGATGCCCGTGGCTTTTTCACCTGGTGAAAATGAAACATAAAGTGTGTCGCTCGTCTCGTCGTAGTTGAAAATTGGCGCTGCCATATTTTTACCCGATTTCTTTTTGAAATGCCGTTGTAATGTAATTATTGAAAACAGGTTTTCCTGTTTCATCCACGCTAAATCCAAATAACACGATTGCCATAATGTGCGTGTTATCTTCTGCCAAACGGTCAAATGCCTTGAGGTAGCGGTATTTTCGCGGGTTGAGCAAATCTTGTTTTCTTGTGCCCGTTCGAATTGTTTCCTTCAGTTGTTCTTCATACTCCACCATTTCCGGATGATTGATCGGTTCGATGATATGTTCCCACCGCTCGTGCGTGAGATAAATCTCATTGCCATAGCGGTCGCGAACCGTCCACCGTCGTCCGGCAACCATAATATTCCTTTCATGTATACCGGCAAAATAAGCAATTTAATGTAGAATTGCAAATTAAAAATGAGGCCGTGCGTGCACACGACTATATATAATGATCGACAAGCCGACGTAGCTGATTGTTTTTTAACCATCCCTTTCAACCTCGCCAGCCGCGCTTTGGCGTCGCTCAACTCCGGCCAATCCGGATCGGCGTTCTTCCAAACGTTGAAAAAATGTTCATAGCGCGCCATCGCTTTTGCGGTCAGGCCTTTTTGCTCGTACAATTTGGCCAAGCGGTAGTGGAAGCGGGCGGGAATCATGCGCCGGTCATTGCTTTGCGAATCGATCATCGTGAGCCGTTCGTATTCCGCAATGGCGCCGTCTATGTTTCCCTGTTGTTGATAAGCCCGCGCCGCGATATCTTCTCGAAACGGAAGGTTATAAATAAATACGTCGCGAATACCCATTGATGGTAATTGCGAATGCTTTGTTTTCTGACCAACAGTAATCGCTTCTCCAAGCGAACTTTCTGCCAGTAAAATCTCGGCGGCGAGCAAACCATGATGAAACTTAGGTCGTTCATTTTGCTCACGTTCTGCCAGCGGCAAGATCGAGTTGATCACCGCAAGATGGTGCTTGGCAGAATCGACCTGCCCCAGTTTAGCACTCACCAAACCAAGATAGAAACTGTGATATTGTTTATGGTAAAGCGCTCGCGCTGATGCGACTTCCATAAGGCTATTGATAAGATTTTTAATGGCGAACCGTCCTGATTCAAATTCGCCCTGATCGTAATAAATCCATCCTTTTAATCTCTCTACTTCGAATCTTATGTTTCCAAGCGGATCAGCTAGCTGAGAAGCTCGTTGTAGATCCTTCCATGCCTGTTTGGTACACCCTTGAAAATATTCGTAGAAGCTTTTCATATAATAGAATGAGGCTGTGTTTAATGGAGACTGAGCTAAATGTTTATCAAGCCATTTCATCGCTGCAGGATAATCTTCTTTCAAAGCATAACAGTAAGCAATTCTCCAATCCGCATTAAAGTCGGGTTTTATAGCTTCCGCTTCTTGGAAATTCGTAATTGCGGCATCGACATTTCCCATAAGCAAAGAAACCTCGACCATCGAATCCAAAGGATCGGCGTCTCCAGGGGAGAGTGAGACATACTGCTGCAAAGACTCAATGGCTTTGGTGAAGTCGCCCATCCTTGCATAGACATATCCAAGACAGTTATAGGCATCGGCAAAATTGGGATCGAGGCTTAAAACTTTGTTAGACTCATCTATGGCTTTGTTATATTGCCTTTTCGCATGACATCGATAGGCTAAATCGCAGTGAACGCGCTTGTCTTTAGGATACTTCAGCACGATTTGTTGAAGGATGGAATCCGCTTTTTCCGGATTCCGTTCAATTGTGCCAATATAAGATGCTTCTATAAGTAGGCGTTCTCTTTCCGAAGCTTTCCTCGAGTAAGCTTTGGCTTTTTCGAGAGCTCTTATGGATTTTCGCGGTTCTCCCTGATTTCCATATATCAAGTAAAGATGGTGATAAGCCATCGCCAAGGTCGAGTCAAGCGCGATCGCTTTCTCGAATAGGCGCATGGCATCGACTTCATAGCGTTTTTCATGATACTCTCTGGCGCGAATGAAATAATTATAGGCTTCCATTGAGGTCGTCGTCACCTCGGCAATCGGCACTTGCGTCGTCTCAATCTTGCGTTCAGACAGACCAATGCCGCGAGAGATTTCCTTGCTCAAAGCATCGATCTGATTTTTGAGAATGCTGGCAATGCCCTCGCCTCTGGCGCTCTTCACAATCGCTTTCGTGTTCACATTTAAAACTTTTACATCGGTCGCAAACATGTCGCCGGCTTTGGTAAAGCTGCCGAGCACGATGATATCCACGCCGTCCATGCGACAAAGCTCGAAGCCCAAATTTTTGTCAACGATCTCCACATTCTCCTTGCCCATTTGTTTGAGGAGATCGTTCATTCGCTCCCAGGTCGTCACTTGCAGATATTGCGATTGCTCGAGGCTGGTAATCAGAAGATTCGGAATGGCCTTTTGCAGGTAATTATAAGTCGTGTCGCCGGTCAAATTCTCGAAGCTGATCACGGCGATGGGCTTTGGCGCTGAAACCAAAACTTGCTCGAAAAGCACAGGCCTGAGTAGCAAAAATCCCAAAATCAACAACAACCCAATCCCTGCCGGTACTGCAATTCGCGTGCGCCATTTTTTCCCATCGGCGCGATCTGCAACTTCGCGCCGCGAGGTTTTGCCTGCCGTTTCCAATTCCTTTAAATCGGCCAACAACGCCTCGACGCGCTGATAACGCTCCTCTGTTTTTTTCGCCAAAGCCTTGCTGACGATTTGCTCCAAACCATCGGGGACTTCGGACCTCAGACTTCGGACGGTTTTCGGATCGGTGTTGACAATCGCATACATCATCGCCATTTCATATTCGCCGCTAAAAGGCAATTGTCCCGTGAGCATTTCATACAGCACCACGCCGAGCGACCAAATATCGCTGCGATGATCGGCCTCCGCGCCTTGCGCCTGCTCCGGCGACATGTAGGCCGCCGTGCCCAGCGTCGCGCCGCTCCTGGTGAGCTTCGTCCGTCCGACCAACTTGGCGAGGCCGAAGTCGACAATTTTCACCTCGCCCTGATTCGTAATCATCACATTCGCCGGCTTGATATCGCGATGCGTGATGCCCGCTTCATGCGCCCGCGACAGTCCTTGCGCAATCTGCATGGCAATATCAATTGCACTGTCCACTGATAACTGATTACTGTTTACTTTCTTTTTAAGCGTTTCCCCTTCGTAATAAGCCATGCAAATGAAGATTTGGCCGTCCGTGGTCTCGTCAATTTCGTGGATATTGCAGATGTTGGGATGATCAAGGGCTGAGGCGGCCTGCGCCTCGTGAATGAAACGCTCCTTGGCGGCTTCGTCGCGAGTTAAATCCGGAGGGAGGAATTTGAGGGCAACAATACGTTTGAGCCTCGTATCTTCGGCTTTGTAGACAACGCCCATTCCACCGCCGCCCAGCTTTTCTAAAATTTTATAATGCGATATGGTTTGGCCGATCATAATGATGCCGCTTGTCATCAAAAATGAACTCGACAATCAGGAATTACGCCGCAATCACTCTTTCCATCGACGGGTTGACCACGGAAAAATGGCGAAATGTATTAGGATCAATTTCAATAAAGCGGTTGACCGGATCGTTAAGCAGAATCTGTCGAACGGTTTTTTCAAGACCTTCCGGCAATGTTGATAGATCATTAAGCGGAATAAAATGGAGCGTTTTGAGTTGGGAGTAATCAATGAATGTCATTCCGAGCGGTTCACCGGAATGCCGGTCAAAGCGTAAAAGTATATTGTTGTGCAGATTAACGCCCATCCCCTTTCTTCCTTCCGGCCCGAACGTGACGTACAAAATGTCGTCATCACGTTGATAATGCAAAACGATTCGGTCTGTTCGCATATTCAATTCGTCTTACACCCGTTTTCCGGCGCGCAACGTTTCCAGCGCATGCTGGTCATAGCCGCTGATGTCGGGATGCTCTTCGTAAATATGTTCCCATCTTTCGTCAGTGATGTAGATCGAATTGCCATAACGATCCTGAACGTATTCTTTTCCCACTTTGCCTCCGAATTTTCATGCCAAAATATAACACTCTCCTGACGCAATCGCAACGCTTTTCTTTTCAAATCATGTAATGCCAGGTTCTCGGCGGACTACTACCCATGTCATAAAAGCGCCTTTTTTGTTGGAAGCACAGTGCATACAAGTAACCTGTCATGCTGTAAGCATCTTTTTTGATGCAAGCACTGTGCTTGATACTAAAAAGATTCCTCCGGAATGACATTCTTCCTATTCGGCACGCGCAATTACCAAACCCGCGCAATTCATCGCCGCCGGAAACGCGCGCCGCTTCCGCAAAATCTTTCCAGCGAACGTATCATCAACTGATAATTGTAAAATTTTTTTATCGCTGTCACCAAAGAAAAACTTTTTTCAACGCGCCCGTAGATTTGTCTTGCAATTGTCGCGCGTCCTTTTTATCATGGAACATAAACAAAAATTTTTGCTGCGCGCAGGCGAGCAAAATTAAAAACGAAAACCCAAATATTCAAATCGCCTCGCAAAAAAAGATTAAACGGATTCGCGCCGCCGGAGGAATCATGCAGGTTGCCGACGAGTTTTGCACTCGCCAGATCATTTTGTTGTACAACATCGATACGAGCTGGCCGGAGAAGGATCAAAGCTACATCCGGCAGCTCGTCGAGCGCATGCAGGCCGGCATTCAGAGCTTCGGCTTCACCGTGCATCCTATCGTGGTGCAGCGCGATTTAAGCATTCTCGATCGCTATGACCCGCGGCAGTGGCTGGTGTTCAACTGGTGTGAAGGATTCGAAGGCATGCCGTGGTCCGACGCGCTGGTGGCCCGCAATCTCGAAGTGCGCGGCTTCACATTCACCGGCGCCGATTCCAGAACGATGACGATTGCGCAGGACAAATGGCGCGTCAAAAAAATTTTGCTCGCGGCCGGCGTGCCCACTCCCGTCGGCATGATGATGGATGACGGCGCCGCCGTCGAGGATTGGACGAATTTTCCCGCGCTCGTCAAGCCGGTCAATCAGCACGGCAGTTTCGGCGTGACCAAAGATTCCGTGGTGGAATCCAAAGCCGAATTGCAGCAGCAGGTGGATTGGGTGAAAAAAAACTTCGCCTCCGCTTCGCTGGTGGAGCCGTTTTTAAATGATCG
>Ga0247727_10016709_pt1 | contig 11800 bp, 10 predicted proteins | sample WisWelCaveWW1625_FD_202498 | JGI IMG/M metagenome (GOLD analysis project Ga0247727, IMG submission 202498) | Biofilm microbial communities from Wishing Well Cave, Virginia, United States - WW16-25 | ecosystem: Environmental > Aquatic > Deep subsurface > Groundwater > Cave microbial mat | place...
CAAAAGATGCTCCTCCTAAAAAGACAACAACTTGTCCGGCATTACTGACGCCCCCGACATCGGCAAAGGGGGCAGTCAGAATAATATCTTTTATGCCATCGCCATTCACCTCGCCAATCGCTGCTCCCGCGCCAAAAAGAGCAAACGTTTCTGATCCCGGATATTTCAGAGTAAAATCCGAAGCCGTATTAAATGCATTGCCGCCAAGGAAAACAAAAGCTTCGCCGCCATTTCCGGAATCATCAGCACCTACGACTAAGTCATCCATCCCATCGCCATTGATGTCGCCAGTAGCCAGCGAGGTGCCAAAATCATCATTGCTTTCCGGCACGGGATCGCGCAAGGTAAAATCGCTGATCGCGTCAAAAGTGCGCCCGCCGAGAAAAACAAAGACTTCGCCCGCGCTACTCGTACTGCCAATATCCGAAAATCGCGCGCCCACAATCAGGTCTTGAATCCCATCCCCATTTAAATCGCTGGCTGCCAACGCGCCTCCAAATGAGGCGAACCGTTCCGGTTGAGGATCATTAATGATGAGAGGAGATGAAGAATAGGCCGGCCCGAAATAAACAAAAACTTGACCTGCCTCCGGTTCGCCATTTACGGTTGCACCAATCGAACCCGTTATCGCCTCCGCGCGGCCATCGCCATTGAGATCAGCCATTAAAACGCTCCAGCCAAACCGGGCACGCGTCTGCGGCGTCGGCGCCTGCAACATGATCGATACCGTATGAGGGTCGGGCTTAATCACTTCTACCTGTTGTGACAGTGTATCGTTGGCCGGGTTCTGGTCGCCAGCCAGCGCGGTCCATACTGCAAGGCGATAATTACCCACGGCCGCCGGTGTCCATTGTGCCGCAAAAGTTTTGGTGGCGGTTGCACCAGTGGCTAAAGTGCCGGTAAAATTCTCCGTCACCGCCGGCCCGCTATTTATAAGGTAACTGACCGAAAAATTGCTTTGCTCGGTGCTGCCGAAATTCTTCATGATCATTTCGATGGAAACGGAATTGCCCAGGAAAACGGAAACCGGCACTTGCAACGCCGTGACGCCAAGGTCTTTGGCAAACTGCACGACCACTTGGCTCGGTGTTGGCAAAGTATCATTTTGGGCATTCTCATCACCGGCTAATGCTGTCCAGGCCGTAAAACGATACGTGCCCACCACCGCCGGCACCCATGGCGTCGCAAAAGTATGCGTGGCACTTGCGCCAGCAGGCAACGGGCTGGAAAAATTTTCGGCCACCGCCGGACCATTATTGATGCGATAACCAACTGCAAAATTGCTTTGCTCATCAGTGCCGAAATTCCGGACAACTAATTTGATCGGGATCGAATTGCCCAGGTCGACTGAAACCGGCAATTGCAAAGCCGTCGCGCCAAGATCTTTGGCAAACCGCTGGGTTGGAGCCACTTGCAGTTTATAAATCAAATCCGTGTTACGATCCGCCGCCCACAGATTAGTGCCGTCCCATGCCAGGCCAGTAGAATTCGTGCCGGGCGCGAGATAATAATCCAAAACATTTCCGGCGGGGTCCATTTTATAAATCAGCAAAGTCTCGCTATCGGCCAACCAAAGATTTTGCCCATCCCACGCCAGGCCATAATGAAACGTGCCCGTCGCGGAGAATGAGCTGAGAACGCTTCCGCTCGCATTCAGTTTCCAGATAGTGGGAACATCACTATCGCAAAGCCAAAAGCCGCTGCCGTGCCAGGCCAAACCGGTTGGGAACTGGCCGGGCGTCGAGAAGGAGGAAAGAACGGCCCCGTTGGCGTCGAGCTGGTAAATTTTTTCGTTATTCAAATCGGCGTTCCACAGGTTGGTTCCATCCCAGGCCAAGCCGGTGGAAATCGAGCCGGGCGAAACATAAGAAGAAATCGTGCTTCCTGTTGTCGTCAACTTGTAAATGCGGTCATTGGTCGCATCCGAACAAAAGAGATTCGTTCCGTCAACAGCCAGGCCGCGCGGCGAGGGCCCGGGCGACGAAAAAGACGACGCCACCGTTGGCGCATTCACCATGCCCTTCTGCAACACGATATCATCGACCAGAGCGCCGTTGGGTTTATTGTTCGAGCCGTCGGAACTGAAAGCGAAAGCAATCCATACCGCAGGCTTGCCGGCGAGATTTTTAAAAACCCCGCTGGTTGGCACGGCTGTTAAGGCTTGCGTAAAAGGAATCCAGGCGCCGTTCGTCGTTCCGGACAACCGGAAGCCGCTGAAATTAGTGCCATCTTCCGAAGCGAGAAAAGAGAAAAAATCAAAATTCGTTTCCGAGTTTAATAAAACCCAGAAACTGAAGGCGGCATAGTTGGCGTCGCTGAGATCAAACGGCCCGTACACCATGACCGTCGAAATATTATCCGGATAATTCGCGCCGCAGGCCAAACCGCTGCCGACGGTGCCGCCACCGATCATCCACGCGCTGGAACTGCCGTTATGCGCAACGCAATTTCGTTTCGCCCAGGTGTAGTTGCCGCTGCCGGTATTCCATAAACCGGACGGGAAACTGCCTTCAAAATCTTCCGACATAATCGTCACCAGACCACTGGCCGGCGAGGCAACTTTCTGAACAGGTGTTGCGCCCACCATCTTTGCCAGGGCAGATGGAAGCTGAAGTTGCACCGGCACTTTTTTGATTTGAGCGGCGCCGAGCTTTTCAGCGGCTTCAACCGATGCCGCAATTTCCGGCGCTCGCTTATTCGCCGTTTGTGCGGCTAATGGCGCGAAAAATGCGAAGAGTAAAATCAATCCGGCGGCGAATAAGGCGTTGTAGAATTTTTTCATTTCGAACATATTGTTCTCCCTGATTTTGATTGTTCTTAACAGCCAGGTTGTAGAGGTTTGATAAATTGAACAGCATTGCCGTTCTGCAACTGATGATCATCGTGCTGCCATACTTCTAATTGCAGGAACATCAAAAATCTTACACGCCAATAAAAAGATTATGAGGTCATTCTGCAACGACTCTAATTTTAGCAAGAATTTCTTTGGCTTCCCACTGATAATCTCCTTCCAGCTCGACAACCTTTTGAAAGGCTTGCAAGGCCTGCCCGCGATTCTCTTTCAACAACCAGGCATTGCCGAGATACCAATAAGCTTTTTCCAAAACGGAATTTCCGCCCAGTGCAATCGTCTTCCGGAAATAAATAATTGCCGGATCAACTTGATGGGAAAGCAAATAGCTCAGGCCCAGATAAAAATGGAAACTGGCGTTAGCGGAATCCTGTTGAACGGCGGCAGTTAATTTGGCTATGGCGCCGGCATAATTTTTTTCCACATAAGCGGCCATGCCCGCGTCAAAAAGTTTCTCGGCCTCGGAAGCTGCCGCGCCGCTTTTGACTTGCAAAGAGCGAAACGGTGCGGGTTCGATGCGCGCCAGGTCCGAAAGCTCGGCAGCAGGCCGGATGAGCAAAAAGAACAGCACAATTGCGGCAGCCGCGGGAATTACGTATCGCCAGTTAAACTCAAAGCGTATCCGGGGAAGACTTTCTTTGAATCGTATCCACCATGGTTTCGGTGTTAAGGCAGGCAAAAAGTGCGCGGGATTTTCCCGAATTCGCTCGATGACGGGAGCGAGCTCATAATAATTTTGAAAGCAATCATCGCAAGATAAAAGATGCGCCTCAAACTTTCGTTTGTCCTCGCGCGAAAGCTTATCAAACTCATAAAGCGTTATTAGCTCGCCGAATTCAGGGTTAATGCATTTCATATCCTTCTTCTTTTAGAAATTTTTTAAAAAGCTTTCTGCAGCGTGAGACGCGCGTATACCAGGCTGAACCGCTGTCAGACTTGTCGTTTTCCAGAATGGCTTTGATAATCGCTTTGCATTTGTCGGGTAATCGTGCCAGGGCCTTATAAATTGTTATATTGTCGATAATCGTGCCTTCAACCGACGGCTCCGGCCAATCAGAAGAAAAATATGGCGCAGAACATTCATCATCCGGAAACGCTCGTGCGAAGATTTTTTCGCGTTGGCGCCGGCGAATATAATCAACCAGTTTATTGCGAACGATCATGCAAACCCAGGGCATAAAGCCGCGATACAGGATCGCCGTCTTATATTTTTGTAGGATGACGAAACAAACTTCCGTCGTTATATCCTCGACATCCTTCTCCAATTCGGTGTCAGGCTTTTTGCCACTCCATATCTTATGTTGCACGAGCGCTAAAATCCTTGCACGCAATTGAAAAAAAAGTTGATTTTCCGCCGCAGCATCGCCGCCTTTGGCCGCTTCGAAAAGATCATCGATTCCGGGTACGTCATCCATAGCTATCCCCTTACAGAAAGGTTGAATCAGGAAAAAGCCTTTTGGAAAGTTAGTGGCATAAGATGGGCAAATTTGGAGGGAATGTCAAGAGGAAAGCGGTTTTGCAAGCTAATTCTCAAGTTTTACTCATCGCTTCCGCCATCTTCCGGCCTTCCTGCTCATTCACCCGCCACAACAGCAAACCACCGGCAATGAAAAGAATCGCAATCGACTGAATGCCGGCGCGGGGATTGCCGGTAAGGCGCCCGACGCCGCTCATCAGGATTGGCCCGATGATGGCGGCGAATTTGCCGAGCATGTTGTAAAAGCCGTAAAACTCTGCGGCCTTGTCTTTGGGAATCAGACGCGAGTAGAAGGAACGGCTCAAGGCTTGAATGCAGCCCTGCACCATCGCAATCAGAAACGCCAACATATAAAATTGGCTGATTTGAAAGCCAAAAATGTTATAAGGCTTCAAACTCAAATTCGCGCCGAGCACGGTGACGATCACATAAACGCCGATGCCAGAGAGAATGATTTTTTTGGCGCCGAGTTTTTGTCCAAGATAGCCGAGCAGATAAGCGAACGGAAAGCCGACAAATTGCACCATCAGCAACGCGACGATTAAATCATTATCGGCAATTCCGATGGATTTGCCATAATCGACGGCCATCGTAATAATCGTATCGACGCCGTCGATATAAAGCCAGTATGCCGCCAGAAAAGTAAAGACAACTTTCAACTGGCGAATTTCTTGAAAAGTTTTGCTGAGTTGAATGAAGCCTGCGCGCGCCGCTTGCCGGAAAGATATTTTTTTGCCGCCGGCCGGCTCTTCAACATTTAGAAATAATGGAATGGAAAACACCGCCCACCAAATCGCAGTGGCGAGAAAAGAAATTTGAACTGCTTCTGCCGATCCGGATAAGCCAAACAGCGCCGGCTTTTGCACCATGACGACATTGAGCAAAAATAATATACCGCCACCGAGATAGCCGAGGGCATAAGCGCGAGCGGAAGTCACATCGACATTGCTCTCGTCGCTGATGCTGACAATGAGTGAATCGTAAAAAACAAACGATCCCAAAAAACCGACGGTGCCAAGAACATAAAAAAGAACGGCGAGCTGCCAATTGCCTTCCGGAACAAAATACAAACTGCCGGTGGAAAGAATCCCCAACGTGGCAAACACAAATAGGAACCGTTTCTTCGCCGCGCCGCGATCGGCAAACGCGCCGATGATCGGCGCGATCATCGCAACGATCAAGCTGCCGGTCGACACCGCAATGCCGAGCCGCAGGCTGCTCTCGGTTGCTTCCGCGCCTTTGCTCCAAAAATTTTTAAAAAAGATAGGAAAGAATCCCGCTTGCACGACGGTGGAGAAAGCCGAGTTAGCCCAATCGTACATCGCCCAGCTCAACGCGCCTTTGTGTTTCGTCATGAAGGTTGGCCTTTTGTTGTGAGTTCATCATATTCTCTTCACCACCACCAGCGTAATATCATCCGATTGCGGCGCTGGTCCCGTATGTTGTTTGACGGCTTGCATGAGGGCCTTAATAAATTCGCCGGCGGTTTTCCGAAAATTCTGCCTGACGACTTCCAGCAGCCGCCCTTCACCAAATTCTTCCTGCCAGCCATTCATCGCCTCAATAATGCCGTCGGAATACATCACTAAAATATCGCCGGTTCGCAAAGCCAGTGTTTCTTCTTCATAATGGCTATCGTCGCGAATGCCCAACACCAGGCCGCGACGCTCGAGCGAGCGATGGGTTCCATCAACGGAAAAGAGCAGCGGGGGATTATGCCCGGCGTTGGCGTAGGTGAGTTGGTGGGTTTGATGATTCAAGAGCGCATAGAAAAAGGTGATGAAATTGCATTTGTCGGTGCTCTGGCAAAGCAGCTTGTTGGCACGGGTCAAACAAATTTTGGGCGTCGCCTCGATGAGCGTTTGCCCGCGAATCGTCGCTTGCAGGTTGGCCATCAACAACGACGCCGGCAAACCTTTGCCGGAAACATCGCCAAGACACAATGCCAGCCGATTTTTGTCGATGGCGATGAAATCAAAATAATCACCGCCGATGCTCTGCGCCGGAATCGTATAGCCGGCAACGTCGTAACCTCCGATGAACGGAGCGGTTTTCGGCAGCAGGTCATGCTGAATTTTTGCCGCCAGCCGCACTTCTTCCTGCATGTGAAACAGCGTTTGTTCTTCTTCATACAATCGCGCATTCTCAATCATCTGCGCCGATTGCGCCGCGATGATCGCCAACAATCTCTGATCATCTTCAGAGAATTCTTTTCCGCCTTTTTTATTGTAAATGGTGAGAACCCCTTTCAACGCGGATTTGACCAACAACGGCACGCACACGAGTGAAACAACCGTCTCGTCCCAGCTCACGCCGTTAAAGCGTTGATCATGGCGCGGATCATTGAGCAGCAGCGGCGTTTTATGTTGATGCATCCATCCCATCAGGCTTTCATTTGGACGCAAGGCTTGATGCTCGCTCAAGGTTGCCATGTCGCGCACCAGCGTTTTCATCGGATCGTCGGCTTTTTTTCCAACCAGAGTGATGACGCCCTGTTCCGCGTGAACCGCCTGCAGCGAGCGATGAATGATGGTCTGCAAGATCTCCGCCAAATTCGTCGAAGCCCCAATCGCACGGGACAAATCGTTGAGGAAGGAAAGTTCTTCGACGGCTCGTTTGAGACGCTGGTTCTCCTGTTGAAGAGACTGCAGTCTGGCATCAGGAATCGGCTCTGCTTTTGTTTCCATACTCCGCTCCTGTCTCGTCGCTATTGCTGATTACTGGTTTTTCTTACTCCAATCCTAACTCACCGCACAACGATTCGGTCCGGCTTCCAAATCTGCCGGCGATATCATGCCCGCGCCGGAAAAATCAAATGCAGTTTTGCCTTCATTGATGGCGATAATCATATCATAGTTTGGCGGCTTCGCCGGCAACGACGCGACAACGGTTTTGATAAAAGCCTCTTTATCGGCCTTCAGTAAACTGATTTTGCCCCGCAGATCGCCGAGTTGCGCCGTCAAAGGCTCGGAATTATATTTAATGGCGCCGCTGGAATGCGCCGGAAAAATTTTTACCGCCTCCGGCAAAGTCAGCAAACGTTGATGCAGGCTGTTGAAGAGAAACTCCGCGCCCTTGGCCGCGCCGGCGTCGCCCTTTTCCAAATCCGGCCGGCCGATGCTTTCCACAAACAACGTATCGCCGGAGATCAACGCTTCGTTATTGATCAAGTAACACGTGCTCTCCGTCGTGTGGCCGGGCGTTGCGATGGCTTGTATTTCGATTTTGCCGAGGCGGAACGTTTCACCGTCTTCAATCGGCTGAAATTTTTTCGAAGTGCGCAGCGAACTCGCCGCCGGCATCACCAGCGTCGCGCCGGTTTTTTGCAGCAAGCTCGGCGCGCGCGAAATATGATCGGCGTGAATATGCGTTTCAAAAACCCAGCGAATTTTCAAGCCGGCTTTTTCCGCCAACTGGAGATAGGCTTGATCTTCGACATTCGGATCGAAAACCGCCGCGGCGCCGTCCGCGCCGAGCAGATAGGAGAGACAGCCTTTGCCATCGCGCCGAATTTGTAACAAAGTGGCGCCGGCGCTTTGCAGTTGCACTGGCGCGACACTCCAGGCATTGCTCCAATCGTACATGCCGCCGGCTAAACTGAGCGCTTTGTAGCCGAGCTGCGTTGCCAGTTGCGCCGCTAATTTTGAAGTCATGCCGCGCCGGCACACCATCACGTATTCGCGGTCTTTGGGATAATTCTGAATTTGCTCGAGAAACGGCTCGTAATCCTGCGTGTTAATCGCAATGTAAGCCGGCACGTTGCTGGCGCCGGCAATATGCCAGTCGTTGTACTCGTTGGCCTCGCGGATGTCCACGACTTCGACATTCTCACCGGCGTGAAGTCTTTGCAGAAGCGATTGGCGGTCGATTTCGGGGAATTGCATGTTTTGCTCTCCGTTGATGAAGTGAAAAATTCAACTCGATTTTGCTTACTTTTCTTCAGTGAGCGTCATATTTGATGCGATCATTTTCAAAATCTTGTCGATGGTCATCTCCTCGGATGCGATGATATTGGATTCTTCTTGTAAGTGCGTGTGATAAGGGTAGGTCTTGACATGAGGGTGATGCGGAGCGTTGTCCCATCTTTGAATCAATTTTCCTGTTCGATCTTGCCAGTGATAACTATAGCTGGTTCTTATTAATCTGCCTGTTTCTACTGACACATATTCGGAAACCTCCAATAGATGTCCATCTTGTAGCTGAACACGCATACGAATATAGCCCGCATCCACATCCGTCAAAAGCTTCTTACGCAGGATAGTTACCTCTTCAGCCGGAGGCCAGTTTCTCAGCTTTTGCTTAAGCTGGTACAAGTAATTTTTGCTCAAGAACATTCCCAAGTTCGTGCTCCAATTGACGAATTTTCGACAGCAGACCCTTGCTCATGTCCAAATAGGCGAACCATTCGAAAAAGTCCGTCTCGTGTGATAGCGTGCCGCTGGAAAATTTATGAAAAAATTCTCCAGACGACATCTGATAGGATTGCTCAAGATGTCCAAGATGTTGCACCAACTCGTCTAAATCATTGTAGCATGACTTAATCTTGTTGTTCAAGTGAGAAATTTCACCGAGTGTAGCTGTCATCTTGCCGTTCTCCGATTTGCTCATTACCCTTTTGGTTTACTCCCAAAAATCTTTCAGTTAGGTGAAGTGACTTGCGTAGCTGAATAATGCCACAATATAACCTGATTTGAAATATAACATAAAATCCGAACGATACAAGCGCCATTTTCCATTCAATTGAAACTGTGTTATGTTATGCGCTCTTAAAGCTTGTTTTCGGGGATTAGCCTTCTACGAAGAAGCATATTTTTTCTTTTTAATTTTATTCTTGTTTCGCTGTCAACTCATCTACATGCATCTGAACTTTCGCCACCGCTTTGACGATGTCTTCAACATCTTTTTCCGTGCCCAGCAGCGCCGGTTGCGTGATCCAAACCGCTTCTTCGTTGCCGGCGCGTTCGGTAACCGGCAGGTGCATCTCGCGATAGTTGATGCCTTCAATCCACGGATGCTGGCGCGGATCGAGGCTGAAGAGTTGCTCGCGATACAGCGGCGTGTAACCTTTGTGGCAATAAACCCCTTCGGCGCGCAGCGCGTCGATGAAACGGTCACGCGACAAACCGTCAAACGCCTCGGTATCGTAGCGGAAAATGTAAAGATGGTGAGAATGGCGCGTGACGTTCGGGTGCACGAGCAGCGGCTTGATGCCGGGAATTTCGCGCAAACGCTCGTCGAGATAATGCGCATTCATATCGCGGCGCTGCATGTCTTCTGCAAGCATCGCCAACTGCGCCGTCAACAGCGCGGCTTGAAATGCGCCGAGGCGAAAATTGCCGCCGAGCACGCGATGCTCGTACCAGGCGCCCTCGCGCACCCGGCCGCAATTTTGATAGGAAAAGCAAACCTCGATCAACGCTTTGTCGTCGGACACCAGCACGCCGCCTTCACCGGCGGTTAGATTTTTACTCGATTGAAAACTGAACGAGCCGAGATTGCCAATGGCCCCGACGCGCCGGCCTTTCCACTCCGAGCCGTGCGCCTGCGCCGCATCTTCGATCACCGGCAAATTGTGCCGCTGCGCCATGTCGAGAATCGCATCGAGATCGGCCGGTTGTCCGGCAATATGCACCGGCATGATGGCTTTCGTCGCCGGCGTAATCGCGGCTTCGATCTGCGCCGGATCGAGATTGTAGGTCTCCGGATCGATATCGACAAACACCGGCACGGCATTGACCAGCAACACGGCACTCGCGGTGGCGATGAACGTGTAGGCCGGAATAATCACCTGATCACCGGCTTTGACGTCGCACGCTTTCAACGCGATCATCAACGAAGCCGTGCCGTTGCAAACCGACAGCGCATATTTTGCCTGTTGAAATTCGGCAAAACGTTTTTCAAACTCGGCGATAAACGGGCTGCCAACACCCCATTTTCCGCTTTCCAAAACCTGCTGCAGCGCCGCCAATTGTCCGGGACGCGGCTGCGGCCATTGCGGCCACGGCTGTTTGCGCACCGGCGCGCCGCCGAGCAATGCAAGATGGGGCATGCGATATCGACCTTTCAAAAAAATAGTTTTCGATTTTTGCTGCGGTTATTTCACCGGCGAGTAATACTGCACGCCGGAAATGGGCCGGCGCAGTTGCGCGACGAGATTTTCAAAATCCTGCTCGTTATTAACAAAGTCAATTTCCGTCGCGTTGATGACGAGCAGCGGCGTGGTCGTGTAATTAAAAAAGAAACGGTTGTAAGCTTCGTTCAAATCACGAATATAATCTTCGGCCATCGGTTTCTCGTAGCTGCGATTGCGCCAGCGAATATTCGCCATCAGCCGCTCGGTGCTCGATTGCAGGTAAATGACCAGATCGGGCGGCGAAATGTCGCGCTCCAACAGCCGCGCCACTTTATCATAGAGCGAAAGCTCTCTTTCATCCAAAGTCAGCGAGGCAAAAATACGGTCTTTGGCAAAAAGATAATCGGCGATCAGCAGCTCGTGAAAAAGATCGCGCTGCGGAATTTCCTGCTGCTGGCGGTAGCGGCTCAACAAAAAAAACATCTGCGTCGAAAACGCGAAGTGGCGCGGGTCGCGATAAAAATCCGGCAGAAACGGATTCTCTTCGTGCGGCTCGAGCAGCACGCGGCCGCCGAAGCGTTCCGCCATGCGCGTCGCCAGGCTCGTCTTGCCGGCGCCGATGACGCCTTCGATAGCGATATATTGCAGTCGCAACGTGATCCTCAGTTTCTCTGAAAATGACTGACCAGTCGCTTGATACACCGATCTTCAGATGAATTTAGCCGATTCAGCGACCGGTCAGTTTAATCACGATCCGTTGGCCAGTTTTTGCACGCGGCCACGATCGTTGCAGCGTTGAAGCAATTCATTTACCGTCGCCTCAAATCCACCGACTTCAAACTCCGGCGCAATCTCGGCCCACGGCACGAGCACGAAGCGCCGGCTTCGCAATTCCGGATGCGGCAATTTGAGCCGATTCGTTTGCGCTTGACGACAACCATACGCCAGCAAATCCAAATCGATGATACGAGGGCCCCAACGCTCTTTGCGCTCGCGACCCAATTCTTGCTCGATTTGCAAAAGCCCGGCGAGCAAATCTTCCGGCGCCAGCAGCGTGCGGATCTCGACAACTTGATTTAAAAATGCCGGCTGGTCGATTTTGCCAACCGGCTCGGTTTCATAAATCGCCGAGGCCCGAACCAACTCAACCGTTTCAAGTTCGCTCAACTTTTCTAATGCCTGCCGCAGCCAATTAGCCCGATCAACCAAATTCGAGCCGAAAGCAATGAAGACGCGTTCGTTGCCGGTTGTTGTCATTGGTTTCGCTTTTCGCTCTTCGCTTTTCGCTCTTCACTTTTCTGCCGAACGATTTCCACTTCGATGCCGTCGCAAATGCCGGGCACCGGCGAGTTAGGTTTGCGCACGCGCACGCGCAGTTCTTGAATTGGAAATTGGCGCA
>Ga0247727_10016710_pt1 | contig 11800 bp, 7 predicted proteins | sample WisWelCaveWW1625_FD_202498 | JGI IMG/M metagenome (GOLD analysis project Ga0247727, IMG submission 202498) | Biofilm microbial communities from Wishing Well Cave, Virginia, United States - WW16-25 | ecosystem: Environmental > Aquatic > Deep subsurface > Groundwater > Cave microbial mat | place...
GCCAGGTGGTGCGGCTGCCGGCCCGGCCCGGCGAGAGCCTGCCTCCCGCGGCGCTGCGCGGCCTCGTGGTCCGCGCTCCGCGGGTCCTATTCGTGACCGGTACGTTCCCCGATCCGACCGTATTCAACCGGGACTTTGCCGCATTCTCCCCGGAGGCGATCGATCGCCTGTACCTCCAGGGCGTTCGCCTCGTCGGGACCGACACGCCGAGCATCGATCTCTTCGACTCCAAGGATCTGCCGGCGCACAACGCCTGCCTGAGGCACGACATGGCGATCCTGGAGGGTCTGGTGCTGGATCGGGTGCCGGAAGGAATCTACGAGCTCATCGCCCTGCCGCTGCGGCTCGTCGGCTACGATGGCAGCCCGGTCCGGGCCATCCTGCGGGAGCTGCCGCCGGCCCTCCGGACCTGAACGTCATGAGGCACGGACGAGGATGATCGGGACGACGCTCGGCCACTACCGCATCGTCAGGCTGCTCGGCCGCGGCGGGATGGGGGAGGTGTTCGTCGCCGAGGACACGAAGCTCCAGCGCAAGGTGGCGCTCAAGCTTTTGCCGCCCGCCCTCGCCGGCGATCCGGAGCGCCGCCAGCGCTTCGAGCGCGAGGCGCGGGCGGTGGCCGCCCTCAACCACCCGAACATCGTCACCATCCATTCCGTCGAGCAGTCGGGCATCCATCACTTCATCACCATGGAGCTGGTCGAGGGGAAGCCGCTCCACGAGGCGATCCCGAGGAACGGACTGCCGTCGGAGAGCTTCCTGGCCCTGGCCATCCCTCTCGCCGACGCCTTGAGCGCGGCGCACCAGCGCGGCATCATCCACCGCGATCTCAAGCCGGCCAATGTCATGGTGACCGACGATGGCCGGGCGAAAGTGCTCGACTTCGGCCTGGCCAAGCTGGGCGAGGAGGGTGCGCCGCCGGCCGACATCACGCAGATGCCGACGCAGCAGCTCACCGGCGAGGGCCGGATCGTCGGGACGGTCGCCTACATGTCCCCGGAGCAGGCCGAGGGAAAACCGGTCGACGAGCGCTCGGACCTCTTCTCGCTCGGTATCATCTATTACGAGATGGTCACCGGCGAGCGCCCGTTCAAGGGCGACACCAGCTTGTCGGTGCTCTCCTCGATCCTGAAGGACACCCCACGGTCGGTGACCGAGCTGAACCAGTCGCTGCCGCGCCACCTCGGCCGGATCATCAAGCGCGCCCTGACCAAGGACCCGGAGCATCGATACCAGACGGCCAAGGATCTGCGCAACGACCTGGAGCAGCTGAAGTCGGAGATCGACTCGGGCGAGATGGCGCGGTTTCCGGCGGAGGGCGCGTCCCCGGCCGGCACGGCCGGAGCGGCGCGCGGGCGAAGGCGGCCCTTGCTGGCCGTCGCCGCGACCGCCGTCGGGCTCGCCGCCATCGCCGCCGGGGCGTGGCTTTTGCGCGGTCGGTCCGCCCCGGCGCCGGCCGCGAGAACTGCGGAGTCGCTCCGGATGTCACGCCTGACGACGAGCGGGAACGCCAGCATGGGGGCCATCTCCCCGGACGGCCGATACGTCGTGCACGTGGTCGACGAAGGCGGGCGGCAGAGCCTGTGGATCAGGCAGGTGGCGACCTCGAGCAACGTCCAGATCGTTCCACCGGGGGAGGTCCGCTTCCAGGGGATCACGTTCTCGCCGGACGGCAACTTCATCTATTACGTGGCCTATCCGAGGGCGGAGGGCCAAGCCAGCGTCTACCAGGTTCCGGTCCTGGGCGGAACGCCGAGGAAATTCTTGTCCGGTGCCGACAGCCGCGTGGCCTTCTCGCCCGACGGCAGGCGCATGGCGTTCATGCGTCGCCTTACGGAGCAGAACCAGTCGGCGCTCGTGGTCGCGGAGGCGGACGGATCCGGCGAGAAGACACTCGCCAGTCGCGCGTTCACGGGGGCATTCTCGGGGGCCGGCCCAGCCTGGTCACCAGACGGCAAGGTCATCGCCATCGGAGCCGGGGAGGCGGCCGGCGAGGGCCGCCAGCGGGTCGTCCAGATTCGTGTCGACGACGGGCAGGTCGCGCCCCTCGGCACGAGGACCTGGATCTGGGTGGGGTCGATGGCCTGGGCGTCCGACGGCCGGGAGCTGTTCGTCTCGGCCTTCGATCCCGACGAGTCCACCGGGCCGCAAATCCTGGGCCTCTCCTATCCCGATGGGGTCGCGCGCCGGATTACGAACGACCTGAACAGCTACTTTGGAGTCGACCTGACGGCCGATTCGCAGTCGCTAGCCACGGTACAGAGCGACGCGCGGGTGGGGCTGTCGCTCGTTCCCGAAGGTGACTCCCGACGCGCCCGCCCGGTCACCGCCGAGGGCCCCAACCACGACGGCCGCTGGGGACTCGCCTGGATCCCCGATGATCGGCTGGTGTACGTCTCGTACCTCGGAACACTCAATCTCTTCATCGTCCCGTCGGATGGGCAGGGGGCGCGGCAGCTCACCACCGATGGACCGTGTCAGTCGCCGGCCGTCTCGCCGGATGGCCGCACTATCGCCATTGCGTCGTCTCGTGGAGGATCGTGGCGCGTGTGGCTGATGGACGTTGACGGCGGTCACATGCGTGCCCTGACGCCCGGGCCCAGGGATTCCGATCCGATCTTCGCGCCCGACGGGAGGTCGGTCATTTACACGATCCTTCGGGAAAGTGGGCGGTTTATCCGTCAGATCCCGATCGAAGGCGGCGAGCCGGGCCCCGTCAAGGTCTCCGAAGAGACGGTGGTCGGACCCGACGGCAAGCCGCTGTTGCTCACCCGGTCTGTCGGGGTTTCACCGGACGGACGATGGCTGGCCGCACTCTACCTCGACGATCGACAGAAGGCAGGGCGCGTCGCGATCGTCCCGCTGGCGTTGAAGGAACCGGCCCGGACGTTCGGGTTCGTGCCGAACAACACCCAGTTCACGGCGGACAGCCGCGGCCTCAGCTACATCGACACCAAGGGCGGGGCGTCGAACATCTGGGTGCAGCCGCTCGACGGCGGTCCGGCGCGGCAGGTGACGGACTTCACGTCCGATCGCATCTTCGCGCACGCCTGGTCGCGGGACGGCAAATCTCTCGCCCTGTCCCGCGGCCGCGTCACGAGCGACGTCGTCCTGATCTCGAACCTCGGCCGTTGAGCGCGCTCAGTCGAGCGTCGCGATCACCTTCAGTTCGACGGCGATCGGCGTCGGCAGGCGGCTGACCTCGACCGTCGTGCGGGCGGGGCGGTTGTCGGGGAAGTGCTCGGCGTACACCTTGTTGTACGCGGCGAAGTCGTCCATGTTGGTGAGGAAGACGGTCACGTCCACGATCCGGTCCCAGGACGACCCGGCGTCCTCCAGGATGTAGCGCAGGTTCTCGAACGCCGAGCGGCACTGGGTCTCGATGTCGTGGGAGACCACCGTCCCCTGGGCGTCGAGCGTGGTTCCCGGGATCTCCCTGGTCCCTCTCTTCCGCGGTCCGATTCCCGAGACGAACAGCAGTCCGCCGGCCCGCCGCGCGTGGGGGTACGGGCCGACCGCCTCGGCCGCCCGTTGGCTCGTCACCTCGCCGTCCGCCTTCCTCCTTGGTTTCGTCTGGCTCACGTCGTCCTCCCCTGGGCGGAATCGTGCGGGAACTGGATGCAGACGTTCTTGGGCTCGGTGAAGAAGCGCATCGCCTCCTCCCCTCCCTCGCGGCCAACGCCGCTCTTCTTCATGCCGCCGAACGGCACGCGCAGGTCGCGCAGCAGCCAGCAGTTGATCCAGATCGTGCCGGAGGCGATCCGCTCCGCCATGCGGTGGGCTCGCGGCAGGCTGTTCGTCCACAGGGTCGCCGCCAGGCCGTAGTCCGTGCCGTTGGCCCAGGCGACCACCTCGTCCTCGTCCCGGAACGGCGTGACCGTGACCACGGGACCGAAGATTTCCTCCCGGTTGACCCGGCTGTCGGCCCCCAGGCCGGCGATCACGGTCGGCTCGACGAAGAAACCGCCGGCGCAGCGCTCGCTCACCGGCCGCGCGGGCGGCCCGCCGCCGCACAGGATCCGGCCGCCTTCCTTCCGCGCCAGATCGATGTAGCCCAGCACCTTGTCGCGGTGCGCGGCCGAGATCAGCGCCCCCTGCCCCGTCGCCTCTTCGAGCGGGTCGCCGGGACACAGCGCCCGGGCGCGCGCCACGAAGCGCTCGACGAACGGCGCGAACAGGCCCTCCTCGACGAACAGACGCGATCCGCTGAGACAGATCTCCCCCTGGTTGGTGAAGGCGGCCCGCACCGAGGCCGCCACGGCCTCCTCGAGATTGGCGTCGGCGAACACGATGTTCGGGTTCTTGCCGCCCATCTCGAGTGCCGTCTTCTTGAACAGCGGCGCGGCGGCCTTCGCGATCTCGGCGCCGGTCGCCGTCCCGCCCGTGAACGACAGCGTCGGGACCTCCGGATGCCTGACGATTGCCGCTCCGGCGACGGCGCCCCGCCCGTGCACGATGTTGAGCACGCCCTTCGGCAGCCCGACCTCCCGGCAGATGCGCCCCAGGAGGAAGGCAGTCATCGGCGTCAGCTCCGATGGCTTGGCCACCGCCGTGTTTCCGGAGGCCAGCGCCGGGGCGATCTTCCAGGACAGCAGATAGAGCGGCAGGTTCCAGGGGGAGATCAGCCCTGCCACGCCGCGTGGCCGGCGCAGGGTGTAGTTGAGCGCCCTCCGGTCGGTCGAGTGCGCCTCGGAGTGGAAATGGAGCGCCGCCGTGGCGAAGAAGCGGAAGTTGCTTGCCGCGCGGGGAATGTCGAGCGAGCGCGCCAGGGCGATCGGCTTGCCGGTGTCGACGCTCTCGGCGCGCGCCAGCTCCTCGCGGCGGGCATCAATCGCATTGGCGATCGCGAGGAGCAGCCGGCAGCGCTCCTCCGCCGGCGTGCCCGCCCAGTCCGGGAAGGCGCGGCGCGCCGCCTCGACCGCCGCCTCGACGTCCTGCTCGTCGCTGTCGGGAAGCGTACCGCAAACCCGGCCCGTGGCCGGCTCGATGTCGTCGAGCCAGCGACCCGAGCGCGCTCCGACTGTCTCGCCGTCGATGTCGTTGAGGATGCGGCCGCCTTCCATGCCCGCAACGCTACGCTGGCCCGTTTCCGCCCGTCAAGTCGCCCGGCACCCTGCGCCAGAGGTCACCAGAGCTTCTGCGGGCGGCGACTCGGTGTCGCCGCCCGCTGCACCCCTGCGACCTCTGCCCCCCGGCGTGCGAATCGAGCGGCGGGGTACTGGGGGATCGGAGCCCTCGCAGGTGCGGGGCGCGGCACGTCCCGGCCGCGGGGGCGTGCGGAAGTGAGCGACGGGGTCCCAGCGCGCGGCTTCAGGCGCGCTGGGCGGAGCGAACGCAGCCGAGCCGAGCGGCGCGCGAGCGCCGCGGAGGCGTCCCCCGCGGACGGGACGTGCCGCGCCCGGTGGCTGCGGAGGGCTCAGCGCCCTGCGGCGCGGGCCGGCGCTGGCTGGAGCACCAGGACGTGGACTGGGGGCCCGGGCAGGAACGGTGTCGGCTCGCCGCGCGCCCAGGCGACGTGCCCGGCGCGGTAGTAGGGCGACAGCGGGTGGCCGCTCTGTCCGGTCGGCATGTGGAAGAGCCCCTGCTCCTCCCGGCCCGGCGAGACGATGAAGCGCTCCGACGCCCCGTAGCTGGGGCCCTGGACGCGGGGCATGACGTCCGCTCCGGGAAGCTGGTCGGCCGGCATGTCGAGGAAGCGCCCGAGCCTCGGCACGGCCAGGCTGAGCGGGTGCTGGATTCGCGCCGTGTTGCGGCGGCCCCAGGTCTGCTGTGCCAGCGGCGCGCCGTCCTTGGTGATGTTGTCGAGCGCCCGGTCGATCATGGCGAGCAGGAGCGCGTCCCAGGTGGTGTAGCGCGGATCGAGAAGGTGCGGCGGCTTCTCGCTCACCAGCCGCCAGAGCGGCCCTTCTTCCTGGGTCAGCTCGGCGAAATCGAACTCCGGGTCGGCGGCGCTGCAGGGCGCCGTCAGTGTCTCGAACACCTGGGCCAGGGCGGCGAGGCGGAAGGCGCGCACGATCCGGAAGCCGACCGAGTCGACGGCGGCCCGGCCCTTCCAGTCCTCGACGAAGCGCCGCGCCTCGGCGCGGCGCGGCGACGCCCCGGCCGCATCGGGCGTCAGGACGCCGAGCAGCAGGTCACGCCAGCGGGCCAGGAACAACGCCCGATCGTCGAGCTGCACTCCCAGCATCTCCGAAACGGTGGCGCTCTCGATCGCCATGAGGTCGTCGCGGATCTGCCGGGCGCGGGCACCCAGATCGAAGCCGCCGTCCCCGATCGCCGCCAGCATCGGCCCATCCACGACGCGGTTGTTGGCGGTCCAGAGGCGGCCCCCGGGCGGATCGACGATGCGCGGGTGCTCTTCCGGCCGCAGCCAGCCGTCCCAGCGGCGCGTCCCGTCGCTCCACGAGCCGGGCAGACGCCCGTCGAATCCGAGGCGGCGCGGGATGCGGCCCGCGATCGTCCAGGCGATCCGCCCGCTGCGGTCGGCGCAGACGAAGTTCTCCGGAGGGATGCCGCTCAGGGCGGCCGCCTGCAGCGCCTCCTCCAGGGTGCGCGCCGTCTCCAGGCGCCGCAGCTCCAAGTTGACCGCCGCCTCCTCGTGCGCCGTCCAGCGCAGCGCACGCGGCCGGCCGCGACCGTCGTTGCCGACGACCGGACCCCAGATGGTGGCGACGATTTCGATGCGCTCGCCGGGTCCGCCCCGGACGTGGATCGTGTCGCGGGCGCGCTCGAATCTCCTGGGGCCCTCGGGCGTGTGGTAGGCGTCCGGGTCGGATGGATCGACCTCGATCTCGACAACGTCGCTCCAGTCGCCGTAGCTGTTCGTGAACCCCCAGGCAATGTCGCCGGTGCTCCCCGCCACAAGGGCCGGGACTCCTGGCAGGGTCACGCCCGCGAGGCGCCGGTCGGCACCGTCCACCGGCCAGATGAGCACGGCGCGGTACCAGGTGTTCGGCACCCGGATCCCGAGGTGCATGTCGTTGGCCAGGAGCGCGCCGCCGTCCACCGTGAGCCTCCCCGCCACCGCCCAGTTGTTGCTCCCGGCGGCCGCGTCACCACCGGGTATGAGACCTTCGTCGCTCCGGGCGGCGCGCTCCCCGCCGCCATCCTCCCGCCGGCCGGCCGGCCGGGCCGCCCTCAGATCGAGGACTTCGGGACCGGGCACCGGCGGCGTCTCGAACGGCGCCCCGGCGATCGGCGCGTCCCACTCGGTGCCGCGCGGCACCAGGAGATCGAACAACGGCCCCGGGAGCGTGTCGCGCATGACGCCGAGGGCCGCCTCGCGGCTGCCGTCTTCGTCGTGCAGGTCGATGAACATCGCCAGAATCACCAGCACCGAGTCCTCCGGTCGCCAGGGTTTCGGCCGCTCCCGCAGAGCCAGGTATTCGAAGGGCGGCTCGCCGAGGGCCGCGAGGCCGTCGTTCACCCCGGCGGTATAGGCCTCGACCAGGGCGCGGCTATCGGGCGGCGATGCCTCGATCACGCGCCGGGCCAGGGCGGCGAAGCGGTGCGGTCGGATCGCCCGATCGGAGCCGAGAAGGCCCGGGCCGAACAGCGCGGCCAGCTCTCCCGAGGCCTGCCGCCGCAGCAGGTCCATCTGGAAGTATCGATCCTGGGCGTGCAGGAAACCGGTGGCGCGCGCCACGTCGAGGCGTGAGCCGCCCCTAATCGTCGGGACGCCGAGGACGTCGCGCTCGATCCGCACCGGTCCGGCGAGACCGGCGACGGCGCGTTCCCCCTCGAGCAGCGGCAGGCTGGCCCTGAGCGTCATGAAGAGCCAGAGGCCGCCCGCCGCGGCAGCCAGCAGGATAATGCCCGCGAGCGCCGCCAGCACCAGCGCGATCGGTTTGACCCAGCGCATGCGATGGGTGCCCTTTCGAATCGCATGATCCTAGCCGATCCGCCCACGGCCCCCGTGGGATAATTCGCGCATGACCACGAAGGGCGGTGAATACAGCTTCAGGCATCTGACCGCCGCCCGCTGGGGCGACCTCGAGCGACTGTTCGGGGAGCGCGGCGCCTGCGCCGGCTGCTGGTGCATGTACTGGCGGCTGTCGCAGAGCGAGTACGAGAAGCGGAAGGGAGAGGGCAACCGCCGCGCCTTCAAGGCGCTCGTGGCGCGCGGCGCCGCGCGCGGCGTGATCGCGTATCACGGACGCGAGCCCGTCGCCTGGTGCGCCGTCGGACCGCGGGTCGAGTTTCCCCGGCTGGCGCGATCGAGAGTGCTGAGCCCGGTCGATGACCAGCCGGTCTGGTCGGTGACCTGCTTCTTCGTGGCGCGGCCCTACCGGCGCCGGGGTCTCTCGGTGCGGCTGCTGACCGCCGCCGCCGAGCTGGCCGGCCGGTCCGGGGCGCGCCTGGTCGAGGGCTACCCCCAGGAGCCGCGCGGTGCCAGCATGCCCGACGCTTTCGCCTGGACCGGCCTGAGCGGGGCCTTCCGGCGGGCCGGCTTCGAGGAGTGCGCCCGCCGCTCCCCGACCCGACCGATCATGCGCCGAGCGGCCATCCGCGCTCAGGCGAGCGCGCGAGCATTGCGGACCAGGACGTAGAGACCCAGCAGGATCACGAAGACTGCGAAGCCGCGCCGCAGGGCGCGTGGCGACAGGCGCCCCGCCAGCCGCTCCCCCACCAGGCCCCCGGCGACCGCCACCGCCGTGAACGACGCCGTGGGTCCGATCGGCACGGCGCCCTCGCCGAGGTGGCCGAGTAGTCCCGCGGCGCAGTTGAGCGCGATGATCAAGAGCGAGGTGCCGACGGCGGAGGGCATCGCCAGCCCGGCGAACAGGACGAGCGACGGCACGATGATGAAGCCGCCGCCGATCCCGAGAAAGCCGGTCAGGAACCCGACTCCGAAGCCCGCGGCCACGATCGCTCCCAGCCGGCGTCGCTCCCCCTGAGTCCCCTCCTTCGGCTCGCGCAGCGAGCGCAGCAGCATGATCGCTCCGACGACCAGCATCAGGAGCGAGAAGAGCAGCAACAGGACACGCGGCGGGAGGAGGTGGGTCAGCCGGGCCCCGAGGTAGGCCGCCGGAAGGCCGGCCACTCCGAAGGCGGCGCCGACGCGCGGATCGACCCGGCCGCCGCGATGGTGCATTAGGCTGGCCATGAGGCTCGTGGCCCCGACGATCGCCAGCGACATCGCCACCGCCTGCCGGGGGTCGATCCGCGCCACGTAGACCAGGACCGGCAGCGCCAGGATCGATCCACCGCCACCCATGAGCCCGAGCGACACGCCGACCGTGCCGCTCAGGAGCAATGCCACGATGGTGTAAAGGTTCATCGGAGTCCGTGGCCAGGCGCTGAGGCGCGTTTCGCCGCTCCACGCCGCGTCATGCTAACCGACCCGAAGCGCCCGCGTGACATAATTCGCGCATGATCGAGCCGCCCGCGCCGCCGTCCGCGGACCGGCCGGCCTTCTCCGTTTCGCGCTGCCTGTTCCTGCGGGCTATGGGGCTCGTCTACCTGGCGGCCTTCTGGTCGCTGGGGACCCAGATCGCCGGGCTCGTGGGACGGAACGGCATCCTGCCGGCGGCAGCTTTCCTGGATGCGGCGCGCTCGCAGATCGGCGCGCAGGCATACTGGCGCGTGCCGACCCTCTGCTGGGTCACCGGCGCCGGCGATCTCGCCCTGCAAGCGCTGTGCGTCGCGGGCGCGGCGTTGTCGGTGCTCCTGGCGGTGGGCCTGGCTCCCCTGCCGTGCGCCGCCGGGGCGTGGGTCCTCTATCTCTCTCTCGCGACGGTCTGCCGGACCTTCCTGAACTTCCAGTGGGACGCGCTGCTCCTGGAGGCCGGCTTCCTCGCCGTCTTCATGGCGCCGCCTCGCCTTTGGTGCCGCGTCCCTTGCGCCACGGGCCCGCCCCGCCTGGCACGGTGGCTCGTCTGGTGGCTGCTGTTCCGGCTGATGTTCTCCTCGGGCGTGGTGAAGCTGACCAGCGGCGACCCGACCTGGTGGAGTCTCCGGGCCCTCGATGTGCACTACGAGACCCAGCCGATCCCGACCTGGACCGCCTGGTACGCGCACCAGATGCCGGGCTGGTTCCAGTCCTGCTGCGTCGCGATCATGTTCTTCATCGAGCTCGTCGTGCCGTCGCTCATTGTCGCCCCGCGCTGGCCGCGGCGGATCGCCTGCGGGCTCCTCGCCGGTTTCCAGGTCATCATCGCCGCCACTGGCAACTACGCCTTCTTCAATCTGCTGACCATCGCGCTGTGCATTCCCCTCCTCGACGACGGCGTGTGGCCGCGCCGCTGGCGCCCACCGGCGCCGCCTGCGGGGGCCACACCGGTGACGGGAGTCCCGCCGCCTGCCGAGGCCACGCCTGCGCGCCCGCGCCGCTGGCCGGTCTGGGTGGCGGCGCCGCTCGCCGCCACGCTCGTCGTCCTGTCGCTCGCCAACATGACGGCGCGCTTCCGCTGGCAAGTCCCCTGGCCGCGGGCCGTCCTCGGGTTCTCCGACGTCCTCGGCCCGTTCCGGATCGTCAACGCGTACGGCCTGTTCGCCGCGATGACGACCGATCGTCCCGAGATCGTGGTCGAGGGGAGCAACGACGGGCAGGAATGGCTGCCGTACGAGTTCCGCTGGAAACCGGGCGAGTTGACCCGACGTCCGGCCTTCGTGGCGCCGCACCAGCCGCGGCTCGACTGGCAGATGTGGTTCGCGGCCCTCGGCACCTACCGCAACCAGCCCTGGTTCCAGAGCTTCCTGGCGCGCCTGCTGCAGGGCTCGCCCGAGGTCCTGGCCCTCCTGGAGCGCAGCCCCTTCCCCGACGCTCCGCCGCGATACATCCGCTCGGTCGAGTACGACTACCGCTTCACCGACCCCGCCACCCGGCGCTCGACCGGCGCCTGGTGGCGCCGCGAGGCGAAGGGCCTCTACAGCCCGGCTCAGTCGCTGCGGCGGTGAGCGGCCGGCAGGGTGTCGGTCGCCGGGGGCTCGGAGGCCAGGGAGCGCGCGACGGTCTCGACCCGGGAGAAAAAGCGCAGGAAGTTCTCGCCCAGCACACCGCGGATGGCGTCGGGATCGTGGCCGCGGCGCAGCAGCTCCTCGGTGATCCTGGGGAGCATGGAGACGTCGTCGAGGCCTTCGGGCGGGTCCTCGATGCCGTCGAAGTCGGTGCCGAGACCAGCGGCGGCGGGCCCCCCCACCCGCATCACGTGCTCGATGTGATCGACGGCGCGTGTCCAGATCGTCCGGTGCTTCGGCAGGGTATCGAACAGGCGCTCGACGGCCACCGAGCGTTTCTCCGGATCCGAGGCGTGCTCCTTCTTGATCCGCTCGTACTCCGGCCGGATGGCCGCGACGTCGGCGCGGTAGGCGTCGATCGACGCCTGGTCGAGGAAGTACGAGCCGATGTTGATCATGACGACGCCGCCGGCGGCGGCGATGCGCCGGATCTGGTCATCGGTCAGGTTGCGCGGCATGTCGGCGATCGCCCGGCAGGAGGAGTGCGAGGCGAACACGGGCGCGCGAGAGCCGGCCAGGACATCGTCGATGGTGTCGTCGGAAACGTGCGACACGTCCACCATCATTCCGATGCGGTTCATCTCGCGCACCACAGCGAGGCCGAAGTCGCTGAGGCCGCCGTGCCGGCGCGAATCGGCGGGATTGAAATCCGGCAGGAAGAATGGTCCCGACGAGTCGGCCCAGCTGTTGGTGTTGGTGTGCGTCAAGGTCATGTACCGCACACCCAGCCGATGGAACTCCCGCAGGGCGCCAAGCGAGTCCTCGATGGCGTGGCCGCCCTCGATCCCCATCAGCGACGCGATCCGGCCTCCCCGATGCGCGCTCACGAGGTCGGCCGCGG
>Ga0247727_10016711_pt1 | contig 11799 bp, 13 predicted proteins | sample WisWelCaveWW1625_FD_202498 | JGI IMG/M metagenome (GOLD analysis project Ga0247727, IMG submission 202498) | Biofilm microbial communities from Wishing Well Cave, Virginia, United States - WW16-25 | ecosystem: Environmental > Aquatic > Deep subsurface > Groundwater > Cave microbial mat | place...
AAAATGGACATTTCATCAGATGATTTTCCGCAGGCAACAATGAAAAGACAAATTAGCAGAACCAACTTTTTCATTGTAGACCTCCAGGGAAAAGATATCTTATAACATCCTGGAGCATCTGTAGACGCATCCATTCTGACGCACCAACTGGCACATTGCCTGGACTGTATACTACCGCAGAAAATGCCTCAGCAAAGTATTCGTTTCTTGCACTATTACCATACGCATCTCCATTGTGTTGGTGATAAAGTGGATCCCACTGTGAAATATCGTTTCCTGGGTCACAAAAGTAGCACCAACTGGATCCGCCTAAATTCCTATTCATTTCACCTGAATTTGTAAAACCTGAATTAATATCCCAAACATGACCCAATTCATGGGCAAACAATACCTTAGCGCCCCATGAGTGGGTCATCCAATTTTGATCCAAACGAATTCTAGCGCTAAAGTTTTCTCCAAGGAAAGGCATCGCGTCGGAATGACCATCATCATGATAGCCATGCTCAATAGTTGTGTTTCCAAGTGCATCGAGCATCCACTCCAAGCCATTACCGCCTGTTTGACTATTTGCGTAGTCTTCAATGTCATACGCGGTTTGACGAATTGTCTTCAGTTCTTCCTCTGTAAAATCGTCAGCCACGTCCCAATCATATCTGTCTTTCAGGAATGATCGATAGAAACGGGCAGCGTAATCCTTGGAAAGTGTTCCGTTGCTAATGCCTCCTTCACAACCGCCGTTTTCATCTTCCGGATCCGAACAGACGTGCCCGGTCGGGTCGTTGTAACGGATGGGGTTGTTGAGCACGTAGGCGTATCTATTCCACGCTTGCGGGTTGTATGGATTGGATACGATCGTGTCCGGTTGGGTGAACTGGTTAAGATAAGGCATCGAATGTAGCGGGATTTTTGTAAAAATTACTCGCCCATCCTCTCATAAGACATAATCAACTCATGCACGCTCGCCTTGCAATAATAGACTTTATACTTCTCCCCTTCTTTGAAGATGTGACCCATTTCCTCGGTAAAACCGAAGCGTTTCCTGCCCACGTAGACGTAATAACTTGTGAACGCGGCGCCCGAGTTGTAGTGCGAATCGAGGCGGATCTTTCCCTCCGCGACCTGCAGTTGCGCGTTGAGCAAGCGATTGGAAACCCAGCGCGCGAACAGGACGACGAAGACCAGTACCAGCGCTATCACAAGGATAATGGCAGGGAAGACAAGCAAATTCAACGGGTTGGAAAATAATGCCGCGCGAGTGTCTTCATTTTGCAGATACAAGGCAAGGATGAGGCACATCCCGAAAATCATGAACCCGACGATCACGTACACGCTCGTCATCGAAGAGGCGCGGACGCCGCGCGCGGTCATTCGCAGTAACTCCCGTTGTCCCTGCGTGAGAAAGCCGCGCTGGTTTGCCTTCAAGTCTGTTTCGGTGAATTCGTACATGATCATTGTTCCATCTTTTTACTTTGACTTCTTGCATGCCTTTCCTTTATTTAGCCACAGAGACACGGAGAACACTGAGAAGACCATTTAAAAATCTCTGCGACTCCGCGTCTCTGCGGCAGAGCACTTTCGCAAAGTCTACTATGAAGTGCAACGCACTCGATCATTCCTCAATCTTTACCCCGGTAATTCGGTCCAATCGAAAACTGCGCTCGTCGTTTCGCAGGTGGCAATACGCCTGCAAATAGACGTAATCCTTTAACCCCATCACCTGCTTCGGCGTGATCCAGCGTTCGGTCTCGCCGCCGTCGCCGTCCACGTAGCGGATGAACATGCGCTTGTTGCTGTAGATCGCCTCGCCCAGTTCGGTCGGCAGTTCGATGCCCTCATTGGGCCACGCGGGCGAATTGTAAATGCCGATGAATTCATCGAGCGGCTTGTTGAACTCTTTCAACTGTTCCATCATTGCGAAGAAGATTCCCCGCGCCGCCAGCGCCCCGTCCAACGCGCGGTGCTTGACCGTGACAGGCAAATGGAACAAGTCCGCGATGAATTGCAAACTGTACGACGGCATCTCGTAATTTCCGCGCGCCAGCATCAGCGTGTCAATCAAATTCGGGATTTGGATGTCGCGCCCGAGTCGCTTAAACTCGCTATCGAGGAATTGCAGATCGAATTTCGCGTTGTGACAGACGACTACCGCCTCATCCACCAGATTGACGATTGATTCAGCCACCTCGGCAAAGCGCGGCGCCTCAGCCAGTTCCTCATCCGTCAACCCGTTCGTGCTCGCCGCCCCCACCGATAGCGGGCGCTCAGGATCCACCAATTGCTGATACTGTTCCTTGATCCGTTTCCCCTCCGTGACGACGATCCCCACCTCGCACACGCGGTCACCGAACCACGGCGATAGCCCTGTGGTTTCCAAATCAAGAAATGCAAAACGTGCCGAGGAGAGGTCGAACATAGTGGTTAAGGTGACAGTCACTTTGAAAGTGACTGTCACCTTAATTCTAAACCGAAAATGACATTCCCATCTTGTATCTTTCCACGCGACCTTCGCGATACAACACCACCTCCCCCGCGCCGTGGACGTTCCACATCCCGCCCTCGCCATCGTTGATCATGCCGGTCTGCTCGTCAATGCCAATTAACGTGACCTTCGGAATCTGCTTCAACAAGCGCGACGCCCAGCCTTTACCAAATGTATTGTGATGCGGCAGGACGAGCGAATTTTTTACAAGGTTCAACCCCTCGTGAATTTTTCCTTCATGCGGGTCAAAGTAAAACTCACATATCACCATCGCCCCCGCGCTTGAACCCGCAATCACCGTGCTGTTTTGAAATGCCTCCAGCGCGGCTTTCCAAGCGAGGCTGTCTTTCAGCGTTTGACCAAGATAGTGTGTAAAACCGCCAAGCATGTAAATCAACTTTGATGCGCGCAACGACTTCGCAACCGCTTCATCGTTCGCGCTGGCTTTGTTAATCAAAGGCACGGACTCAACATCCCTCGCGCCAAGACTCGTAAACCAGCGCACGCCGTTGCCTCCCGCGCGGATGTGGTTGCGGTCCGGCGCGGCAGCCGTAGGGAGGATGCGAAGCGGGGCGTTGAATCCGCCGGCGAGATGGAGGGCGCGCAGGTCGGGGTCGCGCATCCGCCCGCCGAATTCCGATCCGCCTTCGAGGAGGAGATAGCCCATAAATTAAATGATCGGGATGCAGTTGAACTGCATCCCGATCAAAATTACTTCAACAACAACCCAACTTGATCAGGATTGGTCGGGTCAGACATATCCACCATCACCTGCACCTTCGAGCCGACTTGAATCTGCGAGAGGCGGATGAGGGGAACCGTCATCGTTTTGGTGATCTGATATGGCGCGCCATACGGCATCTGGATTTCGAGCTGCAACGTCACGCGCGGATTATTGTTGATGAACATGCCGGTATCCTGCAACGAGAGGACGGTGGCTTCCCCTTGCGTGCCGACCGCCATCAGCGCCTCTGCGCGTTTTCGCTGATTGCGGAAATAGTAGATCGGGATGGCAATCGCCGCGGCAGTGATAACCAGTGAGCAGATCACGCTGACGCAGATGATCGCCAGGGTGAACCCGGAAATGCCCAAGCCGAATAATGTTGTGGGGTCCATAATGATGAAATCTCCTTTGATTTGAATGGTGGTGAGTATAAATGAAATCTGTAATGGCGGGGAATTTCAATTGGTTACGAAATATTTCTCCCACACGCGTTGTTTCTCTGATTGAGGAATGAACGACGCTTCATACGCGTTGCGGTTGCAGACGGCGATCTCGTCCATGCTCATGCCGATGATTTCGTGAGCGATGCGGTATTCGTTGTTCAAGTTCGTCTCGAGCACTTCGGGATCATCGGAGTTGATCGTCACCTTCACGCCGAGATCAAACAATTTTTTCAACGGGTGTTCCTCGATGGTCTTCACCGAGTTGGTAAGGTAATTGCTCCACGGGTTGACTTCGAGCGTAATGCCGCGTTCCTTGATCAACGCGATGGCTTTCGGGTCTTCGATGCTGTGAATGCCATGACCAATGCGGTCGGGTTGGAAGTTGTTAATTGTTTCGATGACGAACGACGCAGGCGTATCCTCCCCGGAATGAATCGTGACCTTCAGCCCCGCGTCTTTCGCCCGTGAAATTGGTTTCGCAAAATCCTGCATCGGATACAAGCGTTCGCCGTCTGCCAAATCCACGCCGAGGATGTGGTCGCGGTGGCGGATTGCCCAATCCACCGTTCTGACGCACGAGTCCGCGCCCATGCCGCGCGAGGTGATGGCGATGTAGCCGATTGCCATGTCGAACTCTTTTTCGGCGCGGGCTTTGGCGCGAAGCAGTCCTTCGAGGCAGGCATCCCAACCCAGATTGTGTCCGTGAAACGCCCAATCGGGCGAGAAGCGCACTTCAAAAAGTTTGATGTTTTGTTTGGCTGAGTCCTGGAACAACTCCCACGCGATGCGTTCCACAACCTCTGGCGAGGCGATGCTATTTTGAAAGATGGCAAACGCGGCGAGCACTGTTTCGAGATCGCGCATCTGATCGTAAACCTTGACGTGTTTATCCAGTTCGGCGACCTCATGCGAAGGGATTTTCAAGCCGTGCGCCTGCGCTACGTCAATGATCGTCTGCGTGCGGATCGCGCCTTCGAGGTGGAGGTGGATTTCAGTTTTGGGGATGGAGTTGTATTTCGGGTCGAAGTTTTTCATCTTTATCTACTATCCTGTTGGTCGAGTAGGCGGTGTTCGTCCGCCATATCGAGACCAATAAATAATCAAATACTTGCCATTAACTGGTGGTTTCGATACGCCACTTGCTATCGCTCGTGGCTACTCAACCACCAAGTGTTCCAAACTATTTTACCCCGCCAATTTCAACGCGGCGTGCAACAACACGTTCGCGCCGTTGACGCAATCCTCCCACTTTGTGAATTCCCTCGGCGAGTGACTCGCTCCATCCACCGAGGGGACGAAGATCATGCCAACGGGGCATAAATCCGCCAGCGATTGCGCATCATGACCTGCGCCTGATGTCAACAGTGTGTGAGTTAACCCCAAGTCATCACACACAGAGGTAAACGCATTTTGTGCAATGTCGCTCATCGGCGTGGGTGAATGCTTGCCGAGAAATTCGACGTTCAACCCAAGCCCAAACCGCGCGGCTTGTTCTTTTGCCAGCGCGATCAACGCGGCGTCCATCGCATCGAAATCGGCTTGCGTGGGTGATCGAAACTCCAGCGCCACATCCACGCGGGCAGGCACAATGTTGAACGCGCCCGGCGCAAAATCCATTTTGCCGGTGTTCACCACGCCGCCTGGGAACTTCGTCATCACCAGTTCACGCGCCATTACCGCGAACGCGCCCGCGCCGTCCGTGCGGAATTCGAAGCCCGCGCGTTCGATCTCGTCGCGGAACCATTGGCGCGCCGCGAGATGCGCCTCGCTGAGTGATGGACGATTCACACCGCCGTCGCTTGTGATGCCGATCAAAGCCAGACAGTTAAATGAATCAAGCATACGGTCCGAATTGACGCGCAGGGTTTTCGTCATGAGGAATCTCCAGAGTAAGATATGATGAGGGGAGAAAGTCTATCTGCTGATTATAAAGGTGACAGTCACTTTCGCGCAGCGGGTGACTGTCACTAGCGACGAATGCTTCCGCAGGGTCTGAGACCCTGCGGGAACGAGGAATGATATGGATTTCAAACTGACGATCTTTTCCGATTACATCTGACCGTGGTGTTACGTCGGCCAGGGTGTGGTCGAGCGGTTGAAAGAGGAATATCACGTGGACGTGGAGTGGCGTCCATTTTATTTGCGTCCCGATACGCCGCTCGAAGGGATGGAACTACCGGAGTATGTGAAGCGCGCCCGCGCGAACGGGTCGGAGGAGCGGCTGGCTTCGATTGCCGAGAGGTACGGCATGGAGTTCAAATCAACAGAAAGAATCTACAACCCGCGCCTCGCGCACGAAGCGACGGAATACGCGCGCGAACACAACAAAGGAAATGAATTTCACAAGGTGATCTTCCGCAGTGTGTATGCCGAAAGGAATGACCCAAGCGATTGGGGCGTGCTACGCGCCGCGGCGGAAGAGGTCGGCTTGAACGCGGACGAGATGCAACGCGAGGTGGAAAGTGAAAAATACACCGCGAATGTGGCGGATCAGGTGAGGTGGGCATATCAGATCGGCGTGAGCGGCGTGCCGACGTATGTGATCAATGACCGCTACGCGGTCGTCGGCGCACAGCCGTATGAGGTGCTTTTGCAATTGTTGGAAAAATTGAAGGCGAATTCAGAAATTTAGACTTAAAAGCCCCTGCGAAAAACGGGGCTTTACTTTTACGCGGCACGTTCCTCTCTCCCTGCGGCACGTGTGCCCTTTAGGGTAGAGGAGCTAGAGCGTTGTGCTGAGCCTGTCGAAGCAGTGAGATCCCCGCGCCAATGATGAGGGTGTCGTAGTGATTGGTCATAAATAATTCCATTTGCTACTATTGAAAATATCGTGTTGTTGATTATTATAATTCGGTCTATACTTCTGTTAATCTCAAATTAGTTTTCAGGAGGTGCCCAAATGAACACGTATGATTTTCTAGGAATTCGAATCAGTTCAGGTGGTGCTGGTGATGATATTCAAATCGTCTCCACGGATGAAGATGTCGTAAAATGGTTTACTGGGGGAAGTTCAAAAATTATCATCAACTGTTCAAGTGCACGGTGTAGAGAAAAGTCCTTTCTTCGAGAAATTACCTCAAGTTTGGAATTTTATGCGTGAGTTTCGCAAAATGGATTATCAACAATATGGCATAGGGATGTTGCTGATAACTGAACTTTGCCATGATGGATGGGAACCTTTTGGCAGCGTGGGTTTTAGTGCTAGCTCTGGATTCGACAGGATAACGTTACGAAGGCCTCGTGACGGTTAGAGAAGGGCAGACCAAACTCCATTCAGCAGAGTCAACTCAAAACTGAGAGTGAAGCGCCCTCACCCTGCCCTCTCCCAAAGGGAGAGGGGAATCTCCACTCTCTGCTCACTAAACTCCATCCTTCAACGCAATCTCCGCGGCGAGTTTGCCCGGCGCGCCCATGATGCCGCCGCCGGGGTGCGCGCCGGAACCCGCGAGGTAATAACCACGAATGGGCGTGCGAAAACTCGACCACTGCGTGGCGGGGCGCATGAAGAAGAGTTGATGCAACAAGAGTTCGCCATGGAAGATGTTGCCGCCCGTGATGCCCGCGATGCGTTCGATGTCCATCGGCGAAATGACCTGCTTGCCGACGATGGCGCGGCGGATGTTCGGCGCGTATTTTTCGAGCGTGGCGATGACCGTTTCGCCGAAGGCTTCGCGCTTGGCGTCGTCCCAGCCGCCTTCGAGGTCGTACGGCGCGTACTGCACAAAGCAAGACATCACGTGCTGTCCCGGCGGCGCCATGTCGGGATCAATCATCGAAGGCACGACCATGTCAATGTACGGCTCTTTCGCAAACTGCCCATACTTCGCGTCGTCGTAGGCGCGCTCGATGTAATCAATGCTCGGGCTGATCGAAATCGCGCCGCGATGCAGAACCGAATCATGCCCTTTGCCTTCATAGGGCATCGCAGTGAAATTCGGCAGTTCGCTCAACGCCAGGTTGACCTTGCCCGACGAGCCGCGGCGGCGGAATTTTTTGATCGCGTGGATGAGATCATCGGGCAGATATTTTTCCTCGACGAGTTTCAAAAACGTGACATACGGATCAGCCGAGGACAGGATCGCCTTCGCATGAATCTCATCCCCATTTTCGAGCGCGACGCCAACGGCGCGTCCATTCTTGACGATGACCTGCTTCACCGTTGCGTTGACTCTGATCTCAGCCCCAAGCGACTGCGCCGCGCTGGCGATCGCATTCGCCACCCCGCCGGTGCCGCCCTTGGCGAATCCCCACGCGCGGAACGCGCCGTCAATCTCGCCCATGTAGTGATGCAGCAACACGTACGCGGTGCTCGGCGAACGCGGACCCAAAAACGTGCCGATGATTCCGCTGGCAGATTTTGTCCCGAGCAACGCGGGCGTCTCGAACCACTCTTCGAGCATGTCCGCCGCGGACTGGGTCATGATCTTGGCGAGCCCGTAAAATTCTTTTTCGGTCAGCGTCGAAGCGAATTGACCGAGTTTGAGCAAGCCGACCAAATCCTTTGGGCTGAGCGAGGCTGGGTTCGGCGGGATCAGGCTCAAAATGGGTTTGATCGCTTTCGCCAGCCGCGCCATGCGTCGCCCGTATTCATCGTATGCTTCCGCGTCCTTCGGCGAGTGACGATAGATTTCGCGGCGGGTCAGGTCATGGTCGTCCCACGCGGCGAGGTAGTCGCCGTTTTCCATTGGGGTGAAAGTGCTCGGCAGGGGCAGAATCTTCAAGCCATGTTGCGGAAGTTTCAAATCGCGGATGATCTCCGGGCGCAGGAGGCTCACCACGTATGAGAACTCGGTGAACTTGAAGCCCGGGAAAATCTCCTCGGTCATCGTCGCGCCGCCGACGAGGTGCCTGCGCTCGAGCACAACGACTTTCTTGCCTGCTCTTGCTAAATATGCCGCGGCGACGAGTCCGTTATGTCCGCCGCCGATGATGATTGCGTCGTATTGATTGGATGTCATAAATAATTCCTATACTGACGATGGACCATAGACGATTAAAGATGGAACTTCCATCGTCCGTCGTCCATTGTCAATTGTCTATTTTTTCTTCCACTCAGGCTCATAAAATGGCATTCTTCGACTTCGCTCAGGGCGGCGCTTAACCACCTTCGCAGGCGCGTGTTGACTCACTTGAGAAACTCCTCAAAATTCTCCTGATTGACCGTCATCAACTCCGAGTCGGGATAGGTTTCCAAAAACTCATTTCGCACCGCGCGGCGGATGTCGCCAGCCTGCCATTTGAATTCATAACCGTATAACTTTCCGCCATGTTCTTCGATGCAGTCAATTTCCTTTTGGTCGTAGGTGCGCCAGAAATACATATTGACCGCGCGCCCTGCGACTTGATTTGCTTTGCGGCGTTCCATCACCAGGAAGTTTTCCCAAAGTTGACCGACATCATTTCGCAGAGGCAAAGTATTGAAGTTCTGAATCAGACTGTTTCGCACGCCGTTATCATAAAAATAATAGCGTGAATTCTTTGACACTTCTTTGCGAAGGTTGCGTGAGAACCCGTTGACTTTGAAAATCACAAACACTTTTTCCAGTAGATCAAGATATTTCCCGACTGTCTGAAAGTTTAATCCCAAACTTGTTGCCAGTTCTGTAATGGATACTTCCTGGCCGATCTGATATGCCAGCAGGCGGAGCAAATCCACGATCTTGTCTGCACGACGCACACCTTCCAATTCGAGAATATCCCTATACAAGTACGAACCGACCAGTTCACCCAAAAGATTTTCACGCAAGGCAGGCTCATCGGTCGTCATGATCGCGGGGTATCCGCCCCAAATCAACCAGCGCTCCAGTTGACTGCGCGCTTCAATGACTCCAAATGCTCCTTGAATTTCCGAGTAACTGATTGGGTATAAATTAAAGGTCAACTTTCGCCCCGTCAACGGTTCGTTGATTTTATTGGCAAGGTCAAAAGACGCAGAGCCTGTCGCAATGATTCTCGCGTGCGGAAAACCATCCACGAGAATTTTCAGGTTTAATCCGATATTCTCCACACGCTGGGCTTCGTCAACTACCAGCAGTTCCGCGTCGCCAAGCAATTCGCGAAGTTGCTGACTGCTCTGGCTGGCAAGAACTTCACGGTAAGCCAGTTCATCGGCGTTTACAAATTTGTTGCGCAAAGGCAAGGCATTCATCAGATCTTTGGCAAGCGTTGTCTTCCCGACCTGCCGCGGACCGTACAACACCAACACCTTTCCTGGCTGGAGGGCGGTTTCCAACTGCGAAAAGAGCGAACGTCTAATTTTCATAAATTAATTATACTATAACATAGGAATTTGTATAAATTCCTATGTTTCATTGACTAACATGAAAATCCGCAGGCGTAATGAGGAATTTCAGGGTGTTTTACCTTGAACTTTCTAACCTTCAAGCGTGGAACGTTTTTGTGGTGGCTCATAAAACGGAAGTTTAACAACGTGGGCTGGTGCGTGTTGACGATGATGCTCAACCGTAATTTCCATTCTCACATCCGTGCCGACTTCGTAGTATGGCTTTTGCAAATGCGCCAGCGCGATGTATTTCTTCAACAGCGGCGACCATGAAGCCGTGGACGCATACCCAACTTGAACATTGCCAACCAGAATCGGCAGGCTTCCACGCATCGCTATGCCGGGGATTTGAGGAGGCATGCCAACCTGCTTGAAAATATTTTCCATGCCGACCCAATCCACTTCGAGTCCCATCATTTTCCATAAAGAGCCTTCGCGCTTTTCTTTTTCTAGCGCGCGGCGACCAACGAAATATCCGGGCTTGTCGAGCGCCACTGTCCAATCCAGTCCCAACTCAAAGGGAGATGACTTCTGCGACTCGATCCACGCGTGCGTTGTGGAGGTGTAATCTACATCCAGCATGAACAAACCTGCTTCCACGCGCGCCATATCCATTGCCAAAATACCGACGGGCGTAATGCCGTAGTCCGCGCCTGCTTCCATGAGCGTATCCCAAATTTGGAGCGCGTCTTTGGCATCCATCCAGATTTCGTAGCCGAGATCGCCCGTGTAGCCTGTGCGCGAAATGGTGACTTCAATTCCGTTGATCTTGTTTTTCATCATGCGGAAATACTTCAATCCATCAACAGTTTCAGTTGAAACTTTATTCAAGATGACTCTTGAATTTGGTCCTTGAAAACTAAGCGCGGCGATTTCATCCGTGACTTCGGTGATTTCAACTGTCATGCCGACCGCGTTCATCATTAGCCAGCGTAGATTCGGTTCTGCGGCAGTCAGGCGGAAGGTCGTTTCTTCGAGGCGGGTAACGGTGCCATCGTCAATCAGCTTGCCTTCTTCGTCACACCAGCCGGTGTACACGACCTGTCCCACCTTCATCTTGTGGATGTCCCGCGTGGTAACGCGATGCAATAACGCCGCCGCATCTTTTCCTTTGATGACATACTTAATCAACGGCGAGACGTCAATCAACGCCGCCGAATTGCGGATCGCCCAATACTCGCGGTCAAGTGTGTGCTCGTACGAGCCTGCGGCAAAATATCCCGCCCACTTGCGCCAGTTCTGCGGCTGGCACAATGCGGACGTCCGTTCGTGGAAGGGGGTGGTTTTGAGATTGAACATATTATCCTAAAAAATGACGATGGACGATAGACCATTGACCGTCCACCGTCTATGGTCTATCGTCTATTTGAATATTCCGCCGGCGCGAAGAACACAATTACTGTCAACTCTTCCTCAATCGAATGGAATCGGTGCACTACGTTCTTTGCAACATAGATAATTGACCCTGCCTGCACAGCGCGGTCTTTATCCGCAATTTTGATTTTCCCTTTGCCGCTCACCACGTAGTAGACCTCATCTTCCGTGTGCGGTGACTGTGGATCCGTCCCGCCTGCGGGCAGGACGTACAGTCCCATGCTGAGATCGGGGACTTTCAGGAATTCGAGATACAGTTTGTTTGAGTCTTTTTGCTGTTGAATGAGTCCGGCGAGTTCAAAGGCTTGCATGGTATTCTCCCGACGATGGACGATAGACTATTGTCCATCGATCATCGTCCATGGTCCCTCGTCTATGGTCTGTATCGCAAATTATATACAATTCTACTCCGCCTTCCCTAATTCCATAAGCGGGAGATTCCGCCTCGGCTATAATACGTCGCTGGCTATGAAAAAGATACTTCCCAATTTACACC
>Ga0247727_10016712_pt1 | contig 11799 bp, 12 predicted proteins | sample WisWelCaveWW1625_FD_202498 | JGI IMG/M metagenome (GOLD analysis project Ga0247727, IMG submission 202498) | Biofilm microbial communities from Wishing Well Cave, Virginia, United States - WW16-25 | ecosystem: Environmental > Aquatic > Deep subsurface > Groundwater > Cave microbial mat | place...
CACACTCGACATCGGTACGTAACAATTTTCTGGATCATACTGCCTATCTTACCATCACTTACTTTTCAGCCACTACCAAAAAAGATATTCGCTTGCTCCGCTTCGACTTATTATGGTTGTTTTACCCCGCAGGCTTGGGCGAAGATAGAAATCGTCTTCGGTTAGAATACACTTCATGTCCCGATCTGACCAAGGCAATACAAAAGACCGTTACACAGTCATCCCCCGCACTGCGATATTTCTGCAGCGCGGGGGTTCGTATCTTCTGCTCAAAGGCGCGCCTACGAAAAGACTCTGGGCAAACAAATACAACGGACTCGGCGGTCACGTGGAAAGAGGAGAGGATGTGCTCTTCGCCGCGAAGCGCGAGTTGCTTGAAGAGACGGGTCTTAGCGCGGATTTGTGGCTTTGCGGTACAGTGATTGTCGATGCGGGCGAGACAGGAATTTGCTTGTATATCTTTAGTGGGGAATGTTTGGAGGGCGAGCCGCAACCATCGAAAGAAGGTTTGGCTGAGTGGATTCAATTTGAGAATATCGGCAATCTGCCGATTGTGGAAGGCCTGGCAAATAATACATATCTACCACTTGCAGGATATAATGAGCAGGCCAACATGATTGGACGAATTACAAGGAAAGTTGGGCAGTGCCATGCAAATCTCGTTTTCACTTCCTGAAAGCCAATTTATAGCCGAGTCACCGGAAGAGGCGGCGCAAAAGATTCGCAGGTATGCGGCGCTGGGCCTTTATCAGACGGGGGAACTATCCGTCGGCGCGGCGAGCGAATTGGCAGATATGGATCGCTATGAATTCCTGGATTTCTGCAAGCGCGAAGGCGTCACCCTGCATACGCAAACGCCGGATGAGTTGGAAGCAGATCTCAAGAAATTTGGCAGAGGCTTATAACAGATGCTCATCATCGCGGATAGTTCCGCGCTCATTGCCCTCGCAACCTGCGAGGGGTTGGATTTAATCTTGCAAGTGTATAATGACATCAAAGTACCCGAAGCAGTTTATGCTGAAATTGTTGGCCCGGAGAGACCGCAATCCGATGCGTTGGGATCATTTTTGGCAGAACGTGTCATGAAGGTGGATACAACTCGATGGGTATTGACAGCCGGCGGTCTCGGACGCGGTGAGATTGAAGCCATGGCTTTATACAAACAACTTTCCGCACACGCATTGTTGATTGACGATCACCGCGCCAGGGTTATCGCTGAACATAACCAGATCAATTGTATTGGCGCGCTCGGGCTTCTCCTCGTCGCAAAACAAAGGGGAGCAATTGATGAAATCGCGTCGTACATCCAAAAACTGCGTCATTCTTCCATTTACTATGGGGATGCTTTATTGGACAATGTACTAAAACTCGCTGGGGAGTAACTTTCTCCCCCAATCATGCCCCAATCCAACCAAGGGATTACAAAAGACCGTTACACCCTCGTCCCCCGCACCGTGATATTCCTCCGGCGCGGGGATTCGTATTTGCTCCTCAAAGGCGCGCGGACGAAACGACTGTGGGTAAATAAATACAACGGACCCGGCAGTCATGTGGAAAGAGGGGAAGATGTGCTCTCCGCCGCGAGACGCAAATTGCTTGTATATTTTTGGCGGGGAATGATTGCGGGGGAAATCCATCGAAAGCCGCGGCGGAGAAATGTCAGAGGGGCCGTTGATTGAAGTTATAATCCCCGCCTTGTGAATAAAATACTCATCGGAATCCTCTGCGGACTCGGCGCGGCGTCCATTTGGGGTGGAATGTACGTTGTGAGCAAGGTGGCGCTTGAGATCATTCCGCCATTTGCTTTGGTTTCATTGCGCCTGATTCTTGGCATTCTTACACTTGCCATCGTCCTTGCTTTTCGCGGATGGTTCAGAATCACGCATGAGCAATTCTTTCAAGTCATTGGTGTGGGGTTTGTCGGCTATGGCCTTTCGCTCAGCCTGCAATTCGTTGGGACGAAACTGTCCACCGCGGCGAACGGGTCGCTAGTTACATCTGCCACACCCGCGTTCGTCCTGCTCTTCGCATGGATATTGCTCAACGAAAAAATCACAACGCCTAAATTCGTTGCGCTTCTTCTCGCGACATTGGGAGTCGTCGCTGTGATTGATCCGCGCTCTGCGCAACTTAACCCGGATTTATTTTCCGGGAATATTCTGCTACTCGGCGCGGGAATTACGTGGGCTTTGTATTCGGTGCTCGTTCGCAAAGCGACTCAGAATCTCGACGTGCTTCCGTTCAGTCTCATCGCGTTTTTTGGCGGATTGCCGGTTGCCGTCCCTGCGGGGGTCTGGGAGTTGACCACTGCCGGAGTCGGAGAGATCAGCCTCGGGGTAGTCGGAGGCGTGCTTTTCCTCGGCGTTATATCCACTGCGCTGGCGATGATCCTGTGGAATAGCGCGTTCGCGATCCTTCCAGCGGGCGCGGCGTCTCTCACTTTTTTCGCGCAACCTGTCGTTGGGACTCTGCTCGGCTGGTTGTTTTTGGGAGAAATAATCACGCCGCTGTTTTTGCTGGGCGGCGCGTTGATCGGAATTCGATTATTAATTTCGACGAGAGATTCGTAGCCACAGAGACCACAGAGTTCTCTGAGAAAAAATCTCAAAATCTCTGTGCGCTCTGTGGCTTAATTTTCACCAACCGTATGCAGTAATGCCATGTTAGGCGGGCGCACGGAACCAACAGGGAAACCGCAAATCACCACAACCTGATCGCCGGGTTGTACAACGTCTGATCGCATGAGGGCGGCATCCACATGGTCAACCATGGCTTCAAGCGATTGCACGAAGGGGACAAGATGAGCGCTCACCCCCCAAAGAAAAGACAGCTGGCGAAACGTGCTTTCATTTGGGGTGAAAGCCATGATCGGCACGCGCGGGCGGATCTTGGACATGAGCCAGGCTGTTTGACCCTGCGCAGTAAAACACGCGACAGCCGTGACATTTTTATCGTTGGCAAGCGCCTGCGCTGCGCGCGCCATCGAAGCGGCATCGCTATGTTCCAAACCGGGCGCGTTTTGAATTTGCTCCATGCCCCACTCTAAAAAGTGCGCCTCTGCCTCACGCGCAATCCGATCCATCATGCGGACCGATTCGACTGGATATTTTCCGGATGCAGTTTCAGCGGAAAGCATCACCGCATCGGTGCCATCGAAGATCGCGTTGGCAACATCAGACGCCTCCGCGCGCGTGGGAAGAGGATTTGAGATCATCGACTCAAGCATCTGTGTGGCGGTAATGACAAGCTTTGCACGCATATTCGCGGTGCGGATAATATGTTTTTGTAAAGAGGGCACGCGCTCCGGTGGCAGTTCCACGCCCAGGTCGCCGCGCGCCACCATCACCCCCTCCACATTATCGAGAATCGCTTCCAAATTTTCGACCGCATCGGGCTTTTCAAGTTTGGCGATCAGCATGGGTATGCGCTTGCCGCTCGATAGCCTCTCCATCGCATAACGGACTTTCTTGACGTCATCCACAGTGCGAACAAACGAGATGGCGACCGCGTCCACATTTTGGGATATGCCGAAGGCGAGGTCCGCTTCATCTTTTTCTGTGAACCCGGCAATACGCAACCGGACTCCGGGGAGGTTGATCCCCTTATGAGAGGAAAGCGACCCCCCGACAATGACTTTTGCGGTCAGCGCGTTGCGATCCCGGACGGAGACAACCTCCAGTGTAAGCCTGCCGTCATCGAGCAGGAGCCTATCCGAGGTCCTCACGGAATCGAAGAGCTGGCGAAAATCCACCGGAATGTTTTGTTCATCGTTATCTGGCTGGGTCGTACCCGTCGCGTACAAATGCACCTGCTCCCCCTCCGAAAGTTGAAGAACGGATTCCAACTCTCCCACGCGGATTTTCGGTCCCTGCAAATCCTGCAAAATGCCGACAGAGACACCCAGTTTTTCAGAGACCTTGCGGATCAGGTTAATGCGCGCAGAGTGCTGTTCGTGCGTGCCGTGCGAAAAATTCATGCGAGCCACATTCATGCCCGCAAGGATCAATTCCTCGAGTGTTTCTTCATTTTGGCTGGCTGGTCCAATTGTTGCCACGATTTTTGCTTTACGAGTCGTCATATCATTCCTCAATAAATAGACATTATCGGAAATTAATTCGGGACGCTGATTCACGCTGACAAACGCAGATTTAATTCCTTCGAATCAGCGAAATCAGCGTTCATCTGCGTCCAAAACGATGCTTTTACTTTATTACCGATAAAGTCCAATATACTCACCGCAGGGAAGAACACCACGTTCTGCGGTGAGTTGCTGTATTTTGATTATTGTTTGATTAAGATTGGCTCGCCCGCCTCTGGCGGGAAAATTCCTGTCCCTGCTCCCTGCGCCGTCCCCGGCGCAGGACGCCGCCGAGGACGGCGGCTTGAGCGAACCAAGATTGTCCAGTTCATCGTGAAATTATTGTAAAGCAATTTGAATAGTTTGAAATATCAGTTCGGGCGCCACTTCAAACGAATACGGCATGTGGACTCGTTCGTACAGTCCGTGCGCGTCGCGCCCAAAGGGACCGATATTGATGACCGCGCAGTTCAGGGCGCGTATGCTGGTGAGTTTACCCGAGTCAAGCGGATAATATAATTTTTCCTTTGAATCAGTCAAGCCGAATAATGGCATATTCATTTTCAGGGATTCAATTTCCACATTCGAGTCCAGTTGGACATAACTCAGATCCGAAATGTACGGATAAAACCCACGCATCTGAATCGGAGCGTGAACCTGTTTCAACGCCGACGCGACCGCGCGCGTGATTTCGTTTTCCTGCGGCTGGATGGACGGGTAATACGGCGGCGAGAAAAATGTGATGACCGCAGGACCGTTGATTCCGGCAACTTTTGCCAACTCCGCGACGATCATTCTGCCGAGTTGACGTCCATCCTGTGCCAGCGACTCGAACTCTTCGGCTTTTGCTTTGAGCCAATCAGAAAATTGACCTTCATGCTTTCCGGTTTCCCATTGTTTGGTCGCTGTTTCATAAAGAGTCTCGTAATCAAGAATCGAGAAAGTCCACGCAGGCGGATTTTGAGCCTGTCCGCCCAGCGATACAAAATGCCCGAATGATTCATCTCGTCTCGCGCGGACAGTATCCAACGCGACGCGAGCCGCCTCTTTCATTTTGAACATGGCTTGCTCTGGTGTGAGTGTCAGCGTCAACCAGTTGACATAGACGAATGCTTCTCCTGCGGTTTCGACGTTGTATGACGGTTTGAGATCACGCATCTGCAAAGCGACAGGTGGCAACGCAACTTCAGTAATCGACTCATCCCCAAGTGTGCCATGCCAAACATCCGTCCAGTTGGGATTCAAGTTTATGTGACGAACGAGTTCCGCCGCGATGTGAGAGGCGTCCACGCCGCGGAAGATTTCACCAACGTGCGTCCGCACTCCGAGAATGTAAAAAGATGGGAGTAATTTTCCAACAGTACCTGAATAAATGTATCGTTCGTTTTCGTCTACATCGCGGGGCGCAGTGTAGTCTGTGTTGATTACGCCGAGATAATGCAAGTTTTCTTTTTCGCGAAGGTTGAGCAGTTCAGGCACAGCGGAAAGAATACCCACAGACTCAGTCTCTTCATCCGGACAAGCCAAAAAGAGCAAATTGCCCGCGAGGTCATCAATCAACCGTTGACCATTTTCCAGTACGCGAGCAAACTCGCGCAACACAGTGATATTGACCGCCACCCCGGACTTCATATCCACCGAGCCGCGACCAAACATCCACTCGCCGCTTTGCAGAGCCATGTATGCAGACTCTTCCGAGCTATCTAGCAAACCAGCCTGAAATTTTTGGTCTAGGTTTTTCTTTATAGCTTTTGCTAATTCGTCTGGTTGAAATGCAATACTCGAATCGCCAAACCGCCCAAAGTCTTCGACGCCAACCGTATCAAAATGTCCCATCAAAATAATCGTCTTGCCTGTGCTGTTCGGGTTGCGACTCTTCAACAGGCAGGCAACGTTTTTTCGCCCATCGTCTGTGTTCCAAAAGATTGGATGGAATTCAGGGGTTTCAGTTGTGCCGCGAAAAGGTTGGGAAAGCAGTTCGAGAATTTTTTCGGCGCAACGATTCTCCGCATTCATATCCGGGCTGATGCTGGGAATAGCGATCAGGAATTTTGTTGTTTCTCGAACGTCGTCAAACCAAGTTTTTGAATCAGGCAACATGGGCTGTCAACTCTCTTGTTGCTGTATTTCTGTAAAGTATAGATGTATAATTCTGCACACAACCTATTATACAGAACTATTCTGTAAGGTCTGCTTGCGAGATAACACCCAAATTTAGGGAGTTATACTGCCTATATAGCATCATATAAGACGACTCAAAGACGCGCGCGAGCGATGGCAAATACTTATGAGCTTCACTACAACAACTACAAAACATCGTAGATACCAGTTTGTCGCCCAAATCCTAGCGGGGCTGCTGATATTGTATGACGCAAGGAATGGACAAATCCTTAAATCGGCTTTTGGCGATGTCGGGATAGTGTGGTTGTTCGTTTGGACGTGGGGAATTTTTGGAATGCTTGGTGTAGTGTCAATTGGGGCTATGCTAAAACCATTCTACTCGGCTGGCGGTAAGGTTTGGGTTGAAGGAGGGCGTGAGCAATTTGCCCACGCTGGAGGGTATTCAGTCTCTTTTTATGGAACATTATTGATAGAAGCAATCGTTATCTTTGTGTATCCTTACATTCGACAGTATGGAATTATTTTCTTCAACAGCGGGGTCACAATAGCAATTATATCATTTATACTATCGGCCCTAATATGTGGATGGCTAGCGGAAATCATCTTTCGAAGGATATAATTTGTTGATCGAGGAAGGAGCACTCTCGCAATGGACATCATAAACATAGTTTCTCTAATAATAGGCGTCATTTCACTGATCCTGGGTATTCATTATGGAAATCAAAGCCGAAGGACATATCACTTGCTAATGAGTAATTTTGATCAAAAAGTGATCGATATACTCCTCAATCTCTCAGAAAAGAGGCAACTCGCAAACGCTCAACAAGTTAGAGGCCTTATTAGAAACATAGCAGTTGAATATGGAATAAGCATGCCCTCAGATGAATATATAGTTAGGGTGCTTCGGAGAATGGCACTGAGATATGAGCAAGACAGCAAAGATCATCAAAAAGAACTCATGAATCTAGAGTCGATTAGAGAAAAAATAGAGCCTTATGGGCCACCTCTGATGTCCATTGCAAGCATCAATCGGTTGGCAGCTTTTCAGATCATTATGGGCAGTGCTATCATCATGTTGATTGTTTATCAATTTCTTTATCTGTCATCCTCAAATAAGGTTAATTGGGTGCAGCATATAGTGGTTAGTGTTCTCCAAGTCTTGATAGTCATCGCTATATACTCTGTTCGTAATCACCTAAAGAAGCTGTTGAACAAAGAGCAACAACAATAGTCTTTCGAGATGGTAAAACATTTGCTTACGAAAATTTCGTCTACAATTTGGCAGTTGCCATTATCGTATATCGGCCTAAGTAAGAAATTTGAGATCCACCCATTCATAATTAACGTTATTATCGGCCCCATCTGGGAAACCATTGTTTTTCAAGGCATTCTTTTTGGCATTCCGCTATCAATTGTTCGAAAATCATGGGATATTGCATGGCTACCCGACCCACAATTTGATCGTTTATTAAAGTGGGTGATTATCATCCTTTCTGCTTTGATTTCTAATTTCATTTTCGTGACATTTCATCGACCAGGACATTTTGGAACTTTATTTATGGAGGTCAGCGCCAAGAGATTGCTAAAGAAAATGGAGAGAGCGTGGCTATGGGAGAATTACGAAGTAGCAAGAAACTGCGCCTCTGAATTACTACCAGTCGCAGAGGAGTGGTGGGTCAGAGAGGGATGGGATTATCCCCAATTCTTACAGGCGCTTTCATTGCATGTTCTTTCTAGAGGGAATGGCATTACACCTCAGCAGAGACAAAGAATGGAAAGAATACTCAGCGAAATTAAAATTTTCCCGAATGATATTTTGCAGGCTTAGAACGTCATACTATATTTTCATTAGCCGCCCAATCCCGGCTTGTACCTGACGCGCTCCGTCAGGCTTCGTGCGCAGGTGAAGCCTAACTTTACCCCGCGTTCTTCACTTTCTTCCAATACCTCAACAACCCATCCGCGCTCATGCCAAGCGGATTTGCCAGCTCATAAACTTTTACCACCTCTTCGCTCAAGCCAAACAATTTGCCTTCCTCCACTACCCACGCCGTAAAACTCGCGCGCAACTCTTCGATGGACGGCTCGGACGGCATCACTTTCTCCAGCCAGCGCGCTGCGGAGTCAAGTCCTTTTTCAACTTCGTTCAATTGCCAATCCACATCGTCGAAGATTCCAAAGTGAGTCGGGGCGATGCGCGCGAACTTTTCCTTTCGCAAACGGTGCAGGCTTTCCTTCCAACGCTCGATGCGCAACTCAGGCGGCGGCATCGGCACTCGCAAATATTGATAACCGGGGATTCGCACTCCGCCCACATCGCCGCAAAAAATAATGTCTTCAAATAAATAGGAATAATGATGTTCCGCATGACCCGGCGTATTGATCGGAACAAATCTCAAATTACCAATTACTATTTCCTCCGCGTCTTTCGCAACGTGAAGTTGATTCTCTGGAACAGGCAGGAACTCACCCCACAGCGACTCCATTCGCTCGCCGTAGATTCGCGTCGCGCTGGAAATTAATTTTTCGGGGTTCAGCATGTGCGGCGCGCCCAGCGGATGCACGTAAATGTCCGCGCCTTGTTTTGCGAGCCAGCCCGCCGCGCCCGCGTGGTCAAGGTGAATGTGCGTGAGCAGGACGTGGGTCACGTTTCGGGGAGATAACGATTCTTTCGCCAGACCAGCTTCCAGCGCAGAAAGAGTCGAGCCGGGTCCGCTTTCGATTAAGACCGCACCTTCTGAATGTCGAATTAAATACGCGGCAATCGCATGAGGGCGTCCCTGAAAATTCAAGTCAAGTGTGACAACACGGGTTTGCGCCATGACGTGTCCTGTGAATTTGATTTTGCATAGAATGTGGAAAGCGTTGCCGAGAGGTCGTCGTCGCAATACACGCGGCAGACGGGTACTTTGCGTTCTTCGAGAGACTTTGCCAGATCTTCATTGTTTGCACGCGAACCAAAAGATAACGTCATTAACAAAACAACAACGGGACGCAAGTTGCGGCGTTGCAGGCTATCCACTGCGATGAGCAACTCAGGGTAAATCAACGGCGTCACAAGGATCGCGCTGCTTCCCTGCGGTAACTGCCCCATTTGCGCGGTGACAAGCGCGGGAAGCGTGTATAAACTCTCTGCATTGATGAAGGCTAGTTCTTCCAATATTTTTGCCTCCTGCCTTTCGCTTCTTTCGGCAGTGATCACTTTGTAGGCACGCCCCGATGCAGTGACCATACCCACCGAGCGGCGCTGGTCGAGAAAATAATGCGCCAGCGAGGCGGTGATGCTGATCGAATATTCCAGCGTGGAGGGAGGCAGTTTCATTTTGCGGCGCCGAAGCAAAAACAAATCGTCCGAAGGAGGCGCATCCATTTTTTCGGCGGGCTTTGAGATATGCGCGCTACGATGTGTATCGAGAAAGAGCCATACCTCGGCTTGCGGGTCCTGTTCAAATTCTTTCACCATCAATTGGTCACGGCGAATACTCGTGGGCCAGTGAATGCGTTTCATGGAATCACCATGAACATATTCGCGCACGCCTGAGGCGTGAGGCGTCACATCATGCGACTTGCGCCGGATCACCTGCCCGCCCGGGAGCAAGCCAGGCGGCGAAAGAAATTCAGAAACATTCGCCAGCATCGGCAGGACGACCAGTGAATCTTTCGCGGGAAACTTTTTTGAAATGCGAAAAATCCCAAACGGATCGCCCGATGTGATGCGCGTGGGTCCGAGCACGAATCCGCCGCGGCTGGTGAGCCAGGTTCGGGCTGTGTAAGAGCGTTTCTGTTTTCCGCGAATCAACGTGAGCACGCGCGAACCTGTCGCAAAAGGAATCGTCGTTTCGTTTGTCACTTCCAGCCACAACTTGGGCAGTTTGCTTGCGTTGGTCAACTCGTAATGTTCTTCAAAGATATCGCCCACCGCCGCGCGCAGGGAACGCGCGCGCCGTTCCACTTTTATGCCGCGCAACGATACAACGGTGAGCGCCCACGCGAGCACGAGAAGCAACAAGCCGAGGTAAAACATTCGGACGTAAAAAGTGGCTCCATTCACAATGGAACCCATGCCGCCAAGAGAAAGGATCAATAAAACAAACGCGCGGCCCGGCGTCACTGTGCCTTGCCTTTCTCTTTTGCCACCGTTGCCCGATAATCTCCGCCAGGCACAGGCGCGTTGTGAACGATCTCCTGCACGAGTCGATCCGCGCTCAACTCACGCAAGCGCGCCGCAGGCGAGACAATGATGCGATGCCCAAGCACTGCCACTGCGAGCGCCTTTACATCATCAGGCAACACATGATCGCGCCCTTGCAACGCGGCGCGCGCCTGCCCTGCGCGGAACAACGACAAACTCCCGCGCGGGCTTGCGCCGAGATACACGTCACTGCTTTGACGCGTCCGCCCGACCAGATCAATAATGTATTTTTGGATGGCAGGCGAAACAAAAATCTTGCGGATGCCTGTGATGGCATTCAACAACTCTTTGACTTTGACCACGGACTTCAACGCCTCAATCGGGTGCCGAAGCTGTTGCCCACTCAGGACTCTCATCTCCTCTGACGCGCTGGGGTAGCCCATACGCACACGCAACAGGAAGCGATCCAGTTGCGCCTCAGGCAATGGAAACGTTCCTTCGTATTCGATGGGGTTTTGCGTGGCAAGCACCATGAACGGCTTCGGGAGTAGATGCGTCACTCCATCCACTGTGACTTGACGTTCCTCCATCGCTTCGAGCAACGCGGCTTGAGTCTTCGGCGTGGCGCGGTTCACCTCATCCGCAAGGACGATTTGCCCGATGATCGGTCCTGCGCGGAATTCAAAATTTCGCTTCTGCTGATTAAAAATGGACACGCCCGTTACATCGCTTGGAAGCATATCGGGCGTGAATTGTATACGGCTGAATGCGCAATCCAGCGACCTGGCGAGACTGCGCGCCAGCATGGTCTTCCCCACACCAGGCACATCTTCAATCAATACGTGTCCCTGACACAACAAACCAATCACAACCAGTTCCAAAGACTGGCTCTTCCCCACGATCACCTGCTCGAGATTATGGATAATTCTTTCACCGAATTTTTTGAGGTCAGTCATAAAAGACATTCCCTTTCCTGTTTTTATGTGATGGCGGTTCTATTTTACCGCCCTGATTGTACGAGAGTTCAATGCCGTGAGCAAGTGCTTCAAACCCCTCTGCGGAGGGGTATCGGTTTCTTCGTCATTGCGAGTGACGCTTCAGCGCCACGAAGCAATCCCCAATTCGCGAGGGGAAAGTCCCCGTTTGTCGGGGATTGCCACGCTCGCTTGGTTTCGACACCTGCACTTGCGCCAGGTGCGAGTGTACGGGCTTCGCCCTACTCAACCTGCGCTCGCTACTAACGAACAAAGATGTAACGCGACATTCATGTCGCCGTGCCGTGATAGTGCGACATAAATGTCGCGCTACGAAATTGGCAGGTTTGTTTCTTTGTCTCGACAGGCTCGACAACCATCGCTTTGAACGGCGCTCTCCTTCGCGCTGTTAGGGCAATCGCATTTGAAATATGAGAGAATGGTTGTGCGTGACATGGAGGCGCACAACGATGGAAAAGCAGGTAGCGACAAGT
>Ga0247727_10016713_pt1 | contig 11798 bp, 8 predicted proteins | sample WisWelCaveWW1625_FD_202498 | JGI IMG/M metagenome (GOLD analysis project Ga0247727, IMG submission 202498) | Biofilm microbial communities from Wishing Well Cave, Virginia, United States - WW16-25 | ecosystem: Environmental > Aquatic > Deep subsurface > Groundwater > Cave microbial mat | place...
CGTGGACGGTAAAAGCGGCGCGGCGCTGTGGAAGCGCGCGCTCGGCGGCGGCAACGTGAAGATGCGCAAGCACAATATGTCCTCGCCTTCGCCGGTGACCGACGGCAAATACGTGTACGTCATCACCGGCACGGGCATTTTCAAGAGTTTCGATTTCAAGGGCAAAGAAATCTGGAGCCGCGATATCCAGCAGGACTATGGCAAGTTCGGCCTGAACTGGGGATTTGCATCGTCCCCGCTGCTGCATGAAGGGGCGCTCTATGTGCCCGTGCTCCACGGGATGAAAACCGACGATCCATCCTATCTGCTTCGCGTCGAGGCGAAGACCGGGAAGACCACCTGGCGAGTGGAACGGCCCACGGCGGCCATCCGTGAATCGCCGGACTCCTACATCACACCTGCGCTGCTGCGCCGGGGGAAAGAAATTGAAATTGTCATCGTCGGCGGCGATTGCGCCACCGGGCACGACCCCGAGACCGGCAAGGAACTGTGGCGGCTGAACGGACTAAACCCGGACAACAATCCCTTCTACCGCATCGTGGCCTCGCCGGTGGTATCGGGGGATATGATATATGCCTCCACGCGGGTGAAGCCCTTTACGGCCATCCGTGCCGGCGGCCGCGGCGACATCACTGAATCCCACCGTGCCTGGCAGACGGCCAACGGCCCCGACGTGCCCACGCCGGTTACCGACGGCACCCTTCTGTTCATCGTGAACGACAAGGGCATCGTGTACTGCTACGACGCCAAAACGGGGAAGGAAATCTGGGGCGGCCAGCGGATTCGTCCGGGCACATACAGCGCGTCGCCAGTGCTGGCCGATGGAAAGATCTACGCCACCAGCGAAGACGGCGTGACCACGGTGTTTGAAGCGGGCCCGGAGTTCAAGGTCATCGCAGAAAACAGCCTGAACGACTACTGCCTGAGCTCTCCGGCCATTGCGGATGGAAAAATCTACGTGCGCACGGCGAATTTCCTCTTCGCCATCGGGAAGTAACGAGCAGGAGGCAATCCGCTCCTCAGGATTGAGGTTTGTAGTACAGAACCATCCCCGCGCCCGCTGACGCCAGCAGGAATCCCACATACAGGAGCGGGTTGGGGGTCTGACTAGGCGGATGCAGGAGCATCGTGGTCAGCACGTTGACCACGGGCGCTCCGCCGAAAACCAGCGGCATGACGTAAATGGGCAGCCCGCCGGTGCGGAACGCGTAAATGATGCACACGGCGCCAATGGCTCCCAGCGCGCCGGCGATGGTCGCCGCGGTGGCGCCTTTCGCGTTGAAGCCGCCCAACTGGCCCTGCCCGGCCAGGGCGGCAACGGGCACCAGCACGCCAATCAGGAAATAGGCGACTCCGACGCACAACAGCGCGCGCAGGGGATTGCCCAGCGCCACTTGTCCTTGGTGCAGCACGACTCCGTACACGCCCCAGGAAATCACCGCGCCCGCGACAAAAAGCATCCACAGCATCGGCCGGCTCCTCTCGTTATTCATCTCGCTCTTGATTCCCCTGCGCGGCGGCGAAGCAGTAGAGCGCGCTTCGCGTCCGAATGTAAATCCTGCCCTGGGCGATGGCTGGCGTGGCAAAGACTTCGTCGCCGAGCGGGTTCACCGCCAGCACTTCCCATTCCGCGGCCGCCTTCACCACCGAAACTGTGCCGTCCTGGCTGGCCAGATACACTTTGCCATCGGCGCCCACCGGCGAGGCAAAGTATTTGTCAATCGCGCCGGCCAGCCGCCCCTGCTTCCACACGTTTCCTGTCGCCGGGTCGAAGGAAATCAGGATGCCGCTGTCGTTCACCATATAGAGCACGCCCCGGTAGAGCAGCGTGGAAGGCACCTGCGGCACGGGTTTACGGTAGCTCCAGCGCACTGCGCGCTGAGTCATGTCTCCCTGGCCGCCCATGCGGATGGCCAGCAGGCCGTTCTCCGAATTCATCAGGTCGCGGTAGGTCTGCCATTCGCGCTCGATGATGCGGCCGTTTTTGTCCAGGTCAGTGAACTCAAAGAAGAATCCCTGCAACGCCGCTTCGCCGGACGCTTTGCCTTCTTCCAGATTGATTTGGCCGTCGTCGTCCTTATCGTACTTCTTCACGGCCTCGGCGAACGGCATCACCTTCACCTGTTTCCCGGGCTGTCCTTGCGGCACTCCCCAGCCGTTGATGTACAGCGAGTCGCGGTCATGGCTGGGGATGGATTTCATCTCCGGAGCCAGGCCACGCACCCACCAGACCCGTTTACCAGTTTTCGAGGAGTAGGCCGAAAGCTGGAACGACTCCGGCACAAGGACCTGCGTCTCGCCGGCCCGCGGCTGATACAGGATGGGGGTCGAATAGCCGGAAATGATATCCGGCCGCTCCGTGCGCCAGCGTACGCGCCCGGTCTTCTGCTCGACCGCGATCAGGAACGAGTTGGTGTCCTGGTCGCAGGGTAACACCACCAGGTCGTGGACCAAGATAGGCGACGCGCCGAATCCGAAGAGCACATTGAACGGACCCAGCGGCACCCGCCATCGCTCCCTGCCGTTGTTGTCGAAGGAGATCAGCCCAAAATCCTGGAAGAAGGCATAGACGTTTTCGCCGTCGGTCACCGGGCTGGGCGACGCGGCATTGTTGGGTTTGAGGAATCGGTCCGTGCGCGCCCGCGGCACTTCGCGCTGCCAGGCGAGTTTTCCGCTCCGGAGGTCGAGCGCGATGACCAGCAGCTTGCTGGCCTCCATGGCGGTGAGAAAGATGCGCTTGCGCCCCAGCACTGGCGAGGAATGGCCGCCGGGCAGCGGCGTCTTCCAAAGGACGTTTTTTTCCGGACCAAAATCAACGGGCAGGCCTTTCGTTTCCGAGAGGCCGGTACCATTGGGTCCGCGGAATTGCCGCCATCCATCGCCAGCGCGGGCCGAAGAAACCAGCGAGGCAATCCCCAGGGACAGCAAAAGTATTCGTTTCATCAGCGCAGCCGTGTCCGGGAATAGAGGCATTAGAAGAGGATACGCAGCCCGAGTTGGATTTGCCGCGACGACGTGACGGTGGAACGGATCTGCCCAAAGGTGGAAAGCGGCATCTCGCTTCCCGCGGGGTTGGACGTGGCCGCCGCCCCGGCAAAGGCAATGAGAATCGGCGTGGCCAGGTTGGTGCGGTTGAACAGGTTGAAGGCCTCGGCGCGGAACTGGATGGTGGCCTCGTGCCCGCGCGGTGCGATGCCGGTCTCCTTCACCAGCGCCAGGTCGAAGGTGCGCAAATTGGGTCCAAGCAGTGCGCCGCGGCCCAGGTTGCCCAGCCGCCCGCGCTCCGGCAGCTCGAAGGCGTTGGGGGCAAACCACTGGTTGGGCAGGCCGAGCACGGCGTCCTGGTGCGTGAACCCGGGCAGAATGTTTGGGCGATCAAAGCCGATGCCGGGCGCCTGCGACGGCGACCACTGCGAACGCGAGCGGTTGCCTTGCACGAACACGGTCAGCGGGTTGCCGCTGCGCACCGTCGAGATGCCGGCGAACTGCCAGCCGTCAAGAAATATCCGCGCCGCCCCTTGTGTTCCGCGCGCGAACGGGACGCGCCAGATGAAATGCATCACCCAGTTGTGCTTGGCGTGGAAGTCGGCCAGGCCTTTGTTGTAGTCGAGGCCGGGAAATTCGGGGAACGCGGAGGTCGTGCCGTTGGTGGCGTCGGAAAAAAACGTGGACGCCTGGGTGGTGTCAATGTTCCGCGCAAAGGTGTAGGACGACTGAAAGTGGAAATCCTTGCCCCAGCGCTTGCGCGCCTCGATCAGCAGCGCATGGTACCAGGAGTTACCGTCGCTGCGCTTCAGCTCGATGGTCGAAAACGCGGGGTTGGGCCGCGGCTGCCCCGCGGGGAAGAAGAGCGAGCCGTCCGGCAGGGTGATCGGCGTGGGGATGTTGACGTCGCCGTTGCGCAGCAGGTGGACGCCGCGCGTGCCCGCGTAGCCCGCGGACACCAGCGTCTCGCCCCAGAACTGTTGCTGCACGGTCAAGTTCCACTGGTGCACATTGGGGTTCTTGAGGTTCCATTCCACCGGGCGGATGGAATTCCCGGAGCCCAATGCGAAGGGCGGGTTGGGAAAGGTGGGGTTCGAAATGATGATGCGCGGCGTGGCCGGCGGGTTCGTTACGGTGACAATGAGGTTCTGGTGGTTGTTGGTGTTGAAATACAAGCCGTAGCCGCTGCGCAAGGAAGTCCGCCCATTGCCGAAGACGTCCCACACCAGGCCGATGCGCGGCGAGATGTTGCGGTGCGTGGGGTTTTGGAAGAGCTGCCCGGGCGTGGGCGCGGGATCGCTCAAGTTGATCAGCGCAGAGTCGCGGCCGTAGATGTCTTTCGGCATGGTGGTAAATTCGTAGCGCAGGCCGGCGTTGAGAGTCACGCGGGGATGCAGGCGGTACTGGTCTTGCAAATAAAACCCGAACAGCGTGAACCGCCAGTAACGGTCCAACGCGCCTGTGGGCGGCAACCCGAGAAAGCGCAGCGGCTGGTTCAGCAAGAACGTGCGGATGTTGGCAAACGTATAGATTCCCAGTGAAAACGTGGGGTTGAACATATTGTCCTGGTAACGCTCGACCAGGACGCCGCCCTTCAACAGGTGCCTGCCGCGCGTCTGCACCCAGCCGTACTCGACGCCAAACAGGTTCTGCACCAGTTGTACGTTCACCGAGGTCTGCGGACCGAACCGGGGAATGCCCCCGATGTCGATGTCCCCCACCAGCCGCCCCGGTACAAACGGTTGGAGGGTATTGGGCACATTGGCCTGAACGTCCTGGCCGATGCGCGTCCGCGAAAAGCTGAAGCGCAGCGTTTGCAGAGTGGCCGGGGAAACAATCTGCCTGTACTCGGCCGTGAGGGCCTGGTTGCGCGAAAGAAAGGCGCGGGGGAATTGCGGGAAGTCGGTGGGGAGGTCGAGCAGCGCCCCATCGTAGGTGTAGCGCGCGAAAAGTTCGTGGCGCTCCGCTAACCGATGGTCCAGCCTCACGGTGGCGAAATTTTCATCCAGCTCCTGGTTGAAAAGGAAGCTGTGCCGCGCCAGCCCACTGTTGGGAATGACAGCGCCATTGGCGACGGGGAACTCGTTCAAGTACGGCTGCACGGCCGCATTGACGACCACCGGGCCGCCCAGCGCAGCGGGCAGGATGCCCATGCGCGTGTTGTTGTCCGGCACGATGGTCTGGATGGTGCGACCCAGCCGCTCCCGCAGCGACTCATAGCCGCCATAGAGGAATGTGCGGTCTTTGCGGACGGGGCCGCCGGCCGTGGCCCCGAACTGGTTGCGTACGAACTCGGGTTTTTCGCTGCCGTCGAAGAAATTTCGCGTGTCGAAATTGTCGTTGCGGAAGAAATGATAGAGCGTGCCGTGCACCTGGTTGGTGCCCGACTTGGTGACCACGTTCACCTGGCCGCCGGAATTGCGCCCGAATTCCGCGCTGTAGGCGTTGGCCTCGACCCGGAATTCCCGGATGGTCTCCATGCCCAGCGCGGTGCCGGCCGCACTGCCCGCCGGGCCGTTGGTGAAGTCGTTCACCGGCGTGCCGTCGAGCAGATAGACGTTGGAGCGGAAATCCTGCCCGTTGACGCTGGTGCCCAGGCCGTGTGCCACTACCGATCCGCCGTCGCGATGCACGAAGGCCACTACGCCGGGCTGGAGCAGGGCCAGGTCCGTGTAGTTTCGCCCGTTGAGCGGCAGCGTCTCAATGGGTTCCTCGCCCACCAGGTAGCTCAACGCCGCGGACGATACATTTACCAGCGGCGACCGCCCCTCCACGGTGATGACCTGATCGAGCGGGCCCAACTCCATGGCGAAATCTACGGTGGTTGCTTCGCCCACTACGACCCGGATGCTTCGCTTGACTATGGGGCGGAAGCCGTCATGTTCGGCGCGGACTTGGTACACGCCCACGGGCAGCGCGGGCAGTACGTAGCGGCCGTCCGAGCCGCTGGAGTTGGTGCGCTCCAGACCAGTGGCCGTGTTTCGCGCCACCACTTTGGCTCCGGCAATGGCTGCCCCGGAGCCGTCCAGCACTTTGCCTCCGAGTTGGCTGTGGGTTTGGGCCCGCGAAGTGCCTGCCCCGCAGAACAGAGCAATCAGAGCCGCCAGCGCGGCAGCGCAGGAGCGTCCACACACCCTTCCGTTTCTTGAAACCTGCATTGTCCCCCGCAACACGCCCCCACGGCGTTCGTCGAACCGATCGAGTGTAGCAGCAGGCGTTGACATCCTCCAACTGCCGCCCCATAGTCAGTTCAGACGCGGGAGAGCGCCGGAATGTCTCCTGCCACCGGTTGCCGGCCCCGCTGGGATGCCCGATGAGGAAGCTCGGCCTTATTGCTGGTGTGTTTGTAGTCTATCTGCTGCACCAGGATTTCTGGTTCTGGCGCGCGGTGAAACCCCTTGTCCTGGGAGTCCTTCCGGTCGGACTTTTCTACCACGCCGCCTACACGCTGGCGGTTGCGGCGCTGATGGGGGTCCTGGTGCGAATCGCTTGGACGCAGATTACCGGCGACGCGGCGGGCGAAGATCGAGGCTGAGGGAAGCGTCGCGGGCTGAAAAATCCTGAATTCCGGAAGGTGTCTTTCAATCCGGCAACAGGTCTTTTTCCGGTTCCGGCAGCCAGAAGCTGGCGATGAATCCCACCAGATAGACGGCGAAGCCGACACCCGCGGCCACCAGCGCTACTTTTGTGGGTGCATAGGCCCTGTCGGCGGTTACGGCAAGCGACGCGGTCACCCAGGCGAATGAGGTGCCAACCAGGCGCCCGCCGACGTTGGCAGCGAAGCTCTCCCCTGTTCCGCGCAGATGAATGGGGTACACGCGGGGCAGGTAATTACCCCAGAAGCTGAACTGCCCGACCGTCAGCAATCCCGCAAAGAATATCCCCCAATACAGGCCGGTAAGGCTGGCCGTCGCCAATAACGCGAACACCAGCGGCAAGACAATCAGCCCAGGTGCCTGGAACAGGCGAATCAACCGTTGTCGGCTGACGATGACCACCGCCAGCCACGCGAGGAGAATCCGCCCCGCCAGCCCGCCCATCTCCTGCACCTTGGTCACATCGGCGGCCACTCTCTGCTCGATGCGGCGCGCCTCGGCTGGCGGTTGGCCCTGAGTCATCGCGCGCACCTCGGGTGTGCCGGGCACGATCTGCGGGACCTGCTGGATGGCGCCGAAAGCCGCGCCGTAGGCCATGGCGAACATCAAGGTAGTCACCAGCGTAGTGCGCCGCAGCTCCGGAGCAAACAAAGCCGCAATGCTCGGCCGCTTCAGCGTCCCGGCAGTGCGCTTCTGCTGCCACGCGGGCGACTCCGGCAGGAATGGCCGAATGAGGATCAGCGGGATGGCCGGCAGCACGCCAGACATCAGCGTGTACCGCCAGGGCGCGTGCACGTTGTGGACCACCGCATCCAGGCCGAAAGCAATGGCCGGCAGTTCTGCGGCATACGCCACGCACAGGCCGTTGGCGGTGGCCACCAACAACCCGCCGAGCGACGAGAACGCCTGCGTGTAGCCCAGCACCTTTTCCCGGCGACTGGGATCCGGGAAGAGTTCAGCGAGCCAGGCCACCGCCGCCACAAACTCGACGCAGACACCGACGAATACGAAGCATCGCAGGACCAACAGCATGTAAATGGAAGTCGAAAAGCCCGAAGCGAACGCCGAGAACGCGTACAGCAGGATGCTGTAGGTGAGCACACGCCGCCGGCCGAACAGGTCGGTCAGGTACCCGCCGAGCAGCCCGAAAATACCCCCCGCAAACGCGGGGAGATAGAACAGCCTGCCGAACCACATCTGGAACTCCGGCGACCCGGGCGCGGCGCCGATCAACTCCTGCAAGGCGGGGCGCACGATCAACGGCAGCATCAGGAGCTCGTAGATGTCGAATAAAAACCCCATCGCCGCAACGGCGCAGATGGTCCATTGCAGCGGAGTCAGTCCGCTGCTTGCGGGATGGCTTGGCTCAGACATTTTTCCTCTCCTTATTTTGCGGCCCCGGAGTCTATCATATCGGTTTCCGCCGCCCTCTCCGGCAGCGTGGCTGGCAGGGGCGGGAGGCGGCTGCGGAATAGGAGTCCTTTGATGACTTGGAGTCTCAGGATGGCAGACCGCCGATGATCCCCGCGCTGGTCATCTTTTCTTATCTGGGCATCGTCCTGTACATCGGTATTTTCGCATTCCGGAAATATCGCGACCGGGAAAACGCAGAGGATTTTTTCCTGGCCGGGCGGTCATTAGGGCCGGCGGTGTTTCTGCTTTCGCTGTTCGGCACGAATATGACGGCGTTTTCAATCCTGGGCTCGTCGGGGCATTCGTTCCAGAACGGGATCGTCACCTATGGGCTGATTGCCTCCGCTTCCAGTCTGATCATTCCGCTCTCCCTGCTGTTCATCGGCACGCGGCTGTGGGCCATTGGCAAGAAGCACGGCTTCATCACGCCTGTGCAGATGTTCCGTGACCGCTGGGAGTGCGGCCACATCGGCACGGTCATTTTTGCCCTGCAGGCCGCCCTGCTAGTGCCCTACATCGTGATTGGCGTCATCGGGGGGGGAACTACGTTGCAGTCCATCACCGGCGGCATTGTTCCGTTCTGGTTCGGAGGGGCCCTGGTGGCCCTGGTTGTAATGACCTATGTCTTCTTTGGTGGAATGCGCGGCACGGCCTGGGTGAACTCGTTCCAGACGGTCCTCTTTCTCACGTTCGGGGTCATTGCATTGGTGGTGATTGGCCGCGGGATGGGCGGCTTCGGTTCGGTAATGGAGACCCTGCTCGATTCACCGGCGACAGCGCCGCTGCTCAGCCGCGAGCGCGTCTCTCCGTGGTTTTTTCTGAGCTACACCTTTATCCCGCTTTCCTCGATTGCCTTCCCTCACATCACCATTTTCTGCTTGACCGCGCGCCGCGTGACCCAGTTCCGTTCGACCGTAGTTCTCTACCCGCTGTGCCTGATGGTTATCTGGCTGCCCTGCGTGTACCTCGGCGTGGTGGCCAACCGCGCCACCGACATCCCGCAGATTTCCGCCAAGATCGAGGCTCGCCGCACGCTGGCCGGTCGCGGGGCCGCGCTCACGCCCGAGCAGCGCGACGCCCTTCGCGCGCAGGCCGCCGGCGACGACGTCATCCTGCTGCTGCTCGAGCGATACGCCCCGGTATGGCTCGCCGGAATACTCGGGGCGGGGATCATGGCCGCGGTGATGGCCAGCGATTCGCAGATCCTGGCCCTTTCGACGATGTTCGCAGAAGACGTTTTTACGTTCTATGAAGGCACAGAACGCTTCGGCGAAACCGTGCAGGTCCATACCGGGCGCATTTTTGTGGTACTGCTGACGGCCCTGGCCTATGCCGTGGCCCTCAGCGCGCCGGGCACGATCTTCGAGCTGGCCATCCAGTACGCATTTTCCGGCTACGCCGCGCTCTCCGTTCTGCTGGTGGCCGCGTTGTTCTGGAAGGGCAGCACGAAGTGGGGCGCGCTGGCGGTGACGGTGTGGGTGGCTGCGTCTGTGGCGGCTGTCGCTGTTTTCCAGGCTGCCATTCCCGCGCCGGCGCCGGGGCCGCCGGTCGTGGTGTGCCACGTGGCGGGATTCGACGCCCTGGCGCGCACGCCTGGCGGGACCGCCGTTTTCGGTGTGATGCCCGTCGTCCCCATCACGCTGATTTCGGCGCTGCTGATGGCGGGTGTCTCTAGGCTGACCCCGAAACCCGGGGCCGCGACACTGCAACGGTATTTCTGACACCTGCGCGGCCGGCGGCACGAGTAACGGATTCCACGCCGTCGCGTGCCCCCGGCAGGCGCCGCCCATTCAGCCACAGGGCATCGCGCGGTTCACCGCCGGCCCTTCGCAAGCACCGCTCAGGATCTTCGGCCCTTCGACCGCCTGCGGCGGTCTCAGGACCTTCGACAACGATAGACAAACGCGGGCGGGAGATTCTCCCAAATGGTGCGGGAAGTGGAGACGGTGGAGAAGTAACGGCCGAGCATTCTGCGGAAGCGGCGCGCGGCGGGAGTCACCATCGCGGGCAGGTAGGCGAAGGTGACGAACTGGCCGCCGGGGCGGAGCACGGTCATCATCGCGTCGAGGCACTCCTGTTGGAGCGCCGCAGGGAACGAGGCCCACGGCAGGCCGGAAACAATGCTGTCGGCGAAGCCGATGCCGTGCTGGTCGCAAATGGTGCGGGCGCGAGCCACGCTATCCTGCACGATGGTGCGGCCGGGAAACTTTTCTCTCAATAATTCCGCGAATACGGGGTTCAGCTCGATCATCACAAAACGGCAGGCGGGCGGCAATCGCGGCAGCAGCGCTTCGGTGAACGGGCCGGTGCCGGGGCCGTACTCCAGAATCGCCGTGGCGGCATCCAGTTCCAGCCAGGATATCATCTCTTCCGCCAGCGACTTCGAGCTGGGCATCACCGCGCCGATGGTTCCCGGGCGGAGGAAGTATTCGCGCAGGAATCGCGTGATGGAACCGGCCGGAGTGGATGAAGGCATCCGGCTATAGTACGCACTTCCTGGCCTGCGTGTTCCCCAATTCGATGTCGCGCGAGTCCCGGCAGGCGCAGACGGGATCGAGTCCGCGAAATTCTTCTTTTCAAGGCTGGCCCCGCCCCGAGCCATCGAAGGGCTACTGCTTCCCATACTTCACAAGCCGCAGTTCCCCGTCCTGGATGAGCCCGATACCGGCCGCGTAGAATTTGTCCTCGGTCACGCCGAGTTCGAGTGGCGTCGTCTCCTTAATCTTCAGCGCCTTTACGAATTTTCTCGCCGCTGTTTCCACGGTTTCATTCAGGCTCACGATTTCGGCGCGGTCCATGCCCACCCCGGGAGCAATCTCTTCGAAGTACCGCGCCCCCACGAGCACCGTCCCGGGCATCATCAGTCCGAAGCGCGCCCCTGCCTGGCCGTGGAGCCACGCGCCGCCGGCGTCCTCGCCAAAGTAATACACGCTGTTTGTGGTTTTGCAGATGGCGAGATAATTCCGCGAGACTTCGGTGACCTGGCCGTCGAGCGTTTCCCTCTCTTCGACCACGCGGGTGAGGACGTTCCCGATCTGCTTGGTCTCGCCGAGCACGGTGACGGTCAGCCGTGTCCGCCCGCTGGCGTCCTCGAGGGCCAGCGCGTAGCCCGGCTCGAGGATGAAAAACGGATTCCGGCCGGTGGGAGACAGATCATCCTCGAGAACCGTGAAGGAATCGGTGAAGGGCCGCGCATCGGTTTCCGGCGTTTGGTTTTGTCCCCGTCTGGAGACGCCGAGGAGCAACACTGCCAGGGCGAGAAGTATCGTTGTCCGCATGGTTTCCTCCACTTACCGCATGTTCCTTTTTCGTTCTGAGTTCATGGTTCTGAGTTGAGACTGTCTCATAAATGCGCGAAATGCCTCAAGAGCCGAGAAACGAAGCCCCTCAGGGGTTGAAACCCCTGAGTTTTGTCTGTTTTTCGGCACGGCTTAAGCCGTGCCCTGACGGAGCCGTACCCTGGCGGAGCTGTGCCCGGACGGAGCCGTGCCCTGACGAATGCGCGAAAATGCGCATTTATGAGACAAGTTCGTCTGTGTTCATGGTTCTGAGTTTTCATTTCCATTTTCCATCAAGCCTCTTCCTCCACAAAGGCCCGGCCGAAAATCGCTTGGCGCCCGACCGAAATGCGGAAGGCATAGAGGGCAAGCGCCAGCAGGAAAACCAGCCCCGGCATGGTATGCGCCGCATACCAGGTGGAAAAGTCGAACGATGGAGCGAGGCCCTGGAGCAGAAGCTGGAAATACCACATGGTGACGGCGGCGAGAAGCCCGAAGCGCGTCACCAGCCAGGTGGTGAGTATTG
>Ga0247727_10016714_pt1 | contig 11798 bp, 8 predicted proteins | sample WisWelCaveWW1625_FD_202498 | JGI IMG/M metagenome (GOLD analysis project Ga0247727, IMG submission 202498) | Biofilm microbial communities from Wishing Well Cave, Virginia, United States - WW16-25 | ecosystem: Environmental > Aquatic > Deep subsurface > Groundwater > Cave microbial mat | place...
TGGCGGCTGGATGGTTCGTGCTCAACCGGTTGAAGGATACCATCGCATTGATCAACTTCCTGACAACGATGGGGGCGATTGTCTTTTTGTATTCCGTTTTTCGGTCGGCTCAGCACGATTATTCAGTGTATCGATCAGCGCAGGAACAAAAAAAGGTTCAGGAATCCTTCCCGCAAGAGGCAGGCACAACAGACGATCACCCCAATCCTGATATCTATCTGATTCTGCTGGATGCCCACACCAGCGCCCGTATCTTGCAGGAGGAGTTCGGCTACGACAACTCCGCTTTTACCGAAGAGTTGGAGTCCATGGGTTTTTATGTGGCGGAGTGCGCCCAGAGCAATTATCCGGTCACCAACCTTTCGGTGACTTCAGTTTTTTACGCCAACTATCACGAAACGCCCACGCTCTACCCGTTGTACTCGAGCCTGACGATCGAGACCTTGCGTTCACAGGGTTATGAAGTAATTACCTTTCAGAACCGCTCGAGGGGGCATTTTTCGTTGGGCGAAGATGAGCGCCTTTCACGCAATCAGATGCTGCTCGGGCAAATCGACCTCTCCGGCGGATTAAGTGAATTTGACTTCATGCTGATCCAAACGTCTGTGCTCCGGCTCACTCTGGATATGCCCCAATTGTTGCCGTGGTTCAATGTGAAAAGTCCGCAGGAAATCGAATACTACGAACACTACCAGCAAACCTATTTCATCCTGGATGAACTGAAGAGCCTACCGAAGCGTGAAGGACCGAAACTCGTTTTTGCGCACCTGCTGGTGCCGCATTCTCCTTTTATCTTCACCGCGGATGGAGACTTCTTGTGGACGGATAATCACATCAAAGGCTATATCGCAAATACACAATTCATCGACACACAGATAGCGCAGGTTGCAAGTGAAATCATCGCATCCTCCACGATTCCGCCGATCATTATCATTATGGGCGATCACGGACCCACAGGCGTGCCGGAGCTGGATACGCCTGAACGGCGCATGTCGATCCTCAACGCTTATTATGTCAACGACGAAGCAAGGAAGGATTTATACCCGACAATAACCCCGGTCAACTCGTTCCGGGTGATCTTCAACAATTACTTTGGAACCACATATCCCCTGCTGGAAGACCAGAGTTACTACACCGGTGATATGCATGCCTTCACCCCCGAAAACCTCGTGCCCAACCCGTGCCTGACAACGAGGTGAAGCCACGCGGCCCTGCCCATGGATTTACATCGAATCACTTCTAACCTTACACAAAATGGTTCTTGGATGCAGAAAAACGCTGACTTTCGCTGATTCAAAAAGGGATAATCTGCGTTTTCAGTGTGAATCAGCGTCCCGATTTTGAAAGTGTACGGTAATCCAATCGAATCACTACGCCATTCAGGCTACGGCAGCGGATTACTGCTCGCCCAGTCGTTTCCCAGCCGAATTTCAACATCGACCGTTGAGGACGGATCGGGGCTAATCAGAAGCTGGGTGCTTGAATTCATTCCAAATAAGGTCCATATATACTTCAACGTATACAATTTGGGACTATACAGCACGACCACGGTGCGATCATAGGCTCGATCCGCAGCGCGGTATTCTGTCACCGCCATCCCCTGAGACGCGAAATAATTTGCAGTCCGGGTTTCAAGCCCGGGTGTGAATGAGCCGTTCAACACGCGAACGCGCGCCGCGTCTGCCTGCATCAACGCAGTTGGGTCGCCTTGCGCTGCCAGCGGACTCAATGCCCCAGCCGAGGTGAAGATCTCCTGGCTTAAAACACGAATCTTATCGGGTAATGGCTTAATGACGCTGGCATCTTCCCCGCCCAAAGTTGTGCTATCCAAAGCAACCATACTGTAATCAATTACGCCCTGCTCAATGCTTGCGATAGGAATATCTTTTGCCAGCACTGCTAATTGAATCGCGGTGTCCAATGGCATATTCGTACGGATGCCTGCAGAAAATTCGTTATAGAAATCATCTGCCTGAGTAATCAGAGTAGGGAAGTTCGCCGGGTCGAGCACTTTATCGCGTATGGCAAGGATTACCTTTTGTTGTCTTTTTGCGCGGCCGATGTCACCATCTTTACAGCCTTGCGATTCATACCGGCAACGCGCATACGCCAGCGCTTTAATACCGTTCAAAGGACGCATACCACAGCAGGTCAGGATTATTTTTTTCCCGGGCCCAATGGGATCCAGCCTCAAATCCTCATCGTTGTAGATTTCAATTCCGCCAATTCGATCAATGAACTGGACGAAGGTATTGAAATCGATCTGGGCGTAATACTGAACATCCACACCGATGAATTGCTCCACCGTCTTGAGCGCCAGTACAGGTCCGCCGCCGGGGAGGTTGTTGGCCTCACCGGAGGAATACGCGGTGTTGATTTTGCTATAACCAAAACCCGGGATGTTGACCCACATATCGCGAGGAATGATTAACATGCCCGCGGTCTTCGTCAACGGGTCGATCGTCAGCAGAATCATCGTGTCGGAACGCGGCGCGCTGGTGTCGGTGTCGCGCGCATCCAAGCCGAGGATGAGGACTGTGATGCGGCTGGCGCCGTCCCATGCCGGGGGCAGTTCGCTTTCCGGAACAGTGACCGGGTCCGGCAGATCCTCCACGCTGGCAACAGGCGTCCCTTCGCTGTTTGTGATTGTCGGACCATCCAAACCAGAGGTGACGGTTCCGCAATCAGCGGGCGGCGAGCCGGGTAATGGCGTGATCACCCAACACGTGGCGAGATTTCGCACAAACACAAACGCACCGACCGCGACGACAAGCGCCACGACCCAAAAGGCGATCGTGCGAATCATTGGACGTTCAAATTTCATGTTTTTGAGAAAGTTCATTTTCGTTACACCGGTTGCAGATATACCATATCCAGACCAAGTCGTTCCAAGCCTTCTTTTGCCCAATGCTGTAACAGCGCCGAATCTTCTTCCATCACCTGCATCAAGATCGGGATGGCGCGATGATCGCGGATTTCAGCCAGCGCGCGCAAGGCTTGGATGCGCGCCGACTGCGACTCTGTTTTCACCGCCTCGATCAATGATGGAACAGCCGCCGTGCCGATTTTGAAAGTGTACGGTAATCCAATCGAATCACTACGCCATGCAGACTACGGAAGCGGATTACTGCTCGCCCAATCATTTCCCAACCTGATTTCCACATCCACTGGGGAAGACGGGTCTGGCTTGATCAAAATCTGTGTGCTCGAGTTAATTCCAAACGCTGTTTGTAAAAATTTCAACGTATATAATTTTGGGGAATACAACACGACAACCGTGCGATCATAGGCACGATCTGCGGTTCCAATTTCAGTCACTGCCATACCCTGGGCGACGAAGTAATTTCCGGTGCTGACATCAAGACCGGGTGAGAAAGAACCGTTCAGAACCCGGACTCGAGCCGCGTCTGCTTGCATCAACGCGGTCAAGTCATTCTGCACCGCAAGCGGACTCCGCGCTCCAGCCGATGTGAATATCTCATCGCGCAGGATACGGATCTTGTCTGGCAAGGGCTTCATGATGCTGGCGTTTTGTCCGCCTAATGTCACATTATCCAGCACAACCATGCTGTAGTCAATCACACCCTGCTCGATGCTCGTTACAGGAATATCCCTCGCCAGCACCGCCAATTGAATCGCGGTATCCAAAGGCATATTCGTCTTGATACCTGCAGAGAATTCGTTATAAAAATCATTCGCCTGCGAGATTAACACTGGAAAATTTGCAGGGTCGAGAACCTTGTCGCGAATCGCGATGATTACCTTCTGCTGGCGTTTTGCCCTGCCAATATCACCTTCATCCCCCTTGCGATAGCGTACGTAGGCAAGCGCCTCCACACCGTTCAACCGGCGGATGCCGCAACAGGTCAGTCTTATTTTATCCTTCCCGCCACCAACGGGATCCAGCCTCAATTCCTCATCGTTGTAAATTTCGATCTGACCAATGCGATTGATGAATTCGACAAAGGTATTGAAATCTATCTGGGCGTAATATTGAACGGGCACGCCAATGAACTGCTCGACTGTTTTCCGTGCGAGTTCGGGGCCCCCGCCCGGCAATTTGTTGCCTTCACCGGATGAATAGGCGGTATTGATTCGGCTGTAGCCGAAGCCCGGGATGTTCACCCACATATCGCGTGGAATGGACAATATGCCCGCAGTTTTTGTGAGCGGATCAATCGTAAGCAAAATCATCGTATCGGATCGGGGCGCACTGGTATCAAGGTCGCGAGCATCGAGCCCGATAACGAGGACAGTGATGCGGCTTGCTCCATCCCACGCGGGAGGCAGGTTACTATCCGGCACTGTGATCGGCGGAGGCAATACTTCCACGCCCGGAACCGGCGTGACTTCACTATTTGTAATTGTCGGACCATCCAGACCTGCCGTGACGGTTCCACAATTTGAAGGTGGAGAGCCGGGCAACGGTGTGATGACCCAACAAGTGACAAGCCCGCGCACAAAGAAGAGTCCTCCAACAGCAACCGCAAGGGCAATCACCCAGAAAATAATTTGCCCCAAGGAGAAACGTCCTAGTTTAGTGTTTTTGAGAAAGTTCATTTTATCTATACCGGTTTCATGTATACCATATCCAAGCCGAGTCGTTCCAAGCCTTCTTTTGCCCAATGCTGTAACAGCGCCGACTCTTCATCCATCACTTGCATCATCACAGGGATGGCGCGATGATCGCGGATTTCAGCCAGCGCGCGCAAGGCATGAATTCGAGACGACTGCGATGCACTTTTTACAACTTCGATCAACGAGGGAACTGCCGCGCTCCCGATCTTAATTAACGCGTTCGCCGCCAGGCTGCAAATCAGAGCATCTTCATCGTTCATCGCCTGGACGAGTGGGTTGATACTCATGTCATCGGGCTTGTTCGCCAGCCCAAGTGCCGCACACTGACGCACCTCAGGGGCGGAGTCGTTCAGAAACGGGACCAGCCATTCGGTCCGCGAGAGAGGCGACTGTGCCAGCGTGCGTAATGCCCACCAACGCGAGTCCGCGTTTGGGGAGTTCATCACATCCAATAATGCGGGAATCGCTTCTTCACCCAAATCAATCAACGAGGAGACAGATGACTCTGCCCGCGCTTCATCTCCGCTTGTGAGATCAAGTAGCAGGTCTTGCAACTTGTTCACGTTATTTCGCAGGGGGCGGCACGGACAAGTCAGCATCAGCCGTGTTGACCCATTTATCGCCCTCTTCGATCAACATGACCGGGATCTCATCCACGATTGGGTATTTGCGATTGCAGTCTTTGCAAATGAACCATGAATCTTTGTGAAGCTTCAATTCACCGCCCGTGGTGCGAACGCAATTCGGGCAACGCAGAATTTCTATTAAAGTTTGATCAATCATTGAACCTCAATTCTTACACAGCGTGAAATTTTACCACTGCCTCGTAGGTCACGCTGGCGAAATCCTCGATGGGGGAAGCATGACCTAGGAAGACGGAGAACGACACAGATTCTTTTCATTCGCCAGTTTTTCAGGGTTACGCGAGTCAGGACCATATTGGCAAATTGCCTGCCAGGGTTCGTAATGAGTAATAACCTGATCTTGGAAAAGCAATGCGCCGTTTTGCGAAACCGTTCTGGTCACTGTAACGTCTGCGCCGTTGGCGGCATAATCCACCTGCTTCATTTGATTCTTGGCAAGTTCTTCGTTCTGCTCAAACAACGGAGAAGGAGCAGGGACGACATTCACCGGACCTGATGTGTCCCATGTCACACTTCGTCCATCAGAAGTGGAATAAAATTTCCACGTGAGCGAACGCCCGCTCGCATTGACGTACGTTTCCATCAATATCCAGTACGGCGAATCGTTTTTGAATTTGAAATCAACCAGCGGGAAATACACAGTGGCATCCAATCCGGCGAGCCGCGGGTCAACGGCGCCGCTGGCAGTCATTTCGTAATATGAAACGCGATATGCGTGTGAGTAACGTTCAACGATGGGAAAGCCTGCATTGAACACGGTACGGAATAACGTTGTGCTTACCTGACATACTCCCCCACCAACACCCTTGATCGTTCGCCCACCGTAAATGATGAGTGCCTCTGCGAATCCGTTTTCAAGGCTCACGTCTCCCATGGACTCGCCCATCGAAAATATTTCTCCCGGCGCGATCAACACTCCATGAAAGCGTGCGGCCGCGGCTTGAATATTCTGAATTCGTTCCTCACTCGAGCCATAGAAATAGGATGTTTCCGATGTCAGCAATTGGGTAATTCCCAGTTCTTCACCGGTCGCCGTACCGGGGATTTGCGGCTGCGCTTCATTGATCACAAGTGAAACGGTATGTTCGCCGCGAAATAACGCATCGTTGATCGCGGCGATACTGGCATCCAAATCCATGGCTCGCCCCACTTTGGAATCCTCGACAAGGTCGAGTTTCAAAGATTCATCGTTGAAAATAAACTTTGCATCCGCAGGCGAACGATCCACCTGTGTTTTCACCGGAGCAAGCAGGTTTCGCAGCCCGTTCGCATCTAGGACAACCCGCACTTCGGCTTGATTCCCATTTTGCACGCGCTGTACGCCGAGAAGATTCACAAGCACTTGCGTATCATACACATATGGACCTGGATCACCCGTAGTTGAATTTGGAATTGCAAGAGTCAGAGGCTGGCTGAGAATCTGACGCGCGGCATCCGCTTGCGCGCTCACGTCCAAAATTTGCGGCTGGGTTTCCTGCACAACCAGCGGCACTTCGCCATCTGTAAAAGTCTGCAACTGCGCGCCAAGATAAATCAGCGTGGCTTCAATTTTCAGCTCGCGCCCAACCTGCCCGGCCTTGGCCACCACATTCGTGCCTTCCAACTGCAAACTGGCTTCCGCCACGGGTTGATTGGTCTGCGCTGAAATCTGACTCAAATATTGAAACGCGACGCGCTGATCGAAGATGACGACTGGCGGGACGTTCGCGCCCGTGCCGATTGCCCGCATCTGACCGGATAACGCGCCGAACAAACCGCCGCTTCTTCCCAAGCTGTAAGCTGTCACTGCGCTGGACGAGGGATCGAACACCATGCCGAGTTCTGCCGGAGTCGCCACCCAGACTTTTTCCCCGTCCCGAAAGAGAATCTTCCCACTGATTGGAAAGGACAATGTCTGACTCAACATTACCGCCGCCGTATCCCGCGTAAGACCGGAAAGGTCAACGCCAGCAACAGACACACCGGGAAAAATGCGCCCAGCATACACGAGTTGATAACCAAGCGTCCACGCGAGGGTGATGGCGAAGAACAATGCCACACCGCTGATCGACGCGGCGATGAATTGTGGAAAAACGGGGGTTTTTTGATATGGGTAGGAAACTGAAGCCATGCAAAAATTATACCTCGTCAGGCATTTGTTGCTTTAGAACGAAGCGGGAATACCATTTGTTCCCTGTTAATTTCAAGCCCGGGATCAGCATCGGGGTATTTGCACGGTATTCTGCGTATTGACTTCCAAATTCACGCAGAAGTTTGCGTTCTTCAAAAATTATCCCGATGTGGATGTAAACCGTCAGGGCAAAATATACAATGAACAAATTGATTGTCACAACAGGGGTCAGCCAGAGAAATAACAGGAAGAACGTGTAAAAAGGGTTACGCACATAACGATACAAACCGCTGGTCACCAGTTCCCGTTTGTTTTCTTCTTCCGTCAACTGGCGCAACCCGATAAAGTATAGGATTCCAAATTGAAATATCGCCGCAGTGAGGCAGGAAGCGAACACCATCTGCCCTGTAATCATCACATAATTCAATGGAGATGGAACTCGATAAACAACTTCACCGGGCAGGAGGGATAATAAAATAAGGATGGGTAGGAAAGTGATGGCTGCCATAAAATTAAAAAACAGGCGGTAAAATTTCATGAATCCTTCACCGATGACTCGGCGACAAAAATCCTTCACACCGAAGGATGCATTGAACGAATGAAAAAATCCCCAAAAGGCGACGGCAAGAATTAACCAGAGCATGTTTCTCCTTCATCAACTTAAGTCGTTGCGAGCCACCAGCGGTCTTCTGGTGGCTCGCAACGACACTTGTAGTTTTACCCAACGCCGAAGGCAGGTAATTCAATTGTTTCCGCGCCAGTTTGGACGATGTAATATGGCATCCATGCAACGCCGAACAGGTTGACGAATATATCCGTTTTCTTTGGGTTGATGACCACCTCACTGATCTGATTCACCACGTTACCCCAACGAGCATTGACCTCTTCTGCAAAGCGCAGTCGCTCCTTATCCAGGTCAGCCAGTTGACTTTTGAATTGAGCGATCGCTTCCACCGATTCATCCACGTCTGCCTTGGCTTGTTCAGTCAGGCGGTGTTTTGTTAGCGAGGAAGATAATTTGCGCGTACTGCGACTCCGAACGAACAGCCCAAGGACATTTTCGGCGTGAGTTCCCATGGCTTCCACTTTTCGGTGCGCCAGTTCAGCTTCATCCTCTCGCAGTTCGCGTTCTTCACGGCTGAGCTTGTCTTCCAGGGTCGCGATCTGGCGGTCCAGCTTTGCGGCAAGTTTATTAAATTCGGCATCACGCGCGGCGCGGGCGGCGTCGGCGCAGGCTTTCATGAATTCAGCCTGGCTGACATCGGGACCGGCAAAGACCTTTAACTTCTCATTTGCTCGTACAGTAGCAGACGAGATTCGATATATCCAATCAATGAAATCTCGACGTAGTGCAGTCATAAGTTTATTATCACTGAATGGCGCGTCAAGAATGTCAAACCGCGCTCCTAGCGTTGGCTCCGACTCTATCTTGTCTAAGGAAGGACCCCGATAAGGAAAATCATCCCATTGCACTACACCTCGACGGTCCGGTTTATTTACTAAAACTATACGTATCGTTTCGGTTTCTACACCATACTTACGATTGATAAAACGAATTTGAGCAGAAGCCAGCAACGCAGGTCGATAGATTGTGCCTTCTATTGTTTCACTTGTCATTGCTCGCTCTGCAGCAGAAAACGCTTCAGGCAAACTATGATTTTGAGGTAAAAAGTATTCCGACACTCCAGGAGGAGGTTCTGACTTCACTTGACTTCCGCCAGCTATTTTCCAATATGGTTGCTGCGAGGAGGGTGCATTTTCAACTAGTAAGTTGCTTGGCTTCATAGCGGAACTACTCAATTGAGTTTGTGATTCTTTTGAAGGTTCTGAATCACGTGTCGAAACAGTAGCAGTTACCGGCTGAAATTGAAGCAAAGTAGTTGCGCCCGCGAGTTTGTTGAGGTCAGGAATCCGAGTCCTAGTGATAGGTCCAGCAAGAAAGTTCATCACCCAACGCGTTTGGAGTAAAGCGGGCTGTTTGGCATGAACGTTGTGCAAAACGAAAACTCTTTTGCCGAGTGTTGAAATTAATTTATCGAAGACGTTGCGCGAGACGCCGCCTGCCGCGCTTTCAAGCCCATCGAGCAGACGATTTTTATCCTGCTCGGTTTGCAATTTACCGATGAACCACGTGCCAGCGTTGGAGAGGGCTTTGTAGTCTACGTCAACGGGATTTTGTGTAGCAAGCAACAGACCAAGACCAAACGCGCGCGCCTGCTTCAACATGCGAAGAAGCGGACCCTTGGACGGCGGGTTGCGTTGCGGAGGAAGATAACCGAAGATTTCATCCATATAGAGGAGCGCTCGCAGAGCAGTTGCGCCGCTTTGCGTGCGCATCCATGTTTCGACGGCGGAAAATAAAAGCGTGACAAAGAACATGCGCTCGGTATCCGAGAGATGCGCGAGATAAAAAATGCTGTGACGCGGCTTGCCATCTTCGGTGTACAACAAGGAATTGACATTCAGCGATTGACCTTCGCGCCAGGATTCAAATGCGGGCGCGGCGAGGATGTTATTAAGCACCATCGCCAGTTCCATGCGCTCTTTCGCGGGGAAGAACGTATCCACCGGGAACGCGCCGAGTTTATCAAATGGAGGCGTTTGTGTTTGGAGGATCAGTTCGGTGAGGTCAACATCTTTGCCTCGACTCCACGCGTTCTCAAAGATATTGGAAAGTAAAATATGTTCGCGTGATCGTATTGGGTCTATGTCTTCGAAGCCGACAAGCCCAAGCAACGCGGTGGCGGTGCTCGAGATTCTCTCGCGCAGGATCTCGCGATTTTCCTGCCAGGAGATTTCTGGTGCGGCAAGCGACGACAACACGCTCACAGGGATTCCAGAATCAGAACCGGGTGTAAAAATTGCAAATTGTGCGGCATTCTTTAGGGCAAGCACACGCTCGGGGGTCATCCCCCATTCTCTGATTCCATTGCGCCATGAGGTGGAAGCATCCGTAGCAACTTGTCCGAGAGTCTTGCCTGCGCGGCGCGCCAGGTCGGCATCGATCCACGGTTGAAAATCCTGCGGGGCAAGATCGGGAAAATGCAGCAAAAGATTCGTGAGATCGCCCTTGGGGTCAATAATGATGGCAGGGATGCCCATCAACGCGGCTTCTTCCAGCAAGGCAACACATAAACCGGTTTTACCCGAGCCTGTCATACCAGTGACCACAGCGTGGGTTGTAAGGTCAGCCGGATCATAATTTACGTGCTTCGCTGAAATTTTTTGTTTGGTGGGGTCATACGCTCGCCCGAGATAAAATCCTGAATCAGCCATGTAAGAGTCTCCTCAATCCTCACCCAACCCTCTCCCGATCGGAGAGGAGAAGTGAAAGGAAATTTAGAACGAACGTGCTAGGGCTTAATGTACTCGATTTTGTGGCAGAATTCAAGGAAGCCTCATTAAAAATTCTTGCGGAGGGTCTGCCTCCGCAAGAAATATCTTCATATGTAAACATGAGTTACGGAGGAGGGTTATCCAGCCTGATTCCGTGACCGCGTACCGTGTCAATATACTGGTGTGTTGGGTCGAGCGCGGCAAGCCGATCCCGCAAACGTCGGATCAATGCATCCAACGCCTGATCTGAGACTCCTGCAAATTGATCATCACCCCACACGGTGGAAACCAGGTCAGGGCGGCTCACAACCTGCCCATGACTCTCATAAAGCAACCATAGCAATTTAAATTGTTGTGCAGAAAGCGGCGGTACCAGTTGTTGCTGATGAACCCAGACGCGCCGCGATTTTTGATCCATCATTAACCTGCCGGGTTTGCCGCCGTCCAGTAAGGGCATAGTGGCATCGGACGTCAGATATGAAAATTGCTGGGCAATGCCAACAGCCAGAAGATCCCCATCCTGCAACATAACGGGACCAGACAACAAAGTTCCGTTGTGATACGTGCCGTTCTTGCTCCCCAAATCTTCAAACATGACACCTTCAGAAGTCGGCGTGAGGCGCGCGTGAAAGCGCGAAATTTGGCGGTCAGCGATCACAACATCACACGTTGACTCGCGTCCAAGCACAATCGTCTGACTCAATTGCCAGCGTTGACCCTTCAACGGTCCCTCCTGCGCAACGAGCAGTGGATAATCTTCCTGCGAATTTTTCATGAAAGTCTTATAGAATTATGATGCAAAGGAATTGAAACAAGTTTATAATACTCGTTCGCTAAATTATCAAGCCATCTAATCAAGGCTTCCGTTGCAACGAGGTGCTTTGTAATATAGCATAAACATGCGTTTCTGTGCAGAACCAACGCCGAAATGATAATGCACAAGCGCAAATAATTTCAGCAAGGAGAAGAGTGCTCCCACCCCTAAAGAACGGGGAGATATTGCGCGGCCGATACAAGATCCGTGAACGGATCGGTCAGGGCGGCATGGGCTCGATTTATTTAGCCGATGACACCCGCCTCAAGGGCCGCGAATGCGCGTTGAAGGAAGTTGAATACGACCGCGCACTCCC
>Ga0247727_10016715_pt1 | contig 11798 bp, 11 predicted proteins | sample WisWelCaveWW1625_FD_202498 | JGI IMG/M metagenome (GOLD analysis project Ga0247727, IMG submission 202498) | Biofilm microbial communities from Wishing Well Cave, Virginia, United States - WW16-25 | ecosystem: Environmental > Aquatic > Deep subsurface > Groundwater > Cave microbial mat | place...
ACTGTGGGCCGCGCGCTGGGGTCGCGCCGCAGCACCTCCTCGACCTGAAAGGGCTCCATCACCAGGATGAGGTCCGCCCCCTGGACCATCAACGGCGTCAGCAGCCGGGCGTGGTGGTCCGAGCAGACGATTCCCGTATCCTGCAGCGTGCGGATGGTTTCGTGCGTCGGTCCCATGCCGTGGATCGCGAACACGCCCGCCGACTCCACCTGCACGGCATCGATACCGGCGCGCGTCAGCATGTGGCGCATCAGCTCCTGCGCCATGACGCTGCGGCAGCTGTTCCCGGTGCAGACGAAGAGGATCTTCTTGGGGCTCATCACTGCGATCGGCGCGTCACCGGCTGCGTGGAAGGTTCTGGTCCGCCGCGCGCACGCCTTCGACTAGCTTGCGCTTGTAGGTGGCCAGCGCATCTGCCAGCTTGGGGTCAGCCAAGGCGAGGCATTGCACTGCCAGGACGGCGGCATTCGCCGTACCGTTGATGGCCACGGTTGCCACCGGCACGCCCCTGGGCATCTGCATGGTTGAGAGGAGGCTGTCGATACCTTTGAGGGCCTTACTTTCGATCGGCACGCCGATCACCGGCAGCGTGGTGTGCGAGGCCACCACCCCGGCCAGATGCGCCGCTCCGCCCGCGCCGCAGATGAACACCTTGATACCGCGCGACGGGGCGTCCGTGACGTACTCGCGGACCAAGTCCGGGCTGCGGTGCGCCGAAAACGGGTGCGCTTCCCACGCCACGTTGAAGCTGTCGAGCACCTGGGCGGCCTGCTGCATCACGGGCCAGTCGGAATCCGAGCCCATGAGGATGCCGACCAGCGGGCCCTGGTTCGGCGACGAGGCGCCTGCAGATGTGCGGGCGGCGATCATTTGCTCACGGGCTTTTTCAGCGCCCGGAACCCGATGTCCTTACGGTACTGCATGCCGTCAAAGCTGATGCCGCCGATGGCGTCATAGGCGTGCTTGACGGCGTCGTCGATGTCCCGGCCGAGGCCCACCACGTTCAGCACGCGGCCGCCCCAGGTGATGCACCGCTCGCGGTCCTGCTTCGTCCCCGCGTGCAGCACCAGCAGGTCGGGCCGGTTGCGGAGGATCTCCAGCCCCTTGATCTCCTTGCCGATCTGGAAGTCGCCCGGGTAGCCGCCCGAGGCCATGACCACGCACGCGGCACTCCCCGCGGCCCACTGGCACTCGGTCGTGGCTAGCCGTCCCTCCACGGCATCGTCCAGGATCGGCACCAGGTCGCTCTTCAGGAGCGGCAGGATCGCCTGCGTTTCCGGGTCGCCGAGGCGCACGTTGTATTCCAGCACCTTCGGCCCATCGCTGGTCAGCATGAGCCCGGCGAAGAGCACGCCCTTGAAGACCGGCCCTTCGCTGGCCATCGCGCGGATCGTCGGCATGATGATCTCGTCCATCACCTGCTTGGCCAGCGCGGCGTCCACGATGGGTGCCGGGGCATAGGCGCCCATGCCGCCGGTGTTCGGCCCCTTGTCGCCGTCCTGCAGGCGCTTGTGGTCTTGCGCGGGCAAGAGCGGCAGCGCGGTGACGCCGTCGGTCACGACCAGGAACGACACCTCTTCTCCCAGCAGCCGTTCCTCGATGATGACCCGCTCGCCGGCCTGCTTGAAAATGCGGTCCTCCATGAGCAAATCGATCGCGCCCAGGGCCTCGCTTAAGGTGTGCGCGACGATCACGCCCTTGCCGCCGCAGAGCCCGTCGGCTTTCACGACGATCGGCACCCCGAGCTGGCGCACGTAGGCGCGCGCCGCCTGCGGGTCGTCGAACACGGCGAACTGCCCCGTCGGGATGCGGTACTTCTTCATCAGGTTCTTCGCGAAGGCCTTGCTGGATTCCAGCCGTGATGCGGCCTTGCTCGGCCCGAAGATGCGCAGGCCGCGCTTCTCGAACAAGTCCACGATGCCCTTGGCCAGCGCCGCTTCCGGCCCGACCACGGTCAAGTCGATGTCCTTGCCCTCGGCGAACTCCGCCAGCCCTTCGACGTCTTCCGCGCCGATGTCGACCAGCTCGGCGATCTCGCCGATGCCGCCGTTGCCCGGCGCGCAGAAGAGCTTCGTCACTTCGGGCGACTGGCTGAGCTTCCAGACCAGCGCGTGTTCCCGTCCTCCGGATCCGATCACCAGTACTCGCATTGGCTATTATCCCTTGTCGATGGCGCCGATCCGCCACGCCGGCACGCCGCCGGCTTCCAGCGCGCGGATCACCCGCTGCGCGCGCCGCGGCCGGCACACCAGCGCCATCCCGATCCCCATGTTGAACGTCGTCATCATGTCATTCCACTTGATCCGGCCGGCCGACTGGATTGCCGCGAAAATGCCGGGCATCCGCCAGCTGCCGGAGAACAGCTCCACCCGCAATCCGGGCGCGCGCGACACCAGGCTCGGCAGCCGGCGCGCGAGCCCGCCGCCGGTCACGTGCGCGATCGCCGCCACCGGCACCGCGCGCACCACCTTCAGGACCGGCTTCACGTAGATGCGCGTGGGGGACAGCAGCCGGCCGCTGAGCCGCTTGAGCTGCGCGGGGCTGAAGACCTTGCGGACCAGCGAAAACCCGTTGGCATGCACGCCCGAGGACGCCAGCCCGATCACCGCGTCGCCGGCCTGCACCCGCGAGCCGTCGATCAGCTTGGAGCGCTCGACGGCGCCGACGCAGAACCCGGCCACATCATACTCGCCGGTGCGGTACACGCCCGGCATCTCGGCGGTTTCCCCGCCCAGGAGGGCGCAGCCGCTCCGGCGGCACCCTTCCACGATGCCACGAAGCAAGGCGCTCATCAAGCCCAGCTGCAGGCGGCCCACCGCGATATAGTCCAGGAAGAACAACGGCTGCGCGCCGTAGACCACAATGTCGTTCGTGTTCATGGCCACCGCGTCGATGCCGATGGCCTCGTGCGCACCCGGCCGCCCGGACAGCTGGGCCACCTTGAGTTTCGTCCCAACGCCGTCCGTGGACGCGACCAGCACCGGGTCGCGGAGCTTCAGGTCATTGAGCCGGAACAGCCCGGCGAACTGCCCCAGGTCCGGCAGGACGCCGCCGTTCCACGTCGAGCGCACGAGCGGGCGCATGCGCGACAGCCACACATCCGCGCCCTTCACGTCCACCCCGGAGCGCCGGTACGCCGCGCTCGTTGTCATCCGCCGCAGCCCTGGCCCGCGTGCTTCTCGAGCGCGAACTTGTCGCCCTCTTCGCCGAATGGGATCGGATATTGCCCGCTCCAGCAGGCGGTGCAGTAATTGCCCGGTTGCGCCACGGCCTGCTTCAGCCCGTCGAGTGAAATATAGCCCAGGGTCTCGACGCCGATGAAGCGCTGGATTTCCTCCAGCGACATCCGGTTCGCGACCAGCTGATTTCTGTTCGGGAAATCGATCCCATAGAAGCACGCGTGCTTGGTCGGCGGGCAGCTGATGCGCATGTGGATCTCCTTCGCGCCGGCCTCGCGCAGGCTCTTCACGCGGGCCCGGGTGGTCGTGCCGCGCACGATGGAGTCGTCGACGATGACCAGCCGTTTGCCGCGGACGATATCTTTAATGGGGTTAAACTTCACGCGCACCTTCAGGTCGCGGATCTCCTGCGCCGGCTGGATGAACGTCCGTCCGACGTAGTGGTTCCGCGTCATGCCGATCGTGTACGGGATGCCGGATTCAAGGCTGTAGCCCAGCGCTGCGAAGTTGCCGGAGTCCGGGATCGGCATCACCAGGTCCGCGGCCACCGGGTGCTCGCGCGCCAGCTGGCGACCGAGGCGCACGCGGACCGCCTGCACGCTCTCGCCGAAGACCGTCGAGTCCGGCCGCGCGAAGTACACGTGCTCAAACATGCAATGGGACAGCGGCTTGGCGTCGTCTTTCCAGGGGTGCAGCGACTTGATGCCCGCGGGCGTGATGAACACGATCTCGCCCGGCTCCACCTCGCGCACGAACTTGGCACCGATGATGTCCAGCGCGCAGGTTTCCGACGCCAGCACATAGGCCCGGTTGAGCCGGCCGATGCATAGCGGCCTGAAGCCCTGCGGGTCGCGGCAGCCGACCAGCCCCTGCTCGGTCAGGAAGATGAGTGAGAAGGCGCCCTCAAGCAACCGCACGCATTCGACCAGATCGTCTTCAAAGTGCTTGTTGGTCGCGCGCGCGAGCAGGTGCAGGATGATTTCGCTGTCAACCGTGGTCTGAAAGATCGAGCCGTTCGCCTCGAGCTGCTGGCGCAGGCGGTATGCGTTGACCAGGTTGCCGTTGTGCGCGACCGCGATCGAGCCCTTGGCATAGGTCACGAGCAGCGGCTGCGAGTTGCGCACCGTGCTGGCCCCGGTCGTGGAATAGCGCGTGTGGCCGAGGGCCATCCGGCCGGGCAAACCGTGGAGCGTCTGCTCATCGAACACCTCGGACACCAGCCCCATGTCCTTGTGGGCATGCATGATCTTGCCGTCGTAGGTGACGATGCCGGCGGCTTCTTCGCCCCGGTGCTGCAGCGAATACAGCCCGAGATACGTCAGCCGCGCCGCCTCCCGGTGGCCATGGATGCCGAACAGGCCGCAATAGTGCTTCACGTTGTCGTCCATCACACTGCTCCCAGGGCGCGCGGCAGCCCATGACGCCATGCGTCGCTGAGGTCCTCAACCGGACAGTCGATCCACGTGCCGATCCGCAAGCGTGTGCCGCCGACGGCGCCGATGGCCGCGGCTGGCACGTTGTGCTTCGCGGCGAGTGCCAGCAGCGGCTCGACATAGCGCCGCTCGCAGCTTACCACGATGCGGCCCACGCTCTCGCCGAAGAGCAGCGCGGACGGCTCGATGGCCTTGGCGTCAACGGGAGCTGCGGACGGCTCGATGGCCGCGCCGAGCGCCTCCGCATCGCCCATGATGCATGACTCGGCGATCGTGACCGCCAACCCGCCGTCCGAGCAGTCATGCGCCGAGGCCAGCCAGCCTTGCCGCGCGGCGTCGAGCATCACGCGGTGCAGCGCGCGCTCGTGCTCAAGGTCGACGCGCGGCGGCCGGCCGGTCTTGCGTCCGTGGATCGTCAGGAGGTACTCGCTGCCGCCCAGCTCTTCGCGCGTTTCACCGAGGAGCACCACCGCGTCCCCCTCGCGCTTGAACGACGCCGTGACCGGCTCGCCGGAGGTGATGACGCCGATCATGCCCACGACCGGCGTCGGGTCGATGGCGCCTTTGGCGCCCTGGTTGTACAGGCTCACGTTGCCGCCGGTGACCGGCGTGGCAAACGCGCGGCAGGCGTCGCTCAGGCCCCGCACGCACTCCTTGAACTGCCACATGATCTCCGGGTCGAGCGGGCTGCCGAAGTTGAGGCAGTCGGTGATCGCCAGCGGCTCAGCACCCACGCAGACCAGGTTGCGCGCGGCCTCGGCCACCGCGGCTTTGCCGCCCTCGTACGGGTCGAGGTAGCAGTAGCGGCCGTTGCCGTCGGTCGTCGCCGCCAGGTACGACCCCGTACCTTTCAACCGCAGCACCGCGGCGTCGGCCCGGCCCGGCAACACGACGGTATTCGTCTGCACCATGTGGTCATATTGTTCGAAGACCGGCGCTTTGCTGGCGATGGTCGGCGCGGACAAGAGCTTCAGCAGCACCTCGCCAAGATCCCGCGGTTGAGGCAAGTGCTTCAAACGCTCGGCCTGCACCGTGGCCAAATAACGCGGCCGGCGGACCGGCCGGCGGTACACCGGCGCCTCAGTCGTCAGCGCGCCCACCGGGATGTCGGCCACGAGCGTCGGCCCGTCCATCACGCGCATCCGCCCGCCCTTCGTGACCCGGCCGATGGTCACCGCGCTCAGCCCCCACTTCGCGAAGATGTCTTTCACCCGCTGCTCGCGCCCTTTGCGCGCCACCAACAGCATGCGCTCCTGCGACTCGGACAACATGACCTCGTAGGGCGTCATGCCCTCTTCCCGCCGCGGCACCAGCGCCACGTCGATCTCAATCCCGGTGCCGCCGCGCGATGGCATCTCGCAGGTCGAACACGTCAGCCCGGCCGCGCCCATGTCCTGGATGCCCATCACATCACCGGTGGCCAGCGCTTCAAGCGTGGCTTCGATCAAACATTTCTCGGTGAACGGATCGCCGATCTGCACCGCCGGCCGGTCCGCGTCGCCGTCTTTCAGGTCGCGCGAGGCAAAGCTCGCCCCGCCCAGCCCGTCGCGCCCGGTCGAGGAGCCGACGTAGATGACCGGGTTGCCGATGCCCCGTGCTGCGCCCCGCGCCAGCTCGGATTTCTTGAGCAGGCCGATGCACATGACGTTCACGAGCGGATTGCCGCGGTAGGAGGGATCGAACAGAATCTCGCCGCCCACCGTCGGCACTCCAACTGAATTCCCGTAGTCGCTGATGCCTTTTACCACACCCTCGAACAGGAACGCGGTCCGCGCATCACCGTCCAGCGGCCCGAAGCGCAGCGAGTCGAACAGCGCGACCGGCCGCGCGCCCATCGTGAAGATGTCGCGGATGATGCCGCCCACGCCTGTCGCGGCGCCCTGCACCGGCTCGACCGCCGACGGATGGTTGTGGCTCTCGCACTTGAAGGCCACGGCCAGCCCGCCGCCCACGTCCACAACCCCCGCGTTCTCTTTGCCCGCCGGCACCAGGATGCGGGCCCCCGCCGTCGGGAATGTCTTTAAGTACAGCTTCGAGCTGCAGTAACTACAATGTTCAGAATACATGACGCCGAAAATTCCAACCTCAGTTAGTGTCGGCTGGCGGCCCAGCGTCTTGACGATGTGCCGGTAGTTCTCATCGGTCAGGTTGTGCGACTTGGCGACGCGCTTGAGCACGCTCAGCGGTGTCGTGCCGTGCCCATTAGCCAGCGGGTCCTGCCGCTGCGCCACCCCACGCCTCGGCGGCGGGGGATTCCTCACCTCTGACTTCGTCGGCCCCCCATCCCCCTTCCGCACTCGGCGTGGGGTCCCCGGCTCCGCGTCACCCGCTGGCCGACGCGCACGGCGCAGCACCAGCTCAGGCATTCGCGTGGGCCTCCAACATGGATTCAAAAATGAGGCGGCCATCGGTCGAGCCGAGCGCGTCTTCAGACGCGCGCTCCGGGTGCGGCATCATGCCCAGCACGTTGCCGCGCGCATTCGTGATCCCGGCGATCGCGTCGATGGAGCCGTTCGGGTTCTCACCCTCGTAGCGGAAGACCACCTGCCGCTGCACATCGTTCAGCGACTTCGCATCAATCGTGTACCGGCCCTCGTTGTGCGCGATCGGCAGGCGGATCACCTGGCCCGGCTGGAACCGGTTCGTGAACGGTGTATCGGTGCGCTCGACCCGCAGCGGCACCGAGCGGCAGATGAACCGTAGCCCGGTGTTGCGCAACATGGCGCCGGGCAGCAGCCCGCTCTCAAGCAGGATCTGGAAGCCATTGCAGATGCCGATCACCAGGCCGCCGTCTTTCGCAAACGATTTGATCGATTGCATGATGGGTGCCAGGTGGGCGATGGCGCCGGTGCGCAGGTAGTCGCCGTAGCTAAACCCCCCCGGCAGCACCACGGCGTCACAGCCGCGCAGCGAGGTCTCCTGGTGCCACAGGGTGACCACCGGCTGCCGGAGCACGTCCTGCACGACATGGACGCAGTCCTGGTCGCAGTTGGACCCGGGAAAGACAACGACGCCGAATTTCATGGTCAGGTCCGATGGCCGCGGCCTTGCGGCCGCAGGAGCGTGTTTACTTTTGGAGCTCGACGCGGTAGTTCTCGACGATCGGGTTGGCGAGCAATTTCTCGCACATGCGCTCGACGTCCCGCTTGGCGCTGGCGGCTTTCGCGCCGTTGAGCTCGATTTCGACATACTTGCCCATGCGCACGTCCTTGATGCCCTTGAAGCCCAGCGCGTCCAAGGCGCTCTTGACGGTCTTGCCTTGCGCGTCGAGCAGGCCGGGCTTCAGCGTGATGCACACGGTCGCTTTCATCGTGTCACTTGGTTGCGCTGCCGGCGAACTTCTCGCCCAGCACCCGGCGCAGCACTTCCTGGTACGCTTCCTCGACGCTGCCCAGGTCGCGGCGAAACCGGTCCTTGTCCAGCTTGCGGCGCGTGCCGTGCTCCCACAGCCGCATCGTGTCGGGCGAAATCTCATCGCCCAGCAGGATCGTGCTCTGGAACCGGCCGAACTCCAGCTTGAAGTCGACCAGGTCCAGCTGCCGTTCGTTGAAGAACGCCTTGAGCGCGTCGTTGACCTTGAACGACTCCGCGCGGATGTGCGCCAATTCCTTGGCCGTGGCCCAGCCCATCGAGATGATGTGGTCGTCGTTGATCAGCGGGTCGCCGAGCGCGTCGCTCTTGTAGTGCCACTCGAACACCGGCGGCTTGAGCACGATGCCCTCGTCGATGCCCAGCAGGCGACTCATCCCACCGGCGGTGATGTTGCGGATCGTCACTTCCAGCGGCACGATCTCGAGCTTCTTGACCAGCATCGCGCGGTCGTCGAGCTGCTTCACGAAATGCGTCGGCACGCCGCGCCCTTCCAGGTACGTAAACAAGGCGGCGGAGATGCGGTTGTTGCAGACGCCCTTGTCCATGATCGTCCCGCGCTTCTGCGCGTTGAACGCGGTGGCGTCGTCCTTAAAAAACTGCACGACCTCCAGCGGGTTGGCGGTGGCGTAGAGGATCTTGGCCTTCCCTTCGTACAGCTTCTCGCCGTAGCTCATGGCTGGGGCTCCGTCGTTTCAGGCGCCTTGGTCGCCGGCGGGACCGGCGCCGGCGGCTCCTGCGTGGGCACGAGGGTGTACGCCCACGTGCGCTCGTCGCGGATCGTGAACGGCATCAGTTCCATGGCCAGATCAAGAGGAATCCACAGGTGGACCGGCGAGCGCAGCTTCTTCCGGTCGTCGAGCCGTTCGTAGCCGTCCTTGCGAACCGTCACGCGGTGCCAGCCGTACCACATGAAGTCATACGACACCGGGCTGTCGCCTTTCAGCACGTCGTTGACGTACACGGAAGCACCCGGCGGATCGGTCCTGATCGTCAGCGACCGGCGCACGCACCCGCTGACCAGCAGGCAGCAGACCGCGAGCCCTATGCCGCGCCTCATAGCCCCACCCGCTTGAAAATCTGGTCCACGTGCTTCAAGTGGCTCGACGGGTCCACACAGCGGCGGATGTCCGCGGGGCTTAAGTGGCGGCGGATGCCCGCATCAGCCATCAGCCGGTCCGCGAAATCTGCGCCGTTGTTCCAGGCGGCCAGCGCGCAGCGCTGCACCAGCTCGTACGCGTGCGTCCGGGTCAGCCCCTTGCGCATCAGCGCCAGCAAGACCTGGCCGGAGAACGTGACGCCGCGCATGCTCTCGAGGTTCGCGCGCATCCGGTCCCGGTGCACGGTCAGGCCCCGGATCACGCCGGTCATCGTCTGCAGCATGTAGTCGAGCGTGATCGTGGCGTCCGGCAGGATCACCCGCTCCGCCGACGAATGGCTGATGTCCCGTTCGTGCCAGAGCGCCACGTTCTCCATGGCGGTCACGGCATAGCCGCGCAAGAGCCGGCTCATGCCGGTCACGCGCTCGCAGAGGACCGGGTTCTTCTTGTGCGGCATGGCCGAGGAGCCTTTCTGCCCGCGGCCGAACGGCTCTTCCGCCTCGCGCACTTCAGTCCGCTGCAGGTGGCGGATCTCGACGGCCAGCTGTTCGAGGCTGCAGCCGACGAGTGCCAGCGTCGTCACATAGGCCGCGTGCACGTCGCGCTGGACGATCTGGGTGGAGATGGGCGCGGGCGTGAGCCCCAGCGCGGCGCACACCCGCCGCTCGACGGCCGGGTCGACGTTGGCGAACGTGCCGACCGCGCCGGAGATCTTGCCCACGCGCACCTCGTCCCGCGCTTGGCGCAGGCGCGCGCGGTGCCGCGTCAGCTCGTCGTAGTAGACGGCCAGCTTCAGGCCGAAGCTTGTCGGCTCGGCGTGCACGCCGTGCGTGCGGCCGATGGTGAGCGTGCGCTTGTGCCGCCGGGCCTGCGAGGCCAGCGCAGCCAGTAGGCCGTCGAGGTCACGCAGCAGCAGGTCCGTGGCGTCGCGCAGCAGCACGGCGAGCGAGGTGTCCAGCACGTCGCTCGACGTGAGCCCGAAGTGCAGGTAGCGCCCGTACGGTCCGACGTGGTCTTCGAGGTGCTCGATGAACGCGATGACGTCATGCTGCGTCTTCGCTTCTTTGCGCTGCACCCTGGCCAGGTTGACGCGGGCCTTGCGGCGGATCGCCGCAACCGCGGCGCGCGGCACGATGCCCTGCGCGGCCTGCGCTTTGAGCACGCGCAGCTCGACGTCAAGCATCACCTGCAGCCGGTGCTCGTCGCTCCAGAGCGAACCCATGGCAGGCAAGGTATACCGGGGGATCATGCGGTCACGTCCGGGGTGCAGGTAACAACGGGCAGGCCGCCGGCCCCCGGAGGGGCGATGCGAGCCGCGACGCTACAACCTGAGGGCAAGGGCTGGGCAGTCAACAGCAACGTGTGGGGGTTTGTTCGTGACTAAGCAAGGTATTTTAGCACGCAGTGCCCGAACTGTCAAAACGGCGTTGGCGCGGGCAGGCGACTCATCTAGGATTTCTCTTAATCATATAGCCTGAATTAGTTACGTAAATCTCATGCGTGACGTCCGGCTCCACGTAGACGTAGGCGGCTGACCCGTACACCGCCTCCACAAACGGGAGCTTCGGGTCCATCCAGTACAGCGCTTCCCAGAACCGGTCGATCGCCGGATCCAGCGCTTCGACCGTCGGCAAATGGCTGCGCTGGCGCGCGAGATCCGAGAACTGCCCGGCGACCCGGAGCGGCCGGTGGTAGGTGTTCATCCCGAACACCGTCAGCAACCGATGCCACTTGACGACGCCGCCGGTGACCGACCATTGATCCCCAGCGAGGCGGAAACGCCGCGCCGGTTGCCCGGCCTCCACCGGCGTGTACGTCAGCTCGAAGGTGTCCGGCGCAACCTGCCGGGTGCTGACCCGCGCGACCAGCGTCTCGCCGGAGAAGGCGCGGAACGCCTGCAGGAACAGCGCCGTGCAGCCCAGCACGGCGGCCAGGCTGCCCCAGATCGCAGCACTGCTGGCGCGGCGCAGGCGCCGGATCACCCCGGGCCCGCGAAGCGCCCCGTAGAGGGCCCACAGGCTTAAGCCCCCGGTGATCAGCGTCGCTGCGACAAGCGGCGGCATCGACTTTCTCCTTGTTCGGCCGTCGAACCCTATGCTAGACTAGCGCTAAGATGCTGGCTGAGAACCTTGAACTTGAGCTTGGGGTGCCGTCGCAGCGCACCGTGTACGTCCAGGATGAACCGGCCCTGGAGATCGCCCTGCCGCAGGTCTTTGATCAGCCGCTGCTGGGGCCGCTGCAGCGCAACCGCCTGCCGAACGTGGAATTGCTCGTCGCCCACATCGCTCGCCAACAGCAGGCGCGTCCGGATGGGGGCCTCGGACCCGACTACCAGGAGCTCGTGGCCGAATTCCAACCCCTGTTCACGTGGGCCACCGCCTGCTGGGACTACCTGCTCTCCACCCAGGGCTGCCGCTTCGTCCCCAGGACCGGGACGCAGCACTACGGCATCCGGGGCGATTACCGGGTGGTGACGGACAAAGACTACTCGCGCATGGTGCATGCCATCTTCCGCAGCTGTGTCCTGGAGTTCGCCAAGGATCCGGCTCCCTCGTCGCTGGCCCAGTGGGTGCGGCCCCGGTTCTGGCCGCTGGTGTCCGAGGCCTACCGGCGGCTCGAGGACCCGGCCGACCCGCGGCAGCGCACGTTGACGCCGTACAGCTACTTGCGCTGCATCCCGTACGAGTTCCTCAACGAGTTCCATGTGAAGCTCGTGG
>Ga0247727_10016716_pt1 | contig 11797 bp, 6 predicted proteins | sample WisWelCaveWW1625_FD_202498 | JGI IMG/M metagenome (GOLD analysis project Ga0247727, IMG submission 202498) | Biofilm microbial communities from Wishing Well Cave, Virginia, United States - WW16-25 | ecosystem: Environmental > Aquatic > Deep subsurface > Groundwater > Cave microbial mat | place...
CCCGTGGGTGCGCACGCACCGTCGTGTGCATCAATGGGTGCAAGCGAAACTGATCCTTACGTCACTGCGACAACGCATCCAAGTAAGGACTTACGCCGCGTGATGAAAAAAGCTGGATCGCGACACCGCGATTCCCGTGACGCCGGCCGGGCCGTGATCTCTGTTTCACCGGGCGGGTGGCGAGTGCCTGGAGCACGGCTCTGTCCGATCCGGCGGGAACCGCCTCGGCGCAGTACGGGGTTTTCTTGGGGAAAAGTGTCTGCGCGGGCAGTCAATCTGCTGGAACCCATGGCACGATTTCGTAGAAGTGCAGTCCACGAAGACATGAACGCCCCCTTTCGCAAGCCGAAATCGCCGGCGCAAAGACCTGAGCGAATCGAGAATTGCCAACGGCTCATGCTCCCGGATTGCTAACTATTACGACACAGCGGGCCAGGCGGGAGCGAGATTCTTGAACTTCTCGCTCCTAGCGCTAATCCAAAGCGTCAGCGAGAAAAACTGCGTGACCTCGTGGCCTTGCTCACGCGTCGGGTTCGAATCGCCACGCGAAATAATCCGGGCTTGGACGAATCTATCCAATTGCCCCGCAGTCAGTGTATAAACGTCTGACCGTCATCGCGAATTGGAGGCGTCCGATTCCGCCGGCAGTTTTTGCACTGGGTTTCGGCGTGCAGGCCATGCTGGGCGGCCTGGCGATGGCCGCTGCGCCGATCATCATTCATCTCTTGAGCCGCCGCCGCTACAAGGAGCGCGAGTGGGCGGCGATGAAGTGGCTGCTGGCCGCGCTCAAGAAGAACGCACGCCGGATTCAACTGGAGCAACTGATCTTGCTGGCGGTTCGCACGCTGCTCGTGGTGTGCGTCGTGATGGCGATGGCGAAGCCGTTTCTGGAGGGGGCCGGTGTGCCGCTGCTGCCGGGCAAGCGAACGCACCGCGTGATCGTGATCGACGACTCGTTCAGCATGGGCTACCGCGCGACGGGCCGCGACCGGTTCGAACGCGCGAAAGAAGTCGCTCAGGCGATCTTGCACGACGCGCGAAAAGGGGACGCAGCCAGCCTGGTGCTGATGGCGTCGCCGCCCCGGGTGGTCGTCGGCGAGCCGTCGGCGAACCTCGCGGCCGTGACCGAGGAGGTCAAGTCGCTCGAATTGCTCCATGGCGGCGCGGACCTCGCCGCGACGCTTGCCAAGCTCGATGAAATCCTCGCCGGCTCGAACATCGATCAAAAGGAGATCTACTTTCTCACCGACTTGCAGCGAGCGAGCTGGGCGGCCGGGCCTGGGCCGAAGTCCGCGTCGCTCGAAGAACTCGCCGCGCGGGTCGCCAAGCGGGCGAATCTCGTCGTGATCGATCTCGGTCAGGGCGGCGCCGACAACGTAGCCGTCACGGCGCTAGACCTCGACGAGCCGTTCGTCACCACGGGGCGCGACACGCGGCTCGCCGCCACGTTTCGCAATTTCGGCCGCACCAACCGGCCGTCGCTCGGCGTCACGCTCGCGATCGACGGCGAAGTGCAAGACCGCCGCACGATCGACCTGCCCGCGGGCGAACAACTCTCGCTCGTGCTCAGCTACAACTTTCCCGCGGCCGGCTGGCACCTCGTCGATATTCATCTCGACGACGACGCGCTCGCGATCGACAACCATCGCTGGCTCGCCGTCGAGGTGCAGGAATTCGTCGAAGTGCTGCTGGTGGACGGCGAGCCGTCCGGCGAGCGGTTCAGTTCCGAGACGGACTACCTCCGCGTCGCACTGGCGCCGGAATCGTCGGCCCAGCCGGCGAAGTCCGCGATCCGGCCGGAGGTCGTGCGCGAGTCGGAGTTGCTCGAAATGGATTTGAGCCGCTTCGACTGCGTCGTGCTGACGAACATCGGCCAATTCACCGAGAACGAAGTGCGCAAGTTGGACGGCTATCTGCGGCGCGGCGGCAGCGTCGTGTGGTTTCTCGGCGACCAGGTGGACAGCGCGGCGTACAACCGCGTGCTGCACCGCGACGGCGCCGGCATCTTTCCGGTCGAGCTTGCCGGCCGCGTCGGCGACGGCAAGACTCGCCAGAGTTCCGTGCTGTTCGATCCGCGCGATTACAGTCATCCGATCATTCAGCCGTTCCGCGGCGCGGCATCCGGCGGACTCGTCACGACGACGGTGTTCGAATACGTGCGAGCCGAGTTGCCGGCGGAGTCGAACGCGAAAGTCGCGCTCGCCTACCGGGGCGGCGATCCGGCGATCGTCACGGCCGACGTACACCGCGGCCGAGTCGCCGTCGTCACCACGTCGGCCGACATCGAGTGGACCAACTGGCCGTTCTGGCCGAGTTACGTGCCGGTCATGAACGAGCTCGTGAACTATGTCGTCGCCGACCGCAATCGCGAGCATCAAGTCGTCGTCGGCCAGTCGCTGAGTTCGGCCGTGCCACCGGCCGCGACGGAAGTGCCCGTGACCATCGAAACGCCCGGCCCCAACAGCGTGCCGCGCAAGATGCCGGCGCACGACGAGGTGGGTTACTTTCTGTTTGACGACACCTTCGTCAGCGGCCGATACCGCGTCAGCTTCGGACCGCCGCTCGCCACCGCCGAACTCTTCGCCGCCAACGTCGATCCGAAAGAAAGCGACCTCACCAAGCTGGAGCAGGACGAGTTGCGCGAGCTGCTGCCGAGCTGGCGATTCCAATACCTCACGAACTGGCAAGCGATCGCGACGGGCAAGACGAGCGTGACGCAAAACCGCGGCGAACTGCACCGCTACCTGCTGTACGCCGCGTTCGTGCTCGTCTTCGTCGAGGCATTTCTGGCGTACAAGTTCGGGCATTATTCGTGAGCGAGTACCAGGAATGGATGAGGACGCGGTTCAGTACATTTCGAACATCTGCTGACCGCCGTGTGCCGGATTGCCTATCAGGCGACGATTGGGTACGTCCACGACAAAGTCCAAAATCTCCAGAGGCACCTGTCCGATCAATACGGGCACGGTGTCGGGTACTTCAAGAACATCCACCGTGCATGTGCGATCTTGCACCGTGAGCTTCACCGTTTCGTACATCGTCGCGGATCGAGGGCCGCCCGCGGTCATCGTCTGCTTTTGTGCCACGGGCTTGAGACCAAGCTGCTGGATGTAGGACGTCGGAATCGAGAGCACCATTGCTCCCGTGTCGATTAGCGCCTCGTCAACTTGAATGCGGCGCACCGAGTCCGGCGCGCGGACTCCCAGGTCCACGGCCCAGAGATCCTTCAGGTTCTCGATCGTGGCGCGGGTCGTAACTCGGCCCATTTCAGTCTGCATGGCATTCACTCGCTGACATTGTATGGGTAGGTGATGCGCAATTATCGTAACGCGAATGATTCAAACGAACAAGATTCGCAGCACGGTGTGTGGCAAGAATCTATGGCAGCTTGGACGCAACTCTTGCTTGCCTGGCGGACCGAGCCGGCGCTGTGAGCCACAGTCTCGGCCGAATCCGTGCTTCGAAAGGTACTTACGGACAGATTTTGGCCGGGCAAGGGGCTGAAACGCAAGCACAGGTTCGCGATCACGCACACGATCGCACGGCGGCGTGGATTTCGTGCAACCGCGAGTATAGCTCGCAACGCCGCAGCAGTTCCGCGTGGTCGCCCGTGTCGATGATCTGGCCGTCGTGCATGACGACGATGCGATCGGCGAGTTCCAGCATGCTCAGCCGGTGCGTGATCACGAAGGTCGTTCGGCCGCGAATGAATTCTTGAAGGACGCGATGGATCAGCGACTCGCTTTCGACGTCGAGGGCGCTGGTGGCTTCGTCGAGGATGAGGATCGGCGGGTCGCGTAGGATCGCGCGGGCCAGCGCGACGCGCTGCCGTTGGCCGCCGGAGAGTTTTACCGCGTGCTCACCGACGATGGTTTGGTAGCCGGCCGGCAGGTCGTCGATGAATCGGTGAGCGTGCGCCTTCTTCGCCGCCGCCTCGATCTCGTCGCGCGAAGCGTGCGGCCGGCCGTAAGCAATGTTGTTCCAGATCGTGTCGTTGAAGAGCACGGTCTCTTGCGTGACAATGCCGATCTGCTCGCGCACGCCGCGCAGCCGGACGGCGCGAATGTCCTCGCCGTCGATGAGCACCAGCCCCGACTGCGGATCGTAGAAACGAGGCAGCAGATTCACGAGCGTGCTCTTGCCGCAGCCGTTCGGCCCGACGAACGCGATGGTTTCGCCGAACGGCACACTCAGGGATATGTCCTTCAAAATCGGCGGCGAGTCAGCGTAGCGGAAGCGGATGCTTCTCAGCTCGATTGATCGCTGATGGCGTGGCAGGCGCGGCAGGCGCGGCTGGTCCACGATCGCCGGCGAGCGGTCGAGGAACCCGAAGATGCGGTCGGCTGCCGCGGCCGCGCGCTGAATGCGGCCGTACACGTTGGACAGCTTGCGCAGCGGATCGCTCACGCCCGCGAGCAGCGTGTACAACAGGGCCAGCGACTCCGGGTCCATCGGCGCACTCGCCATCCGGACGCCGAGCACGTGCGTTCGCTCGTACTCCGTCTCGCCGATCACCAGAAACGCGCCGACCAGCACGGCCACGGAGATCGCACTGACGCCGATCAGTTCGGTCACGGGGCTGACGAGCGCCTCGAGCCGCACGATTCGCATCGTCTTGCGAAAATAACTCTTCGTCTCCTGAAAGAACCGCCGCCGCTCGGTCCGTTCCATCGTGAACGCCTTGACGATCTTGATCCCCTGCAACCCTTCTTGCAGGATGCGGAAGATCGACGACATGCTTTCGAGGTATCGCCGCGTCGCCCGCTTCATCGTGCGACCGATCAAGCTGATGACCACGACGGCCACCGGCACCAGCGCGGCGACCACCAGCGTGAGCCGCCAGTTGATCCAGCACGCCAGCGCGATGCACGCCGTCGCCTTGAGCGGCTCGCGGATCATTTTTCCCACCAGCGTCTCCAAGCCGACGGCGAGCGTCTCCACGTCGTTCGTGAACCGCGACATCAGGTCGCTCGATCCGGTTTCGGTGAACGACGCCATGTCCATTTTCATGGTGTGGCGGTGCAGCCGGTTTCGCAGATCGAACATCGCGCGGTGCGTGACGCCGCCGACGAGCGTTTCATTCAAATAGAGAAAGACTCCCTTGAGCGCGAGGCTCGCGATGAGCAACGCCATCACCATCATCAATGTCCTGCCGCGAGTCTCCGGCACGAAACGGTGCACGAGCCATTGAATTCGTTCGTAGCCGCGCAGCCGCCATTCCGTGCGAAGCTGTTGGAGTTGGAGCACCTTGATGTGGCCGGCGGCTACGTCGCGTGCCCGGCGGTCCGCATCGCTCGGGCCGTCCAACAGGGTCATCTCCGCTCCCAAACCGCCCAGCACCGAAATCAGTGCCGACTGATCCATTCGCAGCCGGGCGACTTCAGCGTCCGCCCAGTCTTGCAGCGTCTGCTTCTTGAAGAACACTTTGAGGATGGGATAGGCCGCGCTCAGATTCGCTCCCCAAAACGCCGCCACGAGCACAGCGCAGATGACCGAAAGCACGAACCGGGCGCGGTACCGCCACGCCAGTTTCAGTGCCCGGAAGAAGTTGGTCATCGAGGGGTCCTGACCTCACGCGAACTTCGGTCGATGGGCGAAAGAGCCGGCGATTTCCGCCGGATTGAAGCGGCGGCTTGTACCACAGGCCCCAAAATCGAACAAGCAGATTTGACTAACCCGCACGACGCGTACAACGTGTCGAACTTGTACGCCGCGCCGGCCATCGCTTATTGAACCCGCCGCGCGCGTTGATATACTCGATGACCTGCCTGGGAAGCGAGCGGCGATGAATGCTCGTGACTTTCCCGCCCGACAACCGACGAACAGAACTCTACTCAGGAGCACGGACACCATGACGCAAGTCGCAGCCAAAGGTTCGACAGCCGGCACGAAGGGTCTCGAAGGCATCATCGCGGCCAATAGCGAAATCTGCTTCATCGACGGCAAAGAAGGCCGACTGCTCTACGAAGGCTACAACATTCACGAGCTGGCCGATCAATCCACTTTCGAAGAAGTGTGCTACTTGCTCTGGCACGGCGCGCTGCCGACAAAGGACCCGCTCGAAAGGCTCAATCGCCAGCTCCGCACCGAACGGGCGATCTACCCCGAAGTGATGAACTTCCTGCGCATGCTGCCACGCACGAGCGTGCCGATGACTGCGCTGCGCACCGCCGTGTCGATGCTCGCCCTCTACGACCCCGAGGCGGAAGACATGAGCCCGGAGGCAAACCTGCGCAAGGCGATCCGACTCACTGCGCAGACCAGCACAATTCTCTGCGCGTTTCATCGGCTGCGCAACGGCCAGGAGCCGGTTGCCCCGAACGCGAACCTCGCGCACGCCGCGAACTTCCTTTACATGCTCCGCGGCACGGAGCCGAACGAGGTCGAGGCCCGCTGTGTCGATCTCATCCTCATCCTGCACGCCGACCACAGCCTGAACGCCAGCACGTTCGCGGGCCGCGTGATCGCCTCGACGCTCGCCGACATGCACTCGGCCGCGACCGGCGCGATCGGCGGCTTGAAAGGCCCGCTGCACGGCGGCGCCAACCAGCGCGTGCTCGAAACGCTCGCCGAGATCGGCGACGTGTCGCGCGTCGAGGCCTACGTCAAAGACTCGCTCGCCAAGGGCGGCAAGATCATGGGATTCGGCCACCGCGTCTACAAGACCGAGGATCCGCGGGCCATGCACCTGCGCGAATGGGCCAAGTCGCTCGCCGAACGCACTGGCAACTCGAAGTGGTACGACATGTCGGTCGAGATGGAGCGAATCGTCAAGGAAGAAAAGCAGATCAGCGTGAATGTCGATTTCTACTCGGCGACCGTGCAACTCTGTCTCGGCATTCCGGCGGACCTCTTCACGTGCATCTTCGCCGCCAGCCGCATGGCCGGCTGGACCGCACACGTCATGGAGCAACAGAAGAACAACCGGCTCATCCGCCCGCTCGCCGAGTACGTCGGCCCCGCGGAGCGGAAGTACGTGCCGATCGGCCAGCGGTAAGTGCAAACTGCGCGGACGGACTACTCCCGCGTCATCGGCCACCAGCCGAGGTCGCGAATCAACTTCGCACCGGTTCGATCGCACAGAGTGGCCCAATCGACATCCGGCGCCGTTTCCCGCACGACCAGACCGGCCGGTGTGACGTCCATCACGGCCAACTCGCTGACGATCGTGCTCACGCGGCCGACGACGGTGAGCGGCAGCGTGCAGCGTTCGACGATCTTCGGCTGGCCGTCTTTCGTGTTGTGCTCAGTGGCGACGATGATCTTTCGCGCGCCGGTGGCGAGGTCCATACCGCCGCCGATGCCCGCGACGAATTGGCCGGGTATCATCCAGTTCGCGAGGTTGCCGGCGGCGTCCACTTGCAAGCAGCCCAAGACGCTCACGTCGATGTGCCCGCCGCGGATCATGGCGAATGACTCGGCCGTGTCGAAGAACGCGCCGCCCGGCAGGATAGTCGCCGGCCGGCCTCCCGCGTCCGTGATCTCCGCGTCCTCGCGGTCCGGCGGCGGCTCCGGGCCAAGACCGAGCATGCCGTTCTCCGATTGCAGCAAGACCTCGATCTCGCGCGGAATGAAATTCTTCACCAGCGTCGGCAGGCCGATGCCGAGGTTCACGATCTGCCCGCTCTCTAGTTCTTGGGCGACGCGGCGGGCGATGAGAGTGCGGATGTCGGTGGCGGAAGTCGGCATCGTGATCCCTGTCAAAAAAGTCCAAATCCCAAGCATCAAATCACAAACAAGCTCCAAATTCAAATCTCAAATGTTTGCCGGCACGGACGCTGTTTTCGACATGGAGTCTTTCGTGCTTTGAAATTGTTTGGAATTCGGTTCTTTCCGCGCGCAGCGCGTTGACGAACGCGGCAACGCTTTCTACAGTATGCCGCCTGCCAGGACGAAGAGTGATTCGGCGTCGTGCATCGCGTGCTTTGATTCTGCTTCCAGGAACTGGGCGGTGCGTCGATGGCTCAAGTGTTTCACCGTAGTTTCAACGTCATCTCCAAGGTGAGCATCTTGGGTTTCGTGTTCATTCTCGCCGGCCTCGGCTGGATCGGGGCCAAGACGTCGCGCTCGCCCTACTCGACTAACGTCCGCGTCGCGGTCGAGCAGCCGGTGCCGTTCAGTCATCAACATCACGCCGGGCTGCTCGAGATCGACTGCCGCTACTGCCACACGACGGTCGAGCGGTCAGCGTTCGCGGGGATTCCCTCGACGAAGATTTGCATGAACTGCCACTCGCAGATTTGGGTCGGCAGCACGATGCTCGAACCGGTGCGTGAGAGTCTTCGCACGGGCCGGTCGCTCGAATGGAACCGCGTACACCGACTCGCGGATTTCGTCTACTTCGATCACAGCATTCACGTGACGAAGGGCGTTGGCTGCTCGACGTGCCACGGCCGCGTGGACGAGATGCCGCTCGTCTGGCAGGAAAGCACGCTGCACATGGACTGGTGCCTGGAGTGTCACCGCGAGCCGGAGCGGTTCGTGCGGCCGCGCGACAAGGTCTTCGACATGACCTGGCAGCCGCCCGCGAACCAGATCGAACAGGGCCGGCGCCTGATGGCGGAATACAAGATCGAGAGTTTCACGAGTTGCTCGAACTGTCACCGGTAACACACTAACCCGAAGCGTCAGCGAGGGCGTGGCGACAACGCTGAAATAATGGAACCAACCTCGAACTACATTCAACTGAACGTATTGCCGGCAATCCCCGCCGATGCCGAGCGGTCGCGCGCAGAGGCTGGCTCGCTTCCCACCACTCACGACTCACCACTCACTGCGCCCTCGATGTGGCGCTCGCTCGAAGAGTGGGCCGGGACGCCGGAGTTCGAAGAGTTCGTGCACCGCGAGTTTCCCGACCGGGCGACGGAGTGGACTGACCCGGTTTCGCGGCGGCGATTCTTGACGCTGATGGGCGCATCGATCGCGCTGGCGGGCATGCAAGGTTGCTCGCAGGCGCCGCCGGAGAAGATCGTGCCCTACGTGCGGCAGCCGGAAGAGATCGTGCCGGGCAAGCCGCTCTTCTTCGCGACGGCAATGTCGCTCGGCGGCTATGCGACCGGCGTGCTCGCCGAGAATCATCTGGGGCGGCCGACGAAGATCGAGGGAAACACGGATCACCCGGCGAGTCTCGGCGCGACCGATTCGTTCGCGCAGGCGTCGATCCTCGGCCTGTACGATCCCGATCGATCGAAGACCGTGACGTATCTCGGCCGCGTGCGCACCTGGGACGACGCGATGACGGCGTTGCGTGCGGCGCTGGCCGCGCAGCGAACTCGGCGCGGCGCCGGGCTGCGGCTGCTCACGGAGACCGTCACGTCGCCGACGCTGGCCGCGCAGATCGAAGCGGTGCTCGCCGAATTCCCCGAAGCCAAGTGGCATCAGCACGACGCCGTCGGCCGCGACTCCGTCTGGGCCGGCTCGAAGCTCGCGTTCGGCGAACAGGTGAACACAGTGTACCGGTTCGACAAGGCGGACGTCGTGCTGTCGCTCGACGCGGACTTCCTCGGCTGCGGGCCGGGCCACGTGCGCTACGTGCGAGATTTCATGGCACGCCGCCGCGCGGCAATCGAACAGCCGGAAAGCGTCGCGATGAATCGGCTGTACGTCGTCGATTGTTCCATTTCGCTGACCGGCGCGAAGGCCGATCACCGGCTACCCATGCGTCCGAGCGAGATTGAACCGCTGGCGCGTGCATTCGCGGCCTACGTGGAAGGAACGGCGGTGCGCGAGTTGTTGTTCCGGTTCTTCTATCCGAGCCACGAGGCGTTGTTCCGGTCGCTCGGGGACGATCTGAAAGAACACCGTGGTCGCAGCATCGTGATCGCGGGCGATCATCAGCCGCCGGCCATACACGCACTGGCACACGCCATGAACCACGCGCTCGGCAACGTCGGCGAGACGGTGTTGTACACCGAGCCGATCGAGGCGCGGCCGGGCGAACAGACGGCGTCGCTCGCCGAACTCGTCGAGGACATGAAAGCCGGCCACGTCGAATTGCTCGTGATGCTCGACGGCAACCCGGTGTACACCGCGCCGGCGGATTTCGAGTTCGGCAAGCGGTTGCTCGAACTGAAGGCGCGCGACGCGGCCGGCGCGATGCGCCCCGCGCTGCGATTTCATCTGAGCTTGTACCAGGACGAAACGTCGCAGCTTTGCGACTGGCACCTGCCCGAGGCCCACTATCTCGAATCGTGGGGCGACGCCCGCTCGTTCGACGGCACGGCGACGATCGTGCAGCCGCTAATCCAGCCGCTCTACGGCGGCAAGTCCGCTCACGAAATGCTCGCCGCGTTCTCGGATCAGCCCGATCGCACGGGGCTAGAAATCGTGCGCGAGCACTGGTCCGAGTCAATGCAATTGATCCAGTTCGAGGCGTTCTGGCGCAAGGCACTGCACGACGGCGTTGTGCCCGGCTCGGCGGCGGCACCGAAAGAGGTAACGCTCCAAGATTACATGCGGAAAGTACCCGCCGAACTCATGCCGGAAACTTCGTCGCCACTCACCGGCAAACTCGGCGGCAAGTTCGAGATCGTCTTTCGCCCCGATCCGACGATCTACGACGGCCGATTCGCGAACAACGGCTGGTTGCAGGAACTGCCCAAGCCGATTACCAAGCTGACGTGGGACAACGCGGCGCTGATGAGCCGCGCGACGGCGAAGGAGTTGGGCGTCGAATACAAGGTGGGCTGGACCGGCGGCGAGCACGGCCGCTCGATTGCCGACGTCGTCGAGATCCGTTCGCGCGGCCGCGTCGTGCGGGCGCCGATCTGGATCGTACCGGATCATCCAGACGGCACGATCACACTGCACCTTGGCTACGGCCGCACGCGCGCGGGCAAGGTCGGCACCGGCATCGGCTTCAACGCCTACTCGATTCGCACTAGCGACGCGTTGTGGTCTGACGCGAACGTCGAGGTCGTGCGACAGCCCGGCAAGCGGCACACGCTCGCCTGCACGCAAGAACATTTCTCGATGGAGAATCGGCAACTCGTCCGCACGGCGTCGTTCGCGAAGTTCGTCGAGGAACCGGAGTTCGCGAATCCGGCGAAAGGCCACGAGAAACCAGCGGGAAATTCGGCGGCGCACTCCGACAAGCCGATCTCGATGTACCCTGACTTCGAATACCCGCGGTACAAGTGGGGAATGGCGATCAATCTGACCTCGTGCGTCGGCTGCAATGCCTGCGTCACGGCGTGTCAGGCGGAGAACAACATCCCGGTCGTCGGCAAGGAGGAAGTGACGCGCGGCCGCGAATTGCACTGGCTGCGAATCGACCGCTACTACGAAGGCGACCCGAACAAACCGGAATCGCTCACGACGCACTTCCAGCCCGTGGTGTGCATGCACTGCGAGAACGCCCCGTGCGAGGTCGTCTGCCCGGTCGCCGCGACGGCCCACTCCGACGAGGGGCTGAACGAGATGATCTACAACCGCTGCGTCGGCACGCGCTACTGCTCGAACAACTGCCCGTACAAAGTCCGCCGGTTCAACTTCTTCCAATACGCGGACTTCGACACGGAGAGTCTGAAACTCGGCCGCAACCCGGACGTGACCGTGCGAAGTCGCGGCGTCATGGAGAAATGCTCGTACTGCGTGCAGCGGATCAACCAGGCCCGCATCACGGCGGAAAAGGAAGACCGCAAGATCCGCGACGGCGAAATACTGACCGCATGCCAGGCGGTGTGCCCGGCCCAGGCCATTACGTTCGGCAACCTGAACGATCCGGAAAGTGCCGTGTCCAAAGCGAAGGCATCGCCGCTTAACTACACACTGTTGGAGGACTTAAACACAAGGCCTC
>Ga0247727_10016717_pt1 | contig 11797 bp, 9 predicted proteins | sample WisWelCaveWW1625_FD_202498 | JGI IMG/M metagenome (GOLD analysis project Ga0247727, IMG submission 202498) | Biofilm microbial communities from Wishing Well Cave, Virginia, United States - WW16-25 | ecosystem: Environmental > Aquatic > Deep subsurface > Groundwater > Cave microbial mat | place...
CGCGTCCGGTCTGGGCCACGGGGGGCCGCTCGCGCCGCCGCACCGCCGATCTGGCCCCGTCTCCGGCCACGCCGCCTCCGACAGCGCGAGCCCGCGGCCGCGCGGGGCCACCGTAGCCGAGCGTTGACGGTCCGTCAGATCCGCGTTTCCCTGCCCGCCGTGCACGTACGCGAGCTGTTCGACCTTTCCGGCAAGAGCGCCCTCGTAACCGGCGGCGGCCGCGGCATCGGGCGCTTCATCGCGGAGGGCCTCGCCGAGGCGGGCGCGCACGTGTTCGTGGCGTCTCGCAAGCTCGCCAACTGCGAGCAGGTCGCGGGAGAGATCGAGGCGCGCGGCGGGCGCGCCACGGCGCTTCCGGTAGACGTCGCACAGCCCGAGTCGATCGATGCGCTCGTCGCAGCCGTACTCGCGCGGACCCCGCGACTGCACGTCCTCGTCAACAACGCCGGCTTCGGCTGGGCCGCCCCCTTCTTCGACTTCCCGCTCGAGGGCTGGGACCGCACCTTCGGGATCAACGTGCGCGGCGTGTTCTGGCTCTCGCGCCAGGTAGCGCGCCACATGCGCGACGCCGGCGGCGGCAGCATCGTGAACGTCAGCTCGCTCTCGGCCTTCCTCGGCGCCACGGACGAGGAGCAGCCCGTGGTCGCCTACATGGCGAGCAAGGGCGCGGTCGAGGCGCTCACGCGCGCTCTGGCGGTCAAGCTCGCGCCGCACGCGATCCGCGTGAACTCGCTCGCACCCGGCCCCTTCGATACGGACATGCTCGAGCACATCCGCAAGGATCCCGCGGCGCTCGCGCGCCACAACGCACAGGTGCCGCTCGGCCGGCCCGGCGGTGCCGACGACATCAAGGGCGCGGCGCTGTTCCTCGCCAGCGACGCCTCAGCCTTCGTCACCGGCGCCACGCTGCGCGTCGACGGCGGCATCTCGGCCGTCTACCCAGTGAGGAAGCTCGTCTAGAGCTCTCACGACAGCGTGAAGAGCGAACCGCCGTGCCGCTCGCGGCGCTCTCGGCGGGAGTCCATGCGTGCGTACATCGCGCGGCGGCGCTTCTCGAGGCGCGTGCGGCGCAGCTCGGGGTCGAGGTCTTCGAGCTGTTTCTGCTCCGTGCGGTAGCGGCAGAAGTCTGCGTAGCTTTCGATCTCGTGCTCGAGGTCCCGAACGACGAGCTCCACCATGATCGCGTCGTCCAGGAAGCCCAGTCCCGCGATCTGGTCCGGGATCAGATCCGCCGGCTCGGCGAAGTACGCGAGGGCTCCGAGCACGCGCGCGCGGTGTCGTCCCTCGAGCCGCCACTCGGTGTCCTCGAGCATGCGGATCAGCCCTTCGAGCTTTCGCAGGCGTTCCTTCACGAACTCGGGCAGGTCGCGCGCACCCGTCTCGGCCGCGAGGTGGGACGCCGCGGTGATGATCGACTTCTCATCGCGGCCGTGCGCCGTTGCATTGACGTCGCGCATCGCGTTGCGGAAGTACTCGAGGTCTGAGTCCGAAAGGTCGAAGGCAATGTGGATGGGCGTGGCGTTCCCCCTCGCTGGCAGGGTCGACAAGCTATCGGAGCACCCCGCCCATCGCGATCCCGAAGGCGAGCGCATCCCCACGGGGTCCTCACGGTCGATCGCCGTAGCCATAGCCCGCGATCGTGATCCCTCCCTCGCGGAGCTTTGCTTGCGCGCGCTCGCGCAGCGGATCCACCTGCACCTTCTGCGAGCCGGTGTACGACACCTCGTCCGGCCGCAGCACGAAGATCGCGCGCGGCAGCTTGTAGGCCGAGAGCGCTTCGCGCAGGAATGCCTCCAGGCCCGGCACGTCCACCGCCGCGCCCTCGGTGGGCACCACGCACAGCACGATCGCCTCGCCGAGCGTTGGGTGCGGAACGCCGACCGCGTGCGCGCTGCGCACGCCGGCGAAGCGCCCGGCCCGCTCCTCGATCTCGAGCGGCGAGACGTTGGCGCCGCCCGTCTTGATCAGGTTCGAGAGCCGGCCGGTCCAGTGCAGCTCGCCGGCGGCGTCGAGGTGGCCGCCGTCCTGCGTGTGGAAGAAGCCGTCGGCGTCCAGATAGAGCTCGGGCTCTACCTTCGCGTAGCCCGACATCAGCGGGAGGCCCCGCACCGCGATCTCGCCCTTCTCGCCGGGCGGGAGCACGGTGCCCGTGTGCGGGTCCACGATGCGCAGCTCGGTGCCGGGCAGCGCCGGTCCGTTCGTGCCCTTGCGGCGCTCGGGCGGTGCGTCCGCCGGCAGTGCAGTCGCGAGCGTGAAGGTCTCGGACATGCCGTACGACGCGTAGATGCCCCACTCGTCCTTCTCGAGGCCGGCCAGCTTCGCGAGCGGTGAGCCAAACTCGATCTTGCGCACGCTCGACAGGTCCGAGAGCAAAGCGTCCGGGTGCTCGGCCATCGCCTTCGCCTGGTGCGGCCAGACCTGGAGCGAGGTGGCGCGCTCCTTCGCCGCGAGCGCTAGCGCTTTGCCCGGCTCGAAGATTTCGTGCAGCACGAGCGTGGCGCCCGCGGCGAGCGTGGCGCCGAGCGCCATCGCAATGCCCGCGGTCCAGAACAGCGGATACGCGGTGTAGACGCGATCGTCGGGCGTGAAGCCCATCAGCTCGGCGAAGCGCCAGCCTTGAATCACCGGCGTGCGCTGGCGGTGGACCACTCCCTTGGGGCGCGCGGTGGTGCCCGAGGTGTAGATCACGAGCGCGTCGTCGGCGGGGTGGATCTCGGCGGAGATGGCGTCGAGCAGCGCGTCCGAGACTTCGGCGCCCGCGGCGTGGAGCGCGCCCCAGCCCGGCCCGAGCGCCTCGATGCCACGCAGTTGCGGCAGCGCCTTGCTCCGAATCGCCCCGGGGCGCGCCGACGCGATCTCCGGATGCCGCGCGCGCAGGTCGCCCAGGAAGGCGTGCCGCGCGACCTTCGGCTGTAGCAGCAGCCACGCCGCATCGGAGTGGCGCAGCACGTAGTCGAGCTCGTCCGGCGTGGCGAAGGTGTTGACGGGGACCACCACCGCGCCCGTGAGCGCCGCGCCGAACACCGCCGTCACCCACTCCGGCCGGTTCGCGATCAGCACGGCCACGCGCGTGCCCTTGCCGACGCCGCGCGCCACGAGCCCTTTCGCGATGCCGCGCGCCTCGGCGCGCAGATCCGCGTAGGTGACGCTCTGCCCCTCGAAGCGCAGGGCGACGCGCGGACCGTGCCGCTCGGCCACGTCGTCGAGAAAGCGCGGCAACGTGTAGCGCGCCGGATCGGGCTGGAGCTGGAGCGCCGCCGAGACCTGCACGGAGCCTCCTCGCGCGCCTAGCGGTCCGGCCGCGTCTCCGTCGGCAGCCGGACCTCCGCCGTGCCGCTCGCCATCACCTCGCCCCGCTGGTTCGTCATCACGACCTTCACGCTCGCGATCGGCTGGCCGCTGCGGCGGTCCTCGCCGAGCTCCTCCACCTCGCCGTCGAGGAAGGTCACGTCGCCGGTGAAGGCCGGCGAGCGGTACGACATCTTGCTGTGCACGATCTCGCCCCACTCGCCGCACCAGTTCGCGAGATAGTCGAGGATCCACGCGCCCATGGTGGCGCCGTAGCCGTAGCCGCGCGGCAGGCCGATCAGCTGCGCGTAGCGCTCCTGCACGTGGCCGCGCGAGGGGCCGTGGTAGAGGCCGTCCGACAAGGTGGGGTCGATCTTCGCGCCCTCGCGGTCGCGGTCCATCTCGGGCAGCCAGCCCGCATTCCAGATTGACGTCGGGCCGCCCGTGTCCTGGAAGGCGCCCCACACCGTCATCAGGTAGGCGCGCCACTCGGTGGTGAAGCTCATCAGCGTGTGCGGGCCGATCGGGCGGCGCGGCAGCTTGTCGCCCTTCTTCACGAACAGGCGCCGGCCATGCTGGAGGTCGAGGAAGCTCTGGTAGTACTCGAACTTCTGCTTCTCGATCTCCTTCAGCTCGTCGTCCGTCCAGCTCTTCTCCTTCTGGCCCATGAATTGCCCGCGGTCGCGCGCCAGGTCGGGGCGGTAGCGGATCGAGGTGGAGCGCTGCTTGCAGAGCATCTCGCCGCGCTGGTTCACGTAGCTGGTGTCGCCGCGCGAGAACATGGTCGGGCCGGCGAACTTCGTCTCGGTGACCTTGTAGTCGAATAGCATGCGTTCGTGGCGGATGCGGTCGCCCGGCTCGATGCGCGGGCCGTACATCCACCACTCGTCGCCGCCGAACAGCATGTGCGTGCCGGGGATGTGGCCCTGGATGGCGGGCGCAGCGCCGTGGCTGTCGTCGGTGCAGATCGCGAAGGACTGCGGCCCGATCAGGCGACCGAAGCGGCCCGCGGCCGCGAAGCCCTCGTCGAAGTAGAGCGGGTTCGGGTTCTGCATGCCCTGCGCCCAGCGTCGGATGTCGTTCGGGCCGATCGGGTCCTTGAGGTCTGCGCCGCCGAGCGGCACGCCGATCCAGAGATCGACGTCGGTGGTATCGAACTTCTCGCCCGCCATGGCGTCTCCGTGCTACCCGTTTCGATGGTTCGTCGAACGGTGCGGCAGGCTATCACATGACCCTTCCGGACAGCGAGTGCACGGCCTCGGGCTTGATCCGCAGCAAGGCCGCGAGCGACCCTGAGCGCATCTTCATCGTGAAGGACGGGGCGCGGCTCAGCTACGGCGAAGCCGAACGCCTCTCGCGCAAGCTCGCGCGCGGGCTGCTCGCGGCGGGCGCCGGGAAGGGCACACGCGTCGGGCTGCTGCTGCCGAACGGGCCGGACTGGGTGCTGGCGTGGCTCGCGGCCGCGCGCATCGGTGCGCTGGTCGTTCCGCTCAACACGTTCTATCAAGCGCGCGAGCTCGGCTTCGTGCTGCGCCACGCGGACGTGCACACGCTGCTCACCGCCGCGCGCTTCCTGAACAACGACTACCTCGAGCGGCTCGAGAAGTTCGCGCCCGAGCTTTCCGGGCATGGCGCAGCACCGCTGCGCCTGCGCTCGCTGCCGTTCCTCCGCGAGGTCCGGGTCTGGGAGAGCGACGGGGGCGAGCGACCCTGGACCTCGGGTGGCGCCGCGGCGCTCGAGGCGCTCGCGGACGCCACGCCCGGCATCGACGACGCGCTGCTCGAGGAGGTCGAGCGCGAAGTGCGCCCGGCCGACCCGATGGTGGTGATCTACAGCTCGGGCTCGACCGCCAACCCCAAGGGCGCGATCCACACGCACGGCACCGTGCTGCGTCACGCACACAACCTGAACGGCTTTCGCGACCTGATCGCCGCCGACCGCATCTACTCGCCGATGCCCTTCTTCTGGGTGGGCGGCTTCTGCTTCACGCTGGTATCGGCGATGCACGTGGGTGCGCGTCTCTACTGCCAGGACGTGTTCGAGCCGGGCAAGACGCTCGACCTGATCGAGCGCGAGCGCATCACCATGGTGGCCGGCTGGCCGCACTTCGGGAAGGCGATGGCGGAACACCCGAGCTTTGCGAAGCGCGACCTCACCTCGATCCGCGCCGGCAATCTCTACGACCTCTTGCCCGAAGGCGCGCGTCCGAGCGACCCGGAGCTGCGCTCGAACTCCCTCGGCATGACCGAGACCTGCGGCCCCCACACCTTCGACCGCATGGACGGCGACCTGCCCGAGAAGCTGCGCGGCTCCTTCGGCCGCTCGGTCCCGGGCGTGGCCCACAAGGTGGTCGATCCCGAGTCCGGCCGGACGCTCGGCCCCGACGAGTTCGGCGAGATCTGCGCGCGGGGCTACCCGGTGATGCAGGGCCTCTACAAGGTCGAGCGCGAAGACGCCTTCGACGCCGACGGCTACTACCACACCGGCGACGCCGGCTTCTTCAGCGCCGAGGGCCATCTCTTCTTCAAGGGCCGCCTCGGCGAGATGATCAAGACCGGCGGCGCCAACGTGGCGCCGCGCGAGCTCGAGCTGGTGATGGCGACGCTGCCCGAAATTCTCGCGGCGCACGCGGTCGGTATCCCGCATCCGGAGCGCGGCGAGAACGTGGCGGTGGCCGTGGTGCTGCGCGAGCGCGCGAAGCTCGATGCAGCGACCCTGCACACTCGGCTCAAGGACCAGCTCTCGGCCTACAAGCTGCCGCGCCACACCTTCTTCGTGACGAGCGCCGAGATCCCCATGACCGACAGCGGCAAGCTCGATCGCCACAAGCTGCGCGACGCTCTGGCGAAACGCGTGGCGGCGGGAGAGGGTTGAGCAGAGAGCCTGCCAGCTAGCGATCGGCTCATCACTCCAGCACGGCTCGCTGCTCGCGCACCAGGCGCAGGCCCCTCCCCAGATGGGAGAGCGGCTCGACGTCCTCCGGAGCGTCTTCGAAGTGCTGCTCCTCCAACTCGCGCAGCCAGGCCTTGGCGCGCTCTTTGTCGCCTGCGCTCCAGCTCTGGCCCGGCGCCGTCAGCAGGTGACCGAGCGACTCGGCGTGATGGGCACGCAGCGTGGCGGCGACCTCGGGATCGAGATCGGGCTGCACCAGCTCGACGGCCAGCAGGTGCTCGCGGATCGCTGCGAAGTCGAAGCCGGGGTCGTGCTTGCCGTAGGCGACGAGCAGCTCGACGAGGTGCAGGCTCGAGTGGTCCATCGGTCCGACGGGGCTCGGGCGACTCGCCAGGTAGTTCTCGCGGACGCGGCGCATCAGCTGATCCACGCTCAGCTGTTGCGCCTGTCGATTGCTCCAGCCTCGAGCGGGATCGGGCTCCAGCTCGATCAGCAGGCTCAGAAACTTGTAGGCATCGGAGTCGACGAGCTGCGCCCCTCCCTTTTGCGGCTGCCAGCGGATCAGCATGCGCGGCAGCGGCGGAAGCTGCGAAGGCCTCGCGTAGGGCAGGAAGATCTGCTGGCGGCCGGCCTCGTAGAAGCGGCGCAGCTCGACGTACCTGCGGTCTGCCTCGAAGCGGTACCGGTCGTCGAGGGTCGGTGGGCGCGACTCCGGCCGCCAGTGGTCGAAGAGGAGGCGCAGATGGCCGCCTCCGTGCGACTCCACGCCGAGCTCGTTTCCGAGTGCGAGGTCGGCCCCCGAACCCTGGATGCGGACGCTCCGCATGAACTCTTCCAGGTCGGCGGGCGAAACCGGGAAGACGAGCGCGTAGTGCTCGAGCATCGGCTTCAGCTCGGCCTGTTGGTCATCGAGACGACTCTCGACCTGCGCCAGGAGGCGCATGCCCGGGAAGTCGTCGTGCGGCGCCTCGGGTGCGCAGGCCCAGGCAGCGCTCCACGCCACGAGCAGGCCGAGCCCCGCGGGCGTTCGGCTCACAGAATCACCCCTTTCGCCTTGTACTCGAGCAGCTCCTCGAGCGGGAGCCCGAGCTCGCTCTGGAGCACCTCGTCGGTGTGCTCGCCCCACTCGGGCCCGCGGCTCAGGACCGGCGGCGTCTCGTCGAACTGCACTGGATTCGCCACAAGGTGGAAGCGGCCGCGCTTGCCGCCGTCCACCTCCTGGACGTAGCCGTTCGCGAGCGTCTGCCGATCGGTCAGCAGCTCGCGCGCCTTCTGCACCGCCGCCCACGGGCCCTCCATGCCGTCGAGCGCGACGCGCCACTCGTCGAGCGTGCGCTCGGCGAAGATCGCGTCCAGCTCGGCGATGCAGGCCTCGCGGTTCTCGAAGCGCACCTTCATGTCGCGGTAGCGCGGGTCGGTCGCCAGTTCGGGGTGGCCGATGCGCTGGCAGAAGTCGGGCCAGTAGCGGTCCGTCTGCAGCATCACGAGCATCAGCCAGCGCTCGTCCTTGGTCTTGTAGGGGTTCACGCCGGGGTTGAAGTTCTGCTTGCGCGTCATCGTCGGGAGCGACTTCAGCTCGGCCGGCAGCAGGCCCGAGGCAATGATGTCGGGCGAGAGCACCCACATCGCCGTGTTGAGCAGCGAGATGTCGAGCACGGCGGCGTGGCCGGTGCGCTCGCGCTGGAACAGCGCCGCCGCGATGCCTCCGGCGATGGTCATGCCGCCGATGCCGTCGCCGAAAGCGGCGCGCTGGCTGGTGGGCTGAGCGGCGCCCGCCGGCGTGAGCGCGTCGCAGATGCCGCCGCGCGACCAGAACGAGCTGGCGTCGTAGCCGCCGAGGTGCGCCTCCGGGCCGCGTGCGCCCTGCCCGTGCCCGCGCACGTAGATGATCTTCGGGTTGACGGTGCGGATGTGGGCGACGTCGATCCGGAGGCGCTCGCGCGCATCGGGCAAGAAGTTGGTGAGGAACACGTCGCTCTGCTTCGCCAGTCGGTAGAGGAGCTCGAGGCCCTCGGGCTTGCCGAAATCGAGCGCGAGGCTCTTCTTGCCGCGGTTCGGCTGCTGGACCAGGAAGTCCACGCCGCGGATCTCTGTCGAGATGCCACTCGAAGCGAGCCCGCGCTGGCCGTCGCCGCGCTCGGGGTGCTCCACCTTGATCACGTCCGCGCCCCAGTCCGCGAGCACGGCGCCGGCCGACGGCACGAACCAGAACTGTGCGACCTCGAGCACGCGTACGCCCTTCATCGGCAGATGCATCGTTCTCTCCTTCTCGAATTGCGGGATCCTATCGCGCCCGCGAGAATCGCTCGCCATGTCCGAGCGCGTGCCCCTGCCCCTGCCGGTCGGCTGGTATTGCGTCGCCGAGGAAGCCGAGCTGGCGGCCGGCGAGCTGCGACGGGTGCGCTACTTCGGCCAGGAGCTGGTGCTGTGGCGCGGTGAGGACGGCGCGCCGCATCTGTTCGATGCCTACTGCCCGCACCTCGGCGCCCACCTGGGCGTCGGCGGCAAGGTCGAAGGCGCGGCGCTGCGCTGCCCCTTTCACGCCTGGAAGTTCGACGGCAGCGGGCGCTGCATCGAGATCCCCTACGCGAAGCGCATCCCGCCCAAGGCGGCGGTCCCGAGCTGGCCGATCCAGCGGCGCAACGGCCTGATCTTCGCCTGGTACGACCCGAGCAAGGCGAAGCCGCGCTTCGACGTGCCCGAGGTGCCCGAATGGGGCTCGCCCGACTGGACGGAGCCGGAGCTGCGCAGCTTCGAGGTGAAGGCACACCCCCAGGAGATGGCCGAGAACATCGTCGACTCCGTGCACTTCCGCTTCGTGCACGGCACACCGGAGATCCCGCCCATGCAGGCCGAGAGCCGCGGCCTCTGCTTCTACGCCAGCCAGGGCCTCACCTTCACGACCCCGCAAGGCGAGACGCAGGGCCGCGTGGACGTGACCATGTACGGCCCGGGCTTCGGCGTGACGCGCTTCCTGGGCGTGGTCGAGACCCTGCTGATGATCACCGGCATCCCGCTCGAGCCCGAGCTGCACCGCACCACGATCCGCTTCATCGTCAGGAAGATTGCCGGCGACGCGGAGGCGACGCGCGGCGTGGCGCGGGCCTTCGTCGCCGAGATCGCGCGGCAGTACGCGCAGGACATCCCGATCTGGGAGAACAAGCGCTACCTCGAGCGCCCGCTGCTCTGCGATGGCGACGGCCCGATTCTCGAGCTGCGGCGGTACTTCCGCCAGTTTTACCCGACCCCGACTCTGGCCCCCTGAGCGCCGCGTCGCTCGCGATCAGCCGGCCAAGACGCCGAGAAAGAGGGGCTGGAGGGGTGAGGAGGGCACTCTATACGTCGCCCTAACCTTTCGACATGCCGCGGCAACCCAAGCAACTCTCGTTTACCGACCAGCGGATGCGAACCGGGCGAGGGGGTCCGAGGCCCGGCGCCGGGCGCCCGCGCGGCCCTCGACCTCGCGTGCTGCACCGAAAGAGAGGGGCCGTTCCGGTACAGTGTCCGGTCCACGTAACGCTGCGCGTGCGTCCCGGCGTGCCCTCGCTGCGTGGCGGTGCGCTGGTCCACGAGTGGCGGCGCTCCTTGGCAGAGGCGAAGGAGCGCGGAAGCTTCCGTGTCACGCACTACTCGCTTCAGGGAGACCATGCGCACATGATCGTCGAGGCACATGGGAAGGACGCACTCGCCCGCGGCATGATGAGCATCGGCGCCCGCCTCGCGCGCGCGGTGAATCGGGTGGGCCGCCGCAGCGGGCCCGTGCTCGACGGCCGCTACCACCACCGCTGCCTGCGCTCCCCGCGCGAGGTGCGCCGCGCCCTTGCGTACGTCCTACTCAATGCACGTCGGCACCTTGCGAAGAGCCGGGGAGTCTCAAGCACCGCGACGGCGCACCTGGACGGAGCAAGCTCCGCGCGCTGGTTCGACGGCTGGCGGCTGGAGGTCGCCAACCGCCTTCCGGACACGAAGGCGGGCTGCGAGGTCGCGCGTCCGCGCACATGGCTGCTTCGAATCGGCTGGCGGCGCCATGGGCTCGTAGATCCATCAGAGGTGCCGGGCGAGACGGCCTGAGAGCGGCGGCCTGACCCGATCCGCTCGACGTCAACTCGGGCCCTCGGCCGCAGCCGAACGCAGCACGCGCTGGCTGCGCCCTCCTACCCCTCCAAAGCCATCCGACCGCTCGCCGTGGACGGTGCGCGAAAAAACGCGCCCGCTACGCGGGGTTGCGGTAGTCGAACAGCATCTTGACCGCCCCCGTCGCACCCTGGTCGTAGCCGGTGCGGAAGGCGTCGCGCCAGCCGGCGAGAGCGAAGCGGTGGGTGAGAATCGGAGTGATGTCGATGCCGTGCGTCTTCACCAGCTCGAAGTACCACTCCATCGCGTGCTGGCGGCGGGCGCCGATCTGCTCGACGCCGAAGGCGTTGGAGCCGACCAGCGCGATCTCCTTGAAGTAGAGCGGCGTCCACTCGAAGCGGTGCGGTGCTTCGACGCCGGTGATCGAGATGCGGCCGCGGCTCTTCGTGACGCGCAGCCCGACTTCCAGGGTCTTGGGCTTGCCGACGGTGTCGTAGACGACATCGACGCCGCCGTTCAGCACCGGCAGCCCGCGCCAGGGCTGGATCTCCTCCACCCCCGTCTCCCGCGCAACGCCGGTGATCACCGCGCGCGGCGGGGCGTGCGCCAGCGTCACGTGTGCGCCGAGCTTCTCCGCGAGCCGCGCCTGGTGCGCGAAGCGCGCCACCGCGATCACGCGCACGCTCGGATGCAACGCGCGCAGGATCGGAATCGCGCACAGGCCGAGCGTCCCCACGCCGTAGACCAGCGCCGTCCCACCTGCAGGCGGGGGCGAATGCAGGATCGAATGGAGCGAGACGCTCACGGGATCGGCCAGCACGGCGACCTCGTCGGCGATCGTGTCCGGTATGGGAATGCACTGCGACTCGTGCGCGGGCAGCAGCGGCGCGAAGCCGCCCGTGGCGTGCCGCGAGTTGCCGTGGTGGATGCCCGGCTCGATCGTGCCGCGCCTGAAGTTGAGGCACTGCGCGAGGTCGCCGCGCCGGCACCAGTCGCAGGGCTCGAGCCCGCGCGTCGCACAGGAGAGCCAGGGATTCAGCACCACCCGCTCCCCCACCCGCCGGCGCCGCACGCCCGGCCCCACACGCTCGATGGTCGCCACCACCTCGTGCCCGAGCACCTGGGGGAAGGAGATGTAGGCCGTCATCGGGTTGTCGAAGGAGCCGTTCAGGTAGACCTGCTTGGTATCGCTCCCGCATACGCCGCACAGGCGCGTGCGCAGCACGACCCAGTCGTCCGCCGGCAGCGCCGGCTCCGGAATCTCGCGCAGCTGCATCGGCGCCAGCGGCCCGACGTAGGCGCGCGGCGTCACGCTCGCGAGCAGCTTGGTCGCGACGATGCGGGGCATGCTGTTCTCGAACACGAGTGCCTGCATTCGCTTCACGGTAGCAGGGGCCCGGGACTAGAGCGGCGGCACCGGCACCCGAATGGCCGGCGCTTCCGTTCCGCCGTCGATCTGGAACACCTTGCCGGTGACCCAGCTCGCGGCCGGCGAGGCCAGGTAGAGCGCGCACGCCGCGATGTCCTCCACCGTGCCGGGTC
>Ga0247727_10016718_pt1 | contig 11796 bp, 12 predicted proteins | sample WisWelCaveWW1625_FD_202498 | JGI IMG/M metagenome (GOLD analysis project Ga0247727, IMG submission 202498) | Biofilm microbial communities from Wishing Well Cave, Virginia, United States - WW16-25 | ecosystem: Environmental > Aquatic > Deep subsurface > Groundwater > Cave microbial mat | place...
AGGGATTCCGTCACGATATGTCGGGAACGCCCGCAAATGCACTCCGACCGCCAACTCGTTGATCCGACTCGATAGCCCACGCTGCTGCCGTGCAATCGCTTGATCTGGTGTGAATGTCAGTCGTGATGAATCTGGCAATTCGGTAACGCGGCCTTCAATCTCTCCCCGGCGGCCAGCACCAATGCATGGTTCACCCTCAGACCGGGCAAATCGTGCCTGTCCCCGTTCACACGGGTCGCGACATCAGCATCGGCCTCATCCGAGAGATCATTCGCCAAGTCGGCATCAGCCGCGACGAATGGATCGGTCTGTAGACTTCCGGCTCCGCGATTCTGGTTTGTCGCGACGCCTATTCTGCGCGGAGGGCAAATATGCTTACCGAAGTGTGAGCACGGCACCCGGTGCTGAGAAACGACTCTCGTCCCATTTACCCCCTCATTCGAGCACTCGTTCCCACGCGGCGCGGATGCGGTCCTTATTTGCCGCCCACGCCGACTCGATCGTCTCGAGTGATTTTCGTTCGTGGTCGGTCCAAAAGTAGTTCTGGCCCAGCTCGCCGGTTTTGAGGTCCGGGGCAATCGATGGACTCCAACAGATGAATTGATAAACGGGTAGACGACCGATGATGTCCGCGTCCTGGTAGAAAACCAGGGCCTCAGCCACACCGCGCGCCGTGTCCTCATCGTGTCCGTCACCGGACTCCCTCGCACATTGGAAAAACTCATTCATGTGGTCCAACGCGAACAGGACGCCCGTTTCGGTGCGCGTCTTCACGAGCGCGACGAGCACGAGCCACCGTTGCTCGCGCGCGGCCTTGCTCGTTGACCGCTCATGGAGTGCTATCAGGTCGTCGACCGCTCGCTCCCTCGCGCATTCGGCGTAGGCGTAGCACGCCGACTTCTCCCATTGAGCCATTGACCACGACCGCTCGAAGGTCACACGTGTGCGCACTAGTTCTCCGAGGTACTCCTCGGCCGTGTTGCTTCCAATGGCGCCGAGGCAAAAACAGGCTGAGGGCCCGGCCAGCGTGTTCCGATCGGCCGCGGCCTGGTCGCTGGCCGCCATCAGTTCAGTAACGGCGGACTCGCCTCGTGCGATTAGGCCCGGAAGCACTCTTCCTTTAATTTGGGGCAGCGGGTTTTCCAAGTGCTCGACCTGGAATCTGGTCGAATCGGCACGCGAAAAACTCAGCGGAATGGTTGCACAGACTATCAAGATGAACAAGATCGTGAACCCAAACGACAGGCGAGCAGCCCGCCCCGACAACCCGCGGCGGATGTTCGACCCAAGCCGGATAAAAAGATACGCGATCCACAGCAGGCACAGCAGCAAACCCGGCCCTGCAACCCAGCCGAACCCCGACAAGAACTGAAAAGGCAAGAAGCCGACGGTACCGAGCACGAAAAATCGAACGATCGCCCGCCAACTCGGAAAGTAATCCGGCGCTTCGGCGAGGGTTTTCCTTTCAAACAGACGCAATGCCGACGCCGACGCGAGCCAAACATAGAAACAGCCGAGCCACCAGTCGACGAACGGCGTTCTCACGCGAACCATCTCGTCAATGCACGCGTTGCACGCCAACGCGGGCAACGGAACGCTGATCAGCCACAGCGATGCGATAAGCCGAATGATCCGGCTGGAAACCGCACACGCATGTCGCTCATTTCTCTCGTGTCGCATCATCACGCACACCCTTTCGGATCGCCCAAGAGGACCAGCCGCTGGTGCTCGGCCACGGCGTCGAGCAGCGGCTGGGTCGCGGGCCACTCCGCGGGGTCCACGTCGGGCGAGACCCAGCGCGGCGCGACCGCCGGCTCCACGTACAGCCGCTGGATCGGGGCGTTCGGGTTGTCCTCCAGACGCGGCAGACTCACGAAGCGAATGAACCCGTGCTCCTGCTGCACGCAGTCGAGATACAACCGCAACGCGACTTTCAGGCCGGTCTCCTTCACCCACCGCGTCAGGGCCGGGGCGATGTGCAGGGTCGATGGGGTCTTCTTGAACGTTTGGACGACGTGATGCTCCTTCACGTCCGCCAGCCACTTCCGCAGTCGTTCGTCCGAGGCGAGCTGGTCAAACTCGGCGGGCCAGCCGTCGGCGTCGTCGTCCAGCAGAAACGGCAACACGTCGATGTGCCGGCGCTTGGCCTCCTCATACTCCAGTTGCGTGATGCTCAACTCGGCACCGGCCGGGACATGCCCACGCCGCCGGGCGATGAGCAGCACGCACAAGTGACAGTGCTCCAGGCGCCGGGTCGATAGTTCCTTCGGCTCGTCGGCGGCACTCGTCCAATTCTCCATCGGGTCCACGAGGAAGCCGGCGTCGCGCAGCTCACGAATTACGTGGGCGCGATGGTCCTTGAGGTCGAGGTAGGTGGACGAGACGAAGGCTTTGTAGTCGGTGGTGTGCATTCGTTTAACCGCAAGCCGCAGGCGTGCGCGACGAATAATCACCGCTCGTGGCCGCGCACGCCTGCGGCTTGCGGCTAAACGAGACGACTCACTTGAGCGAGATGGCCGGAAGGCGTTTCAACCGTTGCGTGGCGGGATCGACGGTGACGCCGACCGATTCGAGGGCGGTGACGCCAAGTAGCGGTTCGCTTGGGTCCGGGCCGAAGATGACTCGGCCAGACGTGATCTCGCCCATGAACTCGATCTCGGCCAGCCCGAAGTCGTACTCCACGATCGAGCCGTTGGCCAGTTGGTAGGCCATTCGGCCACGTTTGCGGATGCCGGCCTGTTTCAGTTTCGAGGCCGGGGCCATGCTGTCCGTGGCGCCGGTGTCGACCAGAAACTTGGCCTCAAACTTCTTGCGACTCTTTTCGTTTGGCCGCAACGTCACAGTCACATGGGTGAGTCCCATTTCGAGTCCTCGCTTTCAAGCCGGATTCCCGCGCGTTTCACAAACGTGAATGATTTGGCTGAGCTACAGAATAGCCGATGTCAGAACCACACACACTCTACTTCGGGGCCGCTACCGAAAGGTCATCGAACGACGTCACGGCGTCGGCCTTCGTCCAGAGGCCGATCTTGCCGGCGTCTTTGAACGTGGCGTCTTTCGCGTCGAGGTGCAGCTTGCCGTTCAGGTAGCATTGGATTTGGTCGCCCTTGTGAACGATTCGAATCGTGTGCCACTTGCCGGCGGCTGCTTCGACTTCGGCCGATCCGAGCTGCGCGCGTTTGCCGGCGACGACTTTGTACGCGCGGAAGTTGTCTTCGAGCGGATTGACGCGAGCGACGTAATAATTGTCGGCGTCTTTGTAGCGCCACACCAGTCCGCCGCCCTGATCCTTATCGCCCTCGCGCGGCTTGAGCGACACGCTCAGATCGACGTCGGTGTAACTCGTGTCGTCGGCGACGCAGAGATTGAACAGCGGGATTGGGCCTTCGGACGAAGTTTGCGCGAGCACCTTCGGCCCCTTCGGCGCGGAACTGTCTTCGACGACCTTCCAGACGCTGCCCGGCCCCGTGCCGGTCTTGGCCGCGGTCCAGCCCTTGGGCAACTCACCGGCCTTCGCGTCCTCGAAAATCCATCGTTTCGCGGCCGGTTCATCCACGAGCAACAATCCAGTGGCGGCAGCGACGGCGAACGCAATATTCATCGGTGTTCTCCTGTTGGCACGGCGACGCGGTTTCGATCACGGTTCGATCGCAATGTTCGCGAACCTGCGGTCATTGAGCGGCAAGCGTAGCGGCGAGCCGCCGCGTTCGCCAGCAGAAAGCGCACACAACTAGGTGATCGCTGTGGACGCGTTTGGCCAAGAGGGGTTCCCGTCATCGCCCGACAGGTTCAACCGCGAGTGGCGGCAGTTCGACGAGCCGTTCATTGGCGAGTGGCATCAGCAGACGTGGAATGCGGCACGTGCCCGCCGCATCATTCGAAGTAGACCGCGACGCAACTCACGTTGTCGTGCGAGTCGTTTTGCAGGGCGCGGGCGACCAGCGTTTCGGCGCATTTCTGCGGGTCCGGTTCGTCGGTCACGATGCTCAAGATGTCGTCGTCGTTGACCGTGCCGCTGAGTCCGTCGCTAACGAGAATGATTCGATCGCCCGCGGCGGGGACGACGGCTTTGATGTCGGGGCCGGTGCCGACTTCCTTCGAGCCGAGATACTTGTGCAGGATGTTGCGGAATCGGTGCTCGCGCGCGTCCTTCGGCGCAATCGTGCCCAGATCGACGAGCGCCTGGGCGAGCGAGTGGTCGGTCGTGAGCTGCTGGATTTTGTTGGATCGAATGTGATACGCGCGGCTGTCGCCGATGCCCGCGATGAAGACGGACCCTTCGCGCGCGAACGCCACGACGACGGTGGTGCCCATGCTGAGAAATTCGCTGCGCCGCGCGGCCAGGTCGAGAATCTGCTGGTTCGTGTCGAGCACGGCCATGCGAATCGCTTCGGCGATTTCGGCCCCGTGGATTTGTCCCGACGCGAGCCGCGCATGCACTCGCTCCGGAATGATCTCGATCGCCATCTGGCTGGCCTGCTCGCCGGCCAATTGGCCGCCCATACCGTCGGCGACGATGAACAGGCCAGTCGCCGCCTCGCAGAAGACGCGATCCTCGTTGTTGTCGCGATAGTTGCCGGTGACCGTTTGGTGGCCGGCGATCATTTTGAGTTCAGCCATTTCGTTCGGGGCTATTAGCCACCTCCTCGGACGTGGGCAGGGCTGACAAGCCGCATCAAATCATCGGTTCCAATCGAACGGTAGGTCCAGAAAAGCTCGCCGGCCGCGAAGCCCGCGGTCTGGCCGTAGTGGCGATTGACCGATTCTATCAACTGTAACACGCCCTGTTTTTCGGGCGGAAACTGTGTCTCGTACGCTCGAATCGCCTGCAACTTGATTTCCAGTGTATCACCGATGTTCGCCACGAAACAGCCTGTGGCGTCCGGTTGCCCGAGTCCGCGAATGGCCAGCGAAAAGCCGAGTTGACTGGAAATCGTGTGGGCGGGCAGTCCGTCGAAATGCTCGTCCCACTTCGTGAGCCGCGAGTAGAACACGGCCGCGTCGGTGATCAGCATGGCCTGGTAATGATCGGGCGAAGCGAGCACGGTTTTTTCGCAGAGGCCGACGACCACGTGCGGCCGGTGACGGCGGAAAACTTTGGCCAGCGCGACGCGTGCCTCGAACGTGTCGAAGAGTCGCCGGTTCGGCAGCGTCAGAGTTTCGCGCATGGGCACGCGCAGAATCTCGGCGGCGCGGCGGGCCTCGGCCAATCGGACCTCCGGGCCAGGCGAACGCGGCGTCGGCTCGCCGTCGGTCAGATCGACGATGCCGACACGGTAGCCGAGCTGCGCGAGCCGGGCGAGCGTGCCGCCGCAGCCGATCTCCACGTCGTCCGGGTGCGCGCCGACGGCAATCAGGTCGAGTGGCTCGTGGTCGCTCATGGCTACGACTTCGCGTTTTTGGTGATGGACAGTAGAAACGTTGGATTCAGCGCGTCGAACCGCACGGAGCCGAGTTGATGCGTGCCGCGGGCAATCTGAACCATGAGCACGGACGGCTCGCCGTCGAGCGACTGAAAGGTCGAGTAGACCTGGTGCAGCGTTTCGAGCGTGGCGGCGTTGACGACGACGCGGCCGTCGCGGCGCAATCGTGCGTAGGCGACGTCGAGCAGCGGGCCGAGTTCGCGGCCGGTCGCGCCGATGAAGATCGCGTCGGGCGGCGGCAGTTCGGCAAGCGCTTCCGGTGCGTGGCCGTGGATCGCGCGCAGATTCGTCACGCCGAATCGCTCGGCATTCGCGCGCAGGAGCTGAAAATCCGCCGCGTCTTTTTCGACCGCGTACACCGTGCCCTGCGTGGCCAACTGCGCGGCTTCGATTGCAACTGAGCCGGATCCGGCGCCGATGTCCCAAACGACGCTCTTCGGTTGAATGTGCAAGTGCGCCAGCGCGATCGCGCGAATTTCGGCCTGCGTGATTAGCCCACTCTTCGGCCGGCTGTGCGCGAACACGTCGTCCGGATTTCCGAACAGTTGCAGCCGCTCGCCGCCCCGCGCGCGGTCCGGCAGGTCCGGCTTGCGCACCAGAATCACCACGTTCAGCGGCGCAAACGTCATCTCAGCAATCTCGGCCAACTCGCCCTGCGTCACGCGCTCGTCCGGCGATCCGAGATTTTCGCACACGTAGGCGCGGAAATAATCGATCTCGTTTTGCAGTAGCTCGCGGGCCAGCTCGGCCGGCGAGAACTCCTCGCTCGTAAATAGGCCGATCTTGTCGAGCGAGCGGACGCGGTCGACGATCTCGTCGCGGCTCTTGCCCGCCAGGCTCGTGAGATACGCGTCTTCCCAACTCTCTTTGACACGGGCGAACGCGAGCTGCATGCTGCTCACGTGCGGCACGACCTCGAAATGCTCCTTACCGACTCGCTCGCAAAGATAGCGGGCGACGCCGTAAAAGAGCGGGTCGCCGCTGGCGAGCACGACGAGCCGCTTCCGCGTCCGCTCGCCCTCGATTCGCCGCGCGATTTCGCGCAGGTCCGTGCCGACCGCTACCTTTTCAGCGGCGAGCGACGGCACGCGGGCCAGCGTGTGCTCGGAGCCGAAGATCAACTCGGCCCCTTCGACGATTCGCCGCGCCTGCTCGGTCATGCCGGCGAGTCCGTCGTCGCCGATGCCCACGATAAACACCTTGCCAATGCCAGCGGAATTCTTCAAAGTGTCTCCAGCGCGGTTGGTTGGCCCAATGAGGTGCCGCCAATTGTCCAGATCCGCGGGCCGAAATTCTAGCCGGAGCGGCGGGCACCTGCAATCAGCCGCGAGCGGCCCGCGTGGCGAACCGGGCGAAACCATACGCAGTCAACACGTCGAGGAGACTCCTGCATGACCGTGCGTCCGTTTATCGTTCGCTGCATGGTCGATGGCTGCCCCGTCGAGGCCCTCTACAAACTCGCCGCGGAGTGGAGCGACGGCACGATTCAAGAACTGAAATCCTACGGTCTCGCCTGCGAACAACATCTGCCGACCGTCTTCCGGCTCAGCCGCGAGAAGCGCGGCCGCTGCCGGTTGGCCGGAGGCGAGAGCTTGAGCGAACCGCGAATTTTTCGGCTCGAGCCAGGTGCCCGCGACCGGCAACTCGTGCGGCAGACGGACCTCGAAGTACAGTTGGCGCGGTAGACAAATATTTTTCAACAGGCGCTTGACAGCCAGTTCACCGAGGGTATCATCGGGCCTGTCGATCGTGGCGATTCGCGAGCATTTTCCGGTCGAGCATTATTCCGCCGGGTACCCGGCGACACACTGAGGTGGGCCTCAGCTAGCGACGGGCCTCTTCTCTGTTCCGGCCCCGCCGTTTCGCTTAGTGCGGACGGCGGGGTTTTTCATTGCTCCGCACGCGTCGAGCGGCCTTTGAACCACATTCGACTTGCGACCACCGCGGCCAGCACACTCAGCACGCTGATGATGCCACCCCAGATGGCACTCGTCGGCAGGTAACGCCACTCGACCGTGTGCGAGCCGGGTCCGACCGGCACGCTGCGAAACATACCGCCGGCTCTTTTTCCCGTTGTCGTGTGACCGTCCACGATCACGCGCCAGCCGGGATAATCGAGGTCGGTCAGCACGACGCGGCCGGCCGCGGCCGAGTTGACGCGAACGGTAACACGATTGGCGCGGACAACGACGTCCACAATCTCCCGCCGGTCGCGCGGCCGTGAACCGCTCGCCTCTTCGGCGGAACCCGTTGAAGGCAGCCAGTACGCGCGGCCCAGCGCGCCGGCGAGTCGATAGAGAAAGATCGGTTCGTGCGGCCCGCGGCCGAGCAGTCGATGCAGCAGCGGATCAACACCGCTCCAAACCAAATCGCACGGCCAGTCCGGATGCGGTTCGAGTGCGAGCACGTGCGTGACGCCGGCCTGGCGCAGCCATTCGGCGACTTCATCCGAAAGCGGCCGATTCCACTGGAACGCGTCGGGCAGCCGCGTCGGTGCCGCGAAATATTCAGCCGGTCCCAGTCCCAAGTAGACCGGCAACATCGCCGCGCCCGTGAGCGTCACGGAATTCTGGTTGACCGACAGCACGCGATCAGTCGGTTTGAGTAATCGAGCCACGGACGAACTGGCCCGCAGCGCGATCGGCGGCGCGGGCACGGGCCGCGCGTACTCGACTGCCCTCGAGGCCCATTGCAAATCCAGCCAACTGAACGCGAGTGCGGCGAACACGACGATTCCGCGCGCCGCGGCCGGCTGAATTCGCGACAGGAGACGTTGCAGAGAAAAAGCGGCGAGCACGGCGATCGCCAACTGTGCCATCACGCCGTAGCGCCCCGGCCCGGTGAAAAAACTGAAACCCGGCAGCCGGCCCATACTCGTCGACCACCAGCCCGGCACCAGCATCAGCCCGGTCAGTGCAACGACGAACCAAATCCACACGAGCGACTCGCGGCGCGCCGCGATGATTGCCACGACCGCCAAGACCAAGGGCAACATGCCGAAATACAAATGGGCTTCAACTTGATTCGTGTTCGACGCACCGAGCCGCTGCGGCAGGAATCCCGTCGCGACGTCGGGGTAATACGCCCACGGCAAAACGGCCTGCGGCAAATACCACGCGGGCACGCTGCCGTAACTCACGTCGTGCGATCGCTCGCCCGTCCCGCGCCGCTGACTGCGCGACTTCAGTTCCCACGTCGGCACGAGCTGCACAGCCGCCACGCCGAGTCCGAGGCACACGAAAATGGCCACGGCCACAAGCCGGCCTGATCGCCGCACGCCGTCACCCGTCAGCGTTGCCCACCGCAGCGGCGCGTAGATCGCCACGACGAGCAGCGTGATGAATGCGAGATTGAAATGTCCAGCGAGCAACTGCATGCCGAGCGCCAGCGCGATCGTGATCGCGTGTCGCGGCCGGCCGCCGGCCAAGAATCCCTCGACGCCCCACAGCACGAGCGGCAACCACGCGCCCGTGACAATCGCCCATTCCAGGCAACTCCGCGCGGGAAACCAGCCATACACGAACACGACCGACCCGAACAGCGTCGCGCCGAGACCTAGGCCGAGCCGACGCAGATAATGACCCGTGAACCCGATCGCAAGTACGTAGTGCAGCAAAAAGCTCGCGTTGTACGCGACGCCGACCGGCAGCAGACCATAGAGCAGCAGGTTGGGTGGATAAAAAACCGCCGTCTGACTCTCGGCGAGCGACGGCATGCCGTTGCCGATGAGCGGGTTCCACAACGCGAGTTCGCCCTGCCGCAGCCGCTCAGCGTACCACGCCTTGAGCGGGAAAAAATACGTGTATAAGTCGCCTCCCACGAGACCTTCGCCCGACACGAGCGGCCACCACCGCACCGCAGCGGCGGCCACGGCAATCAGCCATAACCAGATCACGGCCGAATCGAAACTTCGAAGCACTTTGCGGTTGATCCCGGAACTCGCCGCGTCGCCGGAAGCGGCATCGCTGCCAGGCGTGCTCGCTGGGCCGGCGACCGGCGGTGCCGCGGGGGAGTTGTCGACCATCGAGTTCTCACCTGGCAAACTGCGAATTCGGCCAGTAAGCTCACGCCGTCCCGAGTTGCGCCCATGATAGTCGGATCGCGCCCGACCGCACCATCACTCGCTTCGTCCTACGACTCAGAACACGCACGGTTCACTTTCCGCATGGCCACACCTTGGCGACTCGCACCCGACGGTTATCATCTGCGTGGTGACGGTCTGTCTGCCGTTTTGCCGCTTCGCGGCCCGACGCCGGGCTTGCGCCGGCTCGCGGTTGCGCGGGGATCGCGCCCTGCGCGCTGGCCGGGCCCGATTCTCGCCGTGCAGTCGGTGCAGGCGGCGGACCGGCCCGCATTTCCGGTCGGCTTTGCGGCTACGCGCCCGGAACATCGACTGCGAACGAATCTGATCGACCTCGATCTCGCGGCCACCGAGCGATGTCCGTTGCGAGTTCATTTGTACTGGTCCGCCGCCGCGACAAACCAAATCGACTTTGAGGCGCTCGTCACGACGCTGCACGAATTCGAGCGACTGGAGGTCCAGACGCGGAGCGAGTCAGTCGCGAAATCGCTTTCGGCTTCCGCGGAGTTGTTCGTTCGAGCGGCGGGAGCGCCGGGACGCTGGCTCGATGTGTGCGCGGCGCTTCGTGCCGGCTTTGACCATTTGGTGCTCGCGCGCGACCGCAACGCGGCGCACTTGAGCCTTGACGGTCGGCCGCCGGGTCTCGACCGCACGATGCTCGCCGGCCGATTTGCCGCGCCGTTGATTTGCTATCGCCCGGCGGGCCAGAGTTGGTCGTACGTGGAAATGAGCCATCCGGACGATTGCGTCCGCGTGATCATCGTTCGTCGCCGCGACGCCGTGGCATGGAGTTTCAGCCTGTTCGGACTGGACATTGAAAAGGGCGTGATCCTGCGCGGCCGCGTGCGCGGCGCCGTTGTCGCACGGCAGGGCGACCTCCGCCGCGCCGAGTGGCTCTATCGGCAATTCACCGCCGAGCCGCCACACTTGAGCGTGTGAGCCGCATCTTCAAATTCAATCTCCGTCATGCGAACCGCTTCAACGAGGAAAAGGGGACGAACGAGGAAAAGGGGACGGGAGTCGTTTTTCGGTCGGTGGCCAGCTTTCGGGCAGCTCTCATTGTGAGACCGGCTTTTTGGGGCGCCCTGGGGCTCGAATGGTCGACTCCAGACCTAATCGCTTGATGATCCGTTCGCACCACGATTCGCTGCCGAACGGCTGGCCACGTTTCACCGAACGCCGCAATGATTTCAGTTCGCCTTTCGTCTCTGCTCGATTCACCCGCACCAGCCAATCACTTGGCCGGGGAATCGGCCACGCGCACAAGATCGCGCGCGACGACGCCGGGCCCTGATACATCCGCCACGCGCTCGACCAACGCCACGCGTCGGCTCGGTCCGCCAGGTTGGCTCGCACCGAATTGCGTTCCACGTATCGCAGGACCGTGTACAGATGCTCGTCCGTCTCGACCGGGAAGGACTTGAATCGGCCTTGATACAAATGCCCGTTGCCGGATGTGTGGTAGTGCGCGTGCAAACGCTGGGAGTGGGTCACCGTCAGCCAGCGGAAGAACTCCGACACCTGTCGGTCCGCTGCCGGTTTCGGCCACACGACGAAGTGCCAGTGATTGGGCAGCACACAGTAGGCAAGGATTCGCAACGGCTCGCGTTCGAACGCCTCTTCCAGCACGCGCTCGAATGCGACATAGTCCGCCTCCTTGCGAAAGAATGGATGCCGGCCGTTGGAGCGGTTCAACACATGGTAGACCAGTCCGCCTTGGATTGATCGAGCACGTCGTGGCATGGCAGCAGGCTAGCCGTTACCTGCCTTCAAGTCAAGGAAACGACTCCCGTCCCCTTTTCCGCGTCCTTGTATTCGGAGAAAAAGATCCTGGAAAAGTTGCAGTACATGCATCAGAATCCGGTGAAGGAGGGTCTGGTGGCACGGGCGGCGGATTGGCGCTGGAGTTCGGCACGACATTACGAGCAAGGCCGATCCGTGGGAGTGCCCGTTGGATGGATCGAATGACCGACCTCTTGTCGCTGCGCGACCCGGACGCAAAGCCGTCTGATTCCATGAAAGAGAGTCCTCCTGGATGATAGTGCATGCGGCGTATCCGTGTGGATCGCCCAGTTGTTTCTCTCAACCAGGAGGACCGGTCATGTTGTACCTTGCAATCGACCAGCATCGCAAGCATCTGACGATCAGTGTGCGGGACGAAGCGGGTGTGTAGTGTTTCGGCTGAAGTGGCACACCGGGGAAGTTAGACTGGCGGTCTCACGTGAAATGAGCCCTTAAGGAGGAAGAAGAAGAGAAGAGCCTTGAGGGGAAGAGGAAGAATCCTGGAAGGAG
>Ga0247727_10016719_pt1 | contig 11796 bp, 12 predicted proteins | sample WisWelCaveWW1625_FD_202498 | JGI IMG/M metagenome (GOLD analysis project Ga0247727, IMG submission 202498) | Biofilm microbial communities from Wishing Well Cave, Virginia, United States - WW16-25 | ecosystem: Environmental > Aquatic > Deep subsurface > Groundwater > Cave microbial mat | place...
CGACCGCTACGCGTAGGCACGTGCGCGTTGTCATGAGACTCCTCCCGTGTTGTGCAATGTTGAGCCGGCGGCGAGTATACGGCGCGGACGGGAGTTTTGCAGGAGTGGCTTACAGGCGGAACTTTTTCGGATAGACTCGCTGTCTCGACGCCGTATTAAAACCACCACTCCGATGAGGGCTCTCCAATGAGCGATGCCGTGAACACCGCGAAGGTTCGTGACCGTCGCGCCCTGCGGTTCAGTTCGATCGAGGACGTGCTGAAGGATATCGACGGACTCGTCGCCGCCGATCAGGCCGGCACGCTGCGGCCGCTCGGCAATTGGACACCGGGGCAAATCCTTGGACATCTCGCCGCGTGGACCAACTACAGCTACGACGGCTATCCAATCAAGCCGCCACCGTGGTTCATCCGCATCATTCTGCGCATGAAAATAAGGAAATACCTGCGCGACGGCATGCCGGCCGGTGTGCGAATTCCCGGGGTCGAAAATGGCACGTTCGGCACCGAACCACTCAGCACCAGCGACGGCGCCGAGCGGCTGCGGCGCGCGACCCGACGACTCCAGAGCGGCGAGCCGGCCCTGCACGACAGTCCGGCGTTCGGCGCGATGTCGCACGCGGACCGAATTCAATTGAATCTGCGCCACGCGGAACTGCACCTCAGCTTCTTGCGTTTCTAGAGTTTCAGCAAGTCGTACCCGATCACAAAAATCCCGGCATCCACCAACAGGTGACTGAGCCACGGTCCGTAGATCGAATCCGTGCGATCGTACAGCCACGCCCAGCACGCGCCGCCGACGGCGATCGAGATGGAGAACAGGTACGTCGCGGGTGACTCCCAGCCGAAAAACGTCGCCAGCACGAGTACGTGGTGGGCCATGAACCCGAGACTCGACACGACAATCGCCGTGTTGAGCGATGCGAGCCGGCGGAGTTGGGCGAAGACGAACCAACGCCAGTAGTATTCTTCGAGGAACGAGTGGCAGGCTGAGTAGAAGATGCCGAGTGCCGCGTACTTTGCGAGCGAATCGACGCCGAACCCTTTGACCTTTTCGTTGACCGCGTCGGAGGCGTTGGCAAAGAATCCCGCCGGCTTGAGGTACGCGTGGTACAGGAGCAACATCGCGGCCACGACGACCACGCCGAATCCGGCCCCGCTCGCCAGTCCCGCAGCGCGCGGCCGCGGCCAGCGCCGCAACTGGCGCTGCACGACAAACGCCCACACGACCGGAAACGCAAACTGGATCAGCTTGCCGACCGAATAGCTCGCTTGCTGCACGCCTGGCGAGTGGCCCGACAACCAGACGAAGTAGACCCAGGTGACGAGCGTCGGGAAGACTAGTGCAAACCCGACAGCCGCTCGGTCTTTCTGATTTGGGTCGTGTGGTATCATTTCGTTCATGGCCAAACGTGGGGTCGGGTCTACGATTTTTCGGAATTTGCCGAAACTCGCGTTGGGTTGATGTCACGACACAACTCGGCGAATTCCGAAAAACCGTAGACCCGACCCCGGTTTATGCAGTTACGTCACGACATATTGCGGCCGACCTTCGAGAAACGCGATCACGTTTTCAACGGCGCCACCATTCAGGAAGTCGAACCCTTCGGGGGTCTGATCAGCGTTATGCGGGGTAAGCACGACGTTGGGGCAACGCAGGATCGGGTCGTCGGCCGGCAACGGCTCGGCGTCGAACACATCGAGGCCCGCGCCGCCGAGCTGCCCCGATTGCAACGCTTCGATCATCGCGGCCGTGTCCACGATCGCGGCGCGAGCGGTGTTGACGAGCAGACTGCCGGGCTTCATAAGTGCGAGTTCCTGACGGCCGATCAAGTGGCGGCTCTCGGGCGTCAGTTTCACGTGAATGCTCACCGCATCACTTCGCCGCAGCAATTCGTCCAAATCGACAAACTCGACGCCCAACTCCGCCGCCCGCTCGGCCGACGGGTGAAACGTCCACGCAAGGACCTGCATGCCGATCGCCTTACCCAACGCGATCATTCGCCGGCCGATCGCGCCGGTGCCGACGACGCCGAGCGTTTTGCCGCCGAGGTAGGTCATGTCCAGGTTTGACCAGCGCCCGGCCTTGAGTTCCGCCGTCTGCTCGGCGAGTCGCCTCGCCGCGGCGAGCAACAGCGCGAGCGCGTGTTCGGCGACGATCGACGCCGTCTTGCCGGGAATGTTCGAGACGACGATGCCCAGCTCCCGCGCCGTCGCCAGGTCGATCGCGTCGGTGCCGATACCGCAGACCGTGACGAATCGCAGCTTCGGCAACTGCCGCAGCAAGTCTCCGGGCCATTTTACCGCACTCCGCGAGTTGATCAGCACCGCGGCATCCGCAAGTCGCCGCACTTTCTCCGCGTCATCCTGGGGCCGGTCGCGGTACAAAACGAGCTCGCCGTGCGGCCGCAGTCGCTCCAAATGCGGCGAGCCGGCAACTTGAACCGGGTCGTCACCAGGAATCACGATGAGCGTGCGAATGGGTTGCGGCATGTGCGGCTGAGGTCTTTCGTGCGGCGTTCATCACGGAACTGCCGATGATTCTATCCATCGCACGCCCGAGTTGGCCAGCTTGACCGCTGCTCGACGATTCGGCTATAAACTCTGAAGTGAGATGAGTGCAATCCAGAAAGGCACCTCCTAATTTATGTCCATTGCTGCAGAGCCGAAGGCTACTTTTGCGTTCGTGAGCCTCGGCTGCCCGAAAAACCTGGTCGATTCGGAACGCATGCTCGGGCTTCTCGGTGCCGACGGCTACGCGATCCAACCGGAGCCGGCGGGGGCCGACTTCGTCATCGTCAACACCTGCGGATTCATCGAGCCGGCGCGGCAGGAGTCGCTCGGCGTGATTCGCGAGATGGTGGAATTGAAGCGGCAGGGGCAGATCAAAGGGATCATCGTCGCCGGTTGCCTGGCGGAGCGCAAGAAGGAAGCGTTGCTCGACCTAGTCCCGGAAATCGACCACCTCGTCGGCGTGTTCGGCCGCGAGGAGATCACGAAAGTCGCCGAGCGGTTCGTGAACCGGCTCGACGAGCAGCGTAACGTTTTCCGCCCGGCCGCCATCAAAGCCTTCGACGACGGTGCCCGGCTGCGAATCACGCCGCGGCACTTCGCGTATTTGAAAATCTCGGAAGGCTGCGACCGGCTCTGCACCTTTTGTGCAATCCCCGGCATGCGCGGCAAGCACGTGACGAAACCGATCGAGCAGGTCGTCGCCGAGGCCGAAGAACTCGTCCGCGACGGCGTGCGTGAGCTAAATATCGTCGCGCAGGACACCACCTATTACGGCATGGACATGTACGGTGAGCCGCGGCTCGCTCAGTTGTTGCGCGAGTTGGAAAAGATCGGGCGATTGAAGTGGATTCGGTTGCTCTACTGTTACCCGCAGTGGTTCACGGACGAGCTGTTTGAGGTCCTAGCTGGCTCGAAAAAAGTGATCCCGTACATCGACATGCCGCTGCAGCACATCAACGACCGAATGCTGCGACTCATGGCGCGGCGAGTGAATCGGCGCGAGACCGAGGAACTGGTCGCGCGGCTGCGGAGCGAGATTCCCGGTCTGGTCATGCGGACCACGTTCATCGTCGGCTTCCCCGGCGAAACGGAGTCGGAGTTTCAGGAACTTTGCGACTTCGTCGAACAGGCGAAGTTCGAACGGGTCGGCGTTTTCGAGTACTCGTACGAACCCGATACACCGGCGACGCGGCTTGCGGACCACTTGCCGGACGAGGTCAAGGCGGAGCGGCGCGGAAAGCTCATGGAAATTCAGCAGCAGGTCGCATTCGATTGGTGCCGCGGACAGATCGGGCGTACGTTTGACGTATTGATTGAATCCCCTTCGCCCGACCAAGATGGCGTCTGGATCGGACGCAGCTATGCCGACGCCCCGGAGATCGACGGGGTCACGTACGTGGTCGGCCGCAAGCTTCGTCCAGGAACATTTGTTCCGGCCAAGATTGTCGATGCACAGGGCTACGATTTGATCGGTGAGGCCCGGCACTAAACTCGTGATTCAGGGTGTCATGATGGCTGTTTCGACGCTGCCGGAATCGTCGCCCGCCAAGCCGCCGGTGCTCAACCTGCCTAACATGCTCACGTTGGGCCGGCTCGTACTGGCCGTGGTGCTATTCATCCTGCTCGCATTCGACTGGCTTGCCACCGGCCTTTTGATCTTCGTCATCGCGGCGAGCACCGACTGGCTCGATGGCTACCTGGCGCGCAAGCGCGGCGAGACCACCACTCTCGGTCGGATCCTCGACCCGTTCGTCGATAAGGTCGTCGTGATTGGCGCCTTCATTTTTATCCTGCACGAAGATCTCCAGGACGAGTCCGGCCTCGAGCCGTGGATGGTCACCGTCGTCGTCGCCCGCGAACTGCTCGTGACTGGCCTGCGCAGCTACCTGGAAGGCGAGTCGGTCGCGTTCGGCGCCGACTGGATGGGCAAGCTCAAGATGACCCTGCAATGCATCGCCATCGGCTGCATCCTGTTCTACCTCGGCATCGCCAAAGGCGAGACCTACATCTTCAATCAATGGGCGGACAAGGTCCTGAGCCTGAGCGAATGGGCCAAGACCATCAGCATCTGGGGCGCCGTTATCGTCACCGCCGTCAGCGGCATCAGCTACGCCTGGCGAGCGGCACAATTGATTCGTCACAAAAACCTGGAGTAGACGAGACCGATCGCGGAGAGCATCGACCTGTCGGGCATCACCGGGCAAGCCGGGCACCATTCCCCGGGCGTCTTTCTGCTTCGTCGCGGCAGCCGCCTTTCTCCCGTCGTCGCCCATCTCGCGCTGGTCGCCTACGCGAGCGACGCTTGGGAGTGGCAAGACTGGGTTGAATTCATCCCGTATTGATCGCGCCGAGTTCCATATTGCCAGATCGTCTGGGACGAGGGCGAATCGGAAGCCGGCCGGTAAACTACCGCATGGCGACGCCAAGCCGACGCCATACTACCGACTCACGCACGTGCTACCGGAGAGATTGCGCCGTGGGCGAAGTGCATTCCGAGATATTTGGTCGCATTCACTCGGCCCGAGCATTGACGGTTGACGGATCAGGAACCGACTAGAATTGCCGACTTCAGCACGGCATAATCGCGTTCATGCCCGACAACCTCCTCTACTACGGCGATCCCGCCGCGCCGGGACTGTTTGCGGAGCGGGACGGCACGCGCGCGGCCGCGCCGTTCGTAGTGCGGGCTTGTGCCCGTTCGGCCTCTTGCGACGGCCTAAAGCCCGCACTACGAACAGAGCCGGACACCTGGCGCTTGTGTGGCACGCCCAGAGTCTTCGATGGGCGTGGTCTCTCCGAACGCCACGCCCTTCGCGGACTCAGGGCGTGCCACACGGCCGAGGCGGTTCACGAGGTCGTGGAGGAGGGCGGCCGGGTCGCTGGGGCCATGATCGCCTTTCGCACCTTTCTCGGCGAGAATCCCGCCGCGCCGGGACTCGCCTATCTGGCCAACATGGCCCCGCGCCTCGTCGAACTCCGCCGCGTGCTCAAGCCCACCGGCTTTTCATTCACATCGTCGGCAAAAAGGACCAATCCATGCAGCAGAATTTCATAGACCTTCCAGTTCTTATTGGGCAACTTTTCCAGATTGTTCAACGTCTAGGCAAGATGTTCCGCGGCCGGCCTTTCACTCCGGACGGACATCTTGTCGGGAGCATCGGCGAGGTAGTTGCAGCGTACACTTACGGCTTGATTCTGGAAAGGTGCTCAAACGAAGGTTTTGATGCCAAAACTAAGGCCAAACAAACAGTGGAAATCAAACTGACGGGCGGCGATAAAGTAGCTGTGTCAAGTGATGCTCAGCCGCCCGATATTCTGATTGTGCTGAAACTCGACTCAAAGATCGGCTTCACCGAGATCTACAACGGGAAGTTCCCGGAAGACCTTTGGCGCAGCAAGAAAGCAAACAAACGGAGAATCAAATTCTTGCCGTTAAGCGAACTGAAACGACTCAACCCAACGATGCTAAAACAGGAACACCCGTTGGCAGAACTGAACGTGCGGTTTGAGCCAGCCAATTGAAGCAACCAATGCGAGCGGCGGCGGCCTCGGCGGGCTTTTAGGAAACTCCGGACCAGGAGGCAGGGTTGGAGTGTTCGACAGCCCTGAATTCAGCCGCTGGATCGGCATCGACATCACGCACCTGGCGATCACGCGGATCAAGAAGCGGCTGCGGGACTCGTTCGGCGAGGCGATCGACCGGTCGAGAGCGACCGTGGGCGAGCCGGTGTCGCTGCCGGACGCCGAGGCGTTGGCGGCGCAGGACCCGTATCAGTTCCAGTCGTGGGCCTTGGGGCTGGTCGGCACTCCGCCGGTTGAGCAGAAGAAGGGATACCCAAGACGCGGCATAAACGGCGGGTGGCAAGATGCCGTGGAATGTTAAAATGGGATGTTTGTGTGTGATTTTATGGGATGAAATCGCATAATTTATCAATATTTCTGCCCACTCACGCTCGCATTGAGCATCCCCACGCAATAATTCCTGCCACTTTGGCATAATTCTGCCCACCCGCGCGATATTTCTCCGCGCCGACGGCATCCTTCTGGCCACTCGTGCGATAACTCTCCCCGCGCGTGGGATCAGCGGGCACATTTTTGCTATCCGCGCGGTTGCCGATGGAATAATTTCGCTGCCCGACATTCCCCGCGCGATCACTCGCGCGATCGGCGCGACCAACGACGGGATGCGGGGGCAGCCACAATGACCGGACGGTTGATTCGCGAGTCCGAACCCGCACGCGCAACGCCGATTTGGTTTTTTGGTAGCGTCGCGCGTTCGGGCGTGGCATCATACGCACTAGCTGAGAGGCCCGGAACGCCTGGTCATCGTGTACGAAGGGGGTGAAACATGGGGCGCATTGCAGAGGAAGACCGGATCGAAGTCGTCAACGAGCACATCGGCCATTACACGCAGTGGAACGGGATGGCCGGCGGGCCGTTCGAAATTGAACCGGGGTTTGGGATCGCACAATTGATCGCGCTCCGCGACCTGTACCAGAACCTGCAGGACTTGGTCGCGCAACTGATCGTGCAACTGGCGGCGGCGCGGGCCACACGCGAATCGCTATTTGGCACGGATTCGGACATTGACGAAGGCGTTTGGTTTCGCCTCAGGATGTACAAGAACATGGTGCGTGCCCGGCTCGGTCCGCGGCACCCGCTCACGCGCACCGTGCCGAACATCGGCAACGTCCTGCCGCAGAACTATCTCGGCATCATCAAGCGATTCATGGAGCATTGGACGCTCGTCAACGCCGACCCGGGTCCCGACGTCACGCTCGGCACGTTCACGCTGGCGAATTTGCAGACCGCCCACGACGCGATCGAGGCGAAGATCGCGGAGATCGACGCGATCGAAATGAACCTTCGTCTGCGCCGCGAAGAGCGCGAGCAACTGTTCGGCGACGAGCCGGACGACGTGCGGCTGGTCAGCTCGATCGTCGCGAAGCTGCTCATCTACCACGTCGTCGTGATCGCGATGAATCCGAACCAGCCGATCGCCGACAGCCTGCCGGACCTCTTCCCCGGCCAGGCCGGCACGACAGTGCCCGACTTTGCATACAACTCCGTGGCCCAGCCGGGCGGCGACCTCAAAGTCTTCTTCCCGATCGCCGGCATCCCCGCCGAATCGGCCATCGTCTTCCTCCGCGAAGGCGCCGAAGAGCGCACCGAGCCGGTAGACCACGCCGCCCCCGGCGGCACGCAAGTGATCCTCTTCCCCGGCATCACCCTCGTCGATGACCTCGACGAACTCGAACTCCGCGACGGCGACGGCGTGACGATCGCGCGTGGCGTGCGGGATGCCGCGCTGCCGGAGCCGGTAGGGCCGTGAGCGTGTCGGTGATCTCGCCTTCGTCGCGGCGGGCCAGGCCGAAGTCGGTCACGTGGGGCCGGCCGGAGCGGTCGATCAGGATGTTCGCCGGCTTTGATCGCACGAATCGAGTGCGTGAGGCACTGAATTCAAAAAAACTCGGCTTCGCGGACTGTCTGTTCCGGGCAGTCCACGAAGCCGAGTGTCGTGAGCGATCGTCACACCCCTCACCCCAACCCCTCTCCCCGTGCCGCGAGGGGAGAGGGGCATGGGGTGAGGGGTTTTCTCAACGGCGAACCGCGCCGTCCGTGGCCGCCGCAACCTGCTCCACCCGTCCACGCGACCATTCCCGGTCGAGTTCGTCGAAATTGGAGTATCCGTAGATGCGTTTCAGTTCAACCTCATAGCCGTTCGCCAGCGACCGTTCCATGAACTCGACGAACTTCGTCGGGCCGCTGCGACTGACCAGGAATTCGACGAGCGAGACGCTTTCGGCGTAGAACATCGGCCACTGATTGCCGGACGGGTAATCGCCCATCGTCATGAGCTGGCGCGACGTGAACAGCCGGGTGCGCTGGGAAAGATCGCCGAGATTTCGCAAGTGGGCCTGCTTCTTTTCGATCGGTTCGGTAAGCACGGCCATGCCCTCGTCGGCCCAGCGCGGCATCGGTTTGGAGTTGAATCGATCGGCGAGCACGACGTGGGTGATCTCGTGCGGCAAGATCGCGTGCGTGAGGTCCGGGCCGTCGCGGCGCAGATCGATCCGCCGGCTTGTGATTCGGCCGCGGTCGATGCCGGTCTGCGAGTGGCCGGGTGAACCCGGGCCCTGCTTCGTGATGCGGGCGTATTGATCCGCCGAGTCGTGGATGTAGATGTCGCACTTCGGAGTCCAATTCGATTCGGGAAGTCCGCCATACCAGGTTCGATAAAGTTCGATCCGCGTACACTCGGCAATGTCGGCGACTTGGCCGGCCAGATTTTCATCCGTTGCGTGGACGCGGAAGTTGGACGTTTCGAGCACTTGCCACTGACCCGAACGAAATCGTTGCCAGAGCGATCGCCGGTCGGAATCCTTCGAGCACGCCAGGCCTATGCGTGCCGCCAGACCGGTCAAGAGGTTGGTTTCCTTGAGATCCGATCGATCCGGTTCGTTGGCGCGGATGACAGGCTCAGCGGCGGCACTGGCGACCTGTACGGACGGAATGTTTCGCTCGGCCATCGTCAGAAGCGACTGAGCGAATTCGTTGCCCGGAATCAACTGCAAGATTGCCTCAACATCCTTTGCGACGGCGGACCACCGAACGGCGTCGGCCGGCTCGCTGTTGATCTGCTCAACCACGCGAGCTAGCTGGCAGTAGGCCCAGCGATCGCTGCTGCCTTTCGTCGTTTCGGGCGACAGCCGATTTGCTCGGTCATACATCTCGCCTGCTTCGAGGTAGCGGCGGGCGAGAAAAAGGGTGTCAGCCCGTTTGACGCTATCTCTCGCCTGAGCCGAGTCGCCGGACTTGACAGTGCCGGTCGAATCCTTGGACGTATGAACGGAAAGGACCTTGGCCGTGGGTGATTCGCTTGCTCCGGATGGCTTCGCGATTTCCGGAGCATCCGCGGCGATTGGTTTTTTCGCGGGCCTCCACGCGGGCTCATGCGACGCGACCTTCGTGAAAACGCTGCCGTCCGGAACGATGACCTTCACGCTTTCTTGCGTGCCGTACACGGCCGATCGCGCGGCTTTCGGCGCGTCGGACGATTTTTCGATGAGTCGCAGACGCTCGATATATTTCTGCGCTGCCGCACGGTCCTCTGCAGCCACAGATCTTTGGATTTCCCCGCGGTAGGCTCGCCGCAGCAGTTGCAGCAATTGCGCGTTGCCGCGGGCATCAGGCAACGCACGCTCGAGGACCGTCACCGCATCCGCGAATTCTTCTTGTTCGAGCGACTCTTGCGCCCTCTTCAGCACCGGTTGCAGATCGGCCCCGAACGACTGTGCTGCGAACGCCAACGCAAGCACGATCACACAACCTATTCTCGCGCCGCGCATGAGCCACCTCCTCAACTGGGTTCCGGGAGCGGCGTGAAGCAGAGCCGATGACGATTCAAACGAGTCGCGACGCAGGGGCGCGCAAACTGAAACCGCGGAGAAGTGGCCCGGTTCGAAACGGGCAACCGCATTAGGGATTCGTGGGTCGCGATCGTCCGACTGATTCATCGCCGAGTCCATTCGGCTCCGATCACATCCTTGCTGGGTCCTGGACCACGGCGACGGTGTTGCGGGATGTCGCGAGCGGTCCCCGGTTCTGCGCTCTCATCGTTGCGAAATCGGTTCGAGCAACGCCCTCCAGCGTGCCCGCCCCATGAGAGGGCGGGATTATGCGAGCGACATCAAAGTGAGTCAAGGTCGAAGGGTGAGTGTTCGGAGTTCTGGGTTCAGTAAGCGAGAGACTTCAATCCTGAATCCTGACGCGCGGTCACACGTCCGGCAACTGTCAGTCCCGCTCTCCCTCCTGAACCCCGAACCCTGAACCCTCAATTCACTCGATCTGCTGAAGCAGCGCGGACATTTCTTCGGCCGCATGACCGTTGCCCTGCGCGCGGGCTGCCTCGATGCCGCTGCGAAGAAGTTCGGCGGCCGGTTGGCTTTCGCCTTCCCGGAGCAAGATCTGGGCGGCTTGAAAGTACGCCGGGACGTAGTTCGGTTCGTCAGCGATCAAGGCTCGCAACCGTGCGACGGCTTCGTTCGGCTGGCCGTCGCGCGCGAACTCCATCGCCAGGCCATAGCGCAGAAAAGTGTCCCGCGGGTCGGCCGCAAGCATCTCCTCCAACATTTCGCGTCGCGATTTCTGAGTCATCGATGCTCCTTGAGTCCGAATCAACTTACGACGGCCATACAATCGTTGTCAACGGACCCAAGCAACCGGCCCGCACAACCCACGCGCGTCCGGCAGTCGCCAACGTGCGGATCGAATCGGCGTCACGGACTAATTCGGGCGACGCGATTTTTCCGGCCGAACGGGACGCTCGGATAATTGCGATCGCGGTTTTGCTTGACTCGTTTCGATAGCTTCGGTGCTCAAGGGAGTTGCGAGCAATCGCCGAATAGTTGCAGTGAACACCTGATACGGCTACATGGACGATCCGATGCCGCAACCAACCCTCCTTCCTCCGGCAACACACACCACCATGCCCTACCGACGACTTCTCCGGCTCCTGTCCATTTCACTGCTCGGTTTGACCCTTGTGACCTCGTCGCTCGCGGTACCAGCGCGCGCAGGTTCCAATCGCGAGACGCCAATCGTGCTCGCCGTGCGGCGGGCCAAACCGTCCGTCGTGAATATCTCGAGCGAGAAGACGGTCGCCGGACGAACGAATTGGGACGGTGCCCTGAGCCAGTCGCAGCGAGTGAACGGCATGGGTAGCGGCGTCATTGTGGACGAACGCGGCTACATCATCACGAACGCTCACGTCGTGGAAAACGTGACTAGTCTGCGAGTTCGGTTGGCAGACGGTGGCACTTACGACGCGACGACGATCACTGTGGACCGGCCCACCGACCTGGCACTCATCAAGATCGAGGCCGGCAAACCACTTCCCGTGATCCCGATGGGCAGCTCGACCGACCTGATGCTCGGCGAGACGGTCATCGCGGTCGGTAATGCGTACGGCTACAACGACACGGTGACCAGCGGCCTGATCAGTGCATTGGGCCGCACCGTTCGGCTCAACGAAGAGATGACCTATTACGACCTGATTCAGACCAACGCGGATATCAACCCCGGCAACTCCGGCGGCGCTCTGCTGAACATTGACGGCGAGTTGATCGCTGTCAACGTGGCGATCCGCGCCGGCGCTCAAGGGATTAGTTTTGCGATTCCGGTGAACACCGTTCGCCGCGTCGCCGCCGACATGATCAGCATCCGCCGGATCAATCAGACCTGGCACGGCTTGCAATTGGACGACACCGCCGCGCCGAACAGC
>Ga0247727_10016720_pt1 | contig 11795 bp, 6 predicted proteins | sample WisWelCaveWW1625_FD_202498 | JGI IMG/M metagenome (GOLD analysis project Ga0247727, IMG submission 202498) | Biofilm microbial communities from Wishing Well Cave, Virginia, United States - WW16-25 | ecosystem: Environmental > Aquatic > Deep subsurface > Groundwater > Cave microbial mat | place...
TGACTTCATTGCCGAGAATATCTAATACGCGCAGTTTCACCATCACGGCGACGGGTAGGGAGAAACTAATACGCGTTGAAGGGTTGCCGAAGGTTCCGTTCGCGGAAAAAGGATTCGGATAGTTTTGCTGCAGTATGAAAGCTGCCGGCGTTTGGTTTGGCTTTGCTTCAACGCGCGTCGTGATAATTTTCGCTTCCGGCAGAAACCAGAGGCTGCATTCCGATACATCGCCCACCGACGGGGTTAAATAAAACATGAAAAGCTGGCCCGCATCACTCATATAAGTTGCGAGATTGGTAAAAACTTCCGAAACCGCGCGCGTGTTGCTGACATTCACCGGCGTCGACCACGGCGGGTCATTTCTCTTTCCCAAAGAAAAACCGGCCGATGACACCCAGATATCCGGCGTCGTGGCGTCGCTGCCGGTGGCATTCGGAATAATATCAATCCATTTCAGCGCGAGTGTTTTTCCATCTTTAGTCTTCGCATACTCCGGCTCATTGAGCTGTTGCAGCAGGTTACCGTTGGGTTCCTGCCGAATGGCGTTATAAACAAAGCGGCGAATATCGGCAACTTTAGTCGCTCTCCACGTTCCGGTTGTTGAACGAACGATATCGTAAAGCGCGACCGCAGTGCTGGAACTGGTGGCCAGCGTATCGACCAATAAACCGGCGAGGTGAACTTGATTGGCGGCATCGACGATGAGATCGAATTCATCATGGCTTTCATGCCGGCCGGTCGCGACATTAGGCAGGATGTATTCCGGCGCTGACCATGTGGCGCCGCCGTTGGTCGAACGTTGATAACGCCAACTAAAAATCGCGGCGGTGGGCGCGCCGGAACTAAAACGTCCGCGCGACACATAATGGATGGTTCCATCATTTCCCACATCCAACGCCACACCCCTCTGCGCGATCAACTCTGCTCCCGGCACAATCACCACATGCGGGGCTAATGTCGTTCCGCCGTTCGTCAATTTGCTTACGGCGGAGTAACGTCCATTTGCCGAATAAATCGCAAAATAGCAATTGCCGGTATTCAAATCCGTTGCCCCGGCCGCAGAAAAAGCGTCATTGGCATCGCGTCCGGAGAAGATGACGGTGCCCGGCGCATTTTGTTTGAAACTGGTGTAGAGCACATCGCCAAAATTTTGCCCTCCGCCGGTGGTGAGATCACTATAATTCGCAACCACCGTGGCTGCAGCGGGATCGATCGATTTCGCCGGATTGCTGATCAAAACATTGGGATGCCGGCCCATATTAAATCCCGTTGGATTGATCGGGCTGCTCTGCGCGCTCCAGGTCACGCCGCCGTCTTTGCTGGTTTGATAAACAATAAGACCGCTCACAGTAGCGGTGCGATCGGTGCGTTTGACAATAGCCGCGAGGTTGCTGTAAGGATCAAACGCCATGAGATTCGTCCACGGATTCTGGCCGGAGTAGGCGTTGAATGTTTTGCCGATCAAAATCGGCGCCGTTGCCGAACCGTCCTCGCCACGGTCAATAATGGATTGATTCGCCTCCCGTAAATTCGACTGGGCGAGCAACAACATCGGTAACAGCAGCAGCATCGTTGCAATCCTATCTTTCATATAGCTTCCTGATTAATTGACACGATCAATTCGTTGCCTCAATCGGCTTTTCTGCCTGCTTCGGTTGCGGCCGGCCAACATGAAGAGAATTGTAATTCAAACACGCATTGAACAGCAGGAAAAACTCGCCCTGCGTTTCCTGCCGCCACATCGGATTGGTGGCAAAGAAAACCACGTGGCCTTTGCCGACCGGCGCGTCGATCACTAGCGGCCGATGGATGATTTCATTGCCGTTCTTGAGCATGCCGCTGATGAGCAGATTCTTTTCAGTTTTAGAGAAGCGCAAAATCGCGCGCGGCAGCAGCGAATCCGGCAGCACCAGATTGCGCATAAATTCGCGCTGATCGTCGGTGAGCGGCGCTTCCTCGCCGGGCGGAATTTTCTCCAGCGGCAACGGCTCCGCCACCGGCCGGCCTTGCGGAATATCATGCTCATCTTTCCCGCCGCGACCGGTGGGACGCGCCGTCGGTTCATCACCGCCAGCCCCGCCAACGCCGCGACTGATTTGCAAAATCGGCGATTGATTAAAATACACCGCGAGGCTGTCACCATAACCATAACGGATCGGGCTCATGTCATCATTAAAATACGCTTGATAGATGCTGCCCCGCGCTTGCAGTTGTTTCGGTTCGACGGACACTACGCCTTCGGTCAAGCCGTATTGAATTGGAATGTTGCAAATGCTGGTGATTGGAATGAACACGCCGCCGTCTTCCAAAAATTGGCGCAAGTGCGTGAGTCCCTGCAAGCCCATGCCGCCGCGCATGTCATCAGTTTCATCGACGCCGAGATTCGGGGTCAACGGCGTTTTCTTCCACGGGATCGGCTCGCCGCGCATCGGCAGTCCGTTGACAATGCGTTGCGCCGTGCCGCCGAGCGGCGGGAAAATGATGACGTCGTATTTCGCGCGCAGATTTGGCGTGTCACGAACGGTGTGATCGGAAATATACGAATACGGAATTTGCAAACGATCGAACGCGATGCGGAACCAACCTTCGTTTTGTGTATTCTGCCAGGTGTGCAGAATCGCAATGCGCGGAACGGCCAACTCGTGTGTCTTCACCTCCGGCATTTTGTCAACGGCATGCGCTGTAAGTCCGAGGTCCGAAGTCGCTTGTCCGAGGCGTTGGGTTAAATCTTTCGGCGCATTTTGCGTGGGAATGATAAATGTGCCGGCGGCAAATTTCAAATCTCCGACAGTAAAACTTTTTTCCGCGGCTTGCATTTTTACATCTTTGAGGCGAAAGCGAAAAGTCATCAGCGTATTGTCGGTGTTGTGATTAATGAGATACGCTGCCGGCTTCGCTGATGAGAGCGCAACGACTTTTCCCACAACTTTGGCGTCACTGGTCAACAATGTCATCGGCCTATTGAGAATCGCGCGGTCGGTGACACGCACGGTGCGAACGTTGCGCAGCGGGCCGAATGTCCAGCCGGTGTCGTCATAAGGTCTAGGATCGTCGGTGTTGTAATATTGCTTGTCGAGCAGCATATCGACCATGCGGCTGTACGGCTGATCCATGCGAATGACGTAACTGCCCGCCGGAAATTTCCCTTCTTTCACGGTGATGCTGCTGTCGGCGCGATGCACTTCGGCGCCTTGCAAGCGCAGCAGATTGATCATGTCCGCGCATTCAACCGGACGCGGATCATCCGCCGGAACCACCCACGCCGCCGGTCCCTCCGTCGTCGCTTTCGCCACCGAGCGCTTGCTCTTCAAATAAAAATTTTCGAGAAAGCGCGCTTTGTTGTTGGCCAGAAAAGTCATCGCCAGCAGCAAGCCGCTTTGTTGGAGATTGATGTTGTTGCGCATCGACCACTTTATTTTCGGCATCGGCGGGTTGGGCCGATACCAAACCCGATTCGTCTGCGCCGGCTGCAACTTGCGCTCGCGCGTGTCCGCGCCGCCGTTGCCAAAAGTTTCATAAAAACGACCGATGGCATTGTGGCCGTTCGCGGCGTAGAACATGTAATTGCACGCCCAGCCGTCATAAAAGCCGTGCGTCCACACGCCGGGCACGTTGCGCTTGGTCATTTCGGTGACTTCCCAATGCGCCAGCATTTGCCACTCGTCGACGAGAATGGGATCAAGCCACGCGTTGTACGGGCCGGTGCCGGTGGAAGTGTAAAGATACGGCACCGATTCGTGCAGATCGTGCAAGATCGTCGGATGCCAGTCGAGAAACGTCTTTATAATATTTCGCGACAGCGCCAACGACAGCGCCATGCCGTCGCGGTTGTTATCGTGCGCCACGTATTTGCCCCAGTAGAGCAAACTCGGCGCATTGGCTTTCGGATAGGCTTTGCGATAATTGTAAATATCCACCATCCGGTCGCGGCCATCGGTTTCCACCACCGGCGTGAGCATGACGATGATATTGTCGCGAATGTTTTTGATGGCAGGCGTCTCTTCGACCGCGAGCCGATACGCCAACTCCATCAGCATCTCCGGCGAGCCGGTCTCGGGTGAATGAATGCTGCCGGTGGCCCAGTACATCGGCTTGGCTTCGCTGAAAAGCGGCTTGGCTTGCTCATCCGAAATTTTACGCGGATCTGCAAGCCTGGTGGTCATTCCTTTATATTGATCAATTTGCTGAATCGTCTTTTCATCCGCGATGACGACGAGCAGCATCTCCCGGCCTTCTTCAGATTGGCCCATCGAAAAAACTTTGACGCGCGGCGAGGCTTTCTCCAGCTCGCGCATGTAGTGATAAATATCTTTGGTGTAGGTCAATTTCTCCGGTGTGCCAATGACGTACCCCAAAACTTTTTCCGGCGTCGGCACGGTTGATGAAGCGGGAAGATGATCCACCAGTTCGGTAAGAAAATAAGGCTCAGTGGTGTACGCTTTAATTTTGGCGGTGTAGTTCTCGTCGAGCGATTGGGCGAGTGCGGAGCCCGACGAGAGAATGAAGAAAAGCCCAATGATGAAACGAGGTGACGAATTCAAGACAGCCTCCTTCCTCTTCAGAAATTAAAATTGAGTTTTTGCGAGCCAGGACTTCATAGCAAATTTTGACCAGCGTGAAGCTAAAATAGCGAATTTAAAGTGAGAAGTCAAGGGGGAAGGAACGAGTGCGGATAGAAAAAAACGTTGTTATTTTTTACAAAAATGTTATCTTGAGTGATCATGCGTACTATTCCCGAAAGAGAGTCCCTGACCGTCGAATTTAAAAGCGATCAAAATGGAAGCGCGCGTGGAGGAAGACGAAATTCAGGTCGGCCTTTTTCGCGTGCCGATTCCGACGTTTGACAAGCGCTCCTACCGCGAGGCGTTGCTCAATGCGCTGATGCATCGGGATTATACTCGGTTGGGCGCCGTTCACATGCGTTGGGAATCCGACGGTTTGGTCATCAGCAATCCGGGCGGATTTGTGGAAGGCGTGACGCTGGAAAATCTTCTGGTCGTGGAGCCGAAACCACGCAACCCACTTTTAGCCGATGTCATCAAAAGAATCGGACTCGTCGAGCGCACCGGACGCGGTGTGGATACGATCTATCAAGGACTGCTGCGTTATGGCCGTCCGGCGCCGGATTATTCGCGCAGCGACGCCACCACCATCGTGGTGCGCTTGAGCAACGCGGCAGCCGATATTCCATATCAAGCTTCGCGTTTGTTAAACAAACTCAGTGAGCGTGGTCTTCTTCGCAAAATAGGTGAACGAAAAAATACTTCGTATGTGCATAATGAAATTTTATGAGCGCTCTCATAAATTTATCACGGAGGATTTCATGAGCAGCCTGATGGACTTCTGCAAAAATTGCGGTTTGATCATGATATTGGAAGAGCAGATCGGACCGCACCTCAAGAAGGCCGGGAAAATCGGTTTGATGAAGGTCCTGGAATACAATACGTATAATCCGGAGGAAGCCGATGCTTATCTGATCGACGAGTTCACGCGCGAAGATCCGGATGGGGTTGATTGCCCCAAATGCGGCGCGGATTTGTTGTACGATGATGGTGTTGATATTGAAACTCACTACTCGTGTAGTATTTGCAAATCCGATAAACCTGGCCAACAATTTCCGGACGGGAGCGGCGTATGTTGGGACTGTGACAAAACACCGGAAGGACGCCGCCTCGCTGAGCAACTCATCAAGAAATTCGAGTACGAGAATTCAGATTCATTTTTGGCGAGAGCGGCTGATGAAAAACTGCAAAAGTTGGATCCCAAAGAACCTTATTATCAGGAAAAAAGACTCAGCTTGCTCGTCGAGCTCATTGGCTATAACGTCAAATCGATAAACAAAAAACACGGCCTATAAAAATGTACGCGCTACACGCTCTCTGGAAATCCGACTCTTCGGGTGTATTGCATCTCTGGGGAGAAACCTTCGAAACTCCAACGACAGCAAAGAAATCCAAGAGATGCTGGAAAAAGTTCGTCTGTTTGGGAACTTTGGAAGAACGGATCGACCGGATGATCGAGAACAAGAAAGAACTGGCGGAAAATGTGGTCGGAACCGGCGAGGGTTGGCTCACGGAATTATCGACGGACGAGCGGCGGGAAGTATTTGCATTGAGTCGGAAAAATGTTTAGAATACGGATTTGACCAATTGAACGGATTTTCGCGTATTAAAACTCTAAAACAGAGCCGGAGGGAAAATGCCTGGGCTTCAATCTGAACATGTCTTTAATAGTGCAAAAGTGCCACGGTCATGGTTGTTGGCGGTTTTCATCATTTCGGCGGTCACCATCTGTTTTGAAATTCTGCTCGGCAGAGTATTTACCTTCAGCTACTACAGTGTTTTCGGTTTTATGATCATCACCACGGCCATGTTTGGCGTGGCTGCCGGCGGAGTGGCGTTGCATCTGCTTTTGGCTTTTCTCCCCAAAAAACTCAACGTACGGATTCAAACCATTCTCCTGCTCTCAACTTTTGGCCTGGGAGCAATCCTTCCGTTCGTGTGGTATTTTCTCAATCGTATTCCACTCGATCCTCACAAAATCTTCTTGCAGCTCAACCAACTTTGGAACTTCGTTATTTTGTTTTTTCTGACAGCCCTTCCGTTCTTTTTTGCTTCGCTGGCTATTGGCAGCCTCTTCGTGATCGCGAAATCTCATGTCGGCAAAATTTACGCTTTCGATTTGGCAGGCGCGGGACTGGGGGGCCTTTTGCCGGCTTTATTAATTGCGCCCTTAACGCCCGCAGGAATCATCAAAGCCTCAGCCGTTCTTTGTTTGATGGCTTCACTTTTCATTGTCGCTTCACTTCGGCATCTGCGGCTGGAGAAAATGAGCGCCATCGGTTTGCTGTTGCAACTCGGCACGATGATTTGGGCATTTGTTGCGCCCGGCTTCGACACGATTTACGTCATGCCTTCCAAGCCAATCGTACGGAACCTTAAGCCTGAAGATTTGCAGTATACCCGTTGGAGTGCGCTTGGACGAATCGATTTGTATGATATTCCGGAGCAGAACAGTTGGGGTATTGAATATGACGGCGGGATGGGGCACAGCCAGATTCTGCGCTTTGATGGAGATCTTTCCAAAGTAGATCCCTATAACGATAATTTCGTTGGCGGCGGGTTCGGATATTTTGATATTTTTTTCACGCTGCGTTCTCAGGCTGAATTTCTCGCTTTAGGCATGGGCGGCGGCATGGAAGTCATCGCCATGCTGCGCCATCAACCCCACCGCGTGGAGGCGCTGGAAATAAATCCGATCTTGGTTCGCTACCTGAAAAATGAGCTGGCCGAAGCCACCAACCATGTCTTCATTCGCGAGCCGGTTCATCTGATTTTAGATGACGCCCGCAGTTTCATCGAACGCACGAATAGGAAGTATGACTTCATCACGCTCTTTTCCATTCTCACCGAGGCGGCTTATGCCGGCGGCGCCAATGCGCTGATTGAGAACTACGTAGAGACGAAAGAAGCTTACGTAGCGTATCTGCAACACCTCAAACCGGATGGCTTTCTCATCGTGCGCACTCACAACGATCGGATCATTCCCACGATTGCCGCCGCCTTGAGAGAAATCGGACAACTCAACTACGCTCAACATCTCGCCATCGTCGGCCCATACATTGCCATTGGCCGGCAACCTATTTCCGCATCGGATTTGTCCGCGATTCGCGCACAGATACGGCAACATCAGCTCGAGCCACGGACGCATTGGCTTCCGGATGATCCGAAAAATGTGGCGCGAAAGTATGCACAACTTTTGACCGGGAATCTTGATGATTTGGTTGAGCGACAATCCGCCAATTTTGCGGTCGCCACGGACGATTTGCCCTTCTTCAATGAATACGGCAAATGGCGCAATTTCACCTGGAAGGGTCTGCTCAAAATGGGAATTGGTGTAAACCCGCCAATGCATATTGGCGGCACGCGTGCGCTGGTGGTGTTGATCATCGCCGGAATCTTGGGATTGCTTTTTCTCGTTGTACCCGTGCTCATCACAAATCATGTGCAACGCCTCCCAGCGCCAACGCGAAGCAGCGCTTTTGTTTATTGCGCCGCCTTTCTTCTCACCGGCATCGGCTATATCGTCATCGAATTGCTTTTGATCAGCCGCTTAACTTTGTATATCGGCCATCCCGTTTATACTTTTGCCGCTGTGCTCTGTTGCATGTTGATGGGATCGGGATTCGCAGGTTATGTTCTTGACCATCGCATGGAACAACGCAGCTCGCGCCTGCCGATCAACATTGGTTTGGCTGCCGCCATCTTTTTGTTCGTCGCGCTAATCGGCCCGAAACTGCACGCGATTCTGGCATTGCAGAACGTCGCGGCAAGAATAGTGACCGGCGGCTTTCTTGCCGGCGCGGTCGGATTTGCCCTCGGCCAAATCTTTCCGCTCTTGCTTTTTCGCCTCGGTCGCACCGCGCCCGATTTTGTGCCGATTTGCTGGGGATTGAACGGCTACGGTTCGGTACTCGGAGGTCCCTTGTCAATGTTGCTTCTCACCACCGTGGGATTCAAGTTATCCATTTTGAGTGTAGTGGTTTTATATGCGTTGCTGTTATTGGTTGTGTCTCTAGCGAAAAGCGTCAAGTCTTCAAGCGCAATAGGTTGAACCGAATTTTATGCTTTAGGACAAAATCATTAAATCATTCTGGGAAGCCGGAGCGGAGTTGGCTTCATTTTCTGCCAATCCGGTTTTGCCGGAGGTGGAGTTTGCCGTGCTCAAAAGGTTGGGGAAATCTCCGTTTACGGTCAAGAATAAAAATGTTTCTGTTGTATTGGAAAAGGCTTATGAAACAGTGAGCCGTGTGGCGCTGGCCAAGGCGATTGGGGAGAGTGAATGAGTGTTTATTGTGAAAATGCACTGCCGCGACTAAAACCGTGGCAGTGCTTTAGAGTTAATCAAATTTTATTTTCATCTCTTTTACAATCTGCGTCTGCTCGATAGCTGCGGCGTCAAACTTGCGCTTGGTACGGATGACAACAATTTGACGGCGTTGAATGAAGCCGAGAATATTCATCGCTTGTATGACGAAGGTTTCAAGAACCGCCTGGAACAAAATGCGCGCGAGGGCTTGAAAAAATTTAAACCCGATTAATGCAGAATGGCCCGGTGAATTTTTTCTGCATCTTTCCGTCATTGCCCGTACAAACGAGTGTTTAGGCGAGCAGGCTGGCTCGTTTTTCCACCTCAGGGCTGTTTTTCCCCGATAAAAATTCCCGTCATGAATTGACAAGTCCTGCCCATGGATGGCGAGGGGTTTTGATCATAACGCTATACTGCGGCAAGGAGAAATCAAATGAAATTGGCTACTTGGTGTTTTGGCGGCCTGCTGTTTCTGGGAATTGGATTGCCTTCGCAAAGCCATGCCCAAACCGAATTATTTTTCTCCGAATATATTGAAGGTTCTTCAAACAACAAGGCGCTGGAGATTTATAACGGCACCGGGGCCGCTGTCAATCTCGCGGCTGCAAGTTATGATGTTCAGATGTACTTCAACGGCAGCGCCACTGCCGGATTGACCATCGCCTTGACCGGAACAGTCGTCAATGGCGATGTCTATGTTCTGGCGCAATCTTCGGCCAGCGCGACCATTCTTGCTCAAGCGGACCAAACTTCCAGCGCGGGTTTTTACAATGGTGATGACGCCGTGGTGCTGCGTAAAGGAGGGGTCATTATCGACGTCATTGGCCAAATTGGTTTTGATCCCGGCACGGAGTGGGGAACCGGCTTGACCTCGACCGCCGACAACACCCTCCGTCGCAAGTCCGCGATAATTGCCGGCGACACGAATGGATCCAACGCTTTTGATCCCTCACTCGAATGGGATGGTTTTGCCACGGACACTTTCGGTGGGTTGGGTTCTCACACGGTTGTCACTGATGCCGCCCCAACCGTCACCAGCACCTCGCCAACCAACGGCGCCAACGGCGTTGCGATCGACACCGACATCACGATCAACTTCAGCGAGGCCGTGAATGTCACCGGCAGTTGGTTCAGCATCGCCGGATCGATAAGCCTCGGGCATACGGCGACGGCGAGCGGCGGGCCGACGAGTTTTACGCTGAATCCGGACGCCGATTTTTCCAGCGGTGAAACCGTGACGGTAAGAATTTTTGCCGCCAACGTCAACGACCAGGACGCGAGTGATCCGCCGGATTTCATGACCGCGGATTTTGTTTTCAGTTTTTCGATTATTGCCCCTGATGCGGCGCCCACGGTGACCAGCACGACGCCGGCCGATGGCGCCATCGGCGTGGCGGTTGATGCGAATATTACGATCGACTTCAGCGAGCCGGTCGATGTCACGGGGAGTTGGTTCAGCATCTCCGGTGCGCACACGGCGACGGTGAGCGGCGGGCCGCAAAGTTTCACGCTCAATCCGGATGTCGATTTCACCAACAGCGAAATGATTACTGTCACTATTTTTGCCACAAATGTTTCCGACCAGGATATGAATGATCCGCCGGACAACATGGCGGCTAATTTCATCTTCAGTTTTACGGTCGTGCCGGCGCCGAGTCCAGTTCGCATCAACGAAATCGATTCGGATACGCCCGGTACGGATGTGCTGGAGTTTGTGGAATTGTACGACGGTGGGGCCGGCAACACCTCGCTCAACGGTCTCGTGGTGGTTTTTTACAATGGCGCCAATGATCTATCTTACGCGGCATTCGATCTCGATGGGAAAACCACAAACGCGAACGGTTTTTTCTTGATGGGCAACAGCGCGGTCAAACCGATCCCCGGCCTCACTTTTGGCGACAACACGCTGCAAAATGGCGCCGATGCAGTAGCCCTTTACTTCGGCAATGCCTCCGACTTTCCCACCAACACACCAGTCACCACGACCAATTTGATTGACGCCATCGTTTATGACACCGACGACGCCGATGACGCCGGGCTTTTGGCGCTCCTCAATTCCAGCCAACCGCAAGTGAACGAGAACAGCGCGAGCAATTCCGCCAATCAAGCCAATGCTCGCGTTCCTGACGGCGGCGCGGCGCGCAACACCAACACCTATGTGCAACAGATGCCGACGCCGGGAGGGACGAATGTCCTGCGGGAAATTTGGCAAATTCAAGGCTCGGGACTGGCCTCGTCGTTTGCGAACCAGTTTGTCGGCACGCAAAACAACGTGGTGACTGCGCTGCGCTCGGACGGATTTTTCATGCAGACGCCAACGGTGCGAATCGACGGCGACGCGCAAACTTCCGATGGTATTTTTGTTTTTACCAGCTCGGCGCCGACCGTCGTCGTGGGTGATTTCGTCAACGTTTTCGGACAAGTGATGGAGTTTTTCAATTTCACCGAGTTCAGCAACACGCCAACCGTGACGCCCATTTCATCCGGCAATCCTCTGCCCACGCCGGTGGCGTTGAATGCGACCACGCCGTCGCCGAATCAACCGCAGTCGGCCACGGAGTTTGAGCGCTTTGAAGGCATGCGCGTGGCGATTGCCTCCGGCGTTGTCACGGCGTCGAATCAGTTTTTCAATTCCGATCCGATTGCCGAAGTGTTTATTGTCGCCGGACCGGATCGTCCGTTCCGCGAGCCGGGAATCGAATTTCCAGGTCTCGCCGGCCTGCCGGTGTGGGATGGCAATCCCGAAATTTTCGAGTTTGATCCGGATCGCCTCGGCCAGCCGAATGCGACGATACCGGCCGGTTCAACATTCAGCGCCACCGGCATCATGGGATTTGAGTTCAGCGGCTATGAATTTTGGCCGACGCAATACACCATCAATCCGGCGACGTTGCCGCGGCCGGTGCGCGCTCGCAACCCCGATGAAT
>Ga0247727_10016721_pt1 | contig 11795 bp, 15 predicted proteins | sample WisWelCaveWW1625_FD_202498 | JGI IMG/M metagenome (GOLD analysis project Ga0247727, IMG submission 202498) | Biofilm microbial communities from Wishing Well Cave, Virginia, United States - WW16-25 | ecosystem: Environmental > Aquatic > Deep subsurface > Groundwater > Cave microbial mat | place...
CCCCCGGTGGGAGAATCCCACCTCTTCGAGGTGTCCATCAAGTCCGGGCAAGGTCAGTAGCGCCCCTGGTTTCCTGCGATTGATCGTGTCGCCCACGAAAGCTCGCCTCGGTGACGTGATGGCAAACGCCAACCGTGGATGGGTGTACTCGACCACTTGAAACTCGTGCTCCTCATCTCCTGGGGCGCGATCAAAGGGCTCTACCGGTAGCGGACCCGACCATGCGCCGCGTCTCCATCCTCCCGACCTAGCGGGCCGCTGAGGCGAGGGAGGTGATGATGGGGATGGGGCGAAAACGACGTCGACATGCAGCCGACTCCCCGAAGCCCGCCCTCCTCTGATAGGATGCATCAGCTAACCGAATCCTCGCGGCGTCGCGGACAGGGGCGCGAACCAGGCGGCGCGGCCCAACGCCGGCGGCTTCGCAATCCAAATCCTAGTTAGGCCGACACCGGCACGGTGATCGGCGCATGCGCCAAGAGGGAAATGGCTGCCACTTCTGGAAAGGAGCTATCCGTGACGCGACTCTTCATGGGCCTACTGGTGTGCTGCCTCAGCGGATTCTTGATGGGGCAGGCGACAGGCTCCGCATCCGGCCGCACATCAGGAGATGAATCGATGCGCCTTGGTAACTTCTCGGTGAGCCTTGCGGTGAAGGACATCGCCATGTCCCGCGAGTTCTATGAGAAACTCGGCTTCCGCAAGATCCTTGGAGACCAGAAGCAGAACTGGCTCATCCTCCAGAACGAGACGTCCACTATCGGACTCTTCCAGGGGATGTTCACCAAGAACACCATGACGTTCAATCCTGGATGGGACAGATCTTGCAAGACGTTGCCGGACTTTGACGACGTTCGGGAAATACAGCGGAAGCTCAAGGAGCATGGTCTCACGTTGGCACCAGAGGCGGATGAATCCACGACGGGTCCCGCAAGCCTGATGGTGCTCGATCCCGATGGGAACCCAATCCTCATCGACCAGCATGTGCCAAGGCCTCAGAAGTGAATGCCGACGCGGAACAGCTCTCATGGGTGCGGCCTAACATGCGCATGCAGCTGATAGTCCCGTGGGGACGGTGGGAGAGGGGCGTACGGTTTCGGGCCGCGGGCCTGCAGCTGATGCGCGGGACGTTAGGCCGACTACCGGATCCCGTTCGCGGATTGCGGGCTGGCCGAGCATCGAATTACTGTGGGCGCAGCGATGCCAACTTTTAAGGTCCACCCCGCCCGGTCCGTCGTGCCCGCAGCGACGGCGTCCAAGCCCACGAAGGCGTCCGCCAAGAAGCCGGCCGCGGCGAAGGCGAAGACGGCCGCGAAGCCGGCACTCCTCGCAGGCGGCAACCCTCAGATCGCGAAGGCCGACGGCGACGCCCCCGTGCGGGCCTACATCGCGGCCATGCCGGGCTGGAAACGCGACGTCGGGCGCCGACTCGACGCGCTCATCGTGCGCACCGTTCCCGGCGTGCGCAAGGCGGTCAAATGGAACTCGCCCTTCTACGGAGTCGAGGGCCAAGGCTGGTTCCTCAGCCTTCATTGCTTCACGAAGTACGTCAAGGTGGCTTTCTTCCGCGGCATGTCGCTTCGTCCTGTCCCCCCCGGCGAGTCCAAGCAGAAGGAAGTGCGCTACCTCGACATCCACGAGGACGACCAGCTTGACGAGAAGCAGCTGGCGACGTGGATCAAGCAGGCGGCCTCCATCCCCGGCTGGGACGGCGGATCCCCGCGGCTCTACGGCGGAATCGCGCTCTAGGATGAGAACATGAAAAAGTCGGGCGCGAGCCAAGGCCAGTCGGCATCGGAGCTCATCTCGAAAAGAATCGCCGAACTCGGGGACTGGCGCGGGGAAACCCTCGGCAGAATGCGCAAGCTCATCAAGGGAGCAGACCCGGACGTCGTCGAGGAGTGGAAGTGGATGAATCCGATTTGGTCGCACGACGGCATCATCTGCACTGGCGAATCCTACAAGAAGGTCGTGAAGCTGACCTTCGCCAAGGGCGCGTCTCTGAAGGATCCGGCCCGTCTCTTCAACTCGAGTCTCGACGGAAACGCACGCCGCGCGATCGACATCCACGAAGGAGAAGTAGTTGACGAGTCCGCCTTCCAGGCGCTCGTTCGCCAAGCGGTCGCCCTCAACAGTTCTGGCAAGTCGAAACCTTTGAAGAAAGCGAAGTCCTAAGGGATTCTGCCCCTGAACAGGTCCGACATCGGGGTGGCGGAGGTGACGTTCCGCCCGAGCGTGCCCAGGTTGAAGATGGCCTCGACTCTCACATGGAGCATCCGTTGGCCGCGTTGGCCGAGTACGCAACCCAGCCATCCTGGCATGCACGAGTCCTTGCCGCACCCAAGCAACACGATGCGGGCTAATTCTTCGCTGCAGCCGACCTGCCACGGCTGGCTTCGCCAGCCTCCGCAGGCGGCTGAGCTCAGACGTTGAGCGGACTCGGATCGAGCATGCCTATAGAAATCGGACACGTGGAAGCGATCTTCCGGTATCCCGTGAAGTCCATGCGCGGCGAACCACTCGATGCCGCCGAGCTGGGCTGGCACGGCCTCGAGGGTGACAGGCGCCTGGCATTCCGGCGGATTGATGACCGCGCCGGGTTCCCGTGGCTATCAGCAAGCAAGCTTCCCGACCTGCTCCTGTTTGCTCCGCACCGCCGCGAGGACAGTGCTCAGGAAGACCTTCCCACGCATGTTCGCACGCCGGATGGCGCAGAGATGCCTGTCTTCGGGGAGGACTTGGCCACGGAGGTCGGACGTCGGCTCCGGGCTCCCGTGCAGATGATGCAGTTGAGGAATGGCATCTTCGATGAAGCGAGTATCTCCGTGATCGCCTTCGATACGGTGCGCGAGATCGAACGACTTGCAGGGCGGAGCCCGGACGTGCGCCGGTTTCGCCCGAATGTTCTGATTCGTCTACTGCGACCGGCTCCGTTCCAGGAGGACGAGTGGGTGGGCGGTGTGCTCTCGTTCGGCGACGCGGACGACGCCCCCGCCATCGCCGTCACGATGCGCGATGTCCGCTGCTCGATGGTGAATTTTGATCCCGACACAGCAAAGGCTTCGCCAGAAGTGCTCAAGGCCGTCGTTCGTGTGCACCAGAACACCGCGGGAATCTACGGCGCGGTCACTCGCATCGGTCGACTGGCGGTCGGACAGACCATAACCCTCCATGCGGCGGCCGAGAACAGGAAACCTGAGTGATCGAAACGCACGAAGGACACTTCTTCGGCATCGGCCTCGCGCTCGGACTGACGCACGTGCCCGGCGAGCCCACGCGGCCTCGTCGCTAATCCTCAGTCGCGCAACCAAATAGAATCGCTCACGGAGATCTCAGGATTCCCTCAGAGCGCGATCATTACTTCCCGCGCCGATTGCCGTAGGGTTCCGCGTCGACGCTCACCGAACCGTGGCCGTGCGCGGCGTGACACGGGGGAAGAGCGCCGCGGACTATTGCGCAGGGAGGTAGTCATGAAGGAGTGGCTGAGACGCATCCGCGGTGAAGTCGGGAGCCGTTGGAGAATAGCGGTCTGGGGCACCGCAGCGCTCATACTGCTGCTGCCCTTGTTGGCGATGCAGTTCACCGAAGAAGTGGCTTGGGACCTGGCCGATTTCGCTGTCTTCGGCGCCATGCTGCTCGCCGCTTGCGGCACCTACGAGCTGGCAGCGAGGGTGGCGAGCAATAGCGCGTACCGAGCCGCCGTCGGCGTTGCGGTCGCGGCAGCATTCATCCTCGTCTGGATGAACCTTGCTGTTGGCATCATCGGGAATGAAGATAATCCCGCCAACTTGATGTTTGGCGGAGTGCTCGCCGTCGGGATCATCGGTGCCGTCAACGCGCGCTTCCAGCCACAGGGAATGGCCCGCGCACTGATGACGACGGCGAGCGCCCAGGCGTTGGTCGGCGTGATTGCCCTGGCCATGGGATCGGTCGAGGTCTTCGTACTGGCGGCGTTCTTCGCCGCGCTGTGGCTCACATCGGCCTGGCTGCTTCGGAAAGCGGCGCGGGAGCAAGTTCCCGCGGTCGCAGCGCCGTAGGTCGACCCTCGGCGTCCGCTATCAAGCTACTGAGAGGCCATTCCGCCATCCGATGGCGACTGCCGCTCAGCGCCGCGCATGGACTTCCGCCGCCTGTCTCTTGAGCGTCGGACGGAGTGATGGGAGTGCGCGGCGAAGTGAAACGTACTCAAACCGAAGAGGCGAACCCGATGCAGGATTCAGTCGAAAGGATCGCAAACTCGATCCGGAGTTCGCAGATGCTGCGCTTGTTCTTGGTGGGATTCCTCGCGCTGCTGCTCCATATTCCGATCGCGATGATCGGCCGGCTTGTCTCGGAGCGGAAGGAGAGGCGTGAAGCGGCCGTGGTCGAGGTCTCGTCCAAGTGGGGCAACGCGCAGGTCATCTCGGGACCGGCGCTGGTCGTCCCCTACACTCACCGTTGGACAGAAACCTCGACCAGCGGCCAGCCGATCACTCGCACCGAGGATCGGAACGCCATCTTCCTGCCGGAGCGGTTGGAAGCTCAGGGCACGGTCGATTCCGAGATTCGGCGTCGCGGGATCTTCGCTGTTCCCGTCTACAAGCTCGGTATCACGCTGGAAGGAGAGTTCGCGCGGCCGAGCTTCTCGGAGCTCGGCATCGAGCCGGCTGCCGTCGCCTGGGACAGGGCCCATCTGGCTCTCGGCATCTCCGACGTGCGCGCCATCCAGGAAGAGACCTCGGTAATGTGGGAGCAAGTACGCGTTCCTTTCCTGCCCGGAACCGGCGGCTTCACCGACGCGGGAACGGGCATCCACGCAGTGGTCGGCCTGGCGGAAGCGAAACAGCGGTTCAAATTCTCCTTCCCGCTCTCGCTCAACGGGAGCCGTGGGGTCTACCTGACCCCCTTCGGCAAGAACACCGTTGTCGGACTTCAGTCCAACTACGGGAGCCCGAGCTTCCAGGGCAACTGGCTTCCCTCGGAACGCACCGTCACGAGCGCCGGCTTCCAGGCCCGGTGGTCCATCCCCTTCCTGGGCAGAAACTATCCGCAGGCATGGAGATCCGAGGCCCCGATGCGTGGAGCCATCGAGGGATCACGTTTCGGCGTGGAGCTGGTGAATCCGGTGGATCACTATCGGATGTCGGATCGCAGCGTGAAGTATGCCGGCCTCTTCATCCTTCTGACCTTTGCCACGATCTGGCTCATCGAGGTCCTGGCCGGCGTCCGTGTCCATCCCATCCAGTATCTGATGCTCGGCGCGGCGCTCTGCCTGTTCTACCTGCTGGAGCTTTCGCTGTCCGAGCACCTCGGGTTTCCAGCCGCGTACACTCTCGCCAGCGTCTCGGTCGTCGGAATGGTCGCAGCGTACGGGGTGGTGGTCCTCCGCCGGGTGTCGCGTGCCGTTGTCGTCGGAGCCGGCGTCGCTCTGCTCTACGCGTACCTGTACATCCTCCTGATGAACGAGGACTACGCCCTCCTCATCGGGTCGGTCGGTCTCTTCCTTATCCTTTCCGCAATCATGTTCGCAACGCGGCGCGTTGCCTGGTATGCGGCGGGCTCCCGGAGTCCGGCGTCCTCGGGGCCTTCATAGGGGAGCGAGAACATCGACGCAAGTCGCTGACCTGCCCCCCTGAGACCGATCCAGTCGGAGAGTTAGAGTTGGGGCTGCGGTGGCCGGCCCACCTCGCCGTCTTGACGTCTCGCGCCGCGAGGAAGAGACTCGGGGTGAATTCGCTCGCGTGGCGCCCGATCGCGCCAATGCTGGGTCCGCAATCGCAGGATTGAATTGAATTAAATCCGCGGACGCGCGCTCGTGGTGATCAAGGCATGGGATCGTTTGGAGGTGCATCGACGGGAAGTCCGACCGAGAGGCGCGCGCCTGAACTGATTCGCTAAGCAATCGACCCGAGACCCGAAGGAGGACGACGTGAAAATCTATGTGGGCAGTCTGTCACACGACGTTACTGAAGACGACCTGCGGGCCGCCTTCGAACCGTTTGGACCGGTCGAGTCCGTCAATCTCGCGAAGGACAAGAGCACCGGAAAGCCGAAGGGATTCGCCTTCGTCGAGATGCCCGATAGCGCGAATGGCGGGGCCGCGATCGCTGGGCTGAATGGAAAGGATCTTCGCGGGCGCGCGATCGTCGTGAACGAGGCTCGTGCGCGTGCAGAGGGTCCTCCACGGTAAGGACGACCGACAGGTGGGCGGCGGTAACTGCGGTACGAACCGACAACGGGGAAGCGAATGACAAGCGAAGCGACGGCAAGTTCGGCACCCGACCGTATCGAAGCCGGTCTCGTCTGGGGTCGGCTCTTCGGGCGGCCCGGCGGAACGGGAACTGACGCCTATGACAACGGTCATGCGTTGACTCTGTGGATCCGCCACCATTCGGCGGCATGCTCGTTCGTCCAGACGCCTTCAGCAGCCTGGGCTTCGGCGAGCCGGTCAGAGAGTGCGCACGCCGTTTGGGGTCGGCTGTCCGGATTCTTTTGGAGGCACGCCAGAATCACTCTCTCCAAATTTGGGTCGATGGGCATATCGGTCCGAGTTGACGGCGGCTGCGGAAGTTCATTCGCGTGCATGACGACCATGGCCATCGAGGAGCTGGCCTCGAATACAAGATGTCCGGTAAGGAGCCAGTATCGACGCAGCCCAATGCGTAGATGTCGACGCGATGATCGACCGCGCGATCGCCATACACCATCTCCGGGGCCATGAAGGCTGGTGTACCAGTCATCATTCCTTGCACGGTCAATTGAGTCTGACCGCGATCACCGCTGGAGCTCCCGGCGACGAGCCCGAAATCGAGGACCTTGACGAAGTCGAACTCCTGACCGCGGCGGCAGGTGAAGATGTTCGCCGGCTTTATGTCACGATGCACCATGCCCGAGGCGTGCGCGTCGTGGAGAGAGTGGCACGCCTGTCGCAAATGTGAATGACGCGCTGGCCCGGCAGCGGGCCATGCCGATCGACGAGCGTCTTCAAGTCAAGCCCTTCCAGAAGCTCCATCACGTAGTAGAGGGTCCCGTCGTCCGTGAGGCCGAAGTCGTAGAACTCAATCGTGTGAAGAGAGCGGAGCATGGCCGTCGCCTGCGCCTCGCGCTCGAAGCGGCGGGTCGCCGTGTTGCGCGAACCTTCGTCTTGTCCCAGTGCGTCAGGTCAAATCAGCTTGATCGCCGCGGGACGGGCGAGAAGCCGGTGCTTCGCTCTCCAGACTTCCCCCATCCCGCCGGCGCCGATTCGCTCGACCAGCTGGTAACTCCCCATCTGTCGCGCCTTGGACGCTTCGTGGCTCAATCTGTAGAAGATGATCGCCGTGTAGTATGCAAGCCCGGCGCAGATGAACGCCGGGTAACTCATGGTGAAGATGAATCGGGCAACCGCGACCGCTGAGCCATCCCCAGGCAATCCATGAGAGAGCACGGAACCCGCCATGATGAGCGGACCCGAAACGGCCGCGAGAAGTGCTGCGATGAGCGTCCTACGGCGCGCCGCTGGGATGACGCTCGGGAAAATGAGGATCCAGACGCAGACCCATGGGATGCCTGTCACGGGTGTGTCGACCGTGTAGTAGGTCTCCCATCCCCAGAGCCTGGCGTTTATTCCGAAGGCTCCAACGATCTCGAATCCGAGGGCGGTCTTCGTCAGAAGCTGAATCGGAATGAGGCGCCTTCGGCACACAAGGAACACCGCCACCCCGAGCAAGACCAAGAGCCCTGCTGCGATGAGATACTCGCGGCGCTGCGTGGTCCCTAGGACGCCGCCTTGCAGGGACCACCAAGTTGTGAAGGCCACGAAATAGACGGCCGCGTAGGACAGGGCCGCCCAGGCGAGGCGAGCGTATGCACCGCGGCGGGTTTCTGGATCGAGGGCTGTGAACTCCGTCGTCGATTGACTACTGCCAGCTTGGCTCAGAGCGCTCGTCTCGCGCTTCGCTACCAGTGAGACGTCGGGGTTCGTAGTCTCTACCTTCGTCTCACTCACTTGAAAGCGAGGCCGGCGCGGAGAATTGCGCCTCTGCAAGAGCGCGCCTCGGAAGTGGCAAGGTCTGCGGGCAGTGACTGCTCTCCTTAGCGACGCCGAGAGTACCCCATGATGAACCCGTCCCTTCCATTAATTCCGCCCGCACACATCTGACCCTCGCCTCCGGTGGGTGATCTTGTGCGCCATAGGAGACGCGTGATATTCTCGCGGTTCGTCGCCCGACCCGTTCGCTCTCGCATCTCGAAGGAGGCCCCCGCATCATGACTCGACTCGCGACCCTCGTCACGCTGACTCTCATCCTCCTCGCATCTGCACTCGCTGCGACTGCGCAGACAGGGAACCTGCTCGTCAATCCAGATGCCGAGACCGGTGGCATCAGTGGCTGGACCGACGCGCCCGGGAACGGGTTCGACGTCTACGCTGGCCAGTTCCCCACGACCCCCGTGCAGTCCGGTTCGTACTCGTTCTGGGGCGGGATCAACGGCCCGCCGGCGGGGCGCTCGAACGAGATTCGCCAGGACGTCGATGTGAGTTCCTTCGCAGCAGCGATCGATGCGGGGGCGGTGACGGCGTACTTCTCCGGGTACGGGCGGAGTAACTCGGCGAGCGGGCAGACGGACAACGGCCGGATCACGGTGGAGTACCGGAACGGTGTCGGCGGCGTTCTCCAGAGCTACGACACGGGCAACATCACACCGGTGAACACATACGTTTTCAAGCAGGACACGCGCGTGGTACCTGTCGGAACGCGCACGATTCGTGTTCGGCTTCGTGGGACCCGTTCGGTGGGCTCGTCGACGGACGCGTTTTTCGATTCGCTCTCTGTGTCGCTGGTCGGCGTTCCGACGGCCACGGAAGACGAGACCTGGGGCGCGATCAAGGGGCTTTATCATTAGCGGAACGGAAACGCCTGATCGGAGCACGATCCCGATCTCTCACCCTCTCGCCTCGCCGCCCGGCGCGGAGTCGGATCGCCGGTGGTGTGCGGGGGACTGCCGAGAGCCCCCGCCGACCGGTCTTGCGCTCGACCTCTCGGATATGTAGCATCCCGGTCCCGTACTTGAAAGGAGAGGAACGATGCGCTTCGTGCTCCACGTCACGCTCCCGCCGGAGAAATTCAACAGGGCCGTTCTCGATGGGACCGCGGGCCAGAAAATGGCCAAGATCCTCGAGGAGATCAAACCGGAAGCTGCCTACTTCTGCGCGAAGGACGGTAAGCGCGGGGGCTTCCTAATTGTCAACATGGACAAAACGTCGGACATGGCGCGGCTCGCCGAACCGTGGTTCCTCACCTTCGACGCGACGGTCGAGTTCCTTCCGACGATGACGCCGGAGGATCTGCAAAAGGCCGGGCTCGACGACATCGGGAAGAAGTGGAAGTAGCGGCCATCGTTCCGCGTTGACCGGCACGAATGGACCGGCGCCTCGTCCACAACCCACCGCGGAAGACGCTTGATGGTCGCGACCGCGGTGGGCCGGTGCAATCGGGAAACGGCTGACCCGCGGGTGGGTCCCTGAGAGGACCGACGATTTCGCTTGTGCGGGCACTCAGCGAGCCCATACTGGAAGCTGCTGCTCCCAACACGTGGAGGTCCACGAGAAAATGACAGGTCCCCTCTGGAGCCCGGGGCCGCCTGAGACGGGTGGTCCGTCGCTTCGTATTCCGAACGTTCAGTGGCCGCAGGCCGGCGTGTTGCGGGGCATTCTGTTCGTCCTCGCGGTGCTTCTGCTGCTGATCACGGCCTACTACCAGGTGGAGCCGGACGAAGTCGGCGTCGTCCAGCGCTTCGGGAAGTTCGACCGCACGGCGGAACCCGGACCGCACCTGAAGCTGCCTTTCGGCATCGAACAGGTGACGAAGGTCCCGGTGCAGCGGCAGCTCAAGATGGAGTTCGGCTTCCGCACGGCCCGGCTGGGCGTACGGTCCGAGTTCGCGGCGCCCACGCCCGAGACCATCGGCGAGGCCGTTATGCTCACGGGCGACCTCAACGTTGCGGTCGTGGAGTGGATCGTCCAGTACCGGATCCGGGACCCCAGGGCCTACCTGTTCAACGTGCGCGACGTCCCGCAGACCTTCCGGCTCATGAACGAAGCGGCCATGCGTCAGGTCATCGGTGACCATAGTGTGGACGAGGTCATCACCATCGGCCGCGAGGCGATCGCGCTCCAAGCGAAGGCAGAGCTGCAAAGGCTCTGCGAGCTGTACCAGATCGGGATCGAGGTCCAACAGCTTGTGCTGCAGGACGTGAACCCGCCCGACCTCGTGAAGCCCGCCTTCAACGAGGTCAACCAGGCCATTCAAGAGAAAGAGCGCGCCATCAACGAAGCATGGGCCGACTACAACAAGTCCGTTCCCCTCGCGAAGGGAGAGGCCGAGCACGCGGTGCGTGCGGCCGAGGGGTACGCGCTCGAGCGCGTGAACAATGCGGAGGGAGACGCGCACCGCTTCGAGGCCCTCTACGAGGAGTACCGCAAGGCGCCTGCGGTAACGAGGAAGCGCCTCTACCTCGAGACGATGGCGGAACTCCTGCCGAAGCTGGGAAAGAAGGTCATCGTGGACGAGAAGGTCCGGAGCGTGCTCCCCATGCTGCAGCTCGGGAACGAGCAGGAGGTGAAGCGATGAGCCGCGCGGCGCTAGTCCTCCTCGCTCTAGTGGTCATTGCCACGTCCATGTCCGTCTACACGACCTCCGAGACCGAGCAGGCCATTCTCGTCCAGTTCGGCAAGCCGGTGCCAGGTGTCATCTCGGAGCCGGGCCTCCACGTGAAAATGCCTTTCACCCAGACGGTTCATCGTTTCGACAAGCGCTGGCTCGAGTTCGACGGCGACGCGAACGAGATTCCGACGAAGGACAAGAAGTACATCTTCGTCGACACTTACGCGCGGTGGCGGATCAACGATCCCCTCCGGTTCTACCAGGCGGTGCGCGACGAGCGTGGGGGGCAGAGCCGTCTCGACGACATCGTGGACGGCGAGACCCGGAACGCGGTCGCGTCATTCAACCTCATCGAAATCGTCCGCTCGTCGAACCGGGTGTTTCAGGTGACGGAGGACCTCGCTGGGATCGGCGCCGCCGAGGCGATGGCGACGGTAGAGATGGGGCGGGAGAAGATCCAGGCCATCGTGCTCGAAAAGGCGGCGAAGATCACTCCGGAGTTCGGGATCGAGCTCGTCGATGTGCGCTTCAAGCGAATCAACTACGTGGAGACCGTGCAACAGAAAGTCTTCGATCGGATGATCTCCGAGCGGAAGCGCATCGCGGAGCGGAGCCGTTCCGAGGGACAGGGGCGGGCGGCGGAGATACGTGGCCAGAAGGAGCGGGACGTGCTGGCCGCGTCCTCTCAGGGCTATCGGAGCGCGCAGGAATTGAAGGGCGAGGCCGACGCGAAGGCGACTGCGATCTACGCGCGGGCCTATAGTCGCGATCCCGAGCTCTACCAATTCGTGAAGAGTCTGGAGACGCTGGCTTCGAGCCTCGAGACCGGGACCACCGCCGTGCTCTCCACCGATTCCGAGCTGCTGCGCTACCTCAAGGGCGCCGGGGAGCGTTGACCGACACCCCGGCCCGACAGGGGATCCTCCGCACCGCGGACTCGGCGGGCGAATAGCGGCGGCCGTTCATCGAAATGGTGAAGACGCGCTCACGCGGTACCGTCTGAGTGACAATGGGCGCTAGTGCAGCAGAAGCAAATCACCGACGGCCTAGAAGTCATTTCAAAACCCTGTTGCCGGGTGTAGCGTACTCGCCATGAACCGCATGGGGCGGTGGGAGGTGTGGGATGGCGTGGCGAGGCGTGACAGAGCTGCAGTGGCTTGCGATTCGGCCGCA
>Ga0247727_10016722_pt1 | contig 11794 bp, 7 predicted proteins | sample WisWelCaveWW1625_FD_202498 | JGI IMG/M metagenome (GOLD analysis project Ga0247727, IMG submission 202498) | Biofilm microbial communities from Wishing Well Cave, Virginia, United States - WW16-25 | ecosystem: Environmental > Aquatic > Deep subsurface > Groundwater > Cave microbial mat | place...
TTATTGGAGCGCGTCGGCGCGAATCGCCTGAAATTGCCGATGGTCAACGTCACCGCGGATCTCGACACCGGCATCAAAATTCTTTACGAGAACCCGTATCAAGTCGGCGCCGATCGCATTTGCAACGCCGTGGCCGGATTCGCGCGCTACGGCGGCCCGCTCGTCGTCGTTGATTTCGGCACCGCGACCACTTATGATGTGATCACCGCCAACGCCGAATATCTCGGCGGCATCATCGCGCCCGGCCCGGAAACCACCGCGGAAATCCTGCACCGCGCCGCGGCGAAATTGCCGAAAGTCGCGCTGCGTTTCCCGCCGGATTTCATCGGTCGCACCACCGAAACCAGCATCCAATCCGGCTTGATGTACGGCGGCGTTGAAATGGTCGAAGGCCTCAATCGCCGCTTCAAAAAAATTCTCGGTCCCGCCACCAAAGTCATCGCCACCGGCGGCCTCGCGACCGTCTTGATCGAGCATCTCACCACCGTCGAAGCCGTCGAACCGGCATTGACGCTCGATGGTCTGCGCCTGATCTTCGAGCGCTGTGCGCCGAAGTCGTAGCGCAGACTTCCAGTCTGCGAACGAATCAAATCTTCGCCGATGTGCTCGTTTCTCCGGAGTAATGCTCTTGTGTAATGCCTCAAGATGAGTGGCAGCGCTGCAGTCAGGATGACTGCGCTACGTTTTTCCACCAATAAGTGAGGCATTACGCCATTTTAAATTTTGCGCTTGACATTCCAACCGGACTTCTTTATTTTGTGGTATATAAAAATCCGGAAATTAGAGGAAGGCGGAAAACGGGCATCCCTGCCGGCTGCTGAATTTCGTTGCGAGCGCGTGACCTATGGAAATGTGACGCCACTCAACACGGAAATGGTGACGACCGATGAGGTATTAGAGGAACCGGAGTCGCTCAGGTGGCACAGGGATGCCACTTTTTTTATTTTAAGGAAGAAGGCGTCGTGATAAAAATAAAAAGCTGGCCGGCAATCAGGTTGATTCTGCGTCATCGGGCTTCAAATTTTCTGACCGGTCTCATCTTGAGTGTGTTGGCGATATCGAACGCCGGCGCGCATGATTTGAATTCAAGTTACTCCGCCATTGTCGTTACGTCCGATAGCCTGCAAGCCGTTTTCACTTTCGACCTTTCCGACCTGAATAAACATTTCCATCTCGATGCCGACGGCGATGCGAATGTCGAGCGCGAAGAATTGCTCGCGGCGATGCCGGCGATTTATGATTATGTCGAAGCGCACACGACGATTGCGATTAATTTTTCTCCCACCAGGCTGGAGCGCCGCGCCGGCGGCTTCAATAAAGACGATTTTGGCAATGTTTTCATCAATTTTAATTTTGTCAAAAAACTGAGTGCCTTGCCGGCGGAAATTTCTCTGCAGGTCGATTTCTTCGAGAAATTCGGCGCCCAGCACAAAAATCTCGTCAAGGTCGTCGCGGGCGAGCAAACGCAACAGGCGGTATTTTCCGAAGAAAATCAGCGCCAGCGCTTTACGATCGGCGGCAAAGTTTCGCTCTTTTCACAAATCGGCGAATTCGTCAAGCTCGGCGTCGAGCATATTTTTCTCGGTTACGATCACCTCATGTTTCTCTTCGCGCTGATCGTGATCGGCGGACGCCTCGGCAATCTCGTGAAAATCGTCACCGCCTTCACCGTTGCGCACAGCCTCACGTTGATACTCGCCGCGCTGGAAATTCTCAAGCTGCCGCCGCAAATCATCGAAACCGGCATCGCCTTGAGCATCGCCTACGTCGCCGCGGAAAATTTCGTGATCGCACAATCCGACCATCGTTGGATACTCACGTTTATTTTCGGCCTCGTGCACGGTTTCGGCTTTGCCAATGTGCTGCGCGACCTCGGCCTGCCGACGACCGGTCTGGTGCCCTCGTTGCTGGCGTTTAATGTCGGCGTTGAAATCGGCCAGCTTTGCATCGTCGCGGTATTCTTTCCCATCACGCTCTGGATTGCCAAACAGAAATTTCAAAGACGCGTGGTCTGGGCTTTTTCTTCCGTGATTTTGCTGTTCGGACTTGGCTGGTTTGTCGAACGCGCGTTTGGTCTGGCTTTTATGCCGCTGTAGAATGTGCCGCAACATTCATGCTGGAAGCATCTTTTCATTATTTAACCTGTTTTAAAATCGTGAGGGTTATATGCAAACCATTTCCGAAGAAATCATCGAGCGCACGTGGAGGAAACTGGCGGCCATGCCGAGCGACGACATGCCGAAGCTGCTGGAGAAAATGGAAAAAGAGCAGCCGGAAATCATGGCGTTTCTGATGGCCGTTGATCATGACGTGCTCAATCGGGATGAACGCGAGCTGCTATTCTATCTCGGCATGGTGGTTTGGCAAATGATGCGGGAGGGAACGCCGTGGCCCAAACGTGTCGGCGCCAGACGTCTGGATGAATTGATCAGACAAACCGAGAAAATAGTTGAATCGTTCATGAATGAATCGGCGGGCGATTTCATGGCGGTGATGGCGCGAATGTTTAAAGATCACCATCAAATCAACGTTCTGCGCTATATTGTGGAAGCGCTGTTTGATATAGAGGATGACGCCGAATACACCGAAGCGCGCGAAGAAATGAAAGGCGTGGTTTTTAAGAATCTCAAAATCGTGCTGGAAGCTTTGGATCAATAAGCCGGCTGCGCCCGTGGATTAAGGGGTTTTGAAGAGTTGGAAGAAAACATAAGCGCCCCCGAGCGCCGTGAGCAAAGCGGTGATATAAAAAGTGAACATCCAGCGCAGCAGACTGGCATGAATATCGGAAAATCGCTTTTCAAAAGCCGCCTGAATTTCTGAAAGCCGTTTTTCAATTTTGACTTCCATCTCGGAGAAACCCTTGTCAACATAAGCTTTCATCTCGAAAAAACCTTTGTCAACATAAGCTTTCATCTCAACGGCATTCTTGTCGGCATAAGCTCTCGTCTCTACGCGATCTTTGTCTGCCGTAGATTTTATTTCTACGAATCCGGCATCGATATACGTTTTTAACTCGGCGAACCGGCGTTCCATTTTGACTTCGGTTTCCATGATGCGCCGATCCGTATAAATATTGTTGTCTTTGCCGACGCTCTCAATTTTGCTCTCCAGCGCGTTGCGCAAGACCTGTATATGATTTTCCAGCGTATTTTCAAAACCGTTGCGCTGCGCCGCGGCAACCTGATTCAGAACCGTCACCAGCTCGGCGCTGGCTTCGTCGCCTAAAACTTTATTGAGTTTTGCCGGAATGCTAATTGCAATTGCCATATCCGCCTCTTCGAGAAATTAGCGTTTAGACCGGGAATTAACACTATTAGTATAGAAAAAACTGCGCAGTAATGCAAGTAAAAATAGCGCGACGCTGAAATGCCTCAAGTCTTGTATAAAAACCGTAGCGCAGTCATCCTGACTGCAGACAAGTTTTAGTTTTGCAAGATAACAAGACTTGCGATAAACCTCAAGAAAAAAAGATTTTTTTTCGTTGCGGTTCTCTTTTCGTTGCAGGATTATTCGATTCGATGCCCTTTCGCTTCACGCCCTTGATGAAAAAGCGCCTGACGCCTCGCACGCAGTCGATGCTGCAAGCGTCGTTGCGGCTGTTTCCGGAATTGCAGGGAAAGACCATCACCGTCGGTTACACGCGCGCGCACCTCGGCAGCGCGTTGATTCCGCGCGACGTTGCGGCGGAATTGACCATTCGATTGAAAGTGCGCAAGCTGACGTACAACACCATCGGCCACGAGTTGACGCATCTCGTGCAGGGCCTATCGCATCTGGATTATCCCGCCGCGAACGAGCGCATTCCAAGCGGCGAGAAGCCCTGCGATATTTGGACGCTCGCCCGCAGCGAGTTGTTTTGCGACGATGCGCCGACCTATCTCAAATTGCCGCCCGCCATCCGCGCCAACTGGCCGCAATACGCCAGATCCATTCGCGCACTTTGTCTCATCGCCATCGAAAAGCGCGCGACCTATCGCCTGTACATCCGTTGGTTGGAAGAGCAGTTTCATCAGTTGGCTCACCAAAATCTGGAAAGAATGGACAGCAGCGCACAAATGCAATTGGTTTTTTGATTGGCCGCCTGGTTTTTTCAAAGCGCTAAATAATGAGAGAAAAAAGAGACTTTGAAAAACAAGTACCACGGAACCCCCCAACAAAAGATATTCCGCACTTAAACGCCTTTGTCAGTAGATATTTGTCATATTTTTATTTTTCTGACAGGCAGTCGATTTTTATTTTTATACCCGGTTTCATCACAAAAGGGTACATTCTCCAACATACTCACCCAATAATGCGCTAAGAGTAAAGGTAGTTGCTTTTGGCGCAATCAAATTTATGTCTACAAAAACACATTTCCGTCTTTTCCTGGCTTCACCCGGCGATGTCGAGGAAGAACGAGATGCGGTAGAAGAAGTCGCTAAAGACATTAGCTTGGAACATCCTCATATCCATATCGATGTTATTAGATGGGAAGATTATGATGCCCCCAATTCGGGACGTCAACAAGGCGTAATTCTTGAGAATACGCAATTCAAAGAAATTGACTTGTTTGTTGCGGTATTCTGGGCGCGGTACGGTACACCCACAGGAAAAATTAACCCCAAGACCGGAAAAGAATATCTCAGTGGTACCGAAGAAGAATTTGAGGCCGCTAGAAAACTGTACGCTGAGGGCAGGTTGGCAAGAGGACCTATGGTTTGCTTTTGTACACGCCCAGGCGGTTGTAAAAATAGCGCCGACGTTGAACAGTATAAAAAAGTTCTCGAATTCAAAGACCGTCTGATCCGGGAACATCAAGCACTTTATGGCGAATTTGACTCGGTTGAAGATTTTAAAAAAAAGTTCCGAAAACATCTTGGCTATGTGACAAATGGTCTGCGGAAAACTGAAATATCGAGCTATACAGCAACCGAAGTTTTTCAAAAAACCGAAATACCTTTCATTTATATTCCAAGACGCACTGAATGGAATAATGAAAGGTATCTATATAAAACGTGTAACCGCGGAAATGAAGTAAAAGAGTTCGAAAAGTCTTTCACCTCAAACTTAAACGATTTTCCAGGACGCCCGCAAGTTTATCTGATCCGTGGAAAAGATGATGAATGTCATGATAGCCTCGTGGATCGACTTTATGCCAAGGTTATAAAAAAGGAGTCAGAAACGAAATGGGGGCATATTCTCGATAAGAAAGTTTTTTGGCAATACGGAGAGGATTTAGAATATTTCAAAAAGCGTTTGATTAAATCGATTTTTGAACAATTTAATCTAACCTGTGATGGGCCATTAACAGCCAATGCTTTGTGCGATCTACTTTCTTTAGAGTCGCGCCGAATGATAGTTATCCGGAACGAAATTCGCCTCACCTCAGAAAGATTTGCGTGCGCGCGCGACTTGATTGAATTATTTGACTGGTATATAAACTCATTCTGGGCCGATCTCAAAATTAATGATTTCACGCCGCAATTTATCGTTTTCCTCAATCTTATTTATCCCTCCATGTATCCGGGTGATTGGTTGAAATTCAACGAGCTGAAATCCCACTTTGGTAAAAAACGCGTGATAAGCCAATTGAAAAAATTTTTTCCACCGGAAAAGCGCGATGGCTGTGGCTGGATGTTTGAAGATCTCCAGCCTATATCGTCAGACGATGTGATGGCGTGGCTCAGCGAAAATACAAATTATCATGTTGCGGAGAGAAAAGAGTTGATAGCAAGCATATTCATAACCGATCGACGTAAATGCATGGCGGATGTTGAAGATGCGCTCAAAAAAAAATGCATCAGAAATTTCTAAAAGAAGAGGAAGACCAAGATGGAAGACACCAGATTCCGGCTTTATTCCGGAGACGGCAGAACGATTGAGGACAGAAAACTCGAGCTGCCACCTTTTGAACAACCGGACGACGATCCGGCCAATTATTTGGCTGATGAGGGCTTGTGCGATGCGGTCAATGTCGCCCTGGCTTTGGGACAACCCTTGCTGGTCACAGGCGAGCCAGGCACGGGAAAAACGCAGCTTGCCGGCAGCGTTGCCTACCAGCTAAAGCTGGACAAGCCGTTGGTCTTTCATGCCAAAACCACTTCGACGGCCAAGGATCTTTTTTATCGATATGAGGCTTTGCGGCATTTTCATGATTCGCACTTTCATCGCGAGAACGTGCGGACAGAGCCGTATATTTCCTATGAAGCGTTGGGATTGGCTATTCTTTTATCAATGCCTCCCAAAGAGGCCAATCCTCATCTTCCCGAATTTTTACGAGATCAAGGCCCGAGGCGGTCGGTTGTTCTTATCGACGAGATTGACAAAGCGCCCCGCGATTTTCCCAACGACGTTTTAGACGAGGTCGAAAACCTGCGCTTCATCGTAAAAGAAACCGGCCAAAAATTTTCAGCGAACCAGCGCTACCGGCCGATTTTAATTTTGACCAGCAATTCGGAAAAAAATCTTCCCGATGCTTTCCTGCGCCGCTGCGTGTTTTATCATATTGCTTTTCCCGACGAGAGACGCTTGCAGCAAATCGTGCAGCGGCGCCTAAAAATGGACTCGCGCTTTTTTACGCCGCAAATGCTCGATCATGCCATCCGGCATTTTACCAAAATCCGTCAAATGGCTTTGAAAAAGAATCCGGCGACCGCGGAATTTTTGGCCTGGGTGCGAATTTTTAAAGAAATGAAAATCGACGCCGGTTTGAAACCTGGTGAAAATGAAGCGGTGGCGATGACCTATTCCATATTGGCGAAAAACCCGGAAGATCTGGCGCGGCTGCGGAAAGATTTAAAAGAAACCGGATCACCGCAATGAGGGCAGGCTCTTCACAAAGCGTCCATCCGGCTTTCGGCGAATTCCTCGACCATTTGCGCCGAAATGGATTTGCCATCGGCATCGATTACCATTTGCGCCTGCAGCGCCTGCTGAATAAATTTGACGCCCACACGGCGCCTTCCGATTTAAAGACGCTGCTGGCGCCGATTTTTGCCGTCAGCCAAAAGCAGCAGGAAAGTTTCTATCGCGCTTTTGACGATTATTTTGAAATCTTTCAGCCGGCAAACGACAAAAAACCGGACCGTTCCAGCGGCAGATTTGTCCCGCCTGCAGACAGGATGTCTGCGCTACACCCCATTACGGAGGCATTACAAAGCCTGAAAGCCGCCTTAAAATCTTTTGATTGGTTTTATTTGCAATTTGGCGCATGGCTGTTGGCGTTGATCGCCGGCCTTTACACGGTGATCAAATTATTTCCAGGCGCCACGAGCCCCGGCGGCATGCTTCCTTTTATCGGCGTCATTTTCCTGCTTTTTGCAATTATTTTGCTTGGGCAAATTTGGGGACGATCGCCATTCTCGCGTTCGAGAAGTTCAGGCCAAAGCCGAATTTCGCCAATTTATAAAATAATCGATCGGGTTTCCTTATTCATTGCAGCGCTGTTGTTATTAAGCCCAATTTACTTTCTCACCGATTGGTTTGCCGGTGCCTCCGGCTCCGGTATCGAGTTGGCTTTTTATGCAGCGGCTGGTCTCATTTGCATTATCAGCCTCATTTGGTTGTACAAATTTCTCCGAAGGCCGGCGATACAAAAGCAAGAGGGCGAAAAGCCGCCGTATTCATTGCGGCTACAAGTGAACGAAGTTCCGCCGAAACCTTTTGACACGCAACAATTTTACGCCGCCGCCGGGCTTTTACGGCAGTGGCAGGAAGTGGAATCGCGTTGTTTCGATATTGAAAAAACCATTGCCGCCACCATCCAATCCGCCGGTTATCCGACTTTGATTGACCGGCCGGAAACGGCGCCGCCGGCTTATCTCGTGCTTATCGATCGCGTCTCCTATCGCGATCATCAGGCAAGTTATTTTGAGATTTTGACCGCCGCCTTGGAAAATGCAGAGGTATTGGTCGACCGCTTTTATTATGACGGCGACCCGCGAATTTGTTACGGCAAAAATTCCAACGACAGCATACGGTTGGCGGACCTGCGCTCGAAATATGAAGGAAACCGTCTCATCATGATTGGTGACGGCGAAAGATTGATCGATCCAATCACCGGGCGCTTGGAGAATTGGGCGGAAGAATTTGCAAGCTGGAAGGATTTGGCGCTGCTTACGCCGGAGCCTCCACAAAACTGGGGTTGGCGGGAGATGACCTTGATGCGTCTTTTCATTCCACTGCCGGCTACGCTCAATGGCCTTGATGCGCTCATGGACCACTTTAATTTGCGTTTGCCGCCAAATCTTCGGCGTTGGCGTGGGAATAACTCGGAGTCAATCTCGCTCGAGGCCGGCCGTTTCAAAAACCTTGACACACTTCGCGCGACACTTGACGGCGGGACATTTCAGTGGTTGTGCGCCTGCGCCGTGCATGCGGAATTGCAATGGAATTTGACCCTTTATCTCGCGGCGCTGCCCGGCATGCCGGAAAACTTGGTCAATGAAACCAATTTGCTGCGCTTGATTCGGTTGCCGTGGTTTCGCGCCGGCGCCATTCCCGATGAATGGCGCGCGCGATTGATTGCGGAGCTTGGGCAGGAAAATGAAAAGGTGGTACGGGCCGCTATTATTGAATTGCTTGAGAGCAATCCGGCGCCGGCCGGCTCATTTGCCGAAGTCGAGCGGCAATTCGAGCTATACGTCCAGCGCTTATGGCTTTTTCATCTTGATCCCGGGCGTCGCCGTCAAATGTTGCAGACAAAAACCGCGCCTCAAGCTGACCGCAGCACGGAAAGCTACGCGCTGTTGCGTATGGCACGGTCGTTGTCATTTTCGCCATTGATGCTGAATTTGCCGCACCGCCGGCTCATGCAGCTTTTTCGGTATAATTTTCCGCTGTTTGGCCGAATGCATTATTGGCTTCTTAATTTCGCCGACGCTGCAGTCATCGCTTCTCATTCCTTCTCTCGCCGCGCGGAAACGAGACAAGGTTTTGATCATCCGAAATTTGCAGAACCTGCGGCTGCGATTGAAACCACACTGCCGCTTCCAGCGCCATCTTCTGTTGATCCGGGCGCTGAGATGGACTCAACTGTAGCGGATAAAAAACGAGTTCCTGTTCGTCCTAAAACTGCAACGCCATCGGAAGCAGCGGGCACAACACGAGTTCTTGTTCGTCCGAAAACTTTAATAGTACCGGCGGTAGAAAAAATTCTTTATGCGGTTGCCAAAGCGATCGATCCATTTGAAGAATTGTATCGAAGAGACCTTGGTTTTCAAGTCAATGCCATTAGAAATCACATCGCTAGGCACAATACCCCAGAATTGGCCCTCGAACGCGGGAAATTTGTGAGGCAATTGCGCCAGGATATGCCGTTTGCGCGGGATTTTGTTGCCAATCTGAAAAGAATGATTTCAATGGATCTGAAAAGGGAAATCAAGCTTAAAGATTTGGCCGCCGGTGACGACGAATCCAATCGCGATGCTGACAAATATACTGACTATCCCTGGATCGGCCTTTCAAACTTCTATGAACGCGTCGAAACGGAAAGAAAGAAATTAAACGAGCAAAGTCAAAATTACACGGAAAGCAAATATTGGCAGGAATCAGCAAGCCTTAACGAAAAATACGGCAAAGAATTAGCCGACCTCATTGCGTCTCTTCAGAAAAACGCGATAGCGCGGCGACCCGAAAGCCTGGAACGCATTTTAGGGCAGGTTGAGGCGATGATGTCACGAATTAAAAAAGAGAAAACGACGTTTACGATTACCGAAGAGCTGACCAGCATTGACCAAAGCAAAGGCAAATTACAGGGATTGGTCGAGCAATTCAAACAAGCGCGTTTTCGTGATGACCTCTTTTATGAAATCGGCGCCTTGAAGGAAAAACGGAAACAAGCCAAGCTTTGCATAAAAGCGTACGAGCAATACATGGCCGAGCGGATTCGAGGCATCGATATCATCCATGTCAAATCCTACATCTATAAAATCAGCCGCAGGTTTGGGAACCGGGAAAACGCAGGTTCGGGCTGGTTTTCCCGGTTCAAAAAATTTTTGAGCCGGCGGCTGCGCCGTTATCCGGAAGAATGGAAATCCGAATTGATCGAGAAAGATTATAAGGAATATCCGCACTTAAAATCTTTTGTCAATCAGCATCGCTTGGGCTTTCTTAAAGCTTGGTTTTATGTTTTTCTTTTTGCGGTGGATGGCGCCTATTGGGGCCGGCTGATTTTGTCGCCGATTTTTGAAAAGACTGCATTTTTGGAAAATTTAAGCAATGTTACGCTGGTGGATTATCTCATTTCGCCAAGCAGCAATTGGGCAGACCTGTGGGCCGTCATCATTTTTCATGCTTTGTCTTTTGGCGTTGTCCTCTTGCTGTCCCGGCTTCCGACCCGGCTGGCATTCTATTATAAAATGCTCAACTTTGTCATAAAAGACGAGGGCAGGGCTTTGTTTGAGGGCAAAGAGCAAGGCTTTGTATTTAGAGACATCGCCAAAATTATAAAAACCTTAGCTGAGAAATTAGCGGCGCAAAAACCGTTTTTCTATTATTTCTCGATCAGCTATTATTATGTCATGCTGGCGCTTGTGCCTTTATTTTTTAAAGTGGGTGACTTCAGAGTGATGATCCCGGTTAATCTTTTGTTTTGGGTCATTCTGCATTTTTCGTATCGCTGGTTTGGCGAGGTGAGCTTTATTCTCAGAGGCGAGCTGCGCTGGAATATCGAGAAATTCGAGTTCGCCATACCTGCTGATATCAAGTCGCTGGAAGAGCAGCTCAACAATGAATTTGCGCAAGAAAGCGCGAGGCGGGGCGAGGCGCTTATCGGCCATTTGCGCAAGCTGCGACAACGCTTTGAAGCCGAAATGGAGGAAACAAGCAAAAGGCTTCTGCCCCTAACGAAACTACAATCCCAGGAAAAGCAAAAACAGCAGGAGTTGGAAAAGATAAAGTCGCTCATGCAGAAATTGGAAAACGCTATAATGGTTTATGACAACAAACGAATCGAAATTGGCAGCAAAATAACCGTGGCCAGTATTGAGACAATATGCGCCATTAACTGCGATGAGGTCGAAAATGCGATCAGGTAATAAACTTATTTTGCCGGTATTGGTTATTGTTCTTTCGTTCTGGGGGATCAGCCAATGCACGCGCACGGGCGCGGAGGCGGGAGACACGCTTATCATTTTGGATCCGTTTAGCTGCGCCGGTGAAGACGGGTGCACCCTGGTTTCGGAAGTGAATTCGCTCATTAAAGCCGAGATCGGAAAAAAATTCCAAAGAAACCGGAAATCGCACGAGAGGATTTTCATCTATTTCGGCGGCGCCGAGCAAGACACGCTTTTAATTACCCTGCCCAAGGACTTGCGAAAACTCAGCAATTTCGCCAAATTTGACAAAATGTTCGAACGCTTTGCAGATTCGTGCAGCAAGGCCCTCAACGACAAAATCTGTGATCATCCCGACGAACAATCGGCGGTTTTCGGCGTTTTTGGCGACTATTATTTGTTAAAAAATTATAACGCGAAAATCGGCAAGATTATTTTTGCCGGCAATTTGGTGGAAAAAAGCTTCCACAATCTCGTGATCAAGATTGATGAGTTGCACGAATCTAAAGAATCTCAAAATATCGAGGCAAAAATCAATCAAGCCTTCGAAGATTTTCACAAAAAGTTTGACGCGACCTTTTCAGCGCGTGGAGAAGGCGAAACTGCCGGCAAGAAAACCGATATCGAGCTTTACATTTCCCGGCGTCGGCTGGATCGGCTGGTTTATATGGAGCGCCACCACTACAAGACTTATATCGAGCTGGTGAAAGAGTTTTTTAAAGATTATGATCAAGACGGCAAGATCGTTGTTTTGAATGAAT